>Ga0075163_10006250_pt1 | contig 15782 bp, 15 predicted proteins | sample JI1023141ADNA_FD_71478 | JGI IMG/M metagenome (GOLD analysis project Ga0075163, IMG submission 71478) | Wastewater effluent complex algal communities from Wisconsin, to seasonally profile nutrient transformation and Carbon sequestration -... | ecosystem: Engineered > WWTP > Effluent > Algae... | reverse complement strand
GTAAAAATTCAATGGGACCCGGGCCTCGGAGAAGTGAAGGGCTACCACCAAGCACTAGACGAAGAGGGGATGCCAGTATTCGACGAATATGGCCGCCCCGCCCCCGACATGGAAAATCCCCAGTTTTCTGGGGCATTCATCTTTGAACAAATTCAGGGCTTCAACATTCTTCGCGCGCCGGATGCGAAGAACATGAAGGAAACCCCTTACCTCGGGTACCGGAAAATGTCCGACGTGGAAGCGCTCAAGAAGCAATTCCCCGACTTCGAGAGCAAGATCAACGCATCCATGGACGAAACCATGGTCGTGTTCGACTCGACGAAAAACTCTTACCAGCGCGCCAGCAAGCAGGTCATGGTGGTCGAGTGGTACTTCCGCCCGTGCCACAAGTATCCGCGCGGCTACTATTACATCACAGTAAAAGAAGCCATTTTGGATGAAGGAGAACTACCCGGTGGCATCTTCCCAATCATCTACCAGGCGTTTGACAAAATACCCACCACTCCGCGTGGTCGGAGCCCAGTTAAAATCATGCGTCCTTACCAGGCGGAGATTAACCGAGCGGCTTCAAAAATTGCCGAGCACCAGATTACTCTTGGAGACGACAAGCTCCTCATCCAAAACAACACGAAAATCTCTGCTGGCGTAGCGCTACCGGGGGTTCGTTCGATTAACTATACCGGCATTGACCCAAAAGTTCTCCCTGGCCGCGATGGATCGCAGTACCTGGCGTACATGCAAGCGCAGATTCAAGAAATGTATATGGTGCTCAGCGTGGCGGAAGATACGATGGAGCAGCAGTCGCAGCTCGATCCGTACACGCTTCTTTTCCGCTCGGCTTCTCAGAAGAAAAAGTTTCAGCGCTACATTCGGCGATTTGAAAACTTCCTGGTGAACGTGGCTAAAACTTATTTAAGCTTAGCGAAAATTCATCTCCCAGAAGACCAAGTTATTTTGGCGATTGGTAAGACCGAACAGGTCAATATCGCGGAATTCAAGGGCGCGTCTGACATTAACGTGAATATCACGGTTGAAGCTCAATCCGAAGACGTGGAGACGAAACTTGGGCAGCAGCTTTCGATCAATCACATTCTCCAGTACACGGGGAACAAGCTTGAAATCGACGATCTCGGAAAATTAATCCAGCAAATGCCATATGCGAACCTAGACGGTTCCATGGACGATTTTACGATGGACTACGATTCGGCTCAGAACACAATCTTAGCTCTCGAGAGAGGTGAACAGCCTATCCTTCAGGCCGAGGATAATTTTGTTTATCTCGCGAAGCGGCTGTCTGCACGGAAGCGGATGGCCGACTTTCGTTTCCTCCCGCAGCCGGTTCAAATTAATTTCGCTACCGCAATTCAACTCTGCAACCAAATGGAAGCCCAGCGCCAGATCAAGCTTCAGCGCTTGAGCAGCGGCTATATTCCGACCGACGGCTACATGGTCGTGTGCGATCTCTATCAGCCTGACCCGGCTGACCCAGCCAAGACGAAGCGAGTACGGCTCCCGTATAATTCGCTTCAATGGCTGATCCAAAATCTCGAGGCCCAAGGACAGGGGCTCGCAGAACTCCAGCAAATGGGGGACTCCAACGCAGCGGCAGTCTCCGATATGATGGGGAATCAAAACCCCGGCCCAGGCGGCCAAGGAATGCCGCAAGGACCGGGAATGTAAGACGGCCAAAACCAGGCCATGGAGATGTCTATGACGATGTTTGAAGGTGAAGGAAGTACCGAGTCTACCGCCCCGATCGAGAGTTCAGCCCCCGAATCAGCGCCAGAGCAAACGAGTGCCCCCGAAGCTTCAGCACAGGCTCCGGTAAGCGATCCACAGGCGGATCGGGTACTCACTCAGAAGACTGAACCCGAATCCATCCGCGCAAAGATGGAAAAGAAGATGGCCGCTGCGAAAGTTCGCGACGAAGCCCGCGGAATTAAGGCAAAAGTCGATGTAACGGCCAAAATTCCGGCGGAAAAGCCTCCAGAAGCGCCAAAACCAAGCGAAAATCCGCCCGAAGAGCTTCCTCCAGCGGCCGCGGAAAAACCTGTTTTAAAGTACAAATTTACCGATTCTAGCCAGCAACAGCAGGAAAAAGAGTTCCCTGAGTGGGCAAAATTGGCTGCAAAAGACCCAGAAACCGAAAAAGAGATTCGCTCGGTGCTCGAAAAGGCCGGCGGACTCGATTTTGTGCTTCCACGGTACAAGCAAACCCGCGAAGAGCTTGGGGAAGTTAAACCCCGGCTCCAGAACTTCGAGCATAACGTCGCTGAGATGAAAGAGATGTATGCCCAAGGTAATATGCAAGGCGTTTTCGACAAGCTTGGTATTACCGAAGAAAAGGTATTGCAATACGCCGTAGAACGGGCAAAATTTTATCAGTTACCTCCTGAACAGCAGAGCATCATCCAGGCCCAACAAAACGCCGAGAGAAATGCTCAGCTCGCAGAACAAAATGCGATGTCTACTCAGGAGCGTTACGAAGAGCAAGCTCGCCAAATCAAGCAGCTCCAGCTCAGCACGGTCTTACAAAGGCCGGATGTTTCTCAGGCGGAGCAAGCTTTCGATACTCGCGTCGGTAAAAAAGGCGCGTTTTTTGAGCAAGTCAAACTCCTCGGAGAAACGACGTGGTACCGAACGGGCGGAAAGGTTGACCTAACCCCTGAACAGGCCATCACACAAGTGATGGAGATGTATGGACTGAGTGGAGCGCAAGCGCCAGCCATGAGCCAACAAGCTCAAGCGACGCCACCTGCCGCAGCAGCCGCGATGGCTGCTCCCGCCCAAGCCCAGCCCCCTGCTCAGCCAGTGAAAGTCATTCCGAACGTGGGCTCGCGAGCAAGCTCGCCAGCATCCGGTAGACCAAAACCGCGGAGCATCGAAGATTTACAGAAACTTAGAAAAGAAATGCTGGGTTAATCCCACACTAATAAGCCCACTGGAGGGGCTAAGATATGTCAACGAATCGTACTTTTCAGGACATGCTCAACGAGTATCTCCCGAACGAACTGCTCAAAGAAGAACTGGTTAAGCGCGATTATCTCCTCAATAAAGTTGAGAAAGATGATTCCTGGCTCGGTGGCGATTTGATCGTTCCGTTCAAGGGTGCGGGCGCTTCGTCCGTCGCTTATGCCGGCCTCACTGCCTCGAACGACATCGGTCAGGACATCATGGTCCGCGGTAAGGTCGAAGGCCAAAAGGAAATCTGGGGCTCGATGATTTTCAATCATCGCGACCTTATGGAGCACGGAAAGGTTTCGGAGCAAAACTTGCTTCGTATCCTTCCTGACTCCGTTGAAGATTTCATGGACTACATGAAGAACGTCGTCAGCGTTAACTTGCTGAACGGCGCGAACTTCGCGTCGGTTTCGGCCAACACGTCGTCCGCTTCGGGTATCATCTTCACGCTTCGCCCTGACCGATTCAACATCGGCCAGAAAGTTATCGTGAAAGACTCGGTCAACACGGTCACGGGTTACGTTTCGGCTATCCTTATGGATACCGGCTCGATCACCCTCGTGACGACTCGTGGTGGATCGACCGCGGTTGACTTCTCGGCGCAGCCTATCCTGGCGGCTTCCGGTAAGTTCTACAACCCCGGCGCAGAAACCTCCGGCCAAGCGTTTACCGATCTTCGGAACTCGCTTCTCTCGGCTGCGAACGGCGGTGGAGCCACCCTCTATGGTCAGACCAAGACGGCGTATCCGTACCTGCAAGCGATCAACGTTTCGGGCTCTTCGGTAACGAGTTCCATCTCGCCTACCGTTGCGACGAACCTCATGGCCGTGATTTTCGACAGCCTCACCACGATTCGTCAAAAAGGTAAGGGTAACCCTACCGACATCGTGATGAGCTACAAGAACTTCGCGCAGTGCTTGAAGATCATCGAAGCCTCCAAGGGCGCGTTCAACGTCACTCCGGGCAGCCAGTCTGCTTCGCAGTACGGCTGGACCGAACTTACGGTTGGCTCCGTGACCAAGGGCGCTCTCAAGCTCGTGGCCGTCCAAGAAGCTGATGACGACGTCATCATGTTCATCGACTGGCGCGCGCTGAAGTTCTACTCGAACGGATTCTTCCGCAAGCGGATGAGCCCAGACGGGAACGAATACTTCGAGATTCGTGCTACGACCGGCTACCAGTACATCGTTGACGTGTGCCTCTTCGGAGACATGGTTCTTCAACGTCCTTCGTACTGCGGGATCATGTACTCGATCTCTTACTAAGCTTAAAGGGGTGGTCAGGGTTTCCCTGGCCGCCCCTTGCTTCTTTTCCAATAACTTTAAGAAAGAGAGTTCAAAATGTTACTCAGCTCTGCAAACAAAGACCTCCTGAATGCGAAAGCTCCTTGGGACGGCGGCGAACTTGGCTTGGGGAATCTTCTCCAGGGTCAAGTCGGCGTCGTTGTCGGCACCTATGACTTCGCCCGCGACGGCGGGGATGCGTCTGCCGTCATTACTCTGAAAGACAGCATCTCCGGTAAGCCTATCTCGCTTCCCGTTGGCGCTATCGTCACGAAGTCGTACATCGACGTTCAGACCCCGTGCGTCGGCGCAGGGAGCATCGCTCTCTCGACTGGACAAACGGCTGCTGACATCCTTGCCGCGACCGCTGCCGCTTCGATCACTGGTATTATGGCCGGTGTTTCGGTCGGTACGGCTGCGACGATGAAGAAGATCAGCTCGACTGCGAAGACCCCTACTGCGACGCTTTCTGTCGGTACGATTACCGCCGGTAAGTTCTCCGTATTTATGGAATTCGTCATCTCGTCCTAATTTGACCTCCGGGGCTCCCCTTTATTGGGGGGCCCTGGTACACTTTTCATAGGGGCGAGATAATGAAGGTTAATGGGCAACTCGAAGTAGCGCAGTTAGAAAACCTGTCTGCTGACCCGGCTCTCCTGCCGCGCGCTCGCATGTGGTTTGATAAAGTTTTAGGTAAGGTCCGCGTATTCGACGGATCGACCACGAAGTCTCTCGCTTTTGATTCAACGACTTCTACAGCTCCATACGACGCCGGATTGGCCTCGATTTCTAAGACCATTACTTGGTCCAATGGAAATATTCAGCGCGTTCGGATTACTACGGGCTGCGTATTTTCTTTCGTGGGCGGAGTCGATGGGACTGAGTACACGCTCATCATTGACTCAAATACTTCTACCCCCGCGCCATATGTCCTGAATATGGGGCCACAAGAGTCTGGAAATCGGCCTATTATTCCTCCGTGCATGAACTACGGAGAAACTAGAATACATAAATTTCTTTACCGCGATACTTTTCCAACTGCGGTAGTTACAACTACACAAGCTTCCGATGTGTCCCCATACACGTATTCAAATGGTGTCGCTACGGGGACTTGTTTAGATATTTTCGCTCCGGGCGGGATTTTTGGAGAGCAGCCGTTTATTTCAGTTGGAACTACTGGCGCCACAAATCAGTGGAATCTTTACCCCTTCAGAAAATTCTACGGAAAAATGGAGTGGGCATACTCGGGGGCTCTTACTGCGACGGGCGCATCGCACGTTTCTCAAAAATTCTCGCCATCGGGATCCTATTTTGCGGTCGTAACTGGCTCATCTCCGTATTTAAATATTACCCGAACCGCAGTTACTACATATTCTACGACATACCCAACCGCATTCTCAAACCCGGCTACACTACCAACCGGGGCCGGCACAGCAGCCTCGTGGCACCCAACGGAACGTGCAATCGCAATTTCTCACACTACTTCTCCTTATGTTTCAGTCTATCCATGGTCAGCGGCTGGCTTTGGTACGAAATTCTCGAACCCTGGAACTCTACCCACCGGAAACGGGCTTTGTGTGGCGTTCAATCCGGTGGGGGACTATATTGCGGTAACTCATACGACGACCCCGTTTATCTCTGTGTACCCTATTGATTTAATTATTGGTTTTGGAGGGAAAGTGGCAGATCCAAGCCCGCTTCCTGCGACTCAAACGGTAGGTTCTCCGCGGTCGGTGGCGTGGTCTCCCGCGGGAGACTGGATCGTCATGGGAACCGGAACCACTCCTTACGTCTGGAGCTGCCCATTCAATCGCTCGACGGGAACTTTTGGCACTCCGCAGACCGCTCCTGTCTCCAATATCCCGGCTGGAGAAGTTCGCTCGGTCGCCTTCTCCAAAGACGGCGCTTATATCTTTATCGGAGCGACCGGCTCCGCGGCCATTTTCCCGTTTGATTCCACAAATGGAATCAACTGGACGAGCCCGCTTACGACTAGTTTTGCCGCGCTCACATATATTGATGCGGTATGGTCTAACCACACTCCAACTCTTTTTACTGTGGTTACGGCAACGGTTGGCGCTCCAATCGCCCACACAGCCGGGTACTATCAGAAAAATTGGGTTAGAATTTTAGACTCCGTTCAGTAAGGGAAGATGATGACCGAGCAAGAGAATAAAATCTCAGAGCAAACCGTTGTTCCGCTGGGCTTTCTGCTTCTTTTGATTGGGACTTTTGCCGGCGGCATTTTTTGGCTTTCCGACATTCACTCCACCGCTGCGCAAGCGCGGGATTCCATTGTGGATATTAAGCGAGACCGCGAAGCAAAAGACACCCAGTTTCACGAAGAGATGCGGGACATCAGCAGCCGCCTAGGGCGCATGGAAGGCATTCTCGAGGAACTCAAGAGGCGCCAATGAGCCCTTGCGAGCCAGATTCCTGGGTCTGGAAAGCGGTCGCGGGGGCCTGGGCCTGCCTCGAATTTTGGCTTGGACGAACCAGTCGCGTTCGCGCAGGATCAGTGCTAGAGGCAATACTGAACGGGCTAGAGCGAGTGGCTTTGGTCATAATCGTGGGAATTCTGATGTGTATGCTCGGAATCTTCCACAAACCGGAGAAAAAAGAAGATGAACATTAAAGAAACGAAAGAAATGGTAGATGGGCTCCTATCGGTCGTCACGCTTGTAAAAAGCGCTAATGCTGATGGGAAAATCGACATTATGGACCTGGGCCTCGTGCTCGGAGTGATTCCAGCGATTCAGCCAGCCATCGACGGCGCAAAGCTCATCCCAGGCGAGCTGGCGCACATCGACGCGCAGGATGCGGCGGATCTTGTCGCGCACGTTATGGCGAAGCTCGCTATCAACGACGCGAAAGCCGTCTCGGTCATCAACGAAGCTCTGAAAACTGCCAAGCAGATTTCGGATCTCGTGAAAGCGATCAAAGCCTAATGAAAGCGCGGGGCATCCTCGGACTGACATTTTTTGTCACCCTCCTTGGGTGCTCCGCACTCGTTATTGATCCCAGCATGGATGCTGTGGAGGCCGGGGACTCAACTCTGGCGATTTCGGCCTGCGAGGCCACCCCAGGAGGGGGTTATGACATCTGCCGCGTTAAGTCTGGCGATCGTATTGAATCTTCTTGGAAGCTCTTCATCCCCGTTGGAAAAAGAATTACCGGCGGAGAGGTTGATGTCTATTACCGAGACATTCACAAATCCTACCCAATTAAAGGCCCCATCCTCGAAATCCCCTGGAAAGAGTTCTTCGGGGCCGAAACGTGGTCGAAAGCGCAAGACGGGCAAGCCCTTGCTTTGTTGTTTATTCGCTGGAAAGACGACAATGGGGTCGAGCAAATAACCAAATTCCGCGGAATTGCCCAAATCGTGGTGACCTCCCCGGGATACGATAGGCTTCCGATTGATTCGGGTTTTTCAGCCTTTAAAACCACCTGCCGCATTCAGTACAGCACGGCTGGGCGAGGGTCCGTCACATGCAAGTAGATCCGGAAGATTTACCGCGAGTCTCAAAATACAGGTGGGTTAAAAATCGTCTCGGCTATTGGTCCAGCTTTGGGGTTGATGGAAAGGTATCCATTCTTTTGCATCGCTTTATCCTTTCCGCGCCCGCCGGATCAATTGTGGATCACATAAACAATGACAGGTCCGATAACCGCAAAGAGAATTTACGATTTGTAACCCCGTCCTTGAACAAGGTAAATGCCCGAAAAAAGAGCGGTCGGTACACCTCAGAATTTAAGGGGGTATGTCTTCTTCCGCACGGCGCTTGGCGGGTTCAATTTTGCGGGAAGCATGTCGGCTGCTTTGCTACGGAAAGAGAAGCTGCTCAAGCTTATAATGCTGTGGCAACGGCTGTTTATGGCGGTCAACTAGAGCTAAATGACGTGCCTAATGATTGACTCAATATTAAAAATTCTGGCTTCCGTGGGCGGCATTTATGCTGCATTCTATATCAGTAAGAAGATTGCTGGGTGGTTACAGGCGTGGAAAAACCGTCAGCAGAAGGATGAGGCTACTGAGGCTCGAATCAAAGCCCAGATCGACAATCAAAGGGCGAACGCAGAGAACGACGCCCTCCGAGACATAGATGGGCGGTAAATCGTGGCGATCTCTAATCTTAGCAAAGGCTATTTAAAACCGAGCAACCCGACCACGGGCGACCTCTTTTGGCCTGCGCTCGAAACCAACATCCAGCTCATGAACGATCACGTTCACGACGGGGTGACCGGCGCTATTACTCCGGCTGTTTCGGCCGCAATTCTTGCCGCTTCATGGGCCGCCTTCGGTTCTGACGGACTGTACTCTCAGACGATTACGATGCCGGCGGGTCGCAGCTACGACACCACCCAAATTTCTTTCCGGCTTTCCACTGGGGAGTTTGTTTTTCCGTCCATCGACCGCGTGAGTTCTTCGCAGTACACGATTTACACGAACGACAACTCGAAGGCGTACCTCGCGATTTATGGATAATTCCTTATCCCAACCGTATGAGGTGAAGTCGTTTGAAGGCGGCATCACCGACTTTTTCTTGCAGGCGCCGAATACGTTCTGCGAGCGTGCGGACAACTTCATCGTCAATAATGACTTAAAGCTCGAAGTTCGCTGGGGTTCCTTTCTTTGGGACGCGCTCCGAAACAATCACATGCTCGATCAAGCGAATCCTCGCCGGATCGACACGTTCTTACTTTTTCGAGACGAGAGTATTCTTTTCGCAAAGTCTGGTCGGGATATTTACTACCCCAATTTTACTACTGGGGACTGGACTCGGCTTTCTGGCCCAACGGGGAATGAAGTTTACTCAGAAGGTGGGTATTACTCGTTTGCAACGCAGGCCAACTGGAATGGGCACACTTTCACCACGTCGAACGCAGGTTCTCTGCCATCTAAGATTTTCCAAGATGAAACTGGGGCGCTTCAAGTGCGCTCGGTGGGTCTTCCGCAGACTAAAAATCCAGCCAACGAAAACGACACGGCCACGCTCATGGCGTGCATTAATCTCGCGAACGACTTGCGCACGTCCATGCTTGCACACTTTGCTGACGCCTCTTACGACAATGGTGGCGTGTCCGCTAGCTTTTCTACGGTAAATCCCCCAAACACGGGGACGGCCCTTCACTTCGTAAAAGACAAATCTGCGGCCACCTATTTGGCCGCGCAGTCGGGCACTATTTCACCTGCCGCACCAAGCCCGCTTCCGACGCCCGCACCGGCTGCGACCGATCAGGCATCTCTCTACACACTGCTAGTGGCGCTCTGTAAGGCTTCGATTGCGCACATTCAAGACGCAAATACGACCACCTTTTACGGAACGCCTGGGACGGGGTATGTCCACTTAGTCAGCCACAACTTAATTAATATGGGTGGCACGAACGCCATCAGCCCAAGCGGCCCAAATATTTCTGTAAGCGACAGCACGGTTCCTGACAGCCTTGAAAACGCACGCGTTAGGCTAAACGAGATCAGAAAGTTTTGGGAGTGGCACCGTCTGGCGGTCAGCACCCACGCTTGGTATTCCGTATATAATGCGACCTTCGCTTCTTTTTTCTATTCGGGAATAACCAGTTACGGGACGCTGAACCGTTACGGATTAACTTACCCAGAAGTTCCGAGCCCGGGTGCCGATGGAAATCCAGAAGTCACCGCAGATTACGGAAAATTCATTGGCTACGTGAACTCTCTGAAATATTTTTATAACGGCCACGTCACCAATGGGTATTACGTTTCTGGCAGCGCCTCTCCACCCCCAAGTGGCTACATAACTTATTTTGGAAACTTTGAAATTCATGCACGGAACCCAGGCAACTCTCTCTATGAGAATCCGGCGATTACTACGCTGGACGCAATCAAGTGCGAGCTTCCAGACGCAACGTCATTTAACGACGCGTGTCTCACGCTTTTCTGGATTCGCGCACTTTGGGCGAAACACTACGACGATGCGGCGCTCACTGCCCCATCGACTGGATTTACTTTTTCCGCAACGAACGGATCGGCCAATATCACCTCGGTGGCTGATTTGTCTGGAACTGCGATCACTCTCCCCGTAGGGACGCTTCTTGGAACTTCGGTATACCCATACGTTAATGTACCTCCCACCTCTTTGGTCGGACCCGTGGGGGATTCTGGCGGAACTTACGTTACCGCGTCGGCTTCTGGGACCGCTACTCTCTCCCGAGTGTGGAATGGCCCCACTCTCGCGAATAGAGCCGGAATGTATGGGTACTCGCGGTTTCACTACGCGGGAGCGGGCGGAGGCGTGGCCCCAAGCGGTAGCGCGTCGGCCGTGGTCAGCTCTGATGAAACGCTGGCGAACTACGCCGCTATCGGCGCATCATCGCAAGAATGGGTTTCTCTGGCCATCGAGTTCAGCACCGCGCTCTCGACTCACGCGAACAGCACAAGGCTCCACAGAAACGCGAGTCAGCTCTACCAGTTTTCGCAGTATTATTCCGGGGCCGCCACGCTCGACTCGCTTGACCCAGCGGTGGGCGATTTCATTTACGCGTTCATCTTCAAGTACACGTATAAGACGGTGGATAACGTGGAGTTCGTTGAATACTCGAATCCCGTTCAGGTCGGAGCGTCTGGGTATCCAATAAATTACCCGATTGGTCATACTGATAACGCGGAAGATGCCTTCACCTTTCCGGGCGCAGTCTCCAATAGTGTAATTGCCCAGTACGGGACGGTCATTACAGGGATTCCCGCGGTCGCGAACACATCCAAGACCAACTACGATCTTTCCAAAATCGAAGTGCAGATTTATCGCACCATTAACACAGGCACGACGTTCTATCTGCTCGCCACGCTCCCCAATGGCACGACGACGTACACCGACGTAACCAACGACACGCTCTCTAATGCGGGCGAAGATCCGCTCAATACTCGCGAGACGATTTACACGACGGGTGGGGTGGTAGGATTCGACCCCCCGCCCCGGTCGCGCTTCATTCACATTCTCCAAAACACAGCCATCTATGGCGCGACTTACGACGGGGAAGAATACTTCCCGAACCGCTTGCTTCAATCTATCCCCGGAACTCCAGCCGCGACCAATTTAACCTTCTACGACGACCTAGAAGAATCGGTTACTGGACTCGCGTCTTCGGGCGGTAATTTCATCGCGTTCTCGCTTACGAAAACGTACCGACTTGCGGGCGGATACAACGAACTCGGACAGGGCAATCTCTCGCACGAGCGAATTTCCGATAACGTGGGCTGCATTGGAGCCGGGTCCATCGTGCAAACCGACACGGGCGTTTTCTTCGCTGGTAACGACGGATTTTATTTCACCGATGGCTACACCGTGAAAAAGATTTCCGCGCAAATCGACAAGACCTACCAAAAGTACACCCAGAGCCAAAACCAACGCGATCGTATCGTGGGCACATACGACCGGCAGTTCCGCCGCGTGTACTGGACGATGCAAGCCAATCCAACGGGCGCCGATTGCGGGCAGCTCTTCGTTCTTCACACTGGCTACGGTTCAGGCGAGTCTAACGGAGTCTTCACATCCTGGAACAACGGAGTGAACTTCATGCCTTCGGCCGTGACGTATTACAAAAACCAGCTCGTGCGGGGCGACTACCGCGGGGTCGTGTACTACCACTCGACCTATTCCAAGACCGATCCTGCGATCCCAAGCGACCTGACGATTGAAGCTTCCGCGTGGAATACGGCCTATTTGCCGTACAAATACAAATCGCCCGCTCTCGATTTCAACACCACTTTCAAAGGCCAGTGGGCGACTCGTCTGCATGTGGCCGGTCGAAATGTGGGAAATGCCGCCATTCAGGTTTCTACCGTGCGCGAAATCGACAACGAAGCGGCGCGCGATTTCTCCCCGATTTTTTATAAGCAAAACATTATTTGGGGCGACGCCAACGTAACCTGGGGCGATTCTGACGTGATTTGGGAATACGATAAGACTCTCGACGAGTGGCGCCGGTTCCCAACGAAGTCTCTGCGCTCGCAGTTCCGCCAAGTGGAAATCAAACCGGGCTACGTCGTAACCAATAAATACGACGACTACCCGGACAGCTCGTTTGCTTCCACGATTTCGCAGGCCGCATTCGTGGCGTCGGTCGCTATTCTCACTCCAGCCGGATTCACCGAAATTACCTGGCCACTAAACATCGTGGGTCAGACGATTGCGTTCGACATCGACGATTACACGACAGAGTACACGATTACGGCGATTACCAATTCGAATACCCGGCTCACGCTCGCAGATCCAACCAACGGTCTGGCCTCGTTACCGACAAATATGGAGTGGCAGGTTTCCGGCTACCTGAAAGAGCAGCGTTTCCAGCTATCGAGCTACGACATCCACTTCGGATTCATGGGCCAGCGCGGAAAAGCAGCGGTGCGCGGCGAAGGCGGCGGAAATGGCAGCTAAGCCCCCCTCCAGGAACGTGGCGGCTCAGATTGAGGTCAGCCAGGTTCCCGAGCCCTACGCGCGTAAAAACTTTCAGAACATCAAAAAGTTTCTGGACGAAGAGACGCCCCTAAATGGCTTTCGATTCGTAGAATTCCGGATTGCCGAGGCCCAGGAAGATTTTAAATTCCACCACAACCTTGGGTATGTGCCCCGAGACTTCGTCATTACTCGAATTTCTGGGGCAGGCACGGCGACGCTTAATTACGACAAGTTCGACGCCGAGACAATTTCTGTCACCGTAACGGCCCCCTGCTATATACGGGGCTTTTTGGGGACTTACGCGAAAGATATTTCCTCCGATCAAACGGGAAGTAACCCCCAGCCCATGTCGTTCTATACGAACCCCACGGGTGCGCTGGTGTCTGAGCCAGTGGGGTCCACGACGACCATTATTAATACCACGACCGTCAACCCAACTACGACCACGGTGACCCCGATCCAAGTGGCCGTGATTCGGGACCAAAAGCCAAGTGGTACCTCGGGCGGTACTTTTACCGCTGGGGCTTACAATACGCGGGATTTGAACACGATAGACGATCCATCGGGCTTCGTCACCCTGCTCTCGAACCAATTTACCCTCCAGGCGGGAACCTACCGGATCAGCGCCTCCGCCCCAGTTTATGAGGTAAACGAGCACAAAATACGGATACGGAATATCACCGATTCTACCGATGCGGCATTGGGCACGTCCGAGTATTGCGGGGCCGGGGACAATACCTCGAACCGATCTCTGGCAAACGCCATTTTTACGATTTTGGACACCAAAACCTTTGAAATCCAGCACCGCTGCGGCACCACCAAAGCCACGGTAGGGTATGGGATTGCCAACGCTTTGGGAGTGGAAGTGTATACGGTTGTGGAGATTATGAAGATCAATTAGGGATAAATCCCCTAGACTGACACGGGCTTACGGGTAGTATAGAATCAAGACTAAAGGGGCGCACGGATGAAGCTCTGGACTTACGGCGAGGTAAGAAAAAAGCTGGAGCGGGATTTCGATTTGGAGGATGAGACCTTCATTTCGAGCGACGAGCTTGCGGGCTATTGCAACGAGGGCATTGAGTCGGCAGAAGCCGAAATTCTCAAGCTCAACGAAGATTACTTTTTAAAGTCCAAGGCCATCGACCTTACCCTCGGACAAACCACGCTTCTTTTGCCGGACGACATCTACGCCCAAAAGATTCGCTCGCTTATCTACAACAACGGCGGAGATTTGATTTATGAAGTGCGCCGGATTAGGGACCCACACCGATTCGCAATCCTGGCAGACGCCCAGGTCTGGGCCACGGCCGACTGGTACAACTACATCGTGCAAAATCAGACCGTGGGAACGCAAAACACACTGCTCTTGGTGCCAGCCTCCCGCATCACGGCCACGGGCATCCTCACCCTCTGGTATATCCGACACGCTCAGCGAATTCCTCTACTCGGAGAATACTTCCTTTCCCAAGACTTCCTCCCCGCCGCGGTCGATATCTCTGCGAACACGATTTCCATTCCTGCGAATGGTTACGTCACGGGTGACAAAATTAAGCTCTCGGGTACGGGCACGGCTCCTGGGGGCCTAGCATTCGACGCCGTTTATTACGCAATTTCCGTGGACGTAGACACGATTAAGCTCGCCACAAGCTTATCGAATGCACGGGCTAACGTGGCAATCGACATCACGACTATTGGGACTGGAGCTTTCACTGCGAAAGTCGCCACGACCGAAGCGAACCGCGACACGGTGATTTTAGATATCCCTGAATTCACCAGCTACATTCTCCAGTTCATGAAAGTGCGCTGCTATGAAAAAGAGCCCGACCCCCGCTATGACGGCGCGGCCAAGGCACTGGATGGATTTCTCGCGCAAATGGTGAACACGCTGACCGAGCAGGTTCCAGATAACGATAACAAAGTTCCCATGGATATGGGTCTTTACGAAGACATGAGCTAAGGGGCGAATATGGGTTGGCTTGGAGATAATTTTGGCGGAATTTTAGGGGCTGCGGTAGGCGGCCCTCTTGGATGGGTTGCGGGAAGTAATGCGCAAACCATGGCGCAAGGCGGAACCCCTGGCCAACTGATGCTCGACTCGAGCGGCCGACCAATTCCACCGGAGTACATCTCGTCCTACGACAAAAATAAGCAAAGCCTGTCCCTTGCGAATAACGACTTTTTAAATCAGCTCAACGCTGAGGCTATGCGTAAAGGGCCGTCTAAGACGGCCAACTTAATGAACTTGGAAAGTGACCGCCAGGGCCTGCTCGCTCGAGATAATAATGCCCAAACTGCCGGCGGAAACGCGGCGAAAGCGCGCTCGGACCTAGCAGCTCGTGGCGGTCTCTCTTCGGGCGCTCGTGAGCGAGTCGAGCAAAACGCCAACAACGATGTGCTGAACCTAAACCAGCGCACGAACCAGCAAGTTCAAGCGAATCGCGCTCAAATTGGCATCAACGACGAACAAAATCGTCTCGGTCAGTTACAGGCCGCGGGCCAAATGAAGAACCAGCAGAACCAGTTCGACATTGGAAATGAAATTAACGAAGGCAATCAGAGAAACGCCTATAACCAAAATCTGTATAACCAGAACATGCAAGCGTATGGCGCAAACCAAACGGCCAATGCTCAGCTCCAGGCGGCGAAGCCGGGTTTCCTGGGCCAGATTTTTAGTGGTATCTTTTAAGAAAGGGAAGGAAACATGGACCCGTTAACCTTAGCACTCGTTATGGGCGGAGTTGGACTCGCAAAAGGGGCCACCGTCGATAAAGCGAAACAATACAAACAGGCCCAGGTACAGGCGGAAACCACTCGGTATTCGCCCTGGACGCACATGACGGCGAAAGAACCTACCGAAGCAGATCCACTCGGGCAGGGCATCGCGGGCGCGGCCTACGGCTACCAGCTCGGTCAAAACAACAAAGCTTTCGAGGCCGATCAGGCGCTTAAAAAGAGTATGACGGAACTCAACCAGCGCTCTTCGTCTTTGCCGCTTACAAATTATAACTACAATTCATCCCTCTCGTCGAACGCCCCTCAGTGGGCTTCGATGCAGGACATGAGTAATGGTCCGGGCGGCTATAGCCTGTTTGGCCGGAATCGG
>Ga0075163_10006248_pt1 | contig 15785 bp, 10 predicted proteins | sample JI1023141ADNA_FD_71478 | JGI IMG/M metagenome (GOLD analysis project Ga0075163, IMG submission 71478) | Wastewater effluent complex algal communities from Wisconsin, to seasonally profile nutrient transformation and Carbon sequestration -... | ecosystem: Engineered > WWTP > Effluent > Algae... | reverse complement strand
TCGACTTCATCTACGCGAACGACGACACGGCGCTGATCGAGGTGACGGACACCAAGATCAGGGTGTGGATCGAGGACGAGATTCTAACCCGCCCGGTGGTGACGGCGGTCATCGCGAATGGCGACTTCACTTCCGACCTGTCGAGTTGGACCGATGCGGACGAATCCGGGTCTGCCTCCACCTGGCACGCCTCGGGCTACATGCAACTGGTGGGGGCGGGAGAAACCGCCGCGATCCGCCGCCAGGAAGTGACGGTCAACGAGGCGGGTACGGAACACGCCTTGCGCATCCTGGTCCGCCGGGGGCCGGTGACGATCAAGGTGGGGTCGTCTGCCGGGGGCGATGACTATATCGAGGAAGCCAGCCTGGGGACCGGGGAGCACTCCCTGTCGTTCACGCCGCTGCTGGCGTCTTTCCACATCGAGTTCTCGTCCCGCATGATCCCGGCCTCGCTGATCGAAAGCGTGGCGATCGAGAGCGCTGGGGTGGTGGAAATCACCGCCCCCTGGCTGGAGGAAGACCAACCTTCTTTGCGCTGGGTCCAGTCGGCGGACGTGGTGTTCGTCGCCTGCAATGGGGTTCAGCAGCACAAGATCGAACGCCGGGGAGAGCGACCGAACGCCAGGGGATGGTCGGTCGTCTCTTATCTCGCCAATGACGGGCCGTTCCGCTTGTCGAATGTTTCGCCGATCACGATTACCCCGTCTGGACTGACGGGCGATATCACGCTGACGGCTTCTGCTCCGTTGTTCCGCGAAGGTCATGAGGGGGCGTTGTTCCGCGTCACATCAACGGGCCAGATCGTTCAGGTGTCGGTCTCGGCGGAGAACACGTTCTCGAATTCAATCCGGGTTACGGGCGTAGGGGACTCCCGCAATTTCGGCATCGTCGTGACCGGCACGTTCACGGCTACATGGACAGTGCAGCAGTCAATCGGAGAAGAAGGCAATTGGCAGGACGTCAGTTCGGCCGCCATTGTGACTTCCGGTGCCTACAACGACGGACTGGACAACCAGATCGTCTATTACCGGATCGGGGTGAAGACAGGCAACTTCACGTCAGGCCCGGTCGATTGCCAGCTTTCCTATTCGTTCGGCTCGATATCCGGTGTCGCCAGGGTGACGGGCTTCACGAGCAGTATTCTCGTGACTGCTGCCGTGCTGACCAACATGGGCGGAACCACAGCGACGGACGATTGGGCCGAGGGGCTGTGGTCCGATCTGAGAGGCTGGCCGTCTTCTGCCTCACTTCATGAAGGCCGGTTGAGCTGGGCCGGCAAGGACAAGTTCTCGGGGTCTGTTTCGGACGCTTTCGATAGCTTCGACCCAGAAACGGAAGGGGACAGCGGGCCGCTTTCCCGATCCATCGGCTCCGGCCCGGTGGATCGGATCAACTGGATGCTCAGCCTCGCCCGTCTGTTGATGGGCGGGCAGGGGGCGGAGTTCTGCGTCAAGTCGTCCAACCTCGACGAAATCCTCACGCCGACGAATATTGCCGTAAAGCGCATGTCCACCCTGGGATCGGCGAACGTCGCGGCCCGGCTGATCGACAACCGGGCGGTGATGGTCGAGCAGACCAATCACCTCTACGAACTTGGGTTTTCGGTCGAGGCGAACGAATACACGCCGACCGACCTGACCGAACTCTACCCCGAGATGGGCGAGACGGGGATCACGCGGATCGAGGTCCAGCGCAAGCCCGATACCCGAATCCATTGCGTGCGTGGGGATGGCACGACCGGCGTTCTGGTGATCGACAAGACCGAAAACGTCACCTGTTGGATCGAGGTCGAGACGGACGGCGTGATCGAGGACGTGGTGATCCTGCCCGGCACGCAGGAAACCCGGGTCTACTACGCGATCAAGCGCACGGTCGATGGAAACGAAGTCCGCTACCTGGAGAAATGGGCGCTGGAAAGCGACTGCCAGGGCGGGACGCTGAACAAGCAGGCGGACAGCTTCATCGAGTTCACCAATTCTCCGGCGAGCGCGACGGTCAGCGTCCCGCACCTTGAAGGCGAGGAAGTGGTCGTCTGGGCCGATGGCATCTGCCTGGCGGATGAGAACGGCGAGATTGAACTGTTCACCGTGTCCGGTGGGTCGATCACGTTGACCAACCGGGGGGAACCCTACGAAGCGACGACCGGCATCGTCGGCCTGCCCTACGAGGCCCCGTACAAGTCCACGAAGCTCGCCTACGCGGCTGGCAACGGATCGGCGCTGACGAAGGTCAAGAAGGTCAACAAGGTCGCCCTGGTCCTGGCAAACACGCACGCGAAGGGGCTGATGTTCGGGCAGAGCTTCGCCGAGAGCGACATGGACCCGATGCCGGACATTGAGCAGGAAACCCTGGTCGATCCCGACTCGATCCATGAGCACTACGACGAAGACGGTATCGAGTTCCCTGGAGATTGGGACAGCGACTCCCGCATCTGCCTTCTGGCCAAGGCCCCGCGGCCGGTGACGGTTCTGGCATGCGTCCTGGACATGGAAACGAACGGCTGATCCTTCGGCCGGGGACCGTAGCGGACTGGCGGAGCTACTACGGCGTCCTTCCCCGATATAGCGCGAAGACCCTGGTGGCCGACCTTGACGGCAAGGTCATCGGGATCACGGGGATCGAGTACCGCAAGAAGCTTCTGTATGCCTTCGGCGACATGGGGCCGGAGATGCGGCCCTACCGCAAGGCCCTGGTCAGGGCCGGGCACTGGTTGATCGAGCAGATGAACAAAGCCGGAGCGCCGGTGGTCGCGGTGGCGAATCCATCCGAGCCGACCGCTTCCGGGATGTTCATCCACATGGGGTTCGTCCACATGGGCGCGACCGCCGACGGCGAGGTTTATCAATGGCGCAAGCCGCAATCCCGTTGATGGTCGTGGGCACGCTGGTTTCGGCCGGCGGCACGATCGCGGGCGGAAAATCAGCGGAGCAGTACGGCCAGACGCAGCAGACGGCCGCCAACTATTCGGCCGGCGTGTCCGAATACCAGGCGGGGGTGAACGAGCGCACGGCTGGCCAACTGGACCAGAACGCCGGCCAGGAGCGGGCGGTTTCCCAGCGGGTGGCGGCCGAAGAGCGCCGGAAGGCCCGGCTGGTGGCTTCGCGCGCCCAGGCTGTGGGCGCTGCGGGTGGGGGTGCCGAGGACGCGGAGAAGGTGATCGCCGACCTGGAAGGCGAGGGCACCTATCGCTCACTCACGGCGCTGTTCACGGGCGAGAGTTCGGCCCGCGACCTTGAAGCCGCGGCTGCCGACAAGCGATCCGAGGCTGCGCTGCGTCGTTCCGGTGCCGACATGCAGCGGTACGGGGGGCAGTTGGATGCGTGGCAGGGCCGTCAAGCCCGGAGCGCGGCGAACGTCCGGGCGCTCGGGACGATCCTGAGCGGCGGAACCACGATGTTCGCGAAGTACGGTTAGAGAATGACTCGCCTCCCCGACATCAACGCCCTGGGCGCCAGGCCCGTAGGACAGCCCAGGAGAAGCGCTGCCGGCGGGGGCTCCCTCGGTCCAGTTCCCGAGTACCGCGTACCACCGCCCCGTGGCGAGCTTGCCATGGCCTCTGCAACGGAGGGGCTGGGAAACGCGCTGGTCAATGCCGGGGCTGGGCTGGCGGACAAGGAGCGTCGGGAGCAGGAGGAGCAGGACCGGCTGAACGTCGCCAAGGCGAAGTCTGCCTTCCTGCGCGCGAAGGTCACGGCCGACAGTGCGTTTGACGACGACCAGGACTTCACGACCTACGCGACCCGCTACCAGGAGATGTTGAAGCCTGCGACCGAACAGGCGTTGAGCGTCGTGAAAGACCCGAAGCGCCGGGAGGCCCTGGAAGATGAACTTGGCGTTGAGGAACTTCGGGGCGTCGAGCGCATGGCCGACAAGGCCCGCGCGAAGCACAAGGACACTGAGCGCGGCAACACGCTGACGACGATCAACAACAACATGGACGTCGCGCTGCGGTCGGCTGACCCGGTGACGCAGGAGAAACTGGCCCGTGAGTCCATGGCGGCCCTGGACGCCGCGAAGGAGCGGGGGTATTTCACGGCCGAGGAGCACGCGAATAAGCGTCGCGAGGTAGGCGAGTCCTTTGCCATTCGCTCTATCCAGGCGCTTCCTCCCGAACAGCAGTTGAAGGTTCTGGCGCCGCAGACCGGCAGCGGCATCGCCCCGGTGCCGAACGACTATTTCGGCCGGCTGGCGAAGGTCGAGAGCAACAACGATCCGAAGGCGCAGAACAAGTCGGGGGCTTCGGGCCTCTATCAGTTCATGCCCGAGACCGCCAAGCAGTATGGACTGGCTGATCCTACCGATCCGGTTGCCGCCCGCAGCGCAGTGGAACGTCTAACCGAGGACAACCGGGCATCGCTGAGCAAGAGCCTGGGCAGGGAACCCGGCGAAACCGAACTGTACCTGGCGCACCAGCAAGGGGCCGCTGGCGCCGCCGCTCTCCTGAAAGGGGGTGATCAGCCTGCGGTTGAGGTATTGGCCCCGCTTTACAAGGGCGGCCGTCCCGCCGCGGCGAAAGCGATCACGCAGAACGGCGGATCGGTCGACATGACGGCCAAGGAATTCGCTGTTCTGCAACAGCAGCGGTTCGACAAGGCCGGCGGAGAAGTCCAGGTCGCGAGCAACGCTGGAACCTACGATTTCCAGACCAAGACCGGGAACATCGTCGACCTTCTCCCGGCCGATAAACGCATGCTCATGATCGAGCAGGCGCAGAACAAGATGAAAGAGGGCCAGACGGCCTTCCGCGCGGACGTTGCGACCCGGTATGACGCTGGCTTGGCCGACATCCGGGCCAATGGATCGACGACTACGGTCAGCGAGGGCGAAATCAGGGCTGCCTACAGCGACAATCCGCTGAAAGCCGACCTGATGATCCGCAATCTGCGCGAGGAAAAGACGTTTTTTGGGGCGAAGGAGGCGGTGAAGCTCGCAACCCCGGCCGAAACCGCGCTGATGCTGCAGAATTGGAAGCCCCAGGGCGAGATGGCGGCGTTCACGGCCCCTCGCTACGAGGCTTTGGTCCGTGCCGTGACGGAAAAGAACCGTCTGTTGCAGGAAGACCCTGGTGGATACGCGATCAACGTGTCGCCCCAGCTCCAATCTGCCTATTCCGCCGCCGCAGCCGACCCCAAGCAGCTTCCGAAGGCGTTGGAACTGTCCGATCAGATCCAGAACCAGCTTGGGGTGCCGTCTTTCGACCGGCGCTTGCTCGGAAAGACGCAGGCAGAGACGACCGTCCGCCAGGTGATGAGCCTGAAGGGCGAAAAGATGGCAGACGCGATGGAGGGGCTGGCCGTTCAGTACGGCTCCTATTGGCCCCAGGTGTTTCGCGAACTGAAGGAACACAAACTGCCGGACAACATGAGCGTCGTGGCGACGGTCGACAGCCCCGTTGCGCGTCAGAAGATATCGGAGGCATTCACGGCCGAGAGCGAGCGCCCGGGTGCTCTGCGCCAACTGGCGGGCCAGGACGCGAAGGGGATCGACGATGACGTTGCGAGCGAAATGGCCGATTTTCGCCAATCGATGGCCAGTGCGCCGAACGGAACGCAGATCGTCGATCGCTACCAGGATACGGCCAAGTTGTTGGCCTACAAATACGTGTCGCAGGGCATGAAGCCGAGTCAGGCAGCCAAGCAGGCGGCCAAGGACGTCGTGCTCGACAAGTACGACTTCGGCACCTATGGCGGCATGACCGTCCGGGCGCCGAAAGGCAAACTTGGGGAAGCCGAGCGCTGGGCCAGGACGACCCTGGCTGGATTGGACCCGGAGAGCCTGGACATTCCCCCTCCGCGTCCGGGGGAACCCCTGACGATCCAGCAGCGCCAGCAATCCTACGCCCAGGCTGTGAAGCGCGGCTCTTGGGTGTCGAATGAAAACGACGATGGGTGGATGCTGCTTGACCCTGCGGGCAGGCCGGTCAAGACCCGTGCGGGATTGAAGGTTGGCTTCAAGTTCAGCGAGATCGGCGCTCCGCCGGTTTCCACCCCGTCCCTGGACTTCGTGGCCCCGTGAGCGTCGGCATCCAGACCGATCCGATCGAGGGCAACGAGCGCCTGTGGTCGCGCGGCCTCGACGCCTACCCGACGACGTTTGGCGAAGCACAGGGCGCAATCTGGGACGATGCGTGGGCCAGGAACCCCACGCCCTCGATTGGCCGGGCGATGGACCGGCAGGGGTACTACCCGTCGACCGATGAATTCGGGATCGAGCAGGCACCAAGGAAAGATGCCACGATTCTCGACGCCAAGCGGGCGAACGAGGAATACGGCATCCCGGGTGAGTTGAGCTTCGGCCAGGATGTTCCAGAACCGATTGCCGAGGAACTGCACCGGCTGAAGCGCGACGAATTGCAGCGCAAGGACGTGCTCAACCGCTCCCCTGGTGGGTTTGTCCAGGGTGCGACAAGCCTGCTGACGGGCTTTGGCGCTTCCGCCCTGGACCCGATCAACATCGCCAGCGCGTTCATCCCGGTGGTCGGGCCGGCAAGGTACGGCATCTGGGTTGCCGAGCGTGGCCCTACGGTTGCCCGGCTGGCCAAGGGCGGGATCGAGGGTGCGGTCGGTTCTGCGTTGGTCGAGCCTGTCGTGTACGGCGTGGCTAGGTCGGAGCAGGCCGATTACCACGCGACCGATAGCCTGCTGAACATCGCCTTCGGGACGGCCCTTGGTGGCGGGCTGCATGCCGGGTTGGGGAAGATCGGGGATCTGATCGAGCGCCGGCACGCGCAGGAGCCGGCGCTGCGGTCTGCCGTGGCTGCCTTGACCGAAGGGCGTCCGGTAGACGTGGAAGCCCTGCTGCGCACGGACCCCGAGATTGCCCGCGCTCTGGACCTGTCGCGGCGGGACTTGATGGGCGGAACGGCGCTGGGCCGCACGATGACGGATCAGCCGGTGTCGGGGTTCCGCATTTCCGATGCGCGGCCGGAGCCGGTTGAAGCGCCGACTGTCCGCGAACCCGAGGTCATCAAGCCGTTGCTGGACGAAAGCCGGGCGCGACTGGCGGACCTGGAAATCGAGTTACGCAAGAACCCTAACCCGAAAATCCGGGAAGGGGTGCTGGCCAAGATCGATGCCGAGCGGGCGGTCATTGCCGAACTGCGTAATGAGTTGAATGATCTCGCGGAAACCGGGGCCGTCGACACAATGGATAGTGCCGCTCCGCGCCGCGAGAACAAGGGGAAGGCCGAGCGCCAGCCGGTCAGCCTTTCTCAGGCATTGGCGGCCGAGGGCGGTCTGCGGGATGACGGCGGCGAATTGAAGGCCATGGACGCGCGCAAGCAGGTTGTCGGCTTGGTCAGCGCCAAGGGTAGGGCGCTGGACGATGCAGCGATGTGGGCCTGGGAAAACGGCTACTTCCCCGGCCATACCGAGCGGCCGAGCATTAACGATCTTCTTAACGCCGTGCGGGACGATCTCTCCGGCAAGAAACGGTACACCGTTAACGATGCGGCCGATCTTGCAGATCGGCGCGATGCCGAAGCCAACTCCGAAGCGCTTCACGAAGCAGCGACAGAGATGGGCATTCCGATCCGCAAGAACATGACGGACGCGGAAATCATGGCCCAGATTCGGGACCACGAATTGTTTTACGAGGCACTTGAAAGAGCGGCCATTCGGGCGGAAAGTATGCCCGAGGTTCAAGCTGAAAGGTTTAACGATGGCCAGCGTTCACAAGATGCCCTTGCGACCGAAGCGGACTCCGCAGGAGTACCTGGAATTGGGGGGCAGGATCGAGCAGGCTTTGGCGAACAATCCGCAGATGCCAGCCGAGCGCCAGAAGGAACTGCGGAAAGCTCAGGTGTTGATCTCCGCGCTGACCGAGCAGCCGTAGCAGAGGCGCTGCGGCAGGCGGCCGAGCGGGCGAGCAAGCCCAAGCTTGATCTTGCTGATGCTCTTGCCGCAGCCGAAGTAGAACGTATCGCCGAACGCGCCGCGAAGACCGGCGACGACCCCACGGCGATTGCAGTCAAGGAAATCGAAGACGACCTTCTGGGATTGACGGCGCGCATCGACGCGCTATCGCCTGAGGCCCGCTCTGCGATTGACGCAGCCGAACAACTTGTGAAGGACGCAGAGAACCGCGCTCGTGCAATCGAGGCGATCTCTGTCTGCGAAACGGGCAAAGTAGCTTGAGCTACAAAGCCTGTATGGACGCCATCCGCAAGGCTGGCGGCGATGACCTGTCTGATGACGACATCGACAAGCTGGTTACGGAAGTCCGCCGCCGCCGGGAGCAGCGAGCCTTCGAGTTCCCCATGGAAAGCGAGTCCGCCGCTTTGGAAGCGGTGGGCCAGCAGATGGCCGGCCAGGAACGCCTTGCCGCCCTGATCGAAAAGCGCAGCCGGGCGATCAACGTCCTGCGCAAGCAACAGCGGATGAACTTCTACGCTGGGTTCGAGGGCAAGGAAGCCCAGGGCCTGTCGATCATCAACGTGGGGTCGGAAAAGACCGGGGCCGGGTATGGCCGGTCGGTAGCGGCGGAACAGCGGGCATTGGAGGCCAAGCTGATCGGCCCGATGCTGGGGGAACTGCGGCAGAACGGACTGGATAGCCTGCTAGCCAAGCGCACCCCGGAATTCGAGCGCGAAGTGGCCCGGGATATGTGGGCCGCGACGGACGGCAAGCCCCTGACTGGCAGCCCGCAGGCGCAGGCCATCGCGAAAATCCTGGTCAAGTACCAGGAGGCCGCCCGGTTGATGCAGAACGACGCCGGGGCGTGGATCGGCAAGATGCCGGGCTACGTCGTGAGGCAGTCGCACGATATGTTCCGCATCCGCCGGGCTGGGTATGACGCATGGCGGGAGAGCATCGGGCAGAAGCTGGACGAGCGGACCTTTGACGGGGTTGAGAACCGCGAGAAATACCTGCGCAACGTCTACAACGCGCTGGCCACGGGAGAGCACTACAAGGAACGCGGTGCAGACGATTGGCTTGGGGGCTTCAAGGGGCCGGGCAGCGTAGCAAAACGCGCATCCCAGGAACGCAGCCTGCACTTCAAGTCGGCGGACGATTGGTTCGCCTATAACCAGGAATTCGGGTTGTCTTCGCTGTTGGAAGCCGCTGCTTTCGGACTAAGGAAGGCTGCGCACAACACGGCATTGATGCGGACCTGGGGGACCAATCCAGAGGCTGCGTTCCTCGCAGACTTGCAGCAGCTTTCCCGTCAAGCGGCAGATCGGGCCGACACGAAACAGGTTGAGAAGCTGAAGGGCTGGCTGATCCGGTCGGAATTCGACCAGGTGAACGGCACGGCGAAGATTCCCGGGAACCCGACCTGGGCGGCGGTTGGTTCGGCTGCCAGAGCGATCATCTCCATGGCCAAGCTGGGTGGGGCTGTTCTGTCGAGCATCCCGGACATCGGGACGAAAGCGGCCACCCTTCGTCACCACGGCATCGGGTTCCTGGAAGGCTACGGCAACGCGCTGAACGACGTCGTGCGCGGAAGGGGCAAGGGGGTGGAGCGCGAGATCGCGGACAGCATCGGCGTGGGAACCGACGGACTGTTGGGCGCGATCATGTCGCGCTTCAGTGCGACGGATAACGTGCCGGGCCGGATCGCCAAGCTGCAGAACCAGTTCTTCAAGGCCAACCTCTTGAGCTGGTGGACGGACGGAAAGGCGACCGGCGCCGGCCTCGTCATGTCGCACAATCTTGCGCGGAACACCGGCAAGGCGTTTGCCGATCTCGATCCCATGCTGCAGGCTTCCCTTCGCCGATACGGCATTCAGTCAGACCAGTGGGAAGCCCTGCGCAAGGTTGACCTGAAGGTGGATGGAGACACGCCATACCTGACGCCCGATGCGGTGCTGCATCTTCCCGATGAGGCGATTGCCCATCTGGCGACGGGGAAGGGCGAGAAGGCCCTGCAGCGGGCCAGGGAAGACTTGGAGATCGGACTGCGGTCCTTCTACATCGACCAGGTGGACAGCGCGATCACGCAGGGCGGGGCAAGGGAACGGGCCATCGCCACTTGGGGCACGAAGCCTGGGACTCCGGTAGGTGAAGCCGTCCGGTCGGTGATGCAGTTCAAGCTGTATCCGATCACCTTCGCGACCCGGCAGTTGGGGCGTGAGATTTCCCGGGGCGATGTTCTGGGCGCCGTCCACCTGATGGTGGCCACTACTGCGCTCGGCTTCCTCTCGCTGCAGGCAAAGGAACTGGCAAAGGGCCGGAGTCCTCGTGACCCGACAGACCCGAAAACCTGGGCCGCGGCGATGCAGCAGGGCGGTGGACTGGGGATCTACGGCGACTTCCTGTTCGGCGAATACAACCGCTTCGGCGGGGGTGCGCTGGAAACGCTGGCCGGCCCTACGGTCGGCACGGTCAGTCAAGTCCTGCGCGCCTTCAGTGAAGTCAAGGAAGGCGACGCCAAGGGCGCAGCTAGTGAGTTGTTCCGCGCGACCACAGGCGCAATCCCGTTCATCAACCTGTTCTATACCCGCGCCGCCTTCGATTACCTGTTCCTCTACCAGGTCCAGGAAATGATGAACCCCGGCTATCTGCGGCGCTTTGAACGCCGCATCGAAAAAGAGAACAGCCAGACCTTCCTGATCCGCCCATCGGAGATCGTTCCGCGCGGTGGCGGAATCGATGTCGCGTCCGTCCCCGGCTTCGGCGGCACCACGCTCCCCTAAGGACTTCACATGACAGCAACGGATCGCTTGCGCGGGCTGGTCGGATCAGCCCCGATGAAGCTTGCCTGCCGCGTGGCCACGACGGCGAACATCACGCTCGAAGGATTGCAGACGATCGATGGCGTGGCCGTCGTCCAGGATGACCGGGTGCTGGTCAAGGCACAGACCAGCGCGATCGACAACGGCATCTACATCGCCGACTCGGGTGAGTGGGTTCGCGCGCCCGATTTCGACGGGTCACGCGATATCGTCAAGGGCACACTGGTCCGGGTCAACGAAGGCTCCCTGGCCGGGAAACTCTACGCCGTCTCGACCACGAACTACGAGCCGGTCATCGGGACGGATGCGATTGCGTTCGTGACGAGCGGTGTGGATATCGCGGCGAACGTGACGTTCACCCCGACCGGGACCATCGCGGCGACGGACGTGCAGGGCGCGGTTGCGGAAGTCGATACCGACCTGACGGCCTTCAAGGCGCTTATCTCCGCCTTCGCGCTGACCTACCTGAACGACGCCGACGGAGCCGCTACACGGGCAACCCTGGGCGTGCCGGCGATCCTGGGCAACAACGTCCTGGTCTACACCGCGAACGACACGTTCGAGAAAGCGACCGATCTTCCGGCCCATGTGACGCATATCCACGTCGCCCTGTGGGCGCCCGGCGGCGGGGGTGGGGGCGCGGATGCCGATGGAAACTTCCGCGCGGTGGCCGGGTCCGGCGGTGAGTTCGGCTATGGCTGTTTCGCCGTCTCCGCCTTGGCTGCAAGCGAAACCATCACGCTCCCTGCCGGTGGCGCGGGTGGAACATCGGCCAATTCCCCCACGGCTGGAACGAATGCTTCCACGGCGAGCTTCGGCACGCACCTGACCTGCATCGGCGGGCTTGGGGGCACGGCGGGTGTTTCTGGCGCGCAGTCCGGTCTCGCGGGTGGGACGGGCGGGACGGGCGGTTCTTTCCACGTCGCGGGCGGCGACAGCTCGATCAAGGAAAACGACACGAGCGGCATCAGCCTGGGCGGCGATGGCGGGTTTGCAGCCGGTACGGGCGCGCGAACGAACGTTGTTGTTGCCGGTCGCCGGCCAGGTGGTGGTGGGACGAGCGGCAATAATTCCGGCCCGGTCAATGGCGCCGCCGGTGGCGGCTCTCTCTGCATCGTGTGGTGGCACTAGATGAAAACCTTCGCGCTGACGATCAACGGCCGCGTCCAGGAACTGATCGAGGCCGAGAGCAAGGAAGACCTCCTGGCCCGATACCACAAGGACACGGTCGCCAAGATGGTCGACGTCACCGACCGGGACGTGAAGCAGAACATGGTGGAAAGCGAACGCGGCGTCTTCACCGAGCCGCCCCGCCCCATCGCTCAGCCTTCAGCCATCACCGCAGAACGGTTGCTGAGCCTCCTGATCACCAAGGGCGTGCTGAGCGCCGACGACCTGAAAGGATAATCCATGAGCTTTCAACGCCAGGTCTCCTTCGCGGGGACCGGACAGGGCACGCTTGTCGGCGACGGCACCGACACCGGCTACTTCCGAGGCACCAAGAGCTTCATGTGCTCCCTCAACCTCAACGGGGGCACGGGCACGTTTCAGCTTCAGGTTCACGACGGGACCGGCTGGGTGGATGTCTACATTCCCCAGCTTGCGTCCAAGAACGTGACGTCATCGGAGGTCTTCAGCATCGAAGACCCGACGCGCGGTGGCAGCCGGTATCGCTGGAACTGTTCGGTTCACGGCTCCGGCGCCCCGATTGGCCGACTGTGGAACTAGCAGTGCCTTGCGCCGCCTGCTCGCATACCTGTTGGGCCTGCTGATGGTCGCGCCGCTGATCGTCGCGCTGGGCTATGGCGGGGGTGCGCCTGCGGTGGCGGCCGCGCCGGAAGGCGAAGCCCTCATCACCATCGTCTCGGTCAAGAACACGGCCGGGTCGACCAAGACGAATGAGATCGTCCAGTTTCCGTTGCCGACGCCCGACGACTCCTTCGACGAGTTCACCAACGTCGCGGTCTATGACGACGACGGCTCGGGCAACAAAGGCAGCCTTCTCGGGGTTTTCCAGGTCGACAACGCTGCTACGGACAAGGCGGGCAAGCAGCGCTTCGCCCAGGTGACGGCGGTTGTTCCGTCGTTCACGTCGACACAGAACCGCAAGCTGCGGGTCTACGCGGCCTCGACTTCCGAGCCGACCGGCACGGCGATCACGGCCAGCGACATCACGGCGACCAGCTTCAACGTCCGCGTCAGCTACACGATCAGCGGCACGACCTACACGGCCGACGCCACGACGGCGCTTGGCGGCAGCACGACCTTCAGCAAGACGGCGGCCTGGACGCGCGGGACGTGGCGTTCCGGTCCCTGCTGCACCGAGATCATCTGCGAGACGCCGCTGCAGAACAGCGGGACCGCGCACAATAGCGGCGACGGTCTCCGCGCGGTGTTTATTATCAGCGCGTTCAAGGCAGGCTCCGGCGCGGTGGATGGCGGCAACCCGATCACCTACGTCTTCTGCCGCGTCGTGGTGGAAAGCGGTGCTATCGATCGCACGTCGACCAGCGATTACGCCTGTTCCGCCGCCTCGATCAGCCGGGCGACCTCGCTTTCCGACGGCACCCTGATCACGACGACCGATACGGACGTCGACGGCAACACGCTGACCTACAACTATTCGAGCGGCTTCACGCACCCCTACGGCGAGCGCTTCTCGCGGCCCGTGCATGTCGGGACAAAACCAACGACGGTCTATGCCTGGGGCGATGTAGCCGACGCATCGAATGCCAGCGACTCGATGATGGCGTGGCTGAAGACCTGCGGCCTTGCCCTCAACTACCAGTTCACGGCGTCGGACGTCACCAACGCCTCGTGGGAGCACGACGAGACCGTTCCGTTTGCCGATACCGGCGACATGCTGGGCAACCAGGGGTCGGGCGGCGAACGCGACGAAATCGGCGTCTATTCGACCTGGGAAACCGACGCGCTGGCGAAGTGGGACGCCAACGGTCGCCGCCGGGTGTGGCTCAACGCCGAGCGGATGAACCACTACCACGAGCAATGCATTCGCCGGTTCACGTCGCCGAGCGCTGGTGCGATTGGCGCGTACAATCGACCGGACGCCGAGTTCTACAAGTACAACAATGCGTTTTCCGGCGGCACGCTGATTACGGTTCCCGGAACGTGGAACACGACGTTCTCGCAGCTCGACGTCTCGCACGAGCCCAACCAGTGCGCCGCCGCCTATCTTCTGTCGGCAGAGTATTATTATCTCGACGCGCTCAACGGACGCTGCGGCTATTACTCCAGCGGCCTCGATCCGGCCTATGCCGGAACGCACGGGATCACAAAGACGCTTGCCGGCGACTCTACGGCCACGACGTCTTGGGCGTTTCAGCAGATGCGCGGGTTCGTTTGGAGCCTGCGCACCCTTGGCCTGTTCGCGCTGCTGACACCAGACGACAAGACTGACGGCAAGATGGTGTGGCCGAAGACGCTGACCAACACCTGGCTCGACAACACCTACCAGAAGCTTAACGACACTTCGGCGGCGAATACGGACGCTGGGGCGGACTGGTATGACTCCGACGGCATCCGCTATATTTTTGGCGGCGGCGGGTCTATGGGCGTTGGCGGCGACAATCAGTTCGCGCCTTGGCAAAGCGGATATTTCGCGCCCGTCCTTGGATTGCTCAAGACGGCCGGCATGGGCAACGCCGACTTCGATGACTTTGTTGCGTGGTTTGGTTCTTGGTTCGCGGAAATTTACAGCAACGCGGATCTGGCACCGGACTACATGGTGCCGACCTACTACTCGATCTTCTACGCGTACAACGACGGGTCGACGCCAGGCGCGCGGATTACCAGCTACGCGACGTTCTATAAAGAAAACGCGCTCATGGTGCCCGGTGTTGGCTCTGGCGCCGGCCTTGTGCGGCGGAAGCCATCAGGCACGCTTGGTCTCAGCGCCACCAGCGGGGCCAGTGTCACCGTCACGCTGCCGAGCGCGCTGCTCGGTCAAACGACCTGGTATGTCGGTGGGTGGGTGCAGGCAGGTAACGGAAGGGGCCGGATTACCGCCGTCGCCAACGCGTCCAGTTGCACCATCGACACGACCGTCACGCACGGCGCGGCGTTCGCTTCGACGTCCATCGCGCAAAGTTCCGACGACGTTACCCCGGCGTGGACTATCCCCGCGCCGCATCCCAGCGACGCCGGGGCGGATGGCACAGTTCCGCCCCGCTACAACGACGGGGCGAACCCGAACTACGTCGACGTTTATCGCGCGTCCTGCGCGGTCATGGACGAGCTTGGTGTCCCGGGCTGCGCGGCGGCCTTTGACTACGCCGAGGCATGGGTGCCGGGTGCGGCGACGTCAGCGGTAACGCGTAAGTATTTCATCGAGGCCCGGGCATGAAGCAGCAACTCTCCCCCGCGATCCGCGCCGCGATCCAGGCTTACCCGTGGATCGAAGACCATCTGAAGGCATTCGACAAACAGGCCGTGTTCCTGAACGACTTCACCTATGGCGAGATGCACGTCTATCCGGGTGTACTGGTCGCCGGGGGCGTTCATGACGAGGTGACGCTGCACGAGCATGACTTCCCGCACATGATGATCCTCTACCCCGGGGCATCTGATGGGCCTGTCTCGTATGGCCTGTTTGCAATTCGCAGCAACGGCGAAGAGGTCGAGCGCACCGTCCACCCGATGGGGTTTGCCTATATCGAGGCGGGCATCAAGCACCGGCTGAAGCTGAAGTCCGGGCGTTTCGGAATGTACGCCTGCGCCTTCGCTACACACGGCCCCGACGGATCAGTTCGCGTCGAGCCCAAGCAGTGGACCGGAGATCAGGGACCGCGCGCTCCGCACCCCTTCGAGGCGGTGTGCAATGTGTAAGCTCGTGGTGAACGCTGAGGATCGCCCGGCCTGGAAGATCGGCGACGTGATTACGGGTGTTGAAGACGGCCAGCACGAAGGCGAAAAGCCTCGTCTGGCTAGCCGATACCGCGTGTTCGTCGTGCCCGGCGTGCCGCTGGCGCATCCCAGCATCCAGAAGCTTTTCCTGCGCGACAAGCTACCGGGCGTTGGCGTGCCAGAACGCCGGCACTATCTCGACCTGGCGTGGTTCGAACAGATGGCCGCCCGCAAGCCGGGCTGGACC
>Ga0075163_10006247_pt1 | contig 15787 bp, 9 predicted proteins | sample JI1023141ADNA_FD_71478 | JGI IMG/M metagenome (GOLD analysis project Ga0075163, IMG submission 71478) | Wastewater effluent complex algal communities from Wisconsin, to seasonally profile nutrient transformation and Carbon sequestration -... | ecosystem: Engineered > WWTP > Effluent > Algae... | reverse complement strand
CCGTGTCAGCACCCCCACCGACACCAAATCAGACAACCGACGATCCGACTCCGGCTTCACCCATCCAGCACGAGGCATGCCACCAAACTACACCGTTGTGATCTTAACTGAACGGTATTGAGGCTAAACAGCAACGAGTGACGGTTGTCACACGGCTCCATCAGTGCCATGCTCGCAAGTGGAAGCGACTTGCAATCCAGTGAAAGGTACGTCAAAGAAGGCACCTCGTTCGGGCCGGCGGCCCATCCCCACTCACGGAGGAAAATAATGCAGTCCACCCCGCTTGTCATCGACAACGACGTCGATCAGCGACCAGAGCCAAGCCCGATCAGTCCGGCCGCGCTCGTCTTGATGAACTTCGGCTTCTTCGGGATCCAGTTCAGCTTCGGCCTTCAACAGACGGCGATCAATCCGCTGTTCGTGCTGATCGGCGCCAATCCGCACGACCTTCCGATCCTCAACCTCGCCGGTCCGCTGACAGGTCTGCTGATCCAGCCGATGGTGGGGGCACTGAGCGACAAGACGTGGAGTGACCGTTGGGGCCGTCGCAAGCCCTACCTGGTCAGCGGGGCGATCGGCTGCTCCATCTGCCTGTTCCTGTTCCCGTTCGTGGGAGCACTGTGGGCGGCGGTGCTGCTGCTCTGGCTGCTCGACATCTCGAACAACACCTCCATGGAGCCGTACAAGGCACTTCTGGCTGACATCCTCCCGAAGAACCAGCTGGCCCGAGGTTTCATGACCCAGGCCATGTTCGCCGGCGCCGGACTGGTCAGCGCCAACGCGATGATCTTCATCTTCCAGCGCCTCATCACCGGCAACTCCGGTGGCGGGGAGGGGCTTCCGTACTGGGTGTACGTCGCTTTCTGGACCGGTGCCGTCTGCTCGATCGGCACCGTGCTCGTCGCGATGCTGCGGACCAAGGAGATCCCACCCACCCCTGAGCAGCTGGTCGCGATCCGTGCCGCGTCCAAGGGGCCCGGGGCCATGGTCCGCGAGATCCGCGAGGCCGTGAAGGACATGCCCGTCGCGATGCACAAGCTCGGCCTGGTGTACCTCTTCCAGTGGTATGCGATCGCCCTGTACTGGCAGTTCGTCGCCGTCAGCCTGTCCGAGACGGTCTTCGAAGGCGACTTCGAGGAAGCGGTCGGCTGGACCGGGGCCATGGGAATGGTCTACAACGGCACGATGATCGTGGCCGCACTGGCCCTGATCCCGGTCGCGACCAAGTTCGGAGCCAAGCGGGTGCACGCGGCTTGTCTGGGGCTCATGGCGGTCGCGATGGTGGCCGTCTCTCAAGCCTCGGGCCCCTATCAGGCCCTGATCCCGATGGTGCTCTTCGGCATCGGGTGGGCGAGCATGATGGGCGTTCCCTTCATCCTGGTGGCAAGCATGGTGCCGAAGGCGCGAATGGGCGTCTACATCGGGATCGTCAACATGATGATCGTCGTGCCGATGCTGATCCAGAACGTCACCTTCGGCTGGATCTTCGAAACCCTCCTCGGCAGCTCAGGCAGCAACACACTCATGCTGTCCGGAGTGCTCTTCGCCTGCGGCGCCGTGGCCATGCTCTGGGTCAACCCCCCCTCAGCAGACCAAGAATCCGACCTGATGCCGCTGGGGACCAAGAAGATCACGGTCTACGACCAGGTCGTCGTCGGCACCGACGGAACCGCGAGCGCGTTGTACGCCGTCGACCGCGCCGTCGAGGTCGCCAGCGCTGCCGAAGCCCGACTCGTCGTGATCTCCGCCTACGACGAGCTCGGCACCCGGACAGCAGACCAGCACCGTCAAGTACTGGTCGGCGATGCGGCAGCCCGAGGGGCCTTAACTGCCTCCCTCGGCCACCTCGACGCCAGCCGGGTCCGCCGGATCGACCAACGCGTCGTCCAGGGCAACCCAGCCCAAGCCCTGATCGACACGGCAGCCAAGCGCCCCGCGAGCCTGATCGTCGTCGGCAACCGAGGACTCGGAGCTGTCGACGGCCAAATCCTCGGATCCGTACCCGGCGACGTGGTCAACAACGCCACCTGCGACGTGCTCATCGTCCAAACCTCCGCACTGGACGAACGCACCCTGTAGACAGAACACGCGGGGGTGGCAGAACACGCCAACGGACCAGCCACCCACAGTCGCGGTCACCACCAGATGCAGGATCGGCTCGCGGATCGCTCCGCGAGCCGATCCTGCATCGGACGCTAAACACCTCACGCTGATCTCCGTGAAGCAGGCCGGAGCCGACGTAGCCCTCAGTGGGCGCTGTGACGCGCGTGAGCAGCTTCGTTCGTCGCCGCACCAGTGCACTGGCTCGCGCGTGCACCGGGTCATGATGCGGAGTGGTCTGTTGCGTTCCCGTTGAGTAGAGGGGAGAGCGCGTTGCGACCCCCTCCCCGCGTCCCGCGTCCCACGTCCCACGTGGCGTCGTGAGCGGTCTTTCAGCGTTCGCGAGGCATGGCCAAGGACTGCCAGCGCAGGGTCTGGGAGCACGACAGGCCCGCCCGCCGGGGGGCCGTGGGGACACAACGGGGACACAAAAGGTTCAAGACACTCCACCAATCCCCAATGCCTCTCAACTACGTTTCCGCAGGTGGGAGGCCCGACCCCTCACTCGTCAACCCTGCTCAATCATGCGGTAAGAGTGCGAGATGTACTTCGACATCTGAGTCCTTGGTTCGTGGCCCGTGCCCGGCGTCTGCCTGCCAGACGCCGGGCACGGGCATTGCCCTGTTCTCCCCCGGCTCGCAGACCCACAGGAGGCGCACAGCAAGGGCACAAAAGTGGGCTAGGTGGGGGCGCTTTCCTAGAGAGCAGAAAGGCACCCCGCCCACGCTTCCAAGGAGCAGATCATGACCCGCCTCGCCACCCGTCGCCAGCGCTTCGCCGCCATTGCCTCCACCTTTGCCCTCGCCGGCACGGTCCTCGTCGGGTGCGGCGCGGCCGGCGATGCCACCGCCGCAAGCAGCGCCACGACCTCCGCGGCCACCGGCAGTTCGACCACGAGCACGACCTCCACCTCGGCCGCTGAGACCACCGCCACGGCGATCGACACGCACTATGACGAGGACGATCTGACCTGGGATACCTCGCAGGAGGTCGCCGTCACCCTCGCCGATGGCGAATCGAGCGCTGCCTCCGGGGCCACCGTCGACGGCGACACGGTCACGATCACCGAGGGTGGCGTCTATCGGATCTCGGGCACGCTCAGCGACGGCCAGGTGGTCGTGGCAGCACCTGAGGACCAGAGCGTCACGCTGATCCTCGACAACGCCACGATCACCAACAGCAGCGGGAGCGCCATCTCCGTTCTCAGCGCCGACGAGGTCACTATCTTCCTCGCCGAATCGAGCACGAACGCCGTGACCGATGGCGCGAGCTATACGGTCGCCGACGATGCCACCCCTGTGGCCGCCATCGCCTCCGCCGCCGACCTGACGATTGCCGGCACCGGAAGCTTGAGCGTCACAGGCACCACGAACGACGCCATCAGTTCGGCCGACGGCCTGGTCATCGTCTCCGGGACGATCGAGGTCACGGCTGCGGACGACGGCATACGGGGCAAGGACTATGTCCAGATCCTCGATGGTGACATCACCATCACCTCCGGGGGCGATGCCGTGAAGTCCGACAACACCGCGGACGCTGATCGCGGCTGGGTGCGCGTCGACGGCGGCACGCTGAGCATCAACGCCGGCGATGACGGGATCACCGGCGAACGCGCGGTCGACATCACCAGCGGCACGGTGACCATCAACGAGTCGGCCGAGGGCATCGAATCGCAAGCCTTGACCATCTCCGGCGGGACCGTCACCGTCACGGCCAGCGATGACGGCCTCAATGGCACCGCCTTGTCCGCGACGGCCGGCACCGGCGGGACCGAGCAGGACGACAACTCGCTGGTCACGATCAGCGGCGGCACGCTCACCATCACCGCCGGTTCGGATGGCATCGACGCCAACGGCTCGGTCGCCCTGAGCGGCGGCACCATCACGATCACGACGTCCGGTGGTGGTGGCGGCGGCAACGGCCCCGTCGATGCCAATGGCACGATCGAACTCACCGACGCTCAGGTGATCGCGAATGGCACGACGATCACCTCCGCCGACCAACTGGGCCATCGCCGCTGAATCGCCGCTGGGCGGCCGTCCGGAGCACCCACGAGGGTGAAATCTGGACGGTCGTCCAGTTGGGGTGCCCGGGGCCGCTGCACTCCGCGCAGGCAGTGTTGCCTCCCCCGCTGCCTACGTCTTTCACGGAGCCCCTGATGACCTCCCCCTCCCCTGCCCTGTCCCGGCGCGCCCTCGCCCGCGGTGCCGCCTGGAGCGTCCCGGCACTGACCTTGTCCGCCGCCGCCCCAGTGCTCGCGGCCTCGCCGACCGGGTGCCCCGTGACCTGGTATGCCGAGTCACGGACGAATCTCTCCCTGCCGGACTTCTCCAACAATGGCTATACCGCGATCTATGTGAATCACACCGCCGCCGTGCAGCCGGGCTACCTCAAGGTCATGCACTGGGCCAGCCCGGACAACACCACGCTCTTTTGGCGCCCGGCACTCGGTGTCGGCACGGAGCACACGGACTCCGTGAGCAGCCCGGCAGGTGCCTATACCGTCGAGATGGCGCAGTGGGTGGTCAGCCAGTCCGGCAATACCGTCACCTTGATGTATGCCGGCCCCCTCCCCGCCCACTCCGGCGCCGGCTGGGTCTTCACCTCCAAGCCGGTCGGCGGCGGCGCGATCGACCCGAACACCGACTACACCGCCTCGGCGACATACACGGCGCGGACCATCTGCCCGCCGGCCTGAGCCGCTCGTCGAAAGGGCACTCTGGGGTCGTCGAGAGGACACTCTGGGGTCGTCGAGAGGACACTCTGCGGTCGTCGAAAGGACACTCTGCGGTCGTCGAAAGGGCAATCTCCGAGGTATCCGTCCCGCGCTGCGCGCAGGACCCGGACGGGCCAGAATGTCCATTCGGCAGTCCCCTGAACCAGCCGCCCTTTCCAAGGGCCGCAGTGCCCTTTCGACGGGGTTAGAGTGCCCTTTCGACGGGGTCGCAGTGCCCTTTCGACGGGGTCAGAGTGCCCTTTCGACGGGGTCAGAGTGCCCTTTCGACGGGGTCAGAGTGCCCTTTCGACGGGGTTAGAGACCCGTCACACGGTCGGCGGGCGGGGTGATGCCGGGGTGGGCACCGAGGTAGTCGACCAGGTTCGCGAGGTCTTCCTTGCCGCCGAGCAGGTTGGTGCCCGCCATGAAGCCGCTGAAGGAGTCACCGCCATTGGCCAGGAAGTTGATGGTCCCGACGCGATAGGTCGCGGCCATGTCCATCGGCACTCCATGGAGCGACATCGTGCCCGGGACCACCTTGCTGCCCTGCGGCTGCGTGGCATCCCAGGTGTAGCTGAAGCCCGCCGAGACACCGAGACCGAGGGCATCGCGCCCGCCGGGACGGCCGGCGATGAACTGCTGCTCGAGGGTGTCCTTGATCTGCTGGCCGGTCATGTCGAGCGAGACCAGCAGGTTGCCGAAGGGCGCGACGTTGTAGGCCTCGGTGTAGGTGATCTCGCCCGGGTTCTCACCATTGGCGATCCCATTGACGAGGAAGCTGTTGCGGACTCCGCCGATATTCATGAACGCCAACTGGGTGTTGCCGGACTGCGTGCCCCACAAGATGGCATCAGCGATGAGGTCGCCCATCGGGGTCTCGATGCCGCGGTTGCCGCCTGCGTCGCCGGTGACATCCTGCGCGACGGTGCCGACCACCGCGCCGGCGATCGGACCGGCCAGTGCCTGCCACTTGCTGATCACCGCGGTCTCGGCCGGGTCCGGGGTGCTGGACCGGTCAACGACGACATTGTGAGAGACGAAGGAATTGCGGTTGATGTCCTTGGTGACCGAGTTGATGTTGAAGTAGGTCTCGGTGACCATCTGCCCGTATGACGCGGCGCTGGTCAGCAGGCGCGGACGGCCCTGCGGGTCGGTCTGGGTGCAGACATACGGCTGGTGAGTGTGACCGGAGACGACGACATCGACCAGCGCGCTGAAGCGTGGGGCCATGTCGGCAATCGGGCCGTTGAAGCCCTGGCACCCGTCGTAGTTGGAGGTCGTCGGCGACTGCTCGCCGCCCTGGTGGATCAGGACGACGATCGCCTTGACGCCACGGCGGTTCAAGGCGCCGGCCTGCTGGTTGACGGTCTGGATCTCGTCGGCGAAGCGCACGCTCGCGACGCCCGCCGGGTCGACCAGACTCGGCGTGCCCTTGAGGGTCAGGCCGATGAAGCCGATCGGCACGCCACCGACCTTGCGCACGGTCGTGCCCGGCAGGAGCAGCTTGTTGTCGGACTTCTTGAAGACATTGGCCGCGAGATAGGGATAGTTGGCCCCGGCATACGGCTGGTCGGGGAAGTAGCACCCATCGACCGGGTGGCAGCCACCGCGCTGCATACGCAGCAGTTCGGCCGTGCCCTCGTCGAACTCGTGGTTGCCGACGCTGGTGACATCGAGGCCGAGGGTGTTGAGCGACTCCACGCTGGGCTCGTCGTGGAACATGCCCGAGAGGAAGGTCGAACCCCCGATGGTGTCGCCGGCCGCGACCGTGAGGCTGTTGGCGTCACCGACCTTGGCGCGCAACTGGGTCAGCTTGGCCGAGAGGTATTCCACCCCACCGGCGGGGGTGGCGGCGGGGTCGCTGGCGAGCGGCCGATCCGTGGCTTCGAGGTGGCCGTGGTAGTCGTTGAAGGAGAGCAACTGCACGGGGATCGCCCGGGCGCCATCGCCCGCTGCCGTCGCTCCGCTGGTGCCGGCCAGGCCGGTGGCGACCGCGGCGACCGCACCGGCCGCCAGCACTGTCGTGGACTTGCGCATGAAAAACCTCCCTGGAAGGGCGGCCCGATCCGACGCCGACCGCCGGGGCGAACCTACCTGCCTCAGCCGGGGCTGGCTAGACCCCTCGGCGGGTCGCTCGTAAACAGTCGGTGACTTTTCCCCGTCAGGAGGTGATGCCGAGGTTATCGAGGAGCACCGACCACTCCCACGCGGTCTCGCGCCAGGCGTCATACCGGCCGCTGCGGCCACCGTGCCCCGCCGACATTTCGGTATGCAGCACGATCGGCCGATCGCGCCCGTTGCGGGCCCGCTCGCGCAGCCGAGCCACCCACTTCGCCGGTTCGGTCACCAGGACTCGGGTGTCGTGCAAAGAGGTCGTGGCGAGGATCGCCGGGTAGGCTACCTCGCGGACGTTGTCATAGGGCGCGTAGCTCGCCATCGTGGCATAGGCACCGGGGTCGGCGAGCGGGTTGCCCCATTCCTCCCACTCCCCCGCCGTGAGCGGCAGGTCGGGGTCGAGCATCGTGGTCAGGGCATCGACAAAGGGCACCGCCGCATGCGCGAACCGGAAGCGATCCGGGGCCAGGTTCAGAACGGCCCCGATGAGCAGGCCCCCGGCCGAACCGCCCTCGCAGGCGAGCCGGTCCGGATCGACCCAGCCGCCCCGCAGGGCATCCGCGACGGCCACGAAATCACCGAAGGTGTTGGGCTTGGCGGCGAGTTTGCCCTCGTCATACCAGCCGCGTCCCATCTCGCCGCCGCCGCGGACGTGGGCCACGGCATACACCAGCCCACGATCGAGCAGGCTGAGGCGGGCGATCGAGAAATAGGGATCGCTGGGCATCTCGTAGGCGCCATAGCCGACGAGGAGCCCGGGAGCACTCGCATCCGGCGCGATATCGCGGCGGCGCACGATCGAAACCGGGATCCGGGCGCCATCCTCGGCCGACACCCATTCGCGGGACTCGGCATAGGCGTGCGGGTCATAGCCGCCGAGCACCGGCTGGCGCTTGAGCAGGGTTCGGGTTCCGGTCAGCGGCGCCACGGCATAGGTCGCGCGCGGCTGCAAGAAGCTCTCCTCGGTCACGAGGATCTCGGTGGCGCCGGGCTCGGGATTGTCCGCCAGGTGCAAGGCCGTCAGCTCGCCCTCGACCGGCCAGGCCCGTGGCTGCCCAAAGCCGGACTCGGTCGCGGGGTCGCGCGGGAGGGCGCGCAGCGCCGGCAGTCCGTCGGCGCGCAGCGTGAGGACGGCGAAGTCATCGAAGGCATCGACGGACAGGAAGCGCTCACCGGGGGCAGAGGCCAGGATCGGGCGCCACTCCTGCGGGTCCGCGAGGTCGCTCCACGCGAGGTCGCCTTCGCGATTGCGGATGTTGTGGACGATGAGCATCGTCGAACCGGCGATCTCGATCTCGTATTCGACGCCTTCCACCCGCTCGCGTATGCAGCGCCAATCCCCCGTCGGGTCGTGCGCCGGCAGGATCCAGGCCTCGGAGGTCGTCTTGCTGCCGGCGCCGATGATCAGATGGGAGTCATCGCGCGAGCGGCCGATCCCGAACGAGAACCGTTCGTCGTCCTCCTGATAGACCAGCACATCGCTGGCGCGGGGGGTGGCGAGTTCGTGACGCCAGACCTGGTGGGGTCGCCACGCGTCGTCGAGAACGACATAGAAGAGATAGCGGCCAGCGGCATCGAATTCGGCGCCATAGCCGATGCCGGTGATCTCCTCGTCGATGATCCGACCGGACGCGATCTCGCGGACCACGACATCGAAGCGCTCGTCACCCTCGGTGTCGATGGCCGCGGCGAGCAGCCGGTGGTCAGGGCTGACGCTGAGCGCTCCGAGCGCGAAGAAGTCGTGCCCGGCGGCTGCCGCATTGCCGTCGAGGAGGATCTGCTCACCGTCGGGGATCAGGCCGGGTTCAAGGCTGGGGCGGGGCGCCTGCGGGGTGGGTCGGGGGGAGCGGGCGTGCACGGCATACTGCTCACCCTCGATAGTCCGCGCGTAATACCACCACGGCCCTGAACCGATGGGAACCGAGAGATCACTCTCTTGCACGCGGGCCTTGATCTCGCCGAAAAGCTTCTCCCGCAAGGGCTTCAGGTGCGCAGTGGTGGCATCGGCATAGGCATTCTCGGCCTCGAGATAGGCGATCAGCTCGGGGTCCTCCCGATCCCGCATCCAGGCATAGGGGTCGCTGACCGTATGCCCGTGATGGGTCCGCTCGGTGGGTCGCTGCGGCGCGATCGGGGGCTTGGGTGGGTGCTCGCTCACCACACCCACCCTATGCGTCGCCTCGCGCTCAGGTCACGAGCCTCAGGTCACCGAGCGGGCACCGAGCAGAACCTTCAGGTCGCCCATCAGCGCCTCGGTGGCATTGACGCGCAGGTGATCGTCGAGCTTGAGCAGCACCGAGCGGCCGGGCTGGACCAGTTTGAGATGGACCTCCGTGGCGCCCGGATAGGACTGCAGCACTGACTTCAATTGCTCGATATGCGGCGCCGTGGCGCGGGTGGTCTCCATCGAGATGATGACGGGGCCGCGCGGTCCCTCGGTGATCTCGGGCAGGTGGAAATCGACGGCGGTCAAGGCAATGCCGTCCTCGCGGCGGCGCACGCGCGCTCGCACCGAGCAGACCGCATCCATCGCCAGCAGGTGCTGACAGGCCAGATAGGTCTTGGTGAAGAACATGACCTCCACCGCGCCGCCAAGGTCCTCGATGGTGACCGTGGCATAGGGGTCGCCCTTCTTGTTGCGCTTGACCGCCATGGAGGTGATCAGTCCGCAGATGCTGACCTGCGCGCCGTCTTCGTGCGAGGAGTCCTCCTCCAAAAGAGCGGCGATGCCGGTGTCGGCGTTGCGGGAGAGGACGTGCTCAATGCCGAAGAGGGGGTGATCGCTGACATAGAGACCGAGCATGTCCCGCTCGTGCGCGAGTTGGGTGCGTTTGTCCCACTGGACGGCCGGGATCGGGGGCAGGCCGGATAGGTCGGCGGCAAATTCGTCGTCATCGAGGCCACCGAAGAGGGAGTCCTGGCCCATCGCCTCGGCGCGCTTGGCCTCGACGAAGGCCTCGACATAGTCCTCGTGGATGCGCAGCAGCCCGCCGCGTGGGTGCCCGAGGTCATCGAAGGCGCCACCCTTGATCAGCGACTCGATCGTGCGCTTGTTGCAGACCGTGATCGGCACCTTGTCGAGGAAGTCGCTGAACGAGGTGAACTTCCCCTTGGCCGCGCGCGCCTCGACGATGGCATCGACGACATTGCGCCCGACATTGCGGATCGCTTCGAGGCCGAAGCGGATGTCGGAACCGACGGCCGCGAAGGCGGCGCGCGACTCGTTGACCGATGGCGGCAGCACGGTGATGTGCATGCGCCGGGCCTCGTTCAGATAGAGGGCCGACTTGTCCTTGTCGTCGCGCACGCTCGTGAGCAAGGCGGCCATATATTCGGCGGGATAGTTCGCCTTGAGGTAGCCGGTCCAATAGGACACCAGCCCGTATGCCGCGGTGTGCGCCTTGTTGAAAGCATAATCCGAGAACGGGACCAGGACATCCCAGAGCGCCTTGACCGAGCCCATCGAGAAGCCTTGGGATTGCATCCCGGCGGAGAAGGTGTCGAACTCGGCGTCGAGCACCTCCTTCTTCTTCTTGCCCATGGCTCGCCGCAACAGATCCGCGGTGCCGAGCGTATAGCCGGCAAGTTTCTGCGCCAGCTCCATGACCTGCTCCTGATAGACACACAAGCCATAGGTCGTGCCGAGGATCGGCTGCAACGCTTCGATGAGCGCCGGCTCAAGTTTGCCTTCCAGTTTGGGATCCAGAGGCGTTTCGGCCTGCTTGCCGTTCTTGCGCAAGGCAAAGTTTGTGTGCGCATCAACGCCCATTGGCCCCGGGCGATACAACGCAAGGGCGGCGGAAATATCCTCGAAGTTGTCCGGCTGCATCAATTTCAGCAGCGTGCGCATGCCCCCACCGTCGAGCTGAAAAACACCGAGGGTGTCGCCGCGCGACAGCAGTTGATAGGTGGCGGGATCATCGAGAGTTTCCGAGAGTGCGTCGAGATCGATCTCTTCGCCGCGATTGTCACGGATATTGTCGATGGCGTCATCGAGAATCGTCAGATTCCGCAGTCCGAGGAAGTCCATTTTGACCAATCCGAGCTGCTCGCAGCTCGGATAATCGAATTGGGTGATGATCTGTCCGTCCTGCTCCCGCTTCATGATCGGGATGAGATCGGTCAGGGGCTCGCTCGACATGATGACGCCCGCAGCGTGCACCCCAGCCTGGCGCTTGAGCCCCTCAAGGCCGATCGCGGTTGCGACGATCTCGCGCACTGGATCCTCGGCCTCGTGGATGGTGCGGAAGTCCGCGCCATCGCCATAGCGCCCATGCTCGGGGTTGAAGATCTCTTTCAGCGGCACACCCTTGCCCATGACATCGGCGGGCATCGCCTTGGTGAGCCGGTCCCCCATCGCGAACGGGTGGCCAAGCACCCGCGCGGCATCCTTGACCGCCTGCTTGGCCTTGATCGTGCCATAGGTGACGATCTGGGCGACCCGGTCATCGCCATACTTCTCCGTGACATAGCGGATGACCTCACCGCGCCGGCGCTCATCGAAGTCGACATCGAAGTCGGGCATCGACGGACGTTCGGGATTGAGGAAGCGCTCGAAGATCAGGCCATGGCGCAATGGATCGAGATCGGTGATCCGCATGGCATAGGCGCACATGGAACCCGCCCCGGAGCCACGGCCCGGGCCGACGCGGATGCCATTGTCCTTGGCCCAGTTGATGAAGTCGGCGACGACGAGGAAATATCCGGGATATCCCTTGCCGACGATGACATCGATCTCGTAGTCCGCCTGCTTGCGGGAGGCGTTGGGCACCCCACCGGGATAGCGCGCCTGGAGGCCGGCCTCAACCTCCTTGATGAACCATGACGTCTCATCCTCCCCTGGCGGACAGGGGAAGCGGGGCATGTATTGCCCCTCCTTCTCGACGAAGGAGACTTCGCACATCTCGGCGACCCGCAGCGTGTTGTCGCAGGCGTCCGGAAGCTCCCGGAATAGTTGGCGCATCTCGACCGCAGAGCGCAGATAGAAATTCTCGGCATCGAACTTGAACCGGCCTGGATCCATCAAGGTGGACGCGGATTGCACGCACAACAACGCAGCGTGCGCCTTGGCATCCTCGGCCTTGGTGTAGTGCAGGTCATTGGTGGCCAGCAGCGGCAACCCCATGTCCTTGGCCAATCGCAGCAATTCCGCTTGCGTCTGACGCTCGATGGGTATGCCGTGGTCCATCACCTCGGCGAAGAAGTAGTCCTTGCCGAAGATTTCGCGCAACTCCCCTGCCGCCCGCCTCGCCTCGTCATACTGCCCGAAGCGCAGCCGTGTCTGGATCTCGCCGCCGACACAGCCGGTGGTGCCGATCAGACCGCCGGCATAACGACTGAGGAGGTCGCGATCCATGCGCGGCTTGTAATAGTGCCCCTCGAGTGAGGCCAGCGAGCTCATCCGGAAGAGATTGTGCATGCCCTCATTGGTCCGCGAGAGCAAGGTCATGTGCGTATAGGCACCATTGCCACCGACATCATCGCGGCCACCATCGCCGAACTTGATCCGGCTCTTGTCTCGGCGCTCGGTGCCCGGAGTGATGTAGGCCTCGACCCCGATGATCGGCTTGATGTCGTACTTGCGCGCCTTGGACCAGAACTCGTAGGCACCGTAGATGTAGCCGTGGTCGGTCGTCGCGATCGCGGGCATGCCCTGCCCCGCGGCCGCCGCGAGGAGCTCATCGATCCGGGCCGCGCCATCGAGCATGGAGTACTCGGTGTGCACGTGCAGGTGGACGAAGTTGTCCTTGGGGGCGGGGGCGGCGGCTGGAGTTGACATCGGAATGGCAGTCTAAGACTCCGCTCCGACAGCCCTCGACGCGTCGGCCTCTCGTGTCGTGTGCGGTTGTGTCGAATCAGAAGCCATCTCGACATCGCTCAAGGGCGACCTCGAGATCCGCGGCATACGGGCTCTCGAACACGACATACTCCCCGGTGCCAGGGTGCTCGAACCCGAGGCCCACGGCGTGCAGCCATTGCCGCTGCAGGCCCGCGGCGGCGGCCAGCGTGGGGTCGGCGCCATATGTCAGGTCCCCGACGCACGGGTGGCGCAGCGCGGCGAAGTGCACCCGAATCTGGTGGGTGCGCCCGGTCTCCAACTTGATCTCCAGCAGGGCCGCCCGGCGGAACGCCTCGATCAATTCATAGTGGGTCACCGACGCTCGCCCGGAATCCATCACCGCAAAGCGGTAATCGTGGCCCGGATGCCGCCCGATCGGGGCGTCGATGGTGCCGGCGAGCGGGTCCGGCAGGCCCTGGACCAGCGTGTGATAGGTCTTGTCCACGGTCCGCGAGCGAAAGGCCTGCTTCAGCCGCGAGTAGGCATATTCGCTCTTGGCGAGAACCATGAGGCCCGAGGTGCCGACATCGAGCCGGGAGACGATGCCTTGTCGTTCGGCGGCACCGGACGTCGTGATCTGGTAGCCCGCGGCGAGCAAGCCCCCGAGCACATCCGGACCCTCCCACCCCACGCTCGGGTGCGCGGCCACGCCGGCTGGCTTGTCGATCACGATGATGTCGTCATCGGCGTGCACGATCCGCAGATCCGGCACGTCCATGGGTATGACGCGGGGTCCCGCCTGCGGCGCCGGCATGGTCACCTCGACGAGGTCACCCTCAGCGACCTTGACCGACTTGGCGACGGGCGCCGCGTTGAGCAGTACCAGGCCCTCACCGACGAGGTCGGCGGCCTTGCTGCGGGAGAGGCCGAGGAGGCGGGCCAGGGCGGCATCGATGCGCTCACCGTCCAGGCCCTCGGGGATCAACGCACTCTTGGTCTCAGACATCGCGCGGCTCCGCTCGCCACGACAGCAGCAAGAAGGCAAGCGCCGCAAGGACGATGGCGATATCCGCGACATTGCCGACGAACCACCCGAAGTAGTCGATGAAATCCACCACATGGCCGCGCAAGAAGCCAGGCTCGCGCACAAACCGGTCAAGGAGGTTGCCGAGGGCGCCGCCGGCGATCAGGCCGAGGCAGAGCGCGATGGGCCGGGTGATCCGCCGCGAGTGCACGTAATAGGCGAGCCCACCGACGATGACGAGCGCGACGAGGGTCACGACGATCGTCATACTGTCGAGGCTCGAGAAGGCGGCGCCGGGGTTGCGCACCAAGCGCAGCGAGATCAGGTCGCCAATCAGCGGACGGGCGAGGCCGTCCGAGGGCAACGAATGCAGGGCCCAGATCTTGGTGCCCTGGTCGATGAGGAAGGTCAGGGCCGCCGTGGCGGCCACAAGGCCGACCCGGCGTGCGGTCGTGGGGTCTGCGGGGGCGGGGGCGGTCAGCGGCGTTCCTGTTTGGTCTTGCATGGCACACATAGGGTCGCACGAGGTGCGGCCTCCAACCGAAGCTTGCCGATGGGGTTGCCGCAGGATTCACAGATCCCATAGGTGCCATCGGCGATCCGGTCCAGGGCGTGCTGGTCTTGGTCGAGCATCTCCCGGGCGTTATTGGCCAAGCTCATCTCTTGCTCGCGCTCGAGAGTCTTGCTGCCCGCGTCGGCCTGATCATCACCCGCGCCATCGCCGGACTGGCGCATCAAACCAGCCACCTCCGCCTGCGCCAACGCGATCTCCTCGCGAAGCACCTGCATGTCGGCTTCGATGGTGGCCTGGATGGCCTTGATCTCCGCGGCCGTCCACGCCGTATCGCCCTCGCGCACGGCGAGTTCGGGGGTCGTGGCCACCTTGGTGGCAGTGCGGCTCGTCACTTTGGCCGGTGCGGCCTTGGTGACTGGTGCCTTGGTCCCGGTCCTGGCAGCAGTGGCGGTCTTGGCAGCACTGGCGGCCTTGGCGGGCGCCTTCGCGGCCGTCTTGGCAGGAGCCTTCACGGTGGTCTTGGCAGGAGCCTTCGCGGCCGTCTTGGCGGGGGTCTTCGCCGCCGACGTCGCGGCGGGCTTGCGGCCCGTCGTCGCCGCCGACTTGCGGGCGGCGCTCTTGACCGGCGTGCTCGCGGTCCGGCGCGATGCTGGCGTCATGGCCGAAGGCCCCCTTTGGCGCTCGTATGCTGCGGAACCCGGCGCACCGGCGGCGCACCCTTCGCGACGCTGACAATAGGGCATCGAGCCCATGCTGCGCGGGGTGAGATGCAGATTGGGCCGCCGCGCGGCATACCGGATCGGCATGGGACCAGCTCAGCCGAGCCTCGGGCCCGGTGAACAGGATGCATCCTGGCCACCGGACCCGAAAGCGCGGCGATGTCCAGGTCGCGGGGGTGCGAGCTGCCACGCCCCCGACCTGGGGGGTCAGCGCCCGGCGGGGGCGGTGACGGGCAGGGTTTCCTCGATCGGCACCTCGGCTTGGAGATCGACGAGCGCCTCCTCCAGGTAGGCCCGCAGGCGGGTGCGGTAGGAGTGCTCATAGCCACGCAGGTCGGTGATGAGCGTCTCCAACTCGCTCCGCTTGCCCTCGAGGTCACTGAGGATGTCGGCGCGGCGGTCGTTGGCCTCGGCCACCATCCCGGCCGCCCGCTCGCGGGCGTCGGTCAGCATGGCGTCGCGTTGCTGGCTGGCCTCGCTGAGCAGCGAGTCGTGCTGGGCCTGCGCGGCGCCGAGCAACTCGTCGTGGCCACTCTGGGCCGTCGTGAGCAGGTCGTCGTGCTGGGCTTGCGCCACGCGCAGCAATTCGTCGTGCCGCGTCTGGCCCTCGTTGATCAGGCGGGCCCGGGTGGTCTCGCCCTCCGCGACGTGCTCGTCGTGCACGCGCTGCGCCAGCGCGATCAGGCCCGAGGCGTCGCCGGGCCGCGGGGCCTGCTCGGCCGGCGCCGCCAACGGAGCCGCGGCGCCCGCGCTCTCGGCTTCGAGGGCTCGGGAGTTGGCGGTCGCGATGCGCTCCTGCGCATCGGACTCGATGCGGTCG
>Ga0075163_10006246_pt1 | contig 15788 bp, 16 predicted proteins | sample JI1023141ADNA_FD_71478 | JGI IMG/M metagenome (GOLD analysis project Ga0075163, IMG submission 71478) | Wastewater effluent complex algal communities from Wisconsin, to seasonally profile nutrient transformation and Carbon sequestration -... | ecosystem: Engineered > WWTP > Effluent > Algae... | reverse complement strand
CCGAGATTGAAGAAAGCCATCGTGCCGGCGATCGCGATCACCAGCAGGAAAAACAGCGTCAGCTGCGGATGGCGGATTGCCGCGGCCGACAGATTCCAGCGATCGGCTCCAACGGACGGATCGGGTGCATCGGGCTTTCGGTTCACTTGGCGGCCTCATCGAGCCGCCTGACCGTCTGGCCGGCAATCAGCAGGTTGGCGCCAGCGGTGACGACCACGTCGCCCGCTTTCAGGCCGTCACGGATGCGCACGCCGTCGTCGAGCAGGCCGGCGGTCTGCACCTTGACCGGTGCGACGGTGCCGGTCGCAGGGTCCAGGCGCCAGACATGCGGCTGACCATCCTTGGACCACAGCACGCTCATCGGCAACACGAAGACCGCCTCGCCCGCGCGCAGGCCCTGCACCACCGCGCTCATGCCCCATTCGGCGCCCGGCACATCGGCCAGCAGCGTCAGGCGCACCGCGTAGGTTCGGGAGGCCGGATCGGCCAGAGGCGAGATCTCTCGGATCCGTGCCGGCACCGGATTGCCGCCGGTCGCCGGCAGGCTGACCTGCCAGCGTTCGATGCGCCGGGCCAGCTCCATTTCTTTCTCGGGCACATTGACCACGACGTCGCGGTCCTTGACGAGGGCCACGCGGATCACTGGCTGCCCGGCAGAGACGACCTGGCCGGCTTCAGCCTCCACGCCAACCACCACCCCCTGCGCTTCGGCACGCAGCACCTGGAAGGCCGTGGCATTGCGCGCCTGGTCGAGTTGCGCCTGGGTTGCGCTGACCTTGGATTGCGCGCCATCCACCACCGCCTGCTGGCGATCGAGCTGGGACTGAGAGACGAAGTTGCGTTCACGCAGGTCGCGGGTGCGGTTGGCGTCGATCTGGGCCAGCTTGAGCTCGGTGCGCGCCGCATCGAGCTGGGCTTGCTGCAGAGCCACCTGAGGGGCGAGATCCTGGGGGTCGAGCCGGGCCAGTACAGTCCCGGCCTGGACCCGATCCCCGACCGAGACCCGCCGCTCCGAAAGCTTGCCGCCGACACGGAATCCGTAACGGGTTTCGAGCCGGGGCCGCACCTCGCCCGGCAGGTTGATCGCCGCCAGCGACGACTGCGGTTGGACAACGACGGTGCGCACGGGCCGGACCGGTTCGGCACGCGGCGCAGGCTCCTTGGTGCAGGCCCCCAGCAGGCTCAATCCGAGCACGGCCATCAGGAGACGGGCGGGGGGTTTGCTGACAATCGACATGGGCACATCCGTTGGCGTCGAGCCTTTGACCCGACGGGAGAGATCGGCCGAACGCCCCGCCTGACGGGCCGGGACGGGGTGCCAGGCCCGCAAGGGACGCTGAGCGCTCAACTGATCTCTTAATTACTGACTGGTTAGTCAGTAATTTATCGAGAAGCAGGCGATTCGTCAACCGCACACCCGCCAGGTGTGCGCCATGGACTCCCCCGAAAACAAGCCGCCGGTCCCTACAATGCCGGTCATGCATGAGGCCGACCCTGCTCCGTCCCGCCCGCGCCCCTGGCACGGCGTCGAGCACTATGAGAACTTCCCTGTCGCCTCCTGGCTGGTCCCAGGGCCGCTGCGCCCGGCTGTCACCACCCTGTACCGGTTCGCCCGCTACGCCGACGACGTGGCCGACGAGGGCGACGCACCCGCCGCAGAGCGGCTGGCCGAACTGGCGGCGCTCGAGCGGGCTCTGACCGACCCGCAGGCCGACCATCCGATGGTGCGGCCGCTGTTGCCCCATCTGGCGGCTCTGCCCGAGGGCCGCGCCGACTGCCGCGCCCTGCTGTCGGCATTCCGGCAGGACGTGACCGTGACCCGCCATCCGGACTACGCCGCCTTGCAGGACTATTGCGCCCGGTCGGCTGCGCCGGTGGGCCGCCTGGTGCTGGGGCTGTTCGGCTGCCGCCAGCCGCCGCTGCTGATCTTCTCGGACGCCATCTGCTCGGCGCTGCAACTGATCAATTTCGTTCAGGACATGGCCATCGACTGGTCCCGCGGGCGGCTCTACATCCCGCAGGACGAATTGCGGGCCGCCGGCCTCGCCGAGGCAGACCTGGATCGCGCCCTTCGGGTCCGGCGGGCCGATCCCCCGCTTCGGGCCCTGATCGAGGCGCAGACCCGGCGCGCGTGGGCGCTGCTAGAATCCGGCGCCCCGCTGGTCAGCCGGGTGCCCTGGCGGCTGAGCCTGGAGTTGCGCGCCGTGATGGCCGGAGGCAGACGAATCGTCGAGACGATCGCGCGCGACGGGTTCGATCCGTTCGCACGGCGACCCGCACTGGGCGCACGGGATGTTCCCGCCCTGCTGCGCCTGTCGATGTCACGCCCGCGCTGGTGAAGCCCGCACCGAACCCACATGACACCCGACCAGTATTGCCAGGAGAAAGCCGCCCGCAGCGGCTCGAGTTTCTACTACAGCTTCCTCTTCCTGCCGGCGGCGCAGCGCCGCGCGATCACCGCGCTGTACGCGTTTTGCCGGGAGGTCGACGACACGGTGGACGAAGCCAGCGACGCCTCGGTCGCCCGGACCCGGCTCGCCTGGTGGCGCGATGAGGTCGCCCGGCTGTATGCCGGCGCTGCGCAGCATCCGGTCACCCTCGCGCTGCAGCCGGCGCTTGCGCCTTTCGGCATCGACCAGGGGCGGCTGGTCGAGATCATCGACGGCATGCAGATGGATCTCGACCAGACGCGCTACCTGGATTTCGCCGGTTTGAGGCTGTATTGCCATCGCGTCGCGGGAGTGGTCGGCACGCTGTCAGCGGGCATCTTCTCGCCGGGTCGCGCCGATCTGGCCACCTACGCAGAATCGCTGGGCATCGCCCTGCAACTCACCAACATCGTGCGCGACGTCGGCGAAGACGCGCGCCGCGGGCGCATCTACCTGCCGATCGAGGACCTGCAGCGTTTTCAGGTGCCGGCGCACCAGATCCTGGCGGGCGAGCACTCCGAGCGCTTCGAAGCCCTGATGCGCTTCCAGGCCGCGCGGGCCCGGGCCTACTATCGCGAAGCCTTCGCCGCCCTGCCGGCGGACACGCGCCGCGACCAGCGCGCCGGACTGATCATGGCGGCCATCTACGCGACCCTGCTGACCGAGATCGAGCGCGACGGGTTCCAGGTGCTGCGCCAGCGGGTGTCGCTGACGCCGCTGCGCAAGTTCTGGCTCGCCTGGCGCACCTTCGTCAGCGCGCGCGTGCCGCGCATCCCCGAGGACGCTTGAACATCGCTGACGCGGATCCGCCGCGGGCCGGACCCACCATGGCATCGGCGCACGCGGATTCGGGCCGCCCGGACGCGTCCGTGATCGTGGTCGGCGCCGGATGGGCCGGACTGGCCGCGGCCCTGCGCATGGCGCAGGCCGGCCTGCCAGTCACCGTGCTGGAGGCGGCACCGCAGGCCGGCGGACGGGCGCGCGCAGTCGCGCTCACCCTGGCAGGCCAATCCCTGGCGCTGGACAATGGCCAGCATCTGATGGTGGGCGCCTATCGCGAATGCCTGGCCATGGCCGAGAGTGCCGGCATGGCGGATGGTGCGCTGGTTCGTCATCCGATGCACCTGCAGTCAGTCGACGGACTGGCGCTGCGCAGCGTCCGACTGCCGGCCCCGTGGCACCTCGCGCTGGCCCTCTTGCGCGCTCGAGGCCTGACGTGGAACGAACGCTGGGCGCTGCTGCGCCTGCTCGGCGGACTGCGGCTGCGCGGCTGGCCGGCGCCAACCGGCCTGACCGTGGCCCGGTGGCTGAACGACGGGGGCCAGCCGCCCGGGCTGGTCGCGCGTTTCTGGGACCCCCTGTGCATCGCGACCCTCAACACAGCACCCGAGGCGGCCTGCGCGGCGACCTTCGTGCGGGTGCTGCGCGACACCCTGGGCGGCGCCCCATCGGACAGTGACTTCCTGCTGCCTCGCGGCACATTGAGCGACGTGCTGCCTGATCCCGCGCAGGCGCAACTCGCCCGGCTGGGCGCGGCACTCGAACTGCGCACGACCGCACTCTCGCTGATGCGCCAGCCCGATGACGCAGGCTGGCTGCTGCGCACATCGGCCGGCGAGCGGACGGCCCGCACGGTGGTGCTTGCCGTGCCGCCGTATGCGCAGGTCCGACTGCTGCAGTCGCTGCCCGACATCACGGCCGGCCGGCACGTGTTGCAGCGCCTGGCGGCGTTCGAATACGACGCGATCGCCACCGTCTACCTGGCTTGGCCGGCCGATCTGGCCGGGCGGATTCCCGCCACGCTGATGCTCACCGAAGACCCCTCCCGCGAGGCCTTCGGTCAGTGGCTGTTCGCGCGTGGGGTCTCGCAAGGGCTCGCGCTGGCCGCCGTGGTGGTGAGCGCCCGGGGCCGGCGCCGCGAGGACGCGGCCGGACTGACAGCGGGCATCGCCGCGCAAGTCAGCGATCAGTTAGGCCTGCCCGCGCCCTTGGATGCGCGCATCGTCACCGACAAGCGCGCCACGTTCCGCTGCACGCCGGATCGTCCACGCGTCGACCCTCATGGCGTGGACGGCGGGCACCTGCCCTGGCGCGATCTGTGGCTTGCCGGCGACCATGTCTGGCCGGACTATCCGGCCACCCTCGAAGCGGCGGTACGCAGCGGCCTCGCCGCGGCCGACGCGGTGCTTCGGGCGCGCGCGCAGCGGCACTGACGGACCGCGCCCGGAACCCGCGCCAGGCGGCACGCTGCGGCTAGAAGCAGTGTTCGGGCGCAGGAAAGCTCCCGGCCTTGACCGCCTCGACATAGGCGCTGACCGCCCCCTGGATGCTGGACTGACCGGCCATGAAATTCTTGACGAACCGCGGCTTGCGGCCCGGGAAGACATCGAGCATGTCGTGCAGGACCAGCACCTGGCCCGAGCAGTCCGGGCCGGCGCCGATTCCGATCGTCGGGATCGTCAGCGCCTCGGTCACCTCCTTGCCCAGGGCGGCAGGAATGGCCTCCAGTACCAGCAGCGTCGCGCCCGCGGACTGCAGGGCGAGGGCATCGCGCTTGAGCACAGCCGCCGCCTCGAGCGTCTTGCCCTGGGTCTTGTAGCCGCCCAGCTGATGCACCGACTGCGGCGTCAGGCCCAGATGCGCACAGACGGGCACCGCTCGATCGGTCAGGAATCGCACCGTCTCGACGAGCCATGAGCCGCCTTCGAGTTTCACCATCTGAGCGCCAGCCCGCATCAGAGTCACCGCATGCGCGTAGGTTTCCTGAGGCGACTCATAGGATCCGAAGGGCATATCGGCCACCAGCAGCGCCGTCTGGTTGGCTCGCGCGACACACCCGGTGTGGTACGCGATATCGGCCAGCGTGACCGTCAGCGTTGTGCTCTGACCCTGACAGACCATGCCCAACGAATCGCCGACCAGCATCACATCGACCCCGCACCGATTGAGCAGCGCCGAAAAGCTCGCGTCATAACACGTGAGCATCGTGATCTTGTCACCGCGCGCACGTTGCGCCAGCAGGCTCGTGACGGTCACAGGCGATCGCTTGGCCGAGCCATCTTGTTCCTGAGGGTATGCGGACATCAGTTCTCTCCCGGGAGTCTTTCCGGGATTCTGCCTGCATCGCACCGCCGTTGGGCTTCGAGCGCGGCACACCCAGGGCCGCGACGCCCGGATCGTACCGATCGTGGAATGCCCGATCTCACCATCCGACAGTCGGTCGAATGCCCATCCACGCAAAGTGGAAACCCGTCGCCGAATCGGCCCATCGACCTTTGATCGGGTCATTTCGACCAGACATCCGCCGCGCGGCAGGTCACGCGAAGGCAGCGCTGCGCACTGACAAGCGTGACAGGCGCGAAACTCAGATAAGGCTGGTGCCGACCCGCCGAGCGGCGCATGATCAGCCCACGGGCTCGTGAGGTCATACCGCTCATCTCGAGGTATTTCATGCGCGCAGGCAAGTGTCCGCCGGCCGCGGGTTCACCGAACCAAGGTCGGCAACCGCGCTCCCCTCTCTCCGGCTCGGTCCCGCAGCGCCGGCCGCTGCCCGCCAGACTGCGCGGGCACAAGGCTGCGGACCCGTGCGCGCCAACCAATCCACCCGAGCACCCGACACCGCGATCGCGTGTCGCCGCCGAGCGCCGGCGTCTGCTGAAGCTGGCCCGGCAATACGAAGCCATCGTCGAATCCTCGGAAGACGCCATCATCTCCAAGGATCTGAGCGGCCGGGTGACCAGCTGGAATCGGAGCGCCGAACGCATCTTCGGCTACAGCGCCGCCGAGATGATCGGCCAGCCGATGACCTCGCTGATGCCCGCCGAGCGGCTCGACGAGGAGGGCCGCATCCTCGAGCGCATCTGCCGCGGCGAGAAGGTCGAGCACTTCGAGACCGTGCGCCTCACCAAGGACCGTCGCCAGATCAGCATTTCCGTGACCCTCTCGCCGATCACCGACGAACAAGGCAGGGTTATCGGGGCTTCCAAGATTGCGCGCGACATCACCGAACGGGTGCATCTGGCCCAGCGCATCTGGTCGCAGGCCAACCACGATGAACTGACCCGTTTGCCCAACCGGCGCCTGTTCAGTGAACGTCTCGAAGGAGAGCTGGCAAGGGCGTCGCGCAGTGGCCGGCTGATCGGGCTGATGTTCATCGACCTCGATCGATTCAAGGCGGTCAACGACACGCTGGGGCATGACGCCGGCGACGACCTGCTGATCGAGGCCGCTCGCCGGATCGGCGAGAGCGTTCGAGCCGGTGACATGGTGGCGCGCCTGGGCGGGGACGAATTCACCGTGTTGCTGACCGACCTCGAGTCGACGGTCGAAATCGATCCGATCGCCGCCCGACTGATCGAGCGCATCCAGGATCCTTTCGCGATTCGCTCGGAACAGGCCCAGATTTCAGCGAGCATTGGAATCGCGGTGTATCCGGACGACGGCCAGACCGCGGAGACGCTGCTTCGACACGCCGATCAAGCCATGTACGAGGCCAAGCGTGACGGCCGCAATCGCTCGCGCTACTTCACGCGGTCCCTCGAAACGGCCGCCCAGCATCGTCAACGCGTGGCAAGCGACCTGCATCTCGGGCTCGAACGCGATCAGTTCGAATTGTGTTACCAGCCGATCGTGGACATGCGCTGCGGCCGAATCGCGATGTGCGAAGCGGTCATCCGCTGGCGGCACCCGGAGCTGGGCTTGCTCGACCAGGCCCAGTTCATGGCCTTGGCCGAGGAGTCCTTCGCGATGCAGGCCCTCAGTCGATGGGCGATCCGACGCGCGATGCAACAGGCTGCGCAGTGGCAGCGGCGCTTCGGACAGCCGATCCCGATCGCCATCGCATTGTCGCCCTTCCACCTGGAGTCCGATGAACACCTCGACGAGCGCTGGATCCAGGACATGGCCGAACTCGGCGTGGCCGCACGCAGCCTGGCGATCCAGGTCAATGAACGGATGCTGTCGGATCGATCGGACGCCGCCGCCGAACGCCTGCGCAAGCTGGGCCGATACGGACTGCAGATCGCAGTCGATGACTTCGGCGCAGGGATGTCATGCCTGGCCGAACTGCAGCGCTCGGACATCCGTTACCTGCGCCTGTCGCGTTCGCTGATCGACCATGCGAGTCCCGGCTCGCGCGAGTCGGCGATGTGCGAGGCCATCGTCAAGATGGCCCACACGCTTGGTATTCAGGCGGTCGCCGTCGGCGTGGAGACCGAAGCCCAACGCGCCTTCGTCGGCCGCATCGGATGCGACTATGCGCAGGGCCGACTGCTGGCGCTGCCGATGAGCCCGCGTGAGCTGGAAGGCCTCATGGCTTGAGCGCCGTCAGACGGATGACCGGGCGCGACGCCTTGCGCACCCCCCGCGGTGCGCCGCGCCTGGCCGCGGCATTCAGGCGCCCCGTCGGCGGCCCGGTCGGGGTGGCGAGATCGGCCAGGGTCACCGCGTCCAGTTCGGTGAAGTAGGCCTTCAACGCTTTGCCCAAGACTCCCTTGAGGCGGCAATCGGGGGTCAGCGTGCAGGTGTCGGACCCGGGATCGAAACACTCGACCAGGCGGAAATCGGTCTCGGACTCGCGCACGACATCTCCGACCCGGATCGCGCCCGCAGGCTTCAGAAGGCGCAGCCCTCCCCCGCGCCCGCGGGTGGTGTCCAGCACACCCTGGCGGGCGAGCGAATTGACGATCTTCATCAGGTGGTTCTTGGAGACCTGGTGGCGCTCGGCGATCTCGGCAATCGTCACCAGCCGTTCGGGGTGGCTGGCGCAATACATCAGGACGCGAAGGGTGTAATCGGTGTAGTCGGACAGGCGCATGGGCTGGGGACCATAAAGATGCATCTAGCGTATTGCTTTCAGGGATCGCACGCAATAAGATGCAATCTTCGTACATCTTTCATTTCGTCGAGCCGGCTGGCCGCGCGAACCGATCCCTGAAACCATGAATCACCCTCTCACGCCTATCGCCGACGCCTCAGCGCGCGGACCGATCCCACCGCCCCTCCAAGGTCTGCCCCTGCTGCGCCTGGGCATGCGGCCGTTCTATCTGGGTGCGGCAGCGTTCGCGGCGATCTCGGTGCCTTGGTGGGTCGCCGCTGCGCTCGGGGTCATTGCCGTGCCGACGGCGCTGCCGCCGATGCTCTGGCACGCGCACGAGATGCTGTTCGGCTTTGCCAGCGCGGTGATCGTCGGTTTCCTGCTGTCGGCGGGCAAAGCCTGGACCGGGCTGACGGTGGCCCGCGGGCCCGCGCTGGGCGGCCTGGCCGTCCTGTGGCTGGCCGCCCGGCTCGCCGCCGTGACAACGCCCTATGCCGTGTATGCCGTGTTGGATGTCCTGCTGCTGCCACTGGTGGCCGCCCTGCTGGGTGCGGTGCTGCTGCGCGCCGGCAACCGCCGCAACCTGCCACTGGTTGCGCTGCTGGTGCTGCTGGCGCTGGCCAATGCGGCCTTTCACCTGGCCTGCCTGGATCTGATCGAGATGCCGGCAATCCGCGCGCTGCATGCGGCGCTCGCGCTGATCGTCCTGATTGCCAGTGTGATGGGCGGACGGGTGATTCCTGCCTTCACGATGGGGGCCACGCCGGGACTCAAGCTGCGCTCGACACCGCGCCTGGAGATTGTCGTGCTGGCCACGAGCGCCGTGGCCCTGGCCTTGTGGGTGCTGGCTCCACCCGGGCCCTGGGGTGTCATCGCCTTCGGCGCGGCGGCCGCGGCGCATGCGATGCGGCTGTCCGGCTGGCAATCGCAGGTCACCCGCGGGCGCCCGATCCTTTGGATCCTGCACGTGTCCTATGCGTGGGTGCCGATCGGCTTCGCGCTGCTGGCCCTCGCGCAAGCCGGGCTGATCGCGCCATCGGCGGGCATCCATGCGCTGGCGGTGGGCGCCATCGGCGGCCTGATCATCGGCATGATGACGCGCACGGCGCGCGGCCACACCGGCCGGCCGCTGCGCGTGACCGCGATCGAAGTCACGGCGTATGTCCTGGTGCTTGCCGCCGCCGTGCTGCGCGCACTGGTGCCGCTCGCGGCGCCGCAGCCGGCTGTGCTGATCGCCGCTGCCACCGCCTGGAGCACTGCCTTCCTGCTCTACCTGTGGGTTTTCGCCCCCTGGCTGACGAGCACGCGCCTGGATGGCAAGGACGGGTGAGCCGGCGCGGCAATCACCTGACCGCCCCCACGCCATCCGCCGCACCCGACCAACGCAGCCGCCGTCGCCATGAGCCAATTGCCCGCCTTCCCGGTCATCCCGATCCACCCGGTTTCCACGCGAGAGGCCCGGCCAGCCAGTACCCGCGACCCGATCGACGACTTTCAGCCGCCGGCCGACATCTACGCGCGCGCGGTCAGCGGCTGGTACGCCGGCTGGCGGTGGACCTTCGTGTGGCTGACCCAGATCCTCTTCTACGGGATGCCCTGGCTGCGATGGAACGGCCGCCAGGCGGTGCTGTTCGACCTCGAGTCGCAGCGCTTCTACATCCTCGGACTGGTGCTTCATCCGCAGGATCTGATCTACCTGGCGGCGCTGCTGGTGATCTGTGCGCTGGCACTGTTCCTGTTCACCGCGGTGGCCGGCAGGCTGTGGTGCGGCTACTCATGCCCCCAGACCGTCTACACCGAAATGTTCATGTGGGTGGAACGCAAGCTCGAAGGCGATCGCGCCGCCCGGATGCGCCTGGACAAGGCGCCGTGGGGACCGCGGAAGATGGCCCGCAAGAGCGCGAAACAAGTGGCATGGCTTGCCATCGGCCTGGCGACCGGCGTCAGCTTCGTCGGTTACTTCACCCCGATGCGCGAACTGGTGCAATCGATCGGCAACTTCTCGGTCTCGCCCTGGAACGGGTTCTGGATCCTGTTCTACGGCCTGATGACCTATGGCAATGCCGGCTACCTGCGCGAGCAGATGTGCAAGTACATGTGTCCGTACGCGCGCTTCCAGAGTGCGCTGATCGACAAGGACTCCCTGATCATCACTTACGACGTGGCTCGCGGTGATCCGCGCGGCGCACGCTCTCGCAAGACATCCGCCGAGGTGCATGGCCTGGGCGACTGCGTCGACTGCCATCTGTGCGTGCAGGTCTGCCCGACCGGCATCGACATCCGTAAGGGCTTGCAGAACGAATGCATTGGCTGTGCGGCCTGTATTGACGCCTGCAATGGCGTGATGGACAAGATGGGCTATCAGCCGGGACTGATCCGCTACTCGACCCAAAACGGTGTGGTCAACGGCTGGTCGCCGCGCCAGATGTACCGGCGCGCCCTGCGCCCCCGTGTGCTGATCTATGGCGTGGTCCTGCTCGCCGCCGCGGCCGCCTTTGCAATCAGCATTGCCGGGCGCAGCCCGTTCCTGTTCGATGTGATCAAGGACCGCGGCGCGCTGGCGCGCGTCGTCGATGACGGAGCCATCGAAAACGTCTACCGCCTGCAGATCATGAATCGCACGGAAACGCCGCAAACGTACGAAGTGGCGGTGTCCGGTGTGACGGGGCTGACATGGTCGGCGCCCTCGGTGACCGTGCCGGCGACGGGCATCGAGTCGGTCGTCGTCAGGCTGCGCCTGCCCGAGTCTGCGGCCCGGCCGCTTCAGGGCCGATCGGCACCCGTGATCTTCGAGGTGACGACCGGGCGCGGCGTGCGCGAGCCGCCCGTTCGCCTGCGCGAAAAGTCGGCCTTCTTCGTGCCGCGATGACCGATTGCGAGCGCCTGCAGTAACACCGGTTCCATCGCCCGCCCGCGACCCATTCGCATTCGCCGTCCCGCAGCCGCCCGATGAGGCCGGTGTGCGCGAGGCCCTGCATCAGGTGCTCGATCCCGAGATCGGCGAGAGCATCGTCGATCTGGGCCTCGTGCAGGCGATCGAGATCGCGGCGGGCCAGGTCCGTATCACGCTGATCCCGAGCAGCGCGACTTGTCCGATGAGCGAGATGCTGCTCGAAGACGCCACCGACGCTGTGCAGCGGGCGTGCCCCGAGGGCACGCGATACCGCTTCGAGCGCGTGCGCGATGCCCCCTTTCGGCGCGCAGGCGCGATGCACCCGTTACCCTGTCGGATCAGCCTCTCACGAACACCGGGAAAACAATGACCCTGACCTGCTTCGACGATCTTCTGAGCCTGGCCCGCGAGCAGCCCGAGCCGCAACGGCTGCTGTTCGTGTTCGCCGCCGCCGGCATTCCGGAAGACGCCACACCGGCCCAGCGGGCCCGCTTCGAGGCCGGAGAAGGCGGCACCCTCACACCGCTGGCCTGCCTGGACCGGCCGCCCGAGGAGCTCGACTCGTTCGACGCGCTGGTGGCCGAATCACGCGAGTTCGGCGCTGAGTGGAGCATCGTCTTCGTGGCCGCGCTGGCCGGTGGCGACGGCGTCATGGCAACCAGCGAACAAGCCGAGGCGCCGCTGCAGCAGATGGTCGATTCGATCGAGGCAGGTCACGTCGGCCGGTTTCTGGCGTTCGATACGCTGGGGCTGCCCGTCCAGTTCGACTGAAGCGACGATGGTTCTTGCCGCACCAGCCCACCAGGCCACCGCGTCCGGTCCGCGCGGGCGGCACTGGCAAGGATGGCCCCCCCGCCGTTGCCCAGTGCGCGCCGCTGGCCGCGCTGAAGCTGCTCGCGGGCGACAGCGGCGGCCTGGGTGCGTTGGCCGAACTGGATCCTGAGCGCGAGCCTCGTGCTGCGGGGCGCGGTACGACGCTGACCCGCGCTCAGCGCTCCGCGGCCGGTTTGCGGCGCTTCGCCATGTCTTGCGACATCGACCGCAATTCCTCCTCGCCGATGCCGGCACGGGCCGCCGGAAAGACCCGCGTCTCTTCGACCTCCAGATGCTGCGCATAGAGCCCGGAGAAAGCCGCGGCCAGCTGCCGCGCCGGCTCATCCGGCACCGCGACGGCAGCCTCGCCCGCCCAGCCCTGCAGCAGCGGGCGCAGCCCTGCCCATAGCGACTCCATCTGCGCATGGTCGGCGCGCAAGCGAGCGACCGCAGCCACCAGCGCCGCATCTGCGGCGTACTCCAGCGCCGGGAAGACATGGCGCTCTTCATCCTGATGGTGCAAGGGCGCGGCGAGATCGAAGTAGCGCAGCACATCGCGCGCGGCCGAGCGCGACCGGGCATCGTGAGGATGATCAGCCAGATAGGCGAGCAGCCTGTCGAGCAGCGCGAGACTGCGCCGGACGCGGTCGTGGCAGGCCTGCAGCATCTCGAAGGGCTGATCCAGGCCCACGGCGGGCGAATCGAATCCGGGCAGGCTGGCGGTCATCGGGCGATCCTCATCGGTCAGTCCCCATCGCCCGCGCTCACGATGGGCGTTCTACAGCAGTCCGAACGACGGCGAGCGGGTCACCGCGACACCCACGATGTAGCCGACGCTGGCCAGCGCGCCAGCGAACGCCAGCAGACGGGTCGTCGAAGACACATCGGTCCGTAGCGCGATGCGACCGACCACGATGTAAACAAGCAGCCCCAGCACCTTCGCGGTCAGCCAGGGCAGCGCCAGCGGATACTGGCCGCTCAGCCAGGCCAGCGCAATCGCGGCCCCCAGCAGCACCGTGTCGTTGAGATGAGGCGCAAAACGAAGCCACCGCCAGCGGCGCCAGGCGATTCCGCCGATCTGCATCAGGCCGCGCGCACCGAACAGAACGATGCTCAGGCCAGCGCAGGTGATGTGGAGTGTCCGAACGCTGGCGTAGTCCATCGTGAGCTCGGGTCGGTCGGTTCGCCACGTGCGCACCGAAGCGCCCGATTTTATTGCACCAGCGGCGAATCGGCCGCGTCCAGGATCACACCTTCAATCACCGCCTGTCCGGCCAGCAGACTGACGCATTGGCGCAAGGCGGTCACGAAGGCCTGCTGGCGCAGCGCCATCTCGACCGAGCCGCGGACCGATTCGAACGACTGCGGCGTGCCGCCCTCGCGCGCCAGGACCTCGACCACATGCAGGCCGAACCGGCTGTGCACCAGCCGGGGCAGCACGCCCACTTCGATGCGCCCGAAGATCTCGCGGGCGAACTCGGATGCGCACTCTGAGGGCGTCAGCCAGCCCAGGTCTCCGTCCTGCGCGCCGCTGGGGCAGTTTGAAAGGTTTCGGGCGGCCTTGGCGAAGCCGTCGGAGGCACTGCCGTCGTGACAGCGCACCTCGAGCAGGCAGGCCTCGGCGCGGTTGCGCAAAGCCACCACGTCCGTGCCGGGAGTCACCGCGAACAGGATGTGCCGCATCTGCACCCGCTCGCCGGTGCGGTAGCGCGCCGGATGGGCCGCGTGGTGGCGCCGGCAGGCCTCCTCCGAGGGATCGGGCAGGCGCAATTCGCGCGCCAGCCAGTCGTCGATCGCCTGCGAGGCCCTTTCGCTGATCACGCCATCGGCGCTCGCAGCATCGTCGGGCGCCAGCAGGCCGTCGCGGATGGCCGCCTGGCGCAGCAGTTCGGTGCAGGCACGCTGGCGCAGCGACTCGTCGGGGAGTTGCTCGGACGCCAGGTTCAGGGCAATGCCATTGACGCGGGCGATCGGGGCCGCCGGGGCGACCGGCAACTCGGCAACGGGATGGTTCACGGCATTCATCTGTGGGGCCTCCGCGCGCTCAGACGCTGGCATCGGACTGGCGCGGCAGGTTGTGGCCGGGCGGCACATTCAGGCGGCGGCTGCGCATGATCTGGTAGGGCCGGAACAGGAACGCCACGGTGGCGAACCCGCTCCAGACGTGCACCAGGCGGCTGAACGGAAACAGCAGGAAGATCGTCATGCCCAGGATCAGATGGATCATGTAGGGCCAGTCCAGCGCCAGCAGGCCGTCGGCGTTGGGCCGGAAAGTCACGATGCGCTGCGCCCAGTCGGCCAGCACCAGCATCGCGCTGGCGTCGGTGTGGCCGAACGAATACGGCAAGGTGACCAGCCCGATCACCAGCTGCACCCACAGGATGATCAGGATCGCGATGTCGGTGCGGTGGCTGGTCAGACGGATGCGCGGATCGAACAGCCGCCGGTAAAGCAGCAGACTCAGGCCGACGAAACAGATCAGCCCGGCCAGGCCGCCCGAATAGATCGCCATGCGCTGCTTGTCGGGTGCGGTGATGAACGGCTCGTACATCCAGTGCGGCGTCAGCAGTCCGACCAGATGGCCGAAGAACAGGAACAGGATGCCGATGTGGAACAGGTTGCTGCCCCAGCGCAGCGTGCCGGTGCGCAGCATCTGCGAGGAGTCGCTCTTCCAGGTGTACTGGTCGCGGTCGAAGCGCGCCAGGCTGCCCATCAGGAACACCGCCATGCAGATGTACGGGTAGACGTTGAAGAAGAAATTGTGCAGATAGGCGAGGACGGGGTTCATGCCGATGCTCCCGGTTGAGCGGCCTTGCGGATCAGATGCACCGGCTGAGTCTTGTCCGGTCGGGCCTGGCCTTGGGTCGAACAGCCATCGAAGACCGGCGGCTCTGCCCAGGTTTCGTCCAGCGGCGGCTCGGCCGGCGGCGCCACCGCCTGCGCCTTCTCCCCTGCCAACTCGATCAGCGCGCCGAGCACGCTCGCATACGGGCTGTCGCGGTGCTGCAGAGCCCCGAAGATCGCATTGAAGATGTGGCTCATCTCGCCCAGGAACGCGGCGGCCTCGCGCGGGGGCTGGGTCGAAACGAACTCGAGCACGGCCGGCAGGTAGTCGGGCAATTCGCCCTCGGCCAGCACCAGCCCGGCCTTCTCGTAGGTCTGCCCCAGGTCGATCATCGCGGGCCCGCGGTCGCGCGAGTCGCCATGCACATGCTCGAACAGATGCAGCGAAGTGGCCCGGCCGCGATCGAAGAGCTCGACATAGTCTGACTCGGCCTGCAGGGGATCGGCCTGCGCGAGCGCCTGCATCAGCACGTCGATTTCGCAGCGCCGCGCCGCCGGCAAGGCGGCCTCGTCGTGCAGCAGGCGGCTCATCTCGGGAAGAAATCCGCGCAGCTCGCGGTCGGGATAGGCCAGCAGCGCGGCCAGCACGCGCAGCGTGGCGGCCATCGGGCGATGAGACGAAAAGCTCAGCATGATCAGACCTCCGCCCGGATGGGAATCGTGCGCTTCTTCTCGCTGCCGAACAGGCTGGTCTCGCTGGTGCCTTCCGAGCATCCGTTGCCGAAGCTGAAGCCGCAGCCGCCGCGCACGTTGAAAGTGTTCTCGGCGTACTCGCGGTGGGTGGTCGGAATCACGAAGCGGTCTTCATAGTTGGCGATCGCCATCACGTGGTACATCTCCTCGACCTGGGCCTGGCTGATGCCCACCTGCTGCAGCACCGCATGGTTGATGCGGTTCTCGACATGCTTGTCGCGCTGATAGGCGCGCATCGCGAGCATGCGTTCCAGCGAGCGAACCACCGGCACCGTGTCGCCCGCGGTCAGCAGGTTGGCCA
>Ga0075163_10006245_pt1 | contig 15789 bp, 14 predicted proteins | sample JI1023141ADNA_FD_71478 | JGI IMG/M metagenome (GOLD analysis project Ga0075163, IMG submission 71478) | Wastewater effluent complex algal communities from Wisconsin, to seasonally profile nutrient transformation and Carbon sequestration -... | ecosystem: Engineered > WWTP > Effluent > Algae... | reverse complement strand
GGACCGACCAGACCGGTGGTCTGCAGCAATGCGCGCAGATCGCCCAGCCAGGCGGCCAGGGGTCGTGGCGAGCCGAAGCGGGCGCGGGCGGCAGCGACGTCGGCCACCCGCGGAGCCAGAGCCGCAGCTTTGGCGTCCAGGCTGTCGGGCGTGCACAGGCGTTCAACGTCGCGCCAGTCGCGCAGGCCTTGGCGGCGCAGCCAGGCTTCGAGCGCCAGGCGGCTGGGCTCGTCGCCCCAGGCCGGCGTGTTCTTGAGGGCGTCGAGCACGTCGTCGCTGCTGGCGTTCCAGGCCAGGGCGCGCAACAGGGCCATCAACTGCGCGGCAACACGGGTGGTGGAGAGCTTCCAGCCGTTTTCATCGCGAATGGCCACACCCCGCGCACCCAGCAGCGCGCGCACGCGCCGGGTAAGCGCGCGGTCGGTCGCAGCCAGGGCCACGGGCACGCGGCCAGCCTCGATGTGCGCCAGCACCCGGGCCGCGGCGCGTTCGGCTTCGTCTTCCGCGTCCACCGCCGGGAAAAGGCGCACCTCGCCGCGCGGCGCATCCGGCGGTAGCGTCAGGACTTCGACGCGCTCGCCCCAGCGCGCGGCCAGGGCGCTGGTCAGCGGGTCGGGCTGGAAGCCTTGCAGCACGAAGATGGCATCCACTGCGTCGCGCGCCAGCGGGCCGTAGAGCACGTCGGTGGCCTGCGCCGAGGTGGCGGCCCAGACCAGCGCCAGCCGCGCCACGGCGGCCTCGAAAGCCAGTGGGCCGGTTTCAGCGCTGGCCACCACCGGCGTCATCGCGGCGGCCCAGGCCAGGCGCTCGTCGGGCGCGTGCGCCGCCGCCAGCGCGGCCAGTTGCGTGGCCGACTCCATCAGGGCGCCGGCCAGCACGTCACGCTGCGCGCCCAGGCCGGCGCGCTCCAGCAGGTTCTGGGCCAGCGGCAGGTCGCGTGCGGGGTCAAAACTCAGGTCATCCGGACCCGGGCTGAACGGTGCCAGCTGCCGGGCCCAGTTGCGGGTGGTCTCGAAGCGTGGCGCAAAGCCATCGGGATGGCAGGCGGCCCACTGACGGGTCGCCACGGGCATGAGCTGGGCGAAGGGCAGCAGCACGAGCGTGCGCGCCGGATGGGTGCCGCGTTCCTTGAGGCGCTGCGCAAGCCGGCCCATCAGCCCCGGCCAGGCGGCCATGGCCGGATGCAGCACGGGAGGGGGTGTCGAAGGGTGATTCATGGCGCCCGGCAGCCCCGTTCATCGGGCGACGGGGGTTGGTTTCTGTCACAATGCCCGCACTTTAGCTGCATCTCCCCTCACCACAAGGATTCCGTCATGGCCAGCGACCTGATCAAACATGTTTCCGACACCACGTTCGAGGCCGATGTCCTCAAATCCGCCCAGCCGGTGCTGGTGGACTACTGGGCCGAATGGTGCGGCCCCTGCAAGATGATTGCCCCGATCCTGGACGAAGTGGCCACCACCTACACAGGCAAGCTGCAGATCGCCAAGATGAACGTCGACGAAAGCCGCGAAATCCCGGCCAAGTTCGGCATCCGTGGCATTCCGACGCTGATGTTGTTCAAGGATGGCCAACTGGCGGCCACCAAGGTCGGCGCGCTGAGCAAGGCCCAGCTCGTGGCCTTCATCGACCAGCAACTGGCCTGATTCATCGGCAAGCCCGATGGGCCCGCACCGAGCAGCGCGGGCCCAGTTTTCCTCCATTTTTTTCCTGTCATAATCCGGCCTGACCACCGATTCGCAAGTCGAAACGGTTCGAGTTCCAGGTTCAGAACTTCGAGGTCGGGCGCATAAACCCGGTCCTCCCCGACCTCCCCCAGATTGTTTCCTGCAGCCCCGTGACGGGCTGCCATTCCCGCAGGACGTTTCATGCACTTAAACGAACTCAAGGCACTTCACGTGTCTGAAGTCCTCAAGCAGGCCGAAGATCTCGAAATCGAAAACACCGGGCGCATGCGCAAGCAGGAGCTGATGTTTGCGATCATCAAGAAACGCGCCCGCGCCGGCGAACAGGTCTTTGCCGACGGCGTGCTGGAGATCCTGCCGGACGGTTTCGGCTTCCTGCGCAGCCCCGACACCAGCTACACCGCCAGCACCGACGACATCTACATCTCGCCCAGCCAGGTGCGCCGGTTCAACCTGCACACGGGCGACATGATCGAAGGCGAGGTGCGCACGCCCAAGGACGGTGAGCGCTACTTTGCGCTGACCAAGCTGGACGCCGTCAACGGCGGGCCGCCCGAGCAGAACAAGCACAAGGTGATGTTCGAGAACCTGACGCCCCTGTTCCCCAAGGAGCAGATGCGGCTCGAGCGCGACATCAAGTCGGAAGAAAACATCACCAGCCGCGTGATCGACATCATTGCCCCGATCGGCCGCGGCCAGCGCGCGCTGATCGTGGCGCAGCCCAAGTCGGGCAAGACGGTGATGATGCAGCACATCGCCCACGCCATCACGGCCAACTACCCCGACGTGCACCTGATGGTGCTGCTGGTGGACGAGCGGCCGGAAGAAGTGACTGAAATGCAGCGCACCGTGAAGGGCGAGGTGATCGCCTCCACCTTTGACGAGCCCGCCGCCCGCCACGTGCATGTGGCTGAAATGGTGATCGAGCGCGCCAAGCGCCTGGTGGAACTGAAGAAGGATGTCGTCATCCTGCTGGACTCCATCACCCGTCTGGCCCGCGCCTACAACAACGTGGTGCCTTCCTCCGGCAAGGTGCTGACCGGCGGCGTGGATGCCAATGCCCTGCAGCGCCCGAAGCGCTTCTTCGGTGCCGCCCGCAAGGTCGAGGAAGGCGGCAGCCTGACCATCATCGCCACCGCCCTGGTCGACACCGGCAGCCGCATGGACGAAGTGATCTTTGAAGAGTTCAAGGGCACCGGCAACTGTGAAATCCACCTGGAGCGCCGCCTGTACGAAAAGCGCGTCTTCCCCGCCATCAACCTCAACCGCAGCGGCACCCGCCGCGAGGAGCTGCTGCTGGCGCCCGAAGTGCTGCAGAAGACCCGCATCCTGCGCCAGTTCATGTACAACATGGACGAGATCGAGGCCATGGAAATGGTCCTCAAGAGCATGAAGGCCACCAAGAGCAACGTCGAGTTCTTCGACATGATGCGCCGCGGCGGCTAGGGACCAGGCCCCCACGCTCGCTCACTGCGTGTGCTCCCTGCCCCCCGAGGGGGCCTTCGCGCCTTGGGGCGGCCCGGCGGCGCTCACGCATCGTGGCATAATGTCGTGTTTAGCGAAAAGTACGCCGGATGGGCTGGCGCGGCTGTCGCAACTGAATAGGAAAGCATCATGAAAGAAGGCATTCACCCCAACTACCGCGAAGTCTGCTTCGTGGACCTGTCCAACGGTTTCAAGTTCGTGACCCGCTCGTGCGCCAGCACGAAAGAAATGATCAAGATGGAAGACGGCCGCGAGCTGCCGATGTACAAGCTGGACACCTCCAGCGAGTCGCACCCCTTCTACACGGGCACGCAGAAGTCGGTGGACAACATGGGCGGTCGCGTCGAGAAGTTCCGCAACCGCTTCGGCAAGACCCCGGTCGCCAAATAATCCGGCGCCATCTTTCCGCCAAGGGCAGCCCGGGTCACCGCGCTGCCCTTTTGCATTAAGGTCCATGGCCACCTGCTCCACCTCCCCGTTCCGGGCACTCTCGCACCACCACCCGTGATCCGGTCGACCCCCGCCATCGTTGCCCAGGGCGCCGTGCGCCGCCTGCCACGGACGGCGTTGATCCTTCTTTGCCTGGCCTACATCCTGCCGGGCTATTTCGGGCGTGAGCCCTGGAAGAACGCCGACATCACCGCCTTCGGCTACATGGTCGAACTGGCCAGCGGAGGTCCGCACGACTGGCTCGTCCCGACCATCATGGGCATCCCCCCTGAGGTGGATGCCTTGCTGCCCTACTGGCTAGGCGCCTGGGCCATGCAGCTGGCGCCGGGCTGGATGGCCCCGGATTTCGCCGCACGACTGCCTTTCGGCCTGATGCTGGTGCTGGTGCTGGTGGCAACCTGGTATGGCATTTACCAGCTGGCGCGCAGCCCCGGCGCCCAGCCGGTGGCGTTTGCGTTTGGTGGCGAAGCCCAGCCTGCTGACTACGCGCGCGCCATGGCCGACGGCGGCCTGCTGGGCCTGATCGGCTGCCTGGGCCTGGCCCAACTCTCGCACGAGACCACACCGGCGCTGGCGCAGCTGTGCTTCACGGCATTGACCTTCTACGGTCTGTCCGCGCTGAGCGGGTCGCTGCTGTTGCCCCTTGCGGCCATCGGCGCGGGATTGACGGGCCTGACCTTGTCCGGCGCACCTGCGGTCGCCGTGTTGTTCGGGCTCGGTGGTGCCATCTTCGGCGCCCTTGAGCGCAATGAGACGGGCTCAGCTCACGGTGGTCAGCTGTGGCGCATCGCAGGCCCTCTGGCGGCCGCAGCAGCAGCGGCGGCACTGGCCAGTTCACTCGACCTTTGGCAATGGCGCATCGCGCCTCCCGGGACGAGTTGGCGCGAATGGCGCAGCCTCGGTCGCCTGTTTCTGTGGTTCACCTGGCCGCTCTGGCCACTGGTTCTTTGGACGCTCTGGCGCTGGCGCCACCAGCTACGGGACCTTCCACGCAACCGTCACCTCGCCTGGCCCCTGCTCTTCCTGGCGGTTGCCATGGGCACCACACTGCTGACGCCGGCGTCGGATCGCTCCTTGCTGCTGGCCCTTCCGGCGCTGGCCACCCTGGCAGCATTTGCCTTGCCCACCCTGGAGCGCAGTGTCTCTGCGCTGATCGACTGGTTCACGCTGCTGTTCTTCTCGGGCTGCGCGATCGTCATCTGGGTCATCTGGGTGTCGATGCAGACGGGCATGCCGAAACAGCCGGCCGCCAACGTGGCCAAACTGGCGCCCGGCTTTGAGCCCAGCCTGTCGGGCCTGGCCTTTGTCGCCGCACTCGCCGGCACGCTGGCCTGGATCTGGCTGGTGAAGTGGCGTGTGGGCCGTCACCGTTCGGCCATCTGGAAAAGCATGGTGCTGCCGGCCGGCGGCGCGACGCTGTGCTGGCTGCTGCTGATGACCCTGTGGTTGCCGGTTCTGGACTATGCGCGCAGCTATGCACCGATGGTGCAACGCATTCAGGTGCTGACCAGCCGCCCGAGTTGCGTGCAGGTCCATGGCATGAGCCGCGGCCAGCTGGCGGCCATGCGCTTCCATGGAAAGATGAATACCATGTCCGCAGGACGCGCTGCTGTCTGCCCCTGGCTGCTCGTCGATGCGGCCGACGTCTCGAGCCTGCCGCAAGCCGTCGATCCCGGCCAATGGGAATTCCACTCCAGGGTGCGACGCCCGACCGACCGCACCGAGACGATCCTGATCTACCGGCGCGTCGCTGTGCCGTGAAGCCAGCACCTTGTTCGAGCTGAAGACGATCTCCGGGCACGCTGCGACCGTGCTGGTCGGCCAGTTGGCGGTCATGGCCTTTGGCGTCGTCGACACCGTGGTCTCAGGGCGGCATTCGGAAGCCGCGCTGGCCGCACTGTCGGTCGGCTCGGCGATCTATATCAGTGTCTTCGTCGGCTTGAACGGTGTGCTGCAGGCGCTGTTGCCGGTCTGGGCCGAACTGCACGGCGCGCGCCAGCAGGCCGGCGTGGGTCGTTCGGTCCGCCAAGCCCTGTACCTCTGGATCTTCGCGTCCATGGTCGGCATGGCCGCCCTGCTGTCTCCGCAGCAGCTGCTGGAATGGACGCAAGTCCCCGAAGCGATGCAGGGCGAAGTGCGAAGCTACCTCGCCGTGCTGGCTTTGGCGCTCCCATTGAACCTGCTGTTTCGGATCTACGGCACGCTGAACCAGGCCTTGGGCAAACCGGTGCTGGTGACCTGGTTGCAGGCCGCTTCGCTGCTGGTCAAGATTCCGTTGTCGATCTGGTTCGCCTTTGGCGGGCTCGGCCTGCCCGCACTGGGCGCGGTGGGCTGCGCCTGGGCCACACTGGTGGTGAGCGTGCTCATGATCGCACTCGCCCTGTGGATGCTCGCAAGGCAGGAGATCTACCGGCCCTACCGGATCTGGAGGGCGCCGGAGGGGCCCGATTGGCCAACGATCCGCTCCTATGCGCGGCTCGGCGTCCCTGGCGGACTGGCGATCCTGGTTGAGGTCAGCTCATTCACGCTGATGGCCCTGTTCATCGCGCGCCTGGGCACGGTTGCGTCCGCCAGCCATCAGATCGCGGCCAGCATGGCCGCCGTGATGTACATGCTGCCTCTTTCACTCGCGATCGCGACCAGTTCGCGTGCCAGCTACTGGCTGGGCGCCGGAAGCCCACACCGGGCCCGAGCGGCCATTCGGACCGGTCTGGCCCTGACCTTTGCAGCAGGCGCTGGCCAGTCGGGCCTGATCTGGGTGGGTCGCGACATGGTGGCTGGCTTTTTCGCCGCACAACCGGCCGTCGTTGCCCTGGGCGCCAGCCTGCTGGCGTGGGTGGCGCTGTTCCATTTCTTCGACGCAATCCAGGCGGTGTGCGTGTTCATCCTGCGCTGCTACCGCATCACTGTGGCACCCCTGCTGGTCTATTGCGTTCTGCTGTGGGGCGTCGGCCTCGGGGGCGGCTACCTGTTGGCCTACGAAGGGCTGGGCGCCCATGGCCCCACCCGCACACCCGTCACGTTCTGGGCTGCGGGGGCTGGCGCGCTGGCCCTGACCGCCCTGATCTTTCTCCTGTTCTTGGCGCGCGCATTGCGCCGCCCTGGCCCACAGCTACCGCCGGCCTGAACCGGTTGGCCGGCAAGACCAGCGCAAAACGCGAACCCTGGCCCAGGACACTGGTCATGATCAACTCGCCGTCGTGTCGTTGCGCGACATGCTTGGCAATGGCCAATCCGAGTCCCGTGCCGCCCGATTCGCGCGAGCGGCTGCGGTCGACCCTGTAGAAACGCTCGCTCAGGCGCGGCAAGTGCTCCGGCGCGATGCCCGGGCCGGTATCGGTCACCGCGAATTCGACACGGCCGTCGGACAGAATCTCGGCCGTGATGTCGATCTGTCCTCCTGCTGGGGTGTAGCGAACGGCATTGCTCACCAGGTTCGACAGCGCGCTGCGCAACTCACTGGACGATCCTGCGAGCGAAATGGCGGGTACGGCGTGCAGGCGCACTTGCTGTGGCGCAGCCGGCTCCGGCCAAAGCAGCGCGGAAAGAGCCCGCCCTTCGTCGACACACAGCGAGCACAGTTCTTCGGCCTCGATCCACTCTGAAAAACCAGGTGGCGGACTGCCTTCGAGCCGCGACAGGGTCAGCAGATCCTGAACCAGCGTCTGCATGCGTTCGGCCTGGGCGGCCATGAGCCCAAGGTAACGCTCACGCTCGGTCGGGTCGAGCTCCAGGCTTTGCAACGTCTCTATGAAGCCGCTCAGGACCGTCAGAGGTGTGCGAATCTCGTGCGAAACATTCGCCACGAAGTCCCGACGCATGGCTTCCGCTTGCGCCAGGGCCGTCACATCGCGCGACAGCAACAACAGCCTGCCATCGCCATAGGGATGCAGTTGCACCGACAGTTGCACCGGCCGCTGCGGCGTACTGCCACGGCCCGCCAACAGCACCTCATGCCCATAGTCGCGACCGGCGTAGTACCCCGCAAACACCGGGTCGCGCACCAGATTGCCGATCTGCTGGCCCAGGTCACGCTGCGGGTCCAGGCCAAAGTCCTTTGCGGCCGTCTGGTTGAACCATTCGATGTACCCCTGCCTGTCCAGGATGGCCACGCCATTGGGTGATGCCTGGATCGCTGCCAGGAAGGCTTGCAGACGGGCCTCGCTTTCGATCAGCTGCTGGTCGCGCGCGCGCAGCAGGCGCCGGGAGCGATCGGCCGCCTCGCCCCACAGGCCCCACAGCGTGGGCGCCTCGCGCGCCTGCGGGTCGCGCAGCCAGAGAATCACCCGGCTGCCGCGGGCCAGGTCGGTAAAGAACCAGGCCATCGCCCCCGCAATCACACCGGCCAGTGCCCCGGCCAGGCCGCTGGCGAGCCAGCCGATGCCCGCTCCCGCAAGCAGCACGAGCAGGAAGGAACTCAGCCTCCGGAACATGCCGGGCTGGCCGTCGGGAGCTGCGCGGTGAGCCGGTAGCCGGCACCTCGCACGGTTTCCACCAGAGCGCCCGCCGGGCCCAGCGCCTCGCGCAAGCGCTTGATGTGCACGTCCACCGTTCGCTCTTCGATGAATACATGGTCGCCCCACACCCGGTCCAGCAACTGCGCCCGGCTATGAACCCGCTCAGTGTGGGTCATAAGGTAATGCAGCAGCTTGAACTCGGTGGGGCCCAGCTTGAGCGCCTGCCCCATCCAGGTCACACGATAGGTCGCGGGGTCCAGCGCCAGATCGCCCACGGTCACCGACGCACCGGCCTGTTCTGGCGCGCGCCGGCGCAGCACCGCTCGGATGCGGGCGAGCAGCTCACGGGTGGAAAACGGCTTGGTAATGTAGTCGTCGGCACCGACATCGAGACCGGCCACACGATCGGCCTCGTCGCCGCGCGCCGTGAGCATCAAAATTGGCACCGAACGCGTGCGCGCGTCGGCTCGCCATTTCCGGGCGAGCGACAAACCGCTCTCGCCGGGCAGCATCCAGTCCAGCAGAATCACGTCGGGCAGCACCGCATCGAGCTCCCGCTGGGCGGTTTCGCTGTCCAGCGCCCACGTGGGCTGAAAGCCGTTGTGGCGCAGATTCACGGCGATCAGCTCGGCGATCGCCGGCTCGTCTTCCACGATCAGGACACGCGGCAGGCTTCTCATTTCACGGCCGACTCGATCTGCTCGATGGCGGTGTGGCGCACATCGGTTCCCTTGACGATGTAGATGATGAATTCGGCCACGTTCTTGGCGTGGTCGCCGATGCGCTCGATCGCCTTGGCCAGGAACAGCAGATCCAGGCTCGGCGAGATGGTGCGCGGATCTTCCATCATGTAGGTGATCAGCTTGCGGACGAATCCATCGAACTCGCGGTCGATTTCGTCGTCGTCTCGAATGATCGAGACGGCCGCATCGACGTCCAGGCGCGCAAAGGCATCCAGCGCCTTGCGCAGCAGCGTGGACGCCTGCCCGGCGGCGATGCGCAGCTCGGAGGACGGCAGCGCGCGCGCCGATCCGCTGCGAATGATCGACTTGACCATGCGGGCGATCTTCTCGGCTTCGTCGCCCACGCGTTCCAGGTTCGCGGTCGTCTTCGAGATGGCAATCAGCAGACGCAGATCACGCGCGGTTGGCTGGCGCCGCGCGATGATGGAAGAAAGGTCGTGATCAATCTCGACCTCCATCGAGTCCACCCGATCTTCGGTCTGAATCACCCGGTCGGCCGTTTCATCGCTGAAGTGGGTCAGGGCATAGATCGCGTTGAGGAGCTGCGACTCGACCAGGCCGCCCAGCTCCATGACACGGGTCGACACGGAATGCAATTCGCTGTCGAACTGGCTGGACAAGTGTTTGTCGGACATGACAGTCTCCTCAGCCGAAACGGCCGGTTATGTAATCTTCGGTTTCCTTGCGGGTCGGCTTGAAGAACATCTGCTCGGTCGCGCCGAACTCGATCAGATCGCCGAGGTACATGTAGGCCGTGTAGTCGCTGCACCGCGCCGCCTGCTGCATGTTGTGGGTCACGATCACCACGGTGTAGTCCTGCTTGAGCTCGACGATCAGTTCCTCGACCTTTGCCGTGGAGATCGGATCCAGGGCCGAACAGGGCTCATCGAGCAACAGCACCTCGGGCTTGATCGCAATGCCGCGCGCGATGCACAGGCGCTGCTGCTGTCCGCCGGAGAGGCTGGAGCCCCCCTGGCGCAGCTTGTCTTTCACTTCGCCCCAAAGTGCCGCCTTGCGCAGCGCCCACTCCACACGCTCGTCCATATCGGTTGCGTTGAGGTTCTCAAACAGCTTCACGCCGAATGCGATGTTGTCGTAGATCGACATCGGAAACGGCGTCGGCTTCTGGAACACCATGCCGACCTTGGCGCGCAGAATCGCCACGTCCTTTTTCGACGTGAGCAGATCCTCTCCGTCCAGCACGATCCGTCCTTCGGCGCGCTGCTCGGGGTACAGCTCGAACATGCGGTTGAAGACCCGCAGCAGCGTGGACTTGCCGCAGCCCGACGGGCCGATGAAGGCCGTGACCTTGTTCTCGGGGATCTCAAGGTTGATGCCCTTCAGGGCGTGAAATTTTCCGTAGTAGAAGTTCAGATCCTTGACGGATATCTTGGACTTCTCGCGGGTCGGGGTCAGGGTTTCCATCGGGTTCGAGCCTTTTTCAATTCTTGTGGCGGGTCAGCACGCGGGCCAGAATATTCAGGCCCAGCACCGCAAACGTGATCAGGAACACACCGGCCCAGGCCAGCTTCTGCCAGTTTTCATAGGGACTCATTGCGAACTTGAAGATCGTGACCGGAAGGCTGGCCATCGGCTCACCCAGATTCGACGTCCAGAACTGGTTGCTCAGGGCCGTGAACAGCAAGGGGGCCGTCTCGCCGGCAATGCGCGCCACGGCCAGCAGAATCCCGGTGATCACGCCAGCGCGCGCGGCCTTCATCGTGATGCTGAGGATGACCTTCCATTTGGGCGCGCCCAGCGCGTAGGCTGCCTCGCGCAGGCCCGGGGGCACCAGTTGCAGCATGTTCTCCGTGGTACGGATCACCACCGGAATCACGATCAGGGCCAGCGCAATCACACCAGCCCAGCCCGAGAACGTCTTGAATCGGGCCACGACGACGGCATAGACGAACAGACCGATCACGATCGACGGCGCCGACAGCAAAATGTCGTTGACAAATCGTGTTACAGAGGCCAACCAGCCATGGGGATCGTATTCCGCGAGATAGATGCCCGCCATGATGCCGATCGGAGCACCGATGAAGGTGGCCAGCGATACCATCAGCACAGAGCCATAGATGGCATTGGCCAGCCCACCGACTTCGTTGGGTGGCGGCGTCATCTGAGTGAAGGTGGAAAGCACCAGCCCACTCACACCCAGGCGCACGGTCTCGACAAGAATCCACGCCAGCCAGAACAGGCCGAACGCCATGGCGGCCAAGGCCAGACCCACGGCAACCTGGTTGACCCGCTTGCGTCGTGCATATTTTTGTTCGCGGGGATCGATGGTGACAGCATTCATGACTTCTTCCCTTCGCCCTTGCGCAGCTGCGCCAGCAACACCTTGGACAGCGAGAGCACCACGAAGGTGATGAAGAACAGGACCAGGCCCAGATAGATCAGCGAAGCCTGGTGCAAGCCCTCCCCCGCTTCGGCAAATTCATTGGCGAGCGCCGATGTGATGCTGTTGGCAGCCTGGAAAAGGCTCAGTGAATCGAGCTGGTTCATGTTGCCGATCACGAAGGTCACGGCCATGGTTTCGCCCAGCGCACGGCCCAGCCCGAGCATGATGCCGCCGATGACACCCGCCTTGGTGTAAGGCAGCACGATGGTGGAGACCACCTCCCAGGTGGTGGCGCCCAGCCCGTAGGCCGACTCCTTGAGCAGCGGCGGCGTGACCTCGAACACGTCGCGCATCACCGCGGCGATGAACGGGATGATCATGATCGCCAGGATGATGCCGGCCGAAAGAATGCCGATGCCCACCGGGGGTCCGCTGACCAGGGCGCCCAGCACCGGCACGCCACCAAACAAGGCCTGCAACGGCTTTTGCACGAAGGTGGCCAAGATCGGGCCAAACACCAGCAGGCCCCACATGCCGTAGACGATGGAGGGCACGGCAGCCAGCAATTCGATGGCCGTTCCCAGTGGCCGCTTCAGCCAGGCCGGCGACAGCTCGGTCAGGAACAGCGCGATGCCGAAACTCACCGGCACCGCGATCAGCAGTGCAATGATCGACGTCGCCAGCGTGCCGTAGATCATCACCAGGCCGCCGAACTCCTCGGTGACCGGATCCCAGGTGGTGCTGGTCAGGAAACCCAGGCCGTACTTGGCAATCGCCGGCCAGGCACCCACAAACAGCGAGCCCAGAATGGCCACCAGCACCGCCAGGGTCAGCAGCGCGGCCCCTTTCGCGGCCCAGCCGAACAGCCGGTCAACAAAGGGGCCGGTTCTTGGCGAGCGGGAGGGTGGTGGATTGGTCATGGCGCGTCCTGCCCCTCTTGCGGAAGGGCCCAAAGGAAGGTTGGTCGCCGGCAGTGTAGATGACACGTCGATGATCCTGAAAGTCTTTCAGAGGTGATTCAGGATTACTTGAATGCCACCGGCTTGCCGGCGGTGTCCTTGACCTCAGCCCAGGCCTTCTCGACCTGCGCCTTCACGACGGCCGGCATCGGCACGTATTCCAGTTCTTCCGCCATCTTGTCGCCGTTCTTGTAGGCCCAGGCAAAGAATTTCAGGGCCGAAGCGGCCTCCGCTGGCTTGTCCTGCGCCTTGTGCATCAGGATGAAGGTGGCACCCGTCAGCGGCCACGCGTCCTTGCCGGGCTGGTTGGTCAGGATCTGGTAGAAGCTCTTGGCCCAATCCGCGCCGGCGGCGGCGGCCTTGAACGTCGCATCGTCCGGTGCGACAAAGGCGCCGGTGCTGTTCTGCATCAGCGCATAGTTCATCTTGTTCTGCTTGACATAGGCGTATTCGACGTAACCGATGGAGTTCGGCAGCCGGTTCACGAAGGCTGCCACACCTTCATTGCCCTTGCCCCCCGCGCCGGCAGGCCAGTTCACGGCGGTGCCCTCACCCACCTTGCCCTTCCACTCGGCATTCACCTTGCTCAGGTAGTTCGTGAAGATGAAGGTCGTACCCGACCCGTCGGCACGGCGCACCGGTGCGATGTCTGCGTCGGGCAGCGCCACGCCAGGGTTCAACGCCTTGATGGCCGGATCGGTCCACTTGGTGATCTTGCCCAGGAAGATGTCGCCCAGCACCTGGCCCGTGAGCTTGAGCTGGCCGGGTTCGATGCCCTTGACGTTGATCACCGGAACCACGCCGCCGATGACGGTGGGGAACTGAATCTGGCCCTTCTTCGCCAGTTCATCGTCTTTCAAGGGCATGTCGGAAGCACCGAAGGCCACCGTCTTGGAATCAATCTGCTTGATGCCTGCGCCGGATCCGACCGACTGGTAATTGACTTTGATGCCCGTGGCCTTGTTGTATTCGGAGGCCCATTTGGCGTACAGCGGTGCCGGGAAAGTGGCGCCAGCGCCCGTGATGTCCTGCGCCAGGGCGCCCAGGGAGAAGGAGATGGCGGTCGCGCCGATCAGGCTGCCCACGGCGAATTTGAGGGTCGTATTCATGCGGTTACCTTTGGTTTGGGTTGATCAATGAGTCGACTGTAGGAAGCTTGTGTGACAACGGTGTGACAAATCACGGGAAAAATGACTTTGATTTCAAGGGTTTGATCCCGGCGCGGGGCCGGCTGGTGTCACGAAGCTGACACACGCCCTGCCTATGCTGGGCGCCTCCACCTTCCTTGGACCTTCACCATGATGAATCGCCGCTTCCTCTGCCTCGCCGCCGCCTTGGCCCTTGTTGCCGGCTGCGCCACCCAACCGGTTCCGGTATCCGTTGCTGACACCCTGGCGCAAACCCCGTCACTGAGCACGCTGCACGGCCTGGTCATCAAGTCTGGCCTGAACGACACCCTCAAGGGCCCCGGCCCCTTCACGGTGTTTGCCCCGAACAACGACGCCTTCAAGGCCGTACCCGCCCGCACCATGGACGAGCTCGCCAAGGACCCGGCCCGCCTGAAGGCGGTCCTGACCTACCACGTGGTGCCCGCGCAGGTCATGGCTGTCGAGGTGAAAAACGGTCCGGTCAAGTCCGTTCAGGGCACGAATCTGACACTTTCACGCGCTGGCGCTTACGTCACGGTGGAAGACGCCATGGTCGTGACGGCCGATATCAAGGCCACCAACGGCGTCGTGCACGTCGTGGATCGGGTGCTGCTGCCGCCAGCCCAGAAATGAGCTGGGACCCGTTTTCTCTATCATTTTTGCCCCATCCCATCGCCGATTGGTCATATTCAGCTATCTCTTTGGTAGCGTCTCACAGGAATCTTCATGCCCTTGTTGAACGCCAGCCGGCGCCGCCTGCTGCGCTCGGGTGCGGCCGTGATCGCGGCAAGCGCTGCCCTGCCCATGGCGCGGGCCCAGGCCGCTCGCGGCTCGTCCCGCAACCCCGTGGTGGCCCAGATCGTCGATGTGTCCCTGCAGCAGCAGGACGTGTCAAAGGACTTCCTGATCGGCTCGCGCGCGGCCTGGGCCGACCTCAACAGCCGCGCCGGCGCGCGCGGGCGCACGGTGCAGCACCTGGTGATCGAGACCGACGGCAGCCCGGGCAGCCTGCGCGCGGCGCTGGCGCTGGTGCGGGACAACCCGGCCTGCGTCGCCCTGTCGGGCACGGTGGCCGCCATCACGGCACGGCAGCTGTCGGACCTGCTGCGGGCGGAGAACCTGGCGATCGCCCACGCCGCACCCTGGCTGCAGGACGCCGGTGACGTGGACGAGCGGACGTTTCCGATCTTTGCCACCCGCCGGGACCAGATCGTCCACGCGCTCAAGTCGCTCTCCAACATGGGCGTTCGGGACCTGGGCGCGATCTACGCCACGCCGCAGGACTACGCCCTGCAGCACGACGGGGTCGAACGGACGGCGGCGGCCCTTCAGTTGCGCCTGCAGAGTTTTCAGAACCAGGGCGACGCGCGCGACCTGGGCCAGCGGCTGAACCCCGGCACGCCAGCCATCCTGCTGTTCGTCGGTGGCACGCCCGAGCTGGCCCGCTTCACCCAGGGCCTGGAAAAGCAGTCGCGCCAGCGCTACCTGGTCGCGTTGGCCGACGTGAACCTTCAGACCCTGATGCAAATGGGGGCCGCGCGCAACACCCCGGTGATCGCCACCCAGCCGGTGCCCATGGTCACCGCCAGCCTGCCGGTGGTGCGGGCCTACCGCGACGTGCTCGGCCGCCTGTTTGACGAGCCGCCCTCGCCACTCAGCCTGGCGGGGTATCTGGCGGCACGCTACACCAGCGAAGTGCTGGACGATGTGGACGGCGCCATGACCCGTGCCAACGTGCTGACCGCCTTCCAGAAGCGCGCGGCGCTGGACATGGGCGGCTACCGCATCAGCTTCAACCCCCTGCGATTCGGCAGCACCTACGTCACCCAGAGCATGCTGACCGCCGATGGCCGCGTCATTGGCTGAAGTGCACGTGCCCATTGCGCGCCGTACGCGGCGCGAATGCTATGCTGACCCCAGCAACAAGAATTCATTCATGCAAAACGGTACCCGCCTCGCCGCTGTGGATTTGGGCTCCAACAGCTTCCGCCTTGAAATCGGCCACCTCGACCACGGCCAGATCCACCGAACCGAATACCTGAAAGAAACCGTGCGCCAGGGCAGCGGCCTGGACGAAGAGCGCAACCTGACCCCCGAAGCGATGCAGCGGGGCTGGGATTGCCTGGCCCGCTTCGGCGAAAGGCTGGCAGGGTTCAAGAAGCACCATGTGCGCGCCGTCGCGACCCAGACACTGCGCGAAGCACGCAACCGCGCCGAGTTCCTGACCGAAGCCGAGCGGATTCTCGGCTTCCCGATCGACGTGGTGTCCGGGCGCGAGGAAGCCCGCCTGATCTACCAGGGCGTGGCGCACTCGCTGCCGCAGTCCACCGAGCGCCGGCTGGTCGTCGATATCGGGGGACGCTCCACCGAACTGATTCTGGGCCAGGGTTTCGAGGCGCAGGTCATGGAGTCCTACCGCGTGGGCAGTGTGGCCTGGTCGATGCGCTACTTTCCCGACGCGCAGTTCACGCCGTCAGCATTCAGGATGGCCGAGATTGCCGCCAAGGCCGTGCTCGAC
>Ga0075163_10006243_pt1 | contig 15793 bp, 13 predicted proteins | sample JI1023141ADNA_FD_71478 | JGI IMG/M metagenome (GOLD analysis project Ga0075163, IMG submission 71478) | Wastewater effluent complex algal communities from Wisconsin, to seasonally profile nutrient transformation and Carbon sequestration -... | ecosystem: Engineered > WWTP > Effluent > Algae... | reverse complement strand
GATTCGTTTCTCTATGGCAACCTGAGCAATTCACATTTCTTGATTGGCCAGCGATCTCATCCTGGAAACGCTCTGCGTTGGTTCTCGTCGGGACGGGGAGCTTAAGTAGACAAAAATGGGTCCAGACCCTTCGGACGTGACCACCAAAAAGTTCGTCCTGGATGACCCCAAAACCGAGTCGGTGGCTACGTTTCAGGCATCCTGCACCGGCACCTGGCGTGCGAGTCAGGGTCAGCGATGCGGCCATAGTCTACGCGCACGCCGACTCGTGCCGACACATCAACGGCACCAGGACCGGAGCGCTCAACTGGAGCGGTGCCTGCACCGCTACCTCAACAACTGCAACGGCAACCTCCGCTGCGGTGGCTGCTAGTCCCAAGCCTTCGGGTTGCTACCTTCCCTAATTGGACAGAGAGGTCACAATGCCCATTCTCCGAGTCAGCAACAGGTCCCATGTTACCAAAACGCGTTCGCTCTCTGGAGTTCTGAGCGCCCTACCAAAGTCGACAGCCTGGCTGGGCGCGTTATTGCTGGCCTGGGCGAGTGCCTGCGGCCCAGCAGAGGAAGCGGGCGGTTTCGATGCGGTGTCCTTTGAACGGCTTCCGGTGTCGTCTACTTTGGCGCACTCCAGCCAGCGCTGCGCGACCCGCGACCTTACCAGGGAGGAACTACTTCGCGCACATGGGGAGTCTGCCGAGCGTGCGCCGAGCTTTGTTGGTGCCACGATCGACGTCTACTTCCACGTCATCTGCAAAGGCGCAGGTGCCAAGTGTATGGGCAGCGGCCTCAACGATGGCAATATCCCCGACGCCCAGATCCAGAAGCAGATCAACGTGCTTAACGAGAGATTCGCAACCGCTGCCACGGGTCTGTATTTCAGGCTCGCGGGTGTGGATCGCACGACCAACAACGATTGGTTTGACTTCGTGTTAGGCCCCCCGCTCGAACCCGCCATGAAAAAGGCCCTTTACCGGGGAAGCAAAGCAGATCTTAACGTCTATTCCGTGAACTTTGGCGCCTATCTCGGTATCTCCGCATTCCCCGAGGACTATTCGAGTGGCGAGCCATGGATGGACGGGGTTATCCTCCGGTATACGACGCTGCCCGACGGCAGTGAGCCGCGGTACAACCAAGGTCTGACCTTGGTCCACGAGGTCGGTCACTGGGTGGGCCTGTTCCATACGTTCCAGAATGGTTGCAACGTCTTCAATGATGGGGTGAACGATACGCCCGTCGAAGACACTCCAGCCTTTGGCTGTCTCACAGGTCGCGACTCCTGCCCCGGCATCATCTGGTGGGGACTCGACCCGATCCACAACTACATGGACTATTCTGACGACTCATGCCTGACCGAGTTTACCTCGGGCCAGGTCAATCGCATGACTCGTCAGCTGGCCAAGTACCGTCTCTGACACCAAGGCGCGTGCGACAAACTAGCGGCCGATAGACGGGATAGCGGCGGGCTCAGTTCAGCAGCCCGGTGACGATCGCGGCGGCGATGGCCGCGGCGATGCCGGTGAGCATCCAGACCACGGCCTCGTCGTCGAGTTGGTGGCGGGCGGACGAAGCTGGCGCGTTCATGGCCGGGCCCTCCAACGCTTAAGGCCGACCTCGCTATATCGGACCAGGGCTTCATTTTCGACGAGCAAGTTGCTTTTCCGACGCCAGCCGCGCCAACAGAGAGATGTGAAGGCTATGCAATCTACATGGCCTGCCCAGGATGAGAACTACACCCCCAGGCGGAACGAGCCCCATTTGTGGCTGTAATTATTGGCGCATCGGTTTTCGCCATACTACTGGGTGTTGTGTACCTGGGATTTGCACAGTTGCATTATTTGTAATATCCCCCACAAAAGTTAGATTTACTTGTACCGCAAGAGAAAAGCTCGCTTGAGACTTAGATGGAAAGGGACCGCTCTGGCACGAGATCAACAACGGTCCAGGGTCTCTCTGGCGCGGCAGCATTTCACAGTTCCACGCTGGATTGCTCAGTGAAACAAAAAGAGGTATTTGCAGGAACGGAAGTTGTAAATCTTACCGCTTGGCCAGGTCCAATCCTGTCCCTGGCTCAGGAGTTTGCGCTATGGTCAACGCATGGTTGCCTCCCTGTTCAATCGCGCCGACGTGCGCAAGCTGCTGGAGCAGATTCCAACGGATGCTGACTTCGATGCGTTGTGCCTCGACTTTTTTCCCGAGGTGCATCGACGATTTGCCGCCGGTATGGAGCGGGTCCAAAAGACGAATTTACTCTTGGAGCTTGAGCCGGACCTAGAGTGTATCGTTGATACGCTGCGCCAGCGCTTTCCGAACGCAGCGATGTGGGCACCACAACGAGCCGCTTTGCTCGGGCATGCTGGCCCGATGCCGTCGCCGTCCTGCGCGGTGTCGGGCATGCCGCAGCGCCGACCGGCGACGGGTTTGTCTTCAGACGCTGGAACCGTTGCAGCGCCCCCCGGTAGGCGCATCGCGGTTGACCAGAGCGGCGACATTCATGCAAAAGGCCGGGTGAGCATCACCGCGCCCCCCGGTGCGCAAGAGACCTTGGTCAAGGCGAACGGTCAGCTTGCGGCCGCACGTGACGTAAATATTGGTGTGATCGCACCGGCGACCAACCCCGACTGTGCGAACCTGCAGCTCTACCCCCGCGTCGAAGACGGTGCCAGCACTCGGGCGCTCGGACCACCCAAGAACCCGCCTGCCGCCCCTACGCGGCGAGCGTGGCCAGCCTGGGCGTGGATCGCCGTTGTGCTCGGAACGGTCGCCGCCCTCGGCACTGCCTGGGTTCGGAGTCAACGCTACTACCATCCGCGCATCGTACCCGCACCGATCCCTGTCCATCCCGTCACCCCAGCGCAGCCGGCCCTCCAGTCCAGCACCACGGCAGCCGACGCGCCTCGGCATAGGGCGGCGGACCGCCGCCACCCGTGCCAGAAGGGCATCGTTACCATTCGCGGGCTAGCTGGCATCCGGGCAGCGGCACTGGGGAAGGCGAAGGTGGAACTGAAGGAGCCGCGATTGGGCGACCTGCCCAAAGCCACCGTCGAGATGTGTGTGGGGCAGTACGAGCTCTATTGCGACGGCTTGTACGAGCGGACGGTCACCGTACACGGAGGAAAGAACCATGATGAGGATTGTCAGTAATTGGGTCCTTGCTGCCGTGATGCTGTGCCGCGCGTTGCCTGTGCGCGGCGCCGAGCCGGTCCCTTCGCGTGAGCCGCCCGGCAAGTTCTTTGTCTCGGATATCCAGCTGAACGGCACCTGCGTCAAAGAGGTCTCCGCGGACGGATTGCGCACGATGCTGGCCAGCGCGATCCCGCGAGATGTGCTCAAGCTGCGGAATCTCCAATATGAGGACATCCGGCCCTACCAGGACCTGAGCGGGTGGGCGCCGGAACAGTTTTCGCTGCGAGACCCCAAGAACGTCATGGCCGTCATGCGGAAGATGGACATGAAGAAAATGCTCCGGCTTGAAGTGTCGTGCCTCCCGGTGGCACACGGCATGCCGCCCTACATCCTGACAGGACGACTAATCGATGTGAGCGAGATGGATAGAATCCTCACGTGCCAGGATGCCGTCAAGCTCGGAGGACGGAGCAGCTGCCATACAAGCGGCGATGTCTATGATGCGGCCACCTTCGCGTTCGTCGAAATGCAGACGTTCTCGGACTTCCTTCCCTCCGTCAGACACCTCTTTGCCCGCCTGTTGCAGGTCCCGGAGATCGTCCTGGAGTCCCAGCGTACGGTCTACGAGCCCGGTGAGCCAATCTCTCTGGTCTTCAGCGCGAGGCGGAACGAGGGCAGAGACGGCAGCTATGATGGCAGCAGCGTGGCAGCGCGTGAGCTGTCCTATAGCCAATGGGTCGTAAAGCTTGATTCAGACAAGTTTGAGAACATCTGCGCTGCTCCAGAGACCTATTGGGATGACCTAGGCTGCGACAAGAGATCACGTTGTAATGGCTCTATCCCATTCATGGTCTTCGACCTGAAAGGTGGAAGGGTCGTCAAGACAATGATCCCGAAGAAGGACACTAGTGAAGCTGGTACGCGCGGTGGGGACCGGATTGTCATCTCCGCGCCAGCGGTTGGGGCAGACTACCTAATACGCGCACAAGTGACAGCGAAAGAGGGAGATGCCGAGATCCGTTCTACCCCTATCTACCGCTGCCTCCACGTCCGCGCCCGCCGGCATCATTGGGGGCTGAGTCCTCACCTTTCGGTGCACGGAGGGTATTCGCACTATGTTAACGCGGAGACCATATCCCATATAGCATCCCAGCCTGTGTATGGGTCGGGCTTAGATCTCTTTTATATGAAAAGATTGACGAGCCGATCGATCGGCCCGCTCCAGGGAGCCCTGGCTGGAATTGGGGTCGGTTATACTTATCTATGTGGAACCATGAGTTCGTGCGCTGGTTCGGCTGTTAGCACCCCCTACTCCACAGCGCACATACTGGAATTGCGTTTGCTAGGACACCCGGAGATCTATCGGGGGAAGCACTTCATCATTGGTCTCCCTGTGGCTTTAGGCCTGGGGTTTGAACGGCTTGACAGCTACCCGAAGTTTGACCGCGATGGATTCTATGGCACGGGCTCGTTTTCACTTGGTGCCAGCGCAGGGACTTACTTTCCTGCCGGAGGGCTGGAATGTGAGCTTGGGCTCCTCTTTGATCTACGCCAGCGCTTAGCCAGCGGCACAGCAATGCCTGTTAGTGGCAGCATCGAAAAAATCGATGCCGCGGCGATCCCGGACACCCTGCTGGGAGGCCTGGTGCAGCTTACGGTGCGGCTGGCAGTGCCTGTCAAGCCGCGTGCCCCATAACCAAACCGTGCCCCGCTCCAAATCTAAAGTTTGGCCTGAGCCCGAACTGTTGGCGACGTCCCCATCCGCTTCGTCTGAGCCTACACGGTGCATACATCGGCGGTGGCTGTGGGGTCAATGGTGACGATCTCGGCTCGTTGGCGCTCGTAGGGGGCCAGGCAGGCCAGCCGTAGCATGTGAGCGATCCCGTCGGCTCGCACACAAAATAGCAACGGAGTAGCGACACCGACTTACTGAACGAGGCCGTGTTGAGGACCGGACCTGGAAGCCAAGCGCGCCGTGCAAGAGCTGCATCGGCTCGACCGCCGCGAAGTCGCGCTGCCGACGATCGAGCTGACCCTGGGTCCGTCCCGGCGAGCTGCGGTCATGGCTGCTGAGGAGAAGCGGAAGGCGCGCCGGGTCATCGCGTACAGCATGCGCAACGTCTAGGGCAACCCGACTACGGTGACCGATGAGTCGGCAGACCGCTACTCCGAACTCATCTTGCAGGAGGGCAGCCGTCAGGCCGTGGCCGAGCGCCTGCGGCAGACGTCCGCCGGCAGCGCGTCCAAGCAGATCGCACGGGCAAGACAGCCGACGCTGACCCTGTGAGGTGGCAAGGATCGGCTGATCCCACCGGAGCTCGCCGAGCTCTTTCACCACAGCATCGCCGACAGCCGGGTCGTGATGATCGCCGATCTCGGACACGAGTCGCACGAATGAAGAACCGGCTGCCACTGCAGCGGTAGTGAAGAAGTTTCTCGGCGCGCCCAACTGTCCCCCCTGCGGTGGGCAATGTCAGCATGCGACTGCTCTCGTGGTGGGTATATCTCTGCTGGGACCACGAGCCCGGCCGGTCCCGCTGGCCCAGCTCTACGAGCCCAATCGGCGCCTGCGGTCTGCTCGCTTGGCTGGCACCCTGTGCGCGGCCGGGGCGCGAAGGCGTTCCAGGGGCCCACCTGCACCGATCGCATGGAGCCAGCCGAGCTTGTGAGCATGGTTGGCATGCTCCGTCTGGGCGGAGCGGTGCCCGGCGCTAACGCATGCCCAGGCGATTCATCAGGTCCTGACTTACTGGGTAGGGTCGCTCCGGTGGTAGCAGACGCTTGGCTCGGTCGTAATCGCTAGCCCGGCAAAGCGCGCGCAGCTTCGCCACCAGGGCGCTGAGATCGGTGATGGACACAACCCACTGCTCCGCGTATTCACGAATCAGATGCCGACTGACGCCCACCTGGATCGCTCGATAGCCGAGCTTTTCGCCTCTCAGGGAGCGCTCTGGATCCCACTGGACCAGGACCTGCGCCCCATCGACCTCTTTCTCGGTCAGCTTGGCTTGGCTCAGCGCGGTTTCCCAGCCGGTGCGCTTTATCCGCACCCCGAGAGAAACTTCTTGCCCGGATTTCGTCCCCCACCCGCTGCGCTCCATCAGCCATAGGAAGGATGGCTTGATCCAGGTCATACGGTTAAACGAAAAAGGGGCGACAAATTTCTGGTGTGCCACTGCGGGCCCGGCGATATGCGGACCATAGGCTTGGTAGACTACGATTGTTTCACGGTCGAAGTCAGCGCGAATCTCAAGATAGGGCCGTGTCATGCTCTTACCAATAGTCTATTGTTGAGATTAACCCAAGCGCCTATCATGCCCGAAGGCAGGGATAGTAGAAGCAGGTGCGACCAACCAATGCTTGCCGATGGCTCAACGGGTGAAACATGGCGAGCCGGCCACCAGCCCCACCAGCCCACCAGCCCCCCCCCGGGGGTCTCAGGCGCCCGCAGACCCGTGAAGGGACGGGCTGTGGCTGAGCCGACCAGCCCCCTTTCGCCGCAGCGCTGTCCTCACCATCCCGAGTGTAGCCTACATGCTTGCTGACGACGGTGCGCCGGGCATTGGCGCAGCTCGGGCCGAGTGCGGAACAGAAGTCTGAGCAAGCGCGCCTTGATGGCGATCGCTGCGTCCCCTGCCAGCAGGAGGACTAATCAGGCTTCACATAGCTTGCTCGCCCTCTGAGAACAGCCAGCCCAACAACGGCTGCCAGCAGGGTCAAGTAGGTTTCTCGCAAATGTAGCCGGTCGAGACCATGCTGCAGAACAGTGCTCTTGGTGTCTGGGGGAGCATCTGCCACAGCAGGGAAAGTGGACACTATGCCAACCACGCTAGAGATCAACGCCCCCAAAAACACAATTATCAAAATACGCTTACCCCGTCGGGTTCGCTGTTCTATGACCTCATAGGGGGTTTTTCGGAACGAGTATGCTGCTAGCGCCCATACATATAGGGCGACGATGGCGCACAGAGTCAGCGTTCCCAACGAAAGATTCGTGAAGGATGGTTGTGGGCTCAGTCCAATCATCTCACTCAGTCGGTACGGTATAAGTACCACCCTCGACAGTCAACCAAATTGAGCCACCGCAACCCGCTATCCCGAGCAGGGCAGCGGGACCAGCGCTGCCTGCGCAGCGCGCATCCTGGCTTGACCAGCAGTGACATTCATGGCGATGAGAGTCGCTCGCCCGTATCCTTCGCCCATCGGCGAGGCCCCCTGGACCGCGCACAGCTTGCCCGAGCGCTCGCCGTAATCCCCGGTCAGCTGCAGATCATGCCGCGCTGGCGCTCATGGGGCGCCGAGTCGGTGGTGTGAGTAGCTCGGGAGGATGCGGAACGCGAGCTTGATCGCCGCTTCGACTACGCACGCAGCACCCGCCATCGACAAGTACGAGGACGGAGGTGCAATCAGCCGGAGCACGAGGGGTAGGGCACTGTTACAACGGCCGTCAAATCGTCGTTCAGGTATTATCGTGTGCGAGATCTGTGCCTATGGAGCCGCCGCGGTTCCCTTCACCCAGCACTGACAGAAACAAGGAGAAGTCGTGATCACGATCATCGGCGGCGGCCTCGGCGGGCTATTGCTCGCGCGCGTCCTTCACCTCCACGGCGTCGAGGTCGCCGTGTTCGAGAGCGAGGGGACGCCCTCGCTGCGGCACCAGGGCGGCATGCTCGACATCCACGAGGAGTCAGGCCAGACCGCGCTCAAGGCGGCGGGGCTCTACGAGGCATTCCTCTCCAAGGTGCTTTTCGAGGGCGACGCGACGCGCGTGGTCGACAAGCACAACACCGTCTACCTGAACGAGCAGGGCAACGACGAACGCCCAGAGATCGACCGGCGCGCGCTGCGTGAGCTGCTGCTGGCCTCGCTGCCTGAGGGCATCGTCCGCTGGGGCCACCGCGTCGAAAACGTGCGAGCAGACGGCTCGGGCTACGAGGTCGCGTTCACCCACGGCGCCACGCACCAAGCGAAGGTGCTCGTCGGCGCGGACGGCGCCTGGAGCAAGGTGCGGGCGCTCTTGACGGAAGTTCAGCCTGTCTACACCGGCCTGTCGTTCGCCGAGTCTCGAATCCTCGATGCAGCGAAGCAGCACCCGGCGCAGGCCGAGGCCGTAGGCAAGGGGCTGATGTTTGCGCTCTCCGACGGCAAGGGCTTCTTGGCCCACCGCGAGCCCGACGAGGAGCTCTGCGCGTACGCCGCCTTCCCGGCGCCCGCGGACTGGTACAAGGGCGAGGTCAGCGTCGAGGACGTGCTCTCTCGCTTCTCCGACTGGAGCCCGGCGCTGCGAGGGCTCATGGAGGCTCACCACGGCTCGCTCATCGCGCGCGCCATCTTCGCACTGCCGGTGGGCCACCGCTGGGAGCACAAGAAGGGCGTGACGCTTCTGGGCGACGCCGCGCACCTGATGTCGCCGTTCGCCGGCGAGGGCGCCAACCTGGCTCTGATCGACGGCGCCGACCTCGGCCTCGCGTTCGTCGCGCACCCGGACGATCCCGAAAAGGCCATCGCGGAGTACGAGGCCAAGATGTTTGCCCGCAGCGCCGAGGCCGCGGCAGCGTCCGCGCAGGGTTTGGCGATGTGCTTCGCGCCTGACGCGCCCAAGCCTCTGCTCGACTTCTTCCGCTCGCACGGCCCGGGCGCAGACACCTCGGCCGACACACAGCCCAAGGCGCAGTAGTCGTTCTTCGAGAAGAAGCCGCGCGCCGGTGGCCGCTCAGTTACCTCAGACCAGTTAAGGGCGGACACTCGCTGCCTCGCGGTGTCACCGATCCGAGCGTGACCCGGCGCTACAACCAACGAGGCAGCCAGGGGTCATGGGCAGGTGGCATTTCGCGCGAGCGCCCTCGTCGCCGGCCTTGGCCCATTAGGCGATTGCAGCCGCTTTGCTCGCTGGCGTCCGCCTCAGCGGTCGGCAAGCATGAGAGCTCTGTGTGTTGTCACGGCTGTAGCGCAAACGGGTTCTCATAGTTCCGGCAAGAATGATCGACGGGGCATCCATCTAGACTTGCGTAGGCACGCGTCTTACCGCTGTTCTTCGTACGCTCATAAACTCATTTGTTCGCCGGAGCGTCGAAGCTGATACCGCTCAGGAACACGCTTCGCCGCCTCCCTGTAATCCATTGTACCACTGTGGCGAGGGTCGCATCGAACTCCACCTTGTCGCCCTTGCGAAACTGTTGCAAGATCGCGCGATCAATGTTGTCACCGTCGAATAAAACTGCACCGTCTGCCTCTACAGCATGTTCTGTAAAACTCTCTGGATTGCAATGGTAGTGCAATATCGCACCGTGCGCTGGACGAAGGTAGCCGTACTTTTGACGAGCTCCCGGGGTCAGATCATAGCTCTCAATGGCCACTACGCGCGCTGTCCATCGGACACGTCTGCCTTGGTACTTACTCTGGAAAAACTCCTCGAACTGAGCCTCTGACTGCGCTGCATAGAGATTCGTAGTCACCTGCTCGCAAGACTCAGCGCTCGATTCTTGCTGCTTGACCTTAGCGATCTCGTCGAGCACCCACTTGGCGCGATTGCCGAGTGGGGCGCTATCATAGTTCCGCTGACCAGCAAACGTGTCGGTCATATCTGGACGTTGCCTCTCATGACCTGCGACCCCCATATAGCAGCCGGTGCAGAATGGCTTACAGAAGGGGACAAGTAGGAGAAGGAACAAGAATCCAGACGCAGCCTTGGCATAAGCACGCATGGGGGGGTCCAACTTTGATTGTAGCAGAGGAGTCCGACGCTGGCTTTTCGATGTCGTCTGAAGGCATGATAGCGCTGCCGACGTTCAAGCATCGCCTCGCTAGCAATCAGAACTATGCTGGTGCCGGCAGTCTGTGTCCTTGCCTCCGATGCTGTCCTCGCAGTCCCCAATCTAAACGATTCTCGGTGGATGCGTGGGCCACGATGGTGGCTGCGGAACAGTGATGCCTTCCGGGGCCCTGCGCAGGCCTTCGATAGACGCCGCGGCCTGTACTGCAGTGGCATACACTGTGGGTAACTCTGCGCCGACAGCGCGCTACTCGTGTTGGCGCCACAGCAGCCTGCAGCCCAGGGAGTGGCGTCAGCATCGGGCCCCAAGGTCATGCGCAAGTTGACCCATGTCAGCGCGCTCGGCGCTCGCATAGCGTTCGACACTGGCGTCGGAGGGCTGGCCCGAGCAGGAAGCTACGGTCCACTATTCCGAGACGTCAGGTATGTCGCCAGATCTTCTGGAATCTTCTCGGCGGCGACGCCATCGGCTTTCTGGTCAAGAGTGATGGTCAGGGCTTCGGGTGAGCCCGAGGCGATAAAGACTCGCCGGACGCCGCGCTGCCTCAGATAGCTTATGGTCTTGTCGATCGGCCATCTGGTACCCTCGATGTTCAGGTCCACAAAGGCAAGGTCAAACGACTCATAGCCCAGGCCAGCCGCCTCGCAGGCCTCCATGGATGCGAAAGTGGCCAGCTCGGCGATGCCCAGGCGCTGCCGCTTCTTCCGCCAGCCCCAGGCGATCATCTCGTCGTCATCGACGACCAGAACACGTACGCCCGGCGACGTCGCTACTGGTGCCGGCAGCGCACCGGGCGCGATCACAATCGGGATCTGACCGACAAGACCTTTTGGCAGAATCTTCAACCCAAGCGCCGACGCCCTTCGCAGCACGCCCGGCTCCGCGCAGCGGCTGGTCACCAGGATCGCGCGCTGAGCGATTCCCTCCCGCTCGATGATATCAAGGCCTGTGACCTGTTCCCGCAGGAGCTCATAATCGACGAGAGCGATAAAGGGGCTCTCGCGATGGAGTGCCAGCCACTCCTGAAACGATCTGGACTCGGCGAAGTGCAGCACCTTGACGCCCGCCTGGATCGGGGCAGCGAGAACCTGCTCCCACGTCGCATGGATTGCCTTGTCGTCGTCTAGAACGAGGACCGACAAGCCCGCGGTCAATGCGAGCTTGTCGATGAACCAGGCAGGCGCCGTGGCCGGGGGCAGCCGAACTTCGACCGTTGTGCCGGCACCGACCTCCGAGCGGATGGTCAGTGCTCCGCCCCACGCCTCGACCGTAGTGCGTGCGTGGTGGAGCCCGAGCCCCTTGCCGGATGCCTTGCCATGGGTGAAGCCCCGCTCGCCGAGTCGAGCGCGAATCTCTTCGGGAATGCCCTGCCCATTATCAGTGACACACAGAATGATCTGTGGACCGTCCGTGGTGATGTCAACGCTGACCTTGCCCATGCCCTTGAGCGATTCCACCGCGTTGTCAATCAGGTTCGAGAGCACGCGCTTGAGCGCCGCTGCTTGCAGTTTGACGAAGAGGCCATAAACGTCGCTGCTCAGCGGCAGATCGATCTCGACCCCCATCTTCGCCGAATGCTGGAGGCACTTCTCCGAGACGACTTCCTCGATGAGGCTCGAGAGAAGATAAACCGCTGCTGCATCCTCGCCGCGCTCATCGGACGCTGCCGGTCGTGTTTCCTCGATCAGGTCGTTGGCGATGTCGCGGATGCGGCCCGCTGCGCTGCGTAGCACGCGCCGGCTATCTTCGGGCACCCCATCCCCGAGCGTGCTCAAGGCCACATGCAGCGCAGCAAGCGGCGACCGGATGTCGTGCGCGACTTGAGCCTGGACCCGTCGTAGCTGTTCGAGCGAGCGCTGCTCTGCGCGCAGCTTCTGCTCCCGGATTGTCGATGAGAAGGCCAAGCGATAGATCTCCCGCAGCTCGACTGGCAGCGAGGCGTCGGGGACCTCCTCGGCCTGCGGGCTTTGTTCCAGCTCGGACCGCAGGACCCGGCCAATCTCGGTCGAGAACCACTGGACGCGCTCCACCATGATCTGGCTGAGGAATACGGCAACGAAAGCAACCGCACCGCTCCCGAGGCAAAGAATCCGCAAGCTGCGGATAGCCTCGCGCTGGGAGAGCGCGTAGACCAGCACCATGGACAGTGCGACGACCAGCAGCCCGAATCGATAGCCGTTCAGAATGCTGGTTGGCTCGAAGCGCTGGATGCGTCCGATGCGTTCCCGGCCAAGAAACGGCAGCGAAGCGGCGTAGAGCCCAAAGATAATGAACGCCGAGGGCAGCCCGAACTCGATCCGCTGACCGATGATCTTGTCGACCCGCAGGGACCAGTCGCCAAACACCAGACAGAGAATGCCTGCCGCGAAAATGGACCAATCCAGGGAGCGACTGGAGATGAGCACGAGCAGCGCCAGGTTGAGCGCCAAGTACGACACGCCGATCGCCGCCGCCTCGCCCAGGTTGAACGCCGTAAGCCCTGTGTCTCGATGGACGAGGAAGGGATCCAGGATCAGTCGGAACGCGATGGGTGTGGTGAGCAGCAGCGGGACGATAGCGACGCCGCGCGCGAAGAAAGCACGCAGCTTGCCTTCCAGCGCACTCAGCATGCACACCACGATCAGAGCGAAAGCCAGGACGTATCCAAACTCCGTTGCCAGCACAACGAGCGGTGACCGCGTGCTTCTGTCGAAGAGGAAAAAGCTCGCTGCCCATCCGAGCTCTGCGAGTCCCCATGAAAACGGGATCAGGCCCGCAGAGCCGATGGTCCACACGCGCAGCTCGTCGCGCCTTCGACGATAGGCAACAGCTACGCCCACCAGGACCGCCGCCAGACCGTGTACTCCCAGCAGGACTCCCTGGCCCATGCGCGACAGAGTCGACATCAGCAGCCAGTAGAGCAGGACCGACGCTGCCAGGATGGCCAGGCGGCGCAGATAGGTTGCCGAGCCGGTCATAGGCTCGGTCCCGTCGCAGCCAGCGCAAGCACTGCGCTGCGGACATCTCGTAGCCCCTTGAGCTCGGAGGTGTGGAACATGCCGATCTGGCGGTAGCCGAGCTTTTTGAAGAACACGGTGGAGCGTGTATTGCGGATCGGCTCCTGGACAACAGCAGCCAGGATGGGTGTGGGGACGAGTTCGAGAAAGCGCCGATGAAGATCGCGCGCTACCCCAGTTCCGTGGAAAGATCGAGCGACACCGATCTGGTCCAGGTAGGTGAAGCCTCCTGACCCATAGGCTGGCCCATGGAGCCTTTGGCTTGTTTCATCATCCCACAGAAGCGTTGTCGCTGGATGGTTCGCCAGAAACGTCGCGCCAGAGTTGGCTAGCAGGTATCCGATCAGCGAGCCGCGATCGGCTGAGTGGGCGGCCAGGATGAGACCCCCGCGACTGATGAAATCGCGAAAATCCTCGGCCTTATAGGCAGAGATCAGAAATCCTGTGCTGGACTCGTGCTCACCGGCGGCCAGGAGCTGGAAGGCTATGGCCAGCTCGGCCTGGATTGAGGCAATGTCCTCGAAAGCCTTACCGTCTGAGTGAAGATCAAGCCGGTCGATAACAAACGTACGGGCGTTCAGATTTGTCGTCATATTAAAACTTCTCCTCTTCGCCCTTGCCAGCCTTCAGCCGGAACAGCGACGCGCGGCCTACGTCCAAGATACGGCAAATCTCATCGGCAGATGCGCCTTCTGCTTCGAGCAGACGAATCTGGTTCTGCAGCAGCCGGATCACGTTCTGCTTCTTGGTCGCCCGCAGCGAGAGGCCGGTCATCAGCTCGCTCATGCTGTCGCTGCGCGTCGTTGCGCTGACCTCTGCATCCACGGACTTGTATCTGCGCACATCCGCCGCCTCGACCACGTCTGTGTCGACGAATGCGCTCAGCCGGTTCATGAGGTTGCGCAACTCGCGCACGTTCCCGCCCCAGCTCAGCTTCATCAGGGCGTCCTTCGCGTCGTCAGAAAGCGAGACCTGGCGCGGCGCGGCGCGCAGAAAATGCTCCGCCAGCGCTGGAATGTCTTCCTTGCGCTCATCGAGAGTCGGCACCCGCACCGTCAGCACGTCGAGGCGGTAGTACAGATCGTCTCGAAAGCGGCCTTGCTGTCGCCGCTCTGCCAGGTCTACATGGGTGGCAGCCAACACACGCCCCTGAAACCGAGTGTCATCAGACGCGCCGAGCATTCGGAATGTCCGATTCTCCAGCACGCGCAAGAGCTTCCCCTGGAGCGGAACTGCCAGCTCGGCAATCTCGTCGAAGAATAGAGTTCCAGCGCCCACCTCGCCGAAGAAGCCTACGCGTGTCTTATTGGCTCCCGTGAAATAGCCTTTCTGATGGCCGAATAGTTGCGCCTCGGCCAGTGACTCCATGAAGCCGCTGCAGTTGACCGCGACCAGGGGCATGGACGAGCGCGGGCTCAGCGCGTGGATCGCCCGCGCCACCAGCTCTTTGCCGCTGCCGGTCGGGCCCATTATCAGCGCTGGTTCGTCTGCCGCGGCGACCCGTCGGATCATGCGGCGGAGCTGCTGCATGGCTGCGGACACGCCGACCAACCCGTGGAGGCCAAGGATTTTTTGCTCGAGCGAGCGCCGCGTGCGCAGGTCCCGGATCACCGGAGCCACGAGCTCTTCGCATAGCTCGTCCTTGAGGATATAGGTGTACGCGCCGCTGCGCATCGCCTCCCGGATCTCCGCCATCTCGCCCGCCACCGTGACCACGATCGGCACCGCCGTAGACTGTTCGCGGACCTCCCGCAGAAGAACCAGGCCATCGCGGTTTCGGCGATCGGTGGGGTCCAGACACAGATCGATCAGTACCGCCTCGGGGGAATGCGTAGCAATCGCCCGGCGCGCCGTCGCGAGGCTGCTGGCCTCGAAAACTTCAAGATCTCCTGCGCCGAGCACAAAGCGACGAAGAAGCCGACGGGCCGAGACATCATCATCAACCAGGAGGACCTTCATCGCTCTGACTCTATGCAAAATGACGCAGCGGGAATCAAGAGCCGGAACCCTGCGCGGCCCTCATCAGAGGTCGCCACGAGCTCCCAGCCGAGCGTTCGGGCTATGCGATGGCAGACGGCGAGCCCGAGGTCTCCGTCCTCTGAGATCATGGCAGCCCACGGATCGAAGGGATCACTTGTAAGCGATCGCGCTGGTCCGCTTGCGTTTCTCCATACCTCGATCGTTCCGCCATCACGGCCGCTGGGCAGTGTGACCTGAAGGATAACGATGCTTTCTGTCTCGGCGTCGCGAGCGACAGCGGTGAGTAGGTCCCGAGCGAGAATATAGAATAGAGGGGCATCGGTGCGCAGCATCAGCCCCTGCGGAACCGCCCAGGTCAAGGTCGCCCGCTTCGTCGCAAGAAGGTCTGCAACTTCTGCTGCTGCACGCCGCAGAATGCTCAGGCCGGGCACAGGCTCGCGCTCGGGCGGCGGCAACGTTAGCCGCCGGAGATGGCGCAGCATGCGCTGCAGCCGCTCAATCTGCCTGCGTGCAAGCTGCCCGTCTTCTGAAGACAGAGCGGGTGAGCCAGACTCCTCGGAGAGGCAGCGGAGAAACGTCAATGTATGGGCGAGCTCGTGACTGACCTCGCCCGCGAGCAGATCCAAAGCTGCCTGGCGATCTAGCCGCAACGTGTCGAGCCGCGGCCATTCAACTGGGTGGTTGTCGGTGCCAAGATGGTGGCTGGGATGCTGAAGATGGGCTGTCACATCGACCTCGGACGGCAGTGTACCCTGCATCCGGGCCGGCTGCATCGGTTGGTGCTCAGTCTGGGCGGCTCGTTGACTGCTGCCCTGCTCGCGAGTGGACGATGGTTGGTCTTCTGGCTGGCTCATGATCGCTGCTCCCCTGTGATTTGCGCTTGCGCTAGATCTATTGGCAAGCTCTGTACCAAGAGGCACC
>Ga0075163_10006242_pt1 | contig 15794 bp, 19 predicted proteins | sample JI1023141ADNA_FD_71478 | JGI IMG/M metagenome (GOLD analysis project Ga0075163, IMG submission 71478) | Wastewater effluent complex algal communities from Wisconsin, to seasonally profile nutrient transformation and Carbon sequestration -... | ecosystem: Engineered > WWTP > Effluent > Algae... | reverse complement strand
CCCTTGCCCATGCCGGGCGCTTGGCTTCCCTGACCGGGAAAAATGAAGGCTGTCGTCATGGCGCGCGGCTTAGGCCATTCATGCTCCCAGGCCAACCACGAGGTCGCTTGATGCTGAGCGCTTGGGTCAAACGCCACGCCATTCTGGTGCTGGCAGTCGTTGCGGTGGGTGTCACCGTGGCCGTCTGCTTGGCCCTAGAACACGCCGAATACCTCCGGATCGTGGCCCAGGACGTCACCCCCGACCTAGACCCGGAAATGCGCTGGCGCATGGAGTTTCACGCGGCCGAAATCGCAAGTGTCTACTTCCTGATCGCCCTGGTTACGGCGTTCCCCTTCATGGCGGGGGGGCATCCTGGCAGGGGCGGTCATCATCACCTTCCTGCGGAAGGGCCGTCGGCCCAGCTAGCCCCTTGCTTCCGGGGCCGAAATGCGTATTTTCCGCGCCTTCGCGATCCGCGGCCCCGGAGGCTTACCGCCATCCGGGGTCCATCGTTTTGACCGGTCTTCCGCCGGCCAGGGCGCCGCGGATCATAACGGAAGAGGAAAACATGGCTTTCTACGAGCACGTGCTGATTGCACGTCCCGAGATCTCGCCTCAGCAGGTCGATACGCTGATCGAAGACCTCACCAAGACGATCAAAGAACTCGGCGGCAACACCACGAAGACCGAATACTGGGGCCTTCGTAACCTGACCTACCGCATTCAAAAGAACCGCAAGGGCCACTACGCGCTCATCAACATCGACGCCCCGGCGCCGGTGGTGCACGAGTTCGAGCGTCGTCTGCGCATCAACGAAGACGTGATGCGCTTCAAGACGATCCGCGTCGAAGCTCTCGACGAAGAACCCTCACCGATCCTGGCCCGTCGCGACCGCGACGAGCGCCGCCGTTCACGCCGTGAAGGCGGCCGTGACGGTGAAGATGGTGGCGGTGAGTTTGAAGGCGGGGAGGAATAACCATGGCCCAGAAAATTCAAAAGGGCGCCCCGAAGTTCAACATCTCGAACATCCCGGCGCGTCGTCCGTTTGGTCGCCGGCGCAAGGTGTGCCCGTTCTCCGGCGCTGCCGCGCCGAAGATCGACTACAAGGACGTGAAAATGCTCCAACGCTACATCAGCGAAAAGGGCAAGATCGTCCCGGCGCGCATCACCGCCGTTTCCGCCAAAAAGCAACGCGAACTCGCGAAAGCCATCAAGCTGGCCCGCGAACTCGCTCTGCTTCCGTTCGCTGTTCAATAAGGGAGACTGAACAATGCAAGTCATCCTGCTTGAACGCGTCGAAAATCTCGGCGGCATCGGCGACGAAGTTAAGGTGCGTGACGGTTTCGCGCGCAACTTCCTCCTGCCCGGCAAGAAGGCGCTCCGCGCCAACGACGCAAACCGCAAGATTTTCGAAGGCCGCCGCGCCGAGCTCGAAGCGCGCAACGCTGAATCGAAAGCCGCAGCCGAAAAGGCTTCCGGCAAGATCGACGGCACCTCCTACATCCTCATCCGCTCTGCGGGCGAAGGTGGCCAGCTCTACGGCTCGGTCTCCTCGCGCGACATCGCCGATGAGATCGTGAAGGCCGGGGCCAAGATCGACCGCAACGCGGTCGTGCTCGACAAGCCGATCAAAACCGTTGGCGTCTACAATGTTCGCGTGCGCCTGCACGCTGACGTGTCGGCGACGGTGAAGGTCAACATTGCGCGTTCAGCTGACGAAGCCGATCGCCAAGCGAAGGGCGAAAACGTCATCACCGCAGCTCTCGAAGCTGAGCGTGCCGACGCCGAAGCCGCAGCCAAGGAATTGGCCGCGCAGTCGATCACCAACGATCCGAGCGCCCGCGCCGAATAAGCGCGAGCGATCGTCAAAATCAGAGCCCGCGCATCGCAAGGTGTGCGGGCTTTTTGATTCTCTCGTTCCGCGTCAACAACAAAGAGTCGTCAGGGACTCAGCGAAACTCGCGTCAAGGTTTCGGGCCGTAAACAATTGTCGCGCCGAATCGGATCATTCTGCGTGGAATGTCGAACCAACCCGCCCTCCCCTTGGCCCAGCCAGGTCAACCGCCGGCCCCGCGCGCCGCACCGCATAATCTCGAAGCCGAACAAGCGCTCCTAGGCGCGATCCTGTTCGACAACGAAACCATGAACCGGATCACGTCGCTGCTGAAAGAGCAGCATTTCTATGATCCGGTGCACGGACGCATCTTTGCGACGTGCGCGGACATGATCGCTGCCGGCCAACTCGCGGACGGCGTCACGTTGCGCGAACGCTTCTCCAAAGATGGCGGCATTAAAGAGATCGGCGGCGCACTTTATCTGATGAAGCTGTTGGAGAACGCAGCGCCGCTTTCCACGCATGCGCAATCCTACGCTGAGCTGATCTACGATCTGGCACTGCGGCGCGCGCTCATCCGCGTCGGCGGCGAGATCACTGGTCTTGCGGAAAATCCGCCGGACGACAAAGACGCCAGAGACATCATCGAAGAAGCCGAGAAGACGCTGTTCGCACTGGCTGAAGCCGGCACCGCCAACAAAGGCTTCCAGGACTTCAAAACCGCGCTGACCGCATCGATCAACGTGGCGACCGCCGCGAAGAACCGCGGCTCGGATGTCTCGGGCATCGCCTCAGGTTTTCGCGATCTCGACGGCCTGCTGGGGGGGCTCCACGGCTCAGATCTGATGATCCTCGCGGGCCGTCCATCGATGGGTAAAACCGCTTTGGCGCTGAACATCGCGATGAACGTAGCGCGTCAAAAGCAAAAAGGCGTCGAAGCCGGCGAAGAACATTACGGCGGCACGGTCGGCTTCTTCTCGCTCGAAATGTCGGGCGAACAATTGGCGACACGTATTTTGTCGGACTTTGCCGAGATCGAGTCTCACAAGATTCGCCAAGGCAAAATCACGACCGAGGAATACACCCGCCTCGCTGACAGCGCGATGATGCTGCAAACGCTGCCGCTCCACGTCGATGAAACCGGCGGTATCTCGATTGCGCACCTACATAACCGTGCGCGCCGCTTGAAGCGTTCCCCGTCGGGCCTCGACTTCATCGTCGTCGACTATCTGCAGCTGGTGACAGCTTCCGGCAAGGTCGACGGCCGCGTTCAGGAAGTCAGCCAGATCACGCAAGGCCTGAAGGCGCTGGCGAAGGATTTGAACGTCCCGGTGCTGGCGCTCTCGCAGCTGTCGCGTCAGGTCGAAAGCCGCGAAGATAAGCGCCCGCAGCTCTCGGATCTGCGTGAATCGGGCTCGATCGAACAGGACGCCGATATCGTCATGTTTGTGTACCGCGAAGAATATTACCTCAGCCGGTCCGAACCTGAACAAAACACTGAGGATTGGATCAAATGGCGCGCAAAACTTGATGGCGTCTCCAACCGCGCCGAACTAATCATCGGTAAGAACCGCCACGGCCCTATCGAAACGGTGCACCTCCATTTCAAAGGACAATTCACCCGCTTCTCCTCCCTCGCCAGCTGAGCCCCCGCGGCTCGCACGGCTCAAGGTCGATCACACCGCCATTGTCGAGAACTGGAATTTCTTCCGGAAGCTCGCGCCGAGCGCTGCGGTCGCCGCTGTCGTCAAAGCAGATGGGTACGGATTAGGCGCTGTCGGCGCCGCGCGCGCTTTGGCGCAAGCGGGCGCGCGCGTGTTCTTCGCGGCGACGTCACAAGAAGCCGTGCGCGTGCGCCGCGCTTTGGGCGAAGGGCCGCAAGTCTTCGTGCTCAACGGGCCGTCGAACGACATCGAGGTGATGCAGACCAACAAGCTGACGCCGGTGCTGAACTCCCTTGCGCAGATCAAAGCTTGGGACGCGCGGGGCCCCGCAGGCTTGCACATCGATACCGGCATGAACCGCCTCGGCATCGGGCCGGAGGAACTGCCGCACGCGATGAGCGCACTGAAGGATACTTCGCTAGCGCTGCTGATGAGCCACCTCGCCTGCGGCTCCGATACCAAGCATGCCTTTAACGGCACGCAGCTGCGGCGCTTCATAGATGCATCGATGCTCTTCCCGCGCGCGCCACTCTCTCTTGCCGCGACCGCGGGCGCGCTCATCGGCGCCGATTATCATTTCGATCTAATCCGCCCTGGCATCGGCCTTTACGGCTCTGGGGCGCTCGATGGCGACAATCCAACACTCGCCGCAGCCGCAACGATCGAAGCACCCATTCTGCAGGTGCGCGATTGCGAGGCGGGCGAAACGTTCGGCTATGGCGCGACGTTCACTGCGCCTCAAAAGATGCGCGCCGCGACTGTCGCTTTGGGCTACGCGGACGGCTACTTGCGGAGTTTGAGCGGACGCGGCTATGGCGTTCTCGGGGGCGCAAAACGCCCAATTCTGGGGCGCGTTTCAATGGACCTGATCATCATCGACGTGACCGGCTGCGCCGAAGCGCAACCAGGCACGATGGTCGAATTTCTCGGGCCAAATGCGCCACTGGATGAGATCGCCGAACTTGCCGGCACGGCGCCGTATGAGATCCTGACGACGTTCGCCGGCACAGTGCGCAAAATGGGAGCGCGCGCGTGATCAATCCGTTCGCGCCCATCGGACGAGGCTTCCTCGGCATGCTTGCTGAGATTGGCCGCTTCTCAGCGTTCGTTGGCCGCGCCGTCGCTGCTGCGGTATCGCCGCCGATCTTCGTCGGCCAGTTTCTGCGCCAGTGTCTGCAGATCGGTTATTTCTCGTTGCCGGTCGTCGGCGTCACCGCCGTCTTCATCGGCGCAGCGCTTGCGCTCAACATCTATGTCGGCGGCGCGCGCTTTAACGCCGAACAGTTCGTGCCGAACATTGTGGTGCTCGGCATCACGCGTGAACTTGGCCCGGTGCTCGCTGGCCTCATGCTCGCCGGCCGAGTCGGCGCTGGTATCGCCGCCGAGATCGGCACCATGCGCGTAACTGAACAGATCGACGCCATGACGACGCTCTCGACCAATCCGTTCAAATATCTGATCGCACCGCGTGTGCTCGCCGCGACGCTGACGCTGCCGATCCTCGTCATGGTCGCCGACATCATCGGCGTCATGGGCGGGTATTTGGTCGCGGTGAACAGCCTCGACTTCAACGGCGCCGCCTATCTGCGCAACACCTTCAATTTCGTTGAGCCACAGGACGTTGTGCTGGGCTTGGTAAAAGCTGCCGTGTTCGGCTTCATCATCGCGACCGTTGGTTGCTATCAGGGCTATCGCTCAAACGGCGGCGCGCTGGGCGTGGGCCGCGCGGCGACGAACTCTGTGGTTCTGGCGATCGTGCTTATCCTCGCCACCAACTACCTCATCACCGCGTTCTTCGTGGAGTAGAGCATGGCTGCGAAACTCCAACTCGTCGGCATCAAGAAGCAACTGCGCGGCCGCCAAGTGCTCGACGGCGTCGATATCGATGTCGCGGAACGCCGCTCGCTGGTGATCATCGGCGGGTCAGGTCAGGGCAAGTCGGTGACGCTGAAGTGCGCGCTTGGGCTCATGAAGCCTGACAGCGGCCAAGTGCTCGTCGACGGCGCCGACGTCACCAAGATGCCGGAAGAGATCCGCGCACGCGTGATGCGCAAGTTCGGCATGCTGTTTCAAGGCGGCGCCCTCTTCGACTCTCTCAGTGTCTGGGAGAACATCGCCTTTCGCCTCATCAACGCCGACAAGGTGAACCGCAACGAAGCGCGCGAGCGTGCGATCGAGGCGATGCGAAAAGTGCGCCTCGCGCCTGAGTTCGCTGACGTGCGCCCGATCGAGCTTTCCGGCGGCATGCAAAAGCGCGCCGGCCTCGCACGCGCAATCATCGCCAAGCCGGACATCCTGTTCTTCGACGAGCCCACCACTGGTCTCGATCCGATCACCGCCGACGCCATCAACGACCTCATCGTCGAGATGGTGAAAGAGCTCGGCTGCGCCGCTGTTTCGATCACGCACGATATGCCAAGCGCGCGCAAAATCGCCGACGAGATCGCCATGCTTCACAACGGCAAAATCGTCTGGCGCGGGCCGACGGCTTCGCTCGATACCAGCGGCAACGCCATGGTCGATCAATTCGTCGCCGGCCGCGCTGAAGGCCCGATCCAGGCTGTGGTGTGAATCCGCCCACCCCTCCGCCGCGCGAACCGCACTACTTCGACAATGAGGCTTACGGCTGGTCAGTGCGCCAGTGCGCAATCAATCTGATCAACACGCTCTCTGGCTGGTGCCGGCAACCGTTTGAGTTCAGAGGCGCCGCCAACGGCCGTGTCTGGCATTTCCATGGCGACTTCAGCGACCACGCCCAACTTCTCTTCACCACGGACAAAGGCGATGGCGTCATCGAACTAAGCATCCACGACACCAATTGGGTGCTCGCCGAAGTTTCGGTGAACGGCGCACTCCAATTTCGCTGCTGGCTCGAAGAACCGTACGAGGAAAAAGAATTCTGGCCTGACGGCTCCGACGGCAAAGCCGAGGGCGACGCGCCAGGGCGCATCTCAAAGAGTCGCAGCTGGCTGCAAATCCGCTGCGCGGATTTTCCGGGCGCTCCTGATCAGGGCAACGGCTACTGGGACCTCAAAGACACTTACGACTAGTGTCCGCGTGTCACTAGAGACGGCGCGCGATGACCTTGTCTAGCGCTTCAGGTTTCACGGTAGGCGCAAAGCGGGCCAGCACTTTGCCGTCGCGGTCGATCAGGAATTTGGTGAAATTCCATTTGATGCCGCGCCCAAGCAGACCACCGCCCTTCTCGCGCGTCAGGTAGTCGTAAAGCGGATGCGCTCTGGGGCCATTCACGTCGATCTTGGCGAACATCGGGAACGTCACGTCGTAGGTTAGCGAGCAGAAATTCTTGATCTCGTTGGCGTCGCCCGGCTCTTGTTTGCCGAACTGGTTGCACGGAAAGCCAAGCACTTCGACGCCCTGCGCGGCGTACTTGCGATGCAACTCTTCGAGGCCCTTGTACTGATAGGTGAACCCGCATTGGCTCGCCGTGTTCACGATCAACAGCAGCTTGCCGCGATACTCGCTGAGTGAGCGTTCGTTGCCGTCGATGTCGCGCGCGGTGAAATCGTAGATCGAAGCCATTACGTCCCCATAAGCTTGCGCGCGTCGGCAATGATTTGCGCGTGGTCGAAGGCATAACTTAGCTCGCGCCAGTTCGCCACGAATGCCGCCGCGGCAGCATCGTCGCCGGCTTGCGGAATAGCGCCTTCTGCGGTGGCCACCAAGAACGCCGCGCTCACCGTATGACCGCGCGGATCGCGGTTCGGACAGGAATAGACGCCGATGAGCCGCACCGCGCGGCCCTCGACGCCCGTCTCTTCCTTCAGTTCGCGCAGCGCCGCCGCTTCCACTGTCTCCCCGATTTCGACGAAGCCACCGGGCAGCGCGTAACGATCGGTGAATGGTTCATGCGCGCGCCGGATCAGCAGTAAGCGATCGCTGGCGTCGAAGACGACGCAATCAGCTGTCAGCGCCGGCGATATCGGCTTGCTCATCGAAGCACGGCCCATGGAACGTCGCGCAGCGTCATGGCGCATGCGTTAGCAGAAGCGACGCGCTAGGCTCAACGAGGGATTCGTTTGAAGGTCAGAATGGCCAAGTCAGATCACATTTATACCTGCCAAGCCTGCGGCGCGATTTGGCCTAAATGGGCCGGCAAATGCGACGCGTGCGGTGAATGGAACACACTCGTCGAGGAGACCGCGCGCACCGCTGTGCCTGGCGCGCTCGCAGCGCCCGTGGGCGGCGGCAAGAAGGGCAAAGGCATCACGTTTGTGGAGCTGTCCGGCGTCGGCGACCCACCGCCGCGCATCGCCACCGGCATCTCTGAACTCGATCGCGTCTGCGGCGGCGGCTTAGTGCCGGCGTCGGCGATCCTCATTGGCGGCGATCCTGGCGTCGGCAAATCGACGTTGCTGTTGCAGGCGGCAGCTTCGCTCGCGCGCGGCGGCGCATCAGTCGCGTACGTCACCGGCGAAGAAGCTGAAGCGCAGGTACAAGAGCGCGCACGGCGGCTTAATGCTTCCGACGCGGCAGTCCACCTCGCGGCGGAGACTGACCTCCGCAAAATTCTTGAAGGCCTGAAGACGCTGAAGCCCGACGTGGTCGTGGTCGACTCCATCCAGACCGTCTGGGCCGATGGCGTTGAAGCTGCGCCTGGCACGGTCGCACAAGTACGCGCGTGCGCCCATGAACTCGTCCGCTTCGCCAAGAAAAGCGGCGCGGTGCTTATCCTCGTCGGTCACGTCACCAAGGACGGTCAAATCGCTGGTCCGCGCGTGGTTGAGCACCTTGTCGATGCGGTGATCTATTTCGAGGGCGAGCGCGGACTGCCGTTCCGCATTCTGCGCGCGGTGAAGAACCGCTTCGGACCTACGGACGAAATCGGTGTGTTCGAGATGGTCGAACAGGGTTTGGTGGAAACCCCCAATCCTTCGGCGCTTTTCCTCGGCGACGCGAGCGAGCGGCCGTCAGGCGCGGCTGTGTTCGCGGGCGTTGAAGGCTCGCGCCCTGTGCTAGTGGAAATTCAAGCACTCGCAGCGCCAACCGCTTACGGCACACCGCGTCGCGCCGTTGTTGGCTGGGACTCCGCGCGGCTCGCGATGATCCTTGCTGTGCTTGAAACGCGGTGCGGGCTCTCGTTTTCGGGACGCGATGTTTATCTCTCCGTGGCGGGCGGCTTGCGGATCACTGAGCCTGCCGCCGATCTAGCGGTTGCTGCTGCACTCATCTCCTCGCTCGCCGATCGTGCGTTGCCCAAGCAATGCGTGGTGTTCGGAGAAGTGGCGCTTTCCGGCGAAGTCCGCCCTGCTGGACGTAGCGATTTGCGCTTGAAGGAAGCGGCCAAGCTCGGCTTCACCAACGCCTTCGCCCCGCCGCAAAAGAAAGTGAGCGGCGCGAGCGCCGTGAAGGTGAGGCAAATCGGCCATATCGCCGATCTGGCGGCGGCGATTGGTGTCGATGGGCTCGACTAGCTCGTCAAGCAATCAGGGCTCTTGCCGCCATTTTCGCGAATATACCCGACGTAATATTCCGCCATGCCTGTCGCGCGGCGTTGGCTCAATTCATCGGTATTGAACGGCGCCGTCGCTTGCGCCCAGGCGGCTGCGCAAGTTGCAGGTTCAGCTTGGCTACCGGCGCAATCGATGAACGCGCCGTACGCGACGCGCCATGTGTTGAACTGATCGCGCGTCAGCGGTTCGCCGTGACCTGCGATCGCGGTTCTAAATGGCGTGACCCAAACTTCATCCAGTGCCTCACGCCAGCGTTGCGGACATGCGGTTTCAAAGAACGGCGCCGGGAACGTCACCAGATCGCCGATCACGGCGATGCGCGTACGGCGATCATAGAGCCAAACGTCGCCATCAGTTACAGCGCCGTTGGTGACGTGCATGTCGAAGCGGCGGCCGGCGAGACGCATGCGTTGCGACCGATCGAGCACGACATCGGGACGCAGCACTTCAGAGTGCGCCATCGTTTCGATGAATACCTGAATTTCTTCACGCTGTACGCCAGGCATCTCTTCGCCGCTCGCCAACATGCCCTGTGCGCCTTCGAGATTTCGCGTAAGAAAACCGCCTGGCGCAATCACGCGATCGATTGCACTGGTCGTGTAGACGCGCGCGTTCGGATAGACGGCCTTCAACCGCCCATTGCCGCTCGAATGATCCAGATGCCAATGCGTGTTGATGATCGCCACAATCGGGCGGCCGCGTTCGTGCGCGTAGGCTAAGATCGCGTCGCTGTGCCAGGAATGGCGCCCGGTATCGACGACGACCAAGCCATTGGGCGCATCGAAAATGATGGTGTTGCCGTCCGGGCCGCGGCCTTGCGCGAAGCCGCCCGGTTGCAGCACGACCCCCGGGGCCAGTTCGCGGCGAGCAGAGACAATTGGGGCTTGGGCGGCCAATTCGGTCGCCAAAAACAGTTCGATGAGCATGTCCTGTGGCGTGCGCCCGTTCCGCCAGCGAAACACCCACAGTTCGACCAGGCGTCAAACCCCTGCGACTGCCCTCCCACGGCGTGTGGCGCCTTCCCAAGCCTGGGGGAGCCGTTTAATCCAGTTCCGTGGGACGCGCCCAGAAACGGGCAGCATGGAGTGGGCGAATGGATCTCGGCTTCACCTGGTTCGATTTCGCTGCCTTGGCCATAGTTGGCCTCTCCGCCGTCATGGCTTTCGCACGCGGCCTTATCCGCGAAGTGTTTTCGATCATCGCGTTCATCGCGGGTCTCTTAGGCGCGCTGGTCGGCTTCTTTACGAGCATTACGCGCCCGGTCGTCGAGAGCTTCACGCCATTGAGCGGCTTCATCGCCGATCTCGCGGGTGGCCTTCTCATCTTCCTGATCATCTTCATCGTGATCACGGTGGTGACCTCGTCGGTCGCCAAGCAGTTCCATCAATCGACGGAGATCGGCAGTTTTGACCGCGCGGCTGGCCTCGCGTTCGGCATTCTGCGCGGCATCGTCTTCGTTGCGGTGTTTTTCGTACTTCCGATCCGGATCCTCATGCCAGAGGACCAGAATCGGGAGCCTAGCTTCTACGAAGACGGGGTAGTAGGAGCGCGCACGTACCCCATCTATTCGGGTGTGGCTTCAGCACTCCAAATGTTGTTGCCAAAGGCCCGGGACCGGGCCCGTGATATAATCGACCGTCGTGAGGGCGAGTCGGCGCCGATTCCGCCGGCAGAGCCCGCAACAACCCAGGCCCAACCTTAAACAAGGGCAACCTGAGGACCATATGACCGCCGAGCGCCCTTCCCTCCACTTTCAGACGGCGCCCGGAAACCCGGCCGACAAATGGGAATTCGACGATAAGCCGCGCGAAGAGTGCGGTGTGTTCGGCGTGTTCGGCTCAGAGGACGCGTCAGTCCTGACAGCGCTCGGCCTGCACGGCCTGCAGCATCGCGGCCAAGAGGGCTGCGGCATCGTCAGCTATGACGGCAATCAATTCTTCCACGAGCGCTATCTCGGTCTCGTCGGAGAGCACTTCTCCGGCGGCGATCTTCCGCAGCGCATGCCGGGTTCGATGGCCATCGGCCACACCCGCTACGCCACCGCCGGCGGCACCATTCTCCGTAACGTCCAGCCGCTCTTCGCCGATCTCGCGTTGGGCGGTTTTGCTGTGGCCCACAACGGCAACCTGACCAACGCCGTCGATCTCAGAAACCGCCTGGTTCAGAACGGCTCGATCTTCCAATCGACGTCGGACACCGAGTGCATTCTGCAGCTCATCGCCAAATCTAAGAAGCCGCGCGTGGTCGAGCGCTTCGTTGAAGCGCTGCACGACATCCAAGGCGCCTATGCGCTTGTCGCGCTGACCGAGAACATGATGGTCGGCGCGCGCGATCCGATCGGCATTCGCCCGCTTGTGCTCGGCGAAAGCGCCGGTGCGATGATCCTCGCGTCAGAGACATGCGCACTCGACATGATCGGCGCCAAGTTCGTGCGCTCGGTCGAGCCGGGCGAAGTCGTCGTCATCACCCGCGCCAAGGATGGCAAGGTCACTGTCGACAGCCACTTCCCGTTCCCGCGACGCAAAGCGCGTCCGTGCATTTTCGAGTTCGTCTACTTCTCGCGTCCGGACTCGATGATCGACGGACGCAGCGTCTACGACATTCGCAAGCGCATGGGCCAACGCCTCGCCGAAGAAACCGGCGTCGAAGCCGATGTCATCGTGCCGGTGCCGGACTCCGGCGTGCCTGCAGCCATGGGCTTTGCCGCCAAGAGCGGCATTCCTTATGAGCTCGGCATCATCCGCAATCACTATGTCGGCCGCACCTTCATTCAGCCGAAGCAGGCGATCCGCGACATGGGCGTGCGTCTGAAGCACTCCGCCAATCGCAACGTCATCAAAGGCAAGCGCGTCGTGCTGGTCGATGACTCGATCGTACGTGGCACCACGTCACGCAAGATCGTGCAGATGGTGCGCGACGCCGGCGCCAAGGAAGTCCACTTCCGCAGCGCCTCACCGCCGATCAAGCACCCAGACTTCTACGGCATCGATATGCCAGCGCTCTCCGAACTGATGGCCGCGCAGATGACGGTCGAGGAAATGCGCAAGTCGCTCGGCGTCGATACGTTGGGCTTCCTTTCGGTCGATGGCCTCTATTGGGCGATGGGCGAGAAGAAGCGTGACGCCGTGAACCCGCAATTCACCGACCACGCCTTCACTGGCGAATATCCGACACCGCTGCTCGATTATCAGAACGGTCAGATTGACCGTGAAGGTCAGCTGCCGTTGATCACCGAAAACGCCGCGGAATGAGCGGCGCTACAGCAAAGCGTATCGCGCTCGTCACGGGCGCGTCGCGGGGTATTGGCCGCGCTGTTGCACTCGAACTCGCACGGCAGAACTGGCACGTCATCGCGGTCGCGCGAGCACAGAAGGCGCTTGAGAAACTCGACGACGACATTCGCGCGCTCGGCGGCGGCGAAGCGACGCTCATCCCGCTCGATCTGAAAGATGGCGCCTCGATCGATCAGCTGGCTGCACCTTTGTTCGAGCGCTTCGGTAAGCTGGACGGCTTGGCCGCCTGCGCTGGCGCGTTGGGCTCACTCACGCCCGCGCACCAGGCAACGCCGGCGATCATGGATGAGACGATCCTGGTCAATTATCTCGCCAACCAACGCCTCATCCGCGCGCTACATCCGCTGTTGCGAGAGTCGGATGCTGGCCGCGCCGTGTTCTTGACCTCAGGCGCGTCGAAAAACCCGCGCGCCTATTGGTCGCCCTACGCGGCATCGAAGGCGGCGTTGGATGCACTGGTAATTTCGTGGGCGGCGGAGATCGGCAATGTTACGCCGATGCGCGCCAATCTCTTCAATCCAGGCGGCACACGCACCTCGATGCGCGCCAAGGCGTTTCCCGGCGAAGACCCGATGACGTTGCCAACGCCGGAAGAGGTCGCGCCATCTATCGTCGCGATGCTGCAACCGAGCTACACCGAAAACGGCGCCTGGATTCAGTTCGAGCGCGGCTGAATTCGATCAGCGCAGCGGAGCCGGGAAAATGCGTAAGTTCATCTTCGCCCTAGCCTTTTCCGCGCTCGCTTTGGGCACGCCCGCCCGTGCACAAGTCACAACCACCGAGATCGAGACGGTCGAGCCCGGCCTGTACTTTGGACGGCCAGAGACGGAGTTGGTCGCAGCCGTGCTCGGTCGACCGGGACAAGTTCGCTACGCCTTTGAGATGCTCCACAACGGCGCGCACGTCGGCATTATCGACATGACGCAGCTCACCCAATCCCTTTGTCCGTCCCCCAATCGAGACATCAGTGGATCGCCACTCCTGGTGCGAGACGGCGTCGTCATCGCGCATTTGTCGACGTCGCCGCGTCAGATTTTGAGCGCCACTTTGCCGGAGCGACCAGCCGGCGAACGCAGGCGCGACGCACGACGCGGCGATCCAGCCGCACCGTTGCCGCTCGCATCAGGATTGGACCCAGCGATAGCGGGCGCCTCAAACTTCAACACAAACGTACGCAGCGGTCCGCGCACAATCCGTTGCGTTGATTATTCCGGACGCGGCGGAAGCGCCGAAGGCGCTCTGCAGTCGGCCATGATCGCGCCCTTCATCCTCTTCCGTCCCGCGGAAAATCAGGCGCGCGAGAACGCTCAGGTGCACGGCGCGGAACTCTACGACGCGATAGCTCTCGGCGCGCCTTTGCCTGCCGATCTCGAAGCGAGCGCACGCCAAGCGCATGTCGGACTCCGTACTCATCCCGGCGACGGCGCCTATCAGGTGCTCACCATCGATTTGGGCGGCGACAGAACCAATGGCGTCGCCCAGCCTCGGAGCGTGGGCTACATCGGCGTGCGCGACGGACTCGTGCAATGGAAAGCGCTCGACGCCACCGGCGGGACGTTCTCGGGTATCCTGTGCGTCTCGACCGAAGGCTGGCGCGGCCCCGTGCGCGATGGCTGCACTGGAACCGGCTTTTATTTCCCGTAGCGCCGACACGGCAGCGTCTTGCTAGAAGATGCACAGCGATGACCCACGCCCAGTCCTACGACGCCATCGTCATTGGCGGTGGCGCAGCAGGCCTCTACTGCGCGCTGCACGCTGGACGCCGCGGCAAGCGCGTTCTGGTGCTTGAGCACAATTCCGAAGTGGGCGCGAAAATTCTGATCTCCGGCGGCGGCCGTTGCAACTTCACCAATGTGCATGCGGCGCCTGATCGGTTCATCTCCGCTAACCCGCACTTCGCGCGTTCAGCGCTGACGCGTCACACGCAGCATGACTTCATCGCGCTCGTCGCGAAGCACGGCATTCCCTATTACGAAAAGACGCTCGGTCAGCTCTTCTGCGACGGCGCGCGCTCGTCGCGGCGGATCGTGCAAATGCTGCTGGATGAGTGTGCAGCTGGCGGCGTCGGCATCCGCATTGCGTGTCAGGTCAAGGCGATTGCGCGCGGCGAAACCTTCCGCGTCGAGACGAGCCAAGGCGTATTCGAAAGCGCGGCGCTCGTCATCGCGACCGGCGGTCTGCCTATTCCAAAGCTCGGCGCCACTGGCTTTGCGTTCGACATCGCCAAGCAATTCGCCATTCCGGTCGTCGAGACGGGCCCTGCGCTCGTGCCGCTTACATTCGGCGAGGCCGATCTCGCATGGATGAAACCGCTTAGCGGCGTTTCGGCTGATGTCACCGCGCGCGCAGGCAAAACCGCCTTCCGGGAGGCGGCGCTCTTCACGCATCGCGGACTTTCCGGCCCCTCCATCCTGCAAATCTCGTCGTATTGGCGCGCGGGAGAAGCAATTGAGATCGACTGGCTGCCGGATGCCGCGCCGGACGTGCTCGCGCAGCGCAAGCGCGACCGCCCGAAGGCGCAGCTCAAAACCGTCGTCGCCGAACTTCTCTCAGATCGCATCGCAACGGCTCTGAGCGACGCGCTGCCTGCAGGCGTGATCGGCGACATGAAGGACGCGGCGCTTGTCGAAGCGGCGCAAAAGCTGAAGGCCTGGCCGCTTAAGCCAGTCGGCACCGAAGGCTACGCAAAGGCCGAAGTGATGACGGGCGGGATCGATACCAACGCGCTCTCACAACAGAACATGGAAACAAAAACCGCGCCGGGCCTCTACTTCATCGGCGAAGCGGTCGACGTCACCGGCTGGCTCGGCGGCTACAATTTCCAGTGGGCCTGGTCGAGCGGCTGGGCGGCGGCTCAGTCGCTCTGACCAGCGAAGCGCTTCGCGGCCCATGCGATCGGCAATGCCACCAATACGGTGTGCGTGAAGATCGTGCCGGGGATCATCCACGGATAGTTCGGATCGTAGCGCGGCCGCACGCTGCTGAACGACTCTGCCAGACGCGAACCGATGTCACCGCTTGCGAAGTGACCGGTCGCTGCGGCTGAGAGCGGCACGACGACGTAGTTCATCGCCACGTAAAGGATGAGCCCGTAGATGATGCCCCACACGATCCAGCTCGCGGTCAGCGCTTTGAAGCTCTGCGCCGCGAACACGTAGACGGCCGCCATCAGCGTCGCGATCGTGAAGTGTGATGCGAGGCCAAGAAGCGCGGAATTCCAACCGCCTGCGCTCGACACCTCGCGGCCTAGCCAACCCGAAGCGACAGACTGCAACACTTCTTGCGGCGTCAGTCCGTAGCTCAGCGGCCCGTAGACGATGAAGGCATAGATGATGTCGAACGCGCCGGCGAGCAGACCGCCAAGCAAGATTCCCCAGAGAATTCGCATCGTTAGCTCCTCTTCGGCCCACCTATGCGCAAGCCCGCGCCGCGCGCTAGCAGAATGCGATTGGCTGCGTATTGGAGCGCTTTAATCGGCGTCGTCGGCGTACGGGTTCTTGCCGGCTTTCACGATCAGGCGGATGGGCGCTGCGTGTAGATCGAACGC
>Ga0075163_10006241_pt1 | contig 15795 bp, 8 predicted proteins | sample JI1023141ADNA_FD_71478 | JGI IMG/M metagenome (GOLD analysis project Ga0075163, IMG submission 71478) | Wastewater effluent complex algal communities from Wisconsin, to seasonally profile nutrient transformation and Carbon sequestration -... | ecosystem: Engineered > WWTP > Effluent > Algae... | reverse complement strand
CCGCGGTCGCTGCCGGCGAGCGCGTGGACCTCGTCGATGATGATGATCCGAAGGTTGGCGAACAGCGCGGCCGCGTCGACCCGCTCGGAGACCAGCATCACCTCGAGCGACTCCGGCGTCGTCATGAGCAGCTCGGCGGGCTCGCGGAGGAAGGCGCGCCGCTCGTGGCTGCTGGTGTCGCCGTGCCAGACGAATCGGCGCAGGCCGACCATCTCGGTGTACGCGCCCAGGCGCTCGCTCTGATTGTTGAGCAGCGCCTTGATCGGCGCGATGTACAGGGCGTTGACACCCTCGGCTGGGTCCTCCAGCAGCAGGGAGAGCGTCGGGAAGATCGCCGCCTCGGTCTTGCCGCCGGCGGTCGGCGCGAGGACGATGGCGTTCATGCCGGCGAGCAGCGCCTCACCGGCCGCCTCCTGAACCGGCCGCAGGCTGGTCCAGCCCAGGCGCGCGACGATGGCCTCCTGGAGGCGCGGCGCGAGCCTGGCAAAGATGCTCAAAACACGTCCTCCTGGGGGATCAGGCCGTCATCGGCGTCATCGGGAATGTAGGGCTGGCCCTTGAGCGAGAACTCCTCCTCGGGGCTCAGCTCGGCGGGGCTGAAGCCGTACTCGGTCATGGGATCGTAGTCGGGGTTCTCGTCGACGAGGTCCATCTGGGTGACGAACTCGCGGAGGAACTGACGCGGCACCACGCCGACATCGCCTTTGAATCCGGCGGTCACCTGAATGACCAGGCGGTCGATGAACGCGTCGCTGACTCGCGCGAGCAGCTGCGTGCGATCGTTGGCCGGAAAGATCTCGCGCAGGCGGACAGCCACCGCGCGCAGCCTCGGGGCGTCGAAGGGGGACAGCTCGAGCTGGGCCTGGCGGACGCTGGCGAAGCGACCCTGTTTGAGGAAGCGGATGCGGTCGTGCAGTGGCGGGAGGCCGGCAACGCCGTGGCGAGAGTCGAAGAAGTCGGGGGTACCCGTGAACAGCCACAGGAGGCCGTGGTACGAGTTGGCCGCGTCGGCGATCTGGCGGATGCCATTGAGCGACTTGTGGCGCGAGTCCTTGCGCATGCGCAGGATCGTCTCGGCCTCGTCGATGACGATCACCAGGCCCTTGTAACCGGCGGCCTTGACGATCTCGACGGCGCCGCGGAGGTAGTCCAGCGCGTCGCGGCTGCCGATGTCGCCCTTGATCTGGGCGATTTTTTTGGCGGAGGCACCGACGTTGCCGCTGCCGGAGAGCCACGAGATGAGCGAACCGGCCTCGGCGATCTCGCCCTTCTGCTTCAGGTCGAAGATCGTCTGGATCACCCGTATGAAGTCCTGCGGGGCCTGCCCACCGGTCGCGCCGACGAGGTCCTCGTCGAGGCGCTTGCGGACTTTGGCGTCGAAGCCCTCGGCGTTCTCGTCCTCGCCGCCGTCGATCAGGCTCTGCTCGAGCTTGCCGATCCAGCGGTCGAGGATGTCGCCCAGGGCGCCACGCGGGCTCGCCGAGGTCGCCAGCTCCGTCATGACCTTGCGGTAGACATCGTCGAAGCGGTGAAAGTGCAGGTCGTTGTCGGAGACGACGACGAAGCTGGTCGCAAAGCCGCGGGCCTGGGCGTCGAGCGCGGCCAGACGGGCCATGAAGGTCTTGCCGCAGCCATAGCCGCCGCGCAGGAATTTGATCGTGCCCTCACCGCTGCTGGCGAGCTCGAGCTGGCGGTGGATCTCGCTGCGCGGCTTATCAATACCCTCGGCGAAGGTGTCGATGCCGCGCTCGGGGACCAGGCCCTTGCGCAGGGCCTCGAAGATGTGTTGCACGTCTCGCTGGGTCAGTGTGCTCATTGGCCGTGTCCCTCACGCACATAGCGCCTGGTCCCGGCGATGCTGTCGATGCGAACGACGAACGGGACCTTGGCGGTGAAGCTCTCGAAGTTGGCGGAGAAGCGCCGCAAGGCGCGGGCGTTGCCGAAGATGGCGGCGGCCTGCTCCTCGCTGACGATGCCGTGGATGGCGAGGTGCTCGAAGAGTCGGCGCTCGGGGCCGTCTGGAAGGCTCTGCAGCCACTCCCGGCCATTCCCAGCTGGCGCAGGCGCGGCGGATGCTGCCGCCGTACGCGACGCCTGTGGGGGCGGCTCGGGCGCGGGCTCGGGCGTGCGGACGCGCAGGGCCGAGACGGCAAAGCGACCCTGCACCTCGCAGGGCTCGACGTCGGCCTCGAAGGCGGGGTGATGCAGCGCGACCAGGACGCGGGCCTCGGCGGGCCCCGAGAGGCGGAAGAAGACCTCGAAGTCCTCGCCGATGTTGGCGAGCAGTGAGCCGCCGCGCAGGGTCGCGCCGCCGCGGGTCTGCGAGACCTCGACCTGGACGTCGGCGGCATCGGTGACCCGCAGCGCCAGGTCGAGCTGGCGCCGGCCGCCGAAGTCGAGCGTGCGCCGGGCCAGCACCTCAACCTTGCCGCGAATGGTGTGCAGGTCGCCGTCGTCGTCGCCGGCGGTGGCGGTGATGCGGTAGGTGACGGTGTCGCCGCCGGGGAGGCTTTTGTGCTGGATCGTCAGCACCGGGATCACGCGCTCCTGCAGGCTGTTACCGCCGTGGACGAAGCTGAGGGACCGTCGGCCGGTGTCGAAGACGGCCGTGCTCGCCGGCATCATCAGCTGGAGGCCCTGCGCGCCCTCGTAGCCGAGGCGGTCCAGGGGTACACGCAGCTCGTCACGGTGGTCGGCGGCCAGCGTCGAGATCGCGTGCCGGCGCCACGGGTCGATCTTGCGGCCGTGGGTCTGCGCCTCGCGGATCGCGTCATCAAGCAGCAGGAAGCCGTGGTCTGCGGTGATCACGAAGCGGCGCACGTTTAGCTCCCAGAGCATGCGCCAGGCCGTCTTGAGGCGCTGGAGGGCGGGGCCGAAGGCGGTCAGGCCGACGCCCTTCTCACCGGCGCTGTCGATCTCCTCGACGTGGACGACCACGAGGCGCGCCGTCTTGGCCGCCTTGACGCAGGCGGGGCTACGGCTCAGCACCTCGTTGAGCGTGATGCCCTTGCATGCCGCCCCGCCGACGCGGTCCTGCATGGCGCGGCGGCGGCTATCGGGGTCGTTCACGCGGTACTCGCCGCGGGCGAAGCCGACGATCGCCCCGTCCACGATCGCCGGGCGCAGCTTGCCGTGCTCGCTGACGGGCGCGAGCGCGTTCATGCCGACGGCAGTCACGGTCGGCAGCTCGGCATAGCGCGCGCGCAGCTCGATGGTCGTGCTCGACAGGTCGTCGATCATGCCTTGCAGCTCGGCCGCCATCTCGAAGCGCAGCGCGTCGACGAGGAACACCGCCGTCACCTCGGTCGGGTGGACCAGTGGGCGGACGACGTCGTCGAACAACATCCGCTGCTGCAGCGCCGGTGGCGGCAAGAAGCCCTGCTTCTGACACAGGGCGCCGAAGTCCCGCGCCCACGTGTCGGCCCAGGCGTGCCACAGCTCGCGCAGGCCCTGGACCCGGGCGCGCAGGGCGTCGTACTCGGGGAGCTGCGGGTCGTTGGCGGCCTGCCAGCGCTGCTCGAGGGCGCGGTGCGCCTGGTCGACCGCGGCACCGCGCGCGACGTAACGCTCGAGGGCCACCTCGAGCGACGTCGCCGCGAGCGCGGGCCCAGCGGCGGCGATCGCCCGCCCGAGGCAGGCGGCGTCCTGCGCGAGCTGCCAGGCCGACTTGCGCAGCGCCCGACCGACCTCGATCCAGAACGACGAGCCGTCGAGCCGCTCCTTCGCCCACTGCAAGGCGACGTCCCAGCGCTGCTCGCCCAGGGCCGCGAGCGCGGCCTGGAACACCTTGCGCTCCTCGAACTCGAAGGTGTCGATCTTGCCGAGGTCCTCGGCGCGCGCGAGCTTGACCTCCTCGTGCAGCATGCCCTCGGCCTCGCCTGCGGCGCGGCGATAGAAGACCCGGTGACGCTCGCGCAGGTGGACGGCGAGCCCGCGGCCGGCGTCGATCACCGCGCGCGGCAGCGCCGGGATCGCCACGAGCAAGGGGTCGCGCGGCGGCCGGCGCAGGTCATCGACGTACTCGACCGCCAGCGCCCAGCTCGCGGCGATGAAGGCGATGTCCTCGGCGTGGGTCTGCGCGCCGGGCGGCGGGCAAATGTCGCGCCACTGCGCAGGTAGCCCGAGCACGGCCTCCAGGTGCTCCCAGAAGCTCGCCAGCGCGTCCGGGGCCGTCAGCTTGTCGGAGATCGGGCCGCCCGCGAACAGATCGTCAAGGAGCGCCGGGACACGGTGTAGCCCCAGCTGTCCGCGCAGGCCGATCACACTGGCCTCGGTCTGACTGGTCAGCCAGGCGTCGGCGCGCTCGAGGGTCAGGCCGTCCTTGCGACAGAACGCCTCGATCGCGTCCGGCGTGGCCAACCCCGCCGCGGCAGTGGTGATCACGGTCGGGAGGGCGCGAAGGTAATAGGTACCGGCCAGGGACAGCTCGAGCAGCGGCGACAGCCGGATGCTCTCCTTGTTGAAGCCGGGCGCATGGATCACCAGCGCGGGCTTATCGGCAGCGTCGGCGAGGTCGTCGATCGCCATCATCAGCTCGAGGTGACTGCCGCGATAGGCACGCACCTCGTACGGTAGCTGCTGCGCCGCCCGGAGCGCGATCAGCCGCTCCACCAGTTCGGTATAGGCACCGTCAGCGTCGAGCCAGACGACGATCCCGCCGCGGACCACATACGCTCGCAAGTCCTCTTCCAGCGCCCTTGAAACCGGACCCAGCGCAGCGTTCATTCGTCGTCCTCCTCGTCGGCTTCGTCCGCGACGGCCTCGGCCTCGTCGACCACATCATCGTCCTCGTCCTCATCCGTGAACACGAAGTCCAGCGCGGCCTCGAGTAGCTGCTGCCGGCGTCGGACGGCGCTCGGATTGCCCGCGATGAAGGCCGCACGCGCCGCCTCTTCATCCGGCGCGCGCAGCCGGAACTCCTTCAAAGCCCCCCACACCGAGCCCAGGACCTGCTTTTTTAGGATCGCGCGGTATCGCTTGATGATCCGCAGCTCGAGCGCCCAGCACTGATCGGGCACCGCGGACCATACGCCAGTCTCCAAGAGCCGGAGCTCGTCCTGAAAACAGCCCTGCTTGCGCGTCCGCCGGAGGACCTCCTTCTCAACGATCGCCAGCGCGTCAATCGGGTGGTCGGCGAGGAAGATCGCGCGGTGCGCCTCGTGGCCGCCGTCGCCGCGGTATGGCCCCTCCTCGATGCGGAACTCCGGCCCGATCTCGTCCTGCAAGCGCAGCTCCCACACCCATGCGCGTGCGGGGTGGTACCGCCAGAAGCTTCCGTGGGCGACGGCCAGTGATGGGTCGTGCACGCACTTCGCATCGACGCGTTTCGGCCAGTAGCACATCGCCAGGTGCGACCAGTCGTAGTCTTTCTTGCCCTCGGCGCTGGCGAGCTCCTTCCACCACTTGCGCGGCTCTTTCCACTGCTTCACTGGGAACAGCGGCCAGAGTGCGGCGACGTTGATCATCACGCCGTCGTCGAGGTCGGGGTCATAGCGGGCATCGACCTCACGCTCGGGGCGCTTCGCGTCGGCAGGCGGCGGGCCCTTCTCGGCGCACTGCTCGACAGAGGCGATGAAGGCTTGCAGTTCCTCGCGCGCTTTCTGCAGCTTGTCGAGGCGCTTCTCGGCCACGCGCGCAGCCGCCTTGTCGGCACCGTCGCGGGCGGCCCGGACGTCCCGGAGCTCGCCTTCGATGTTGTTGAGCGCCGGCTGCAGATGGTCCGCGAGCAGGACGCGCAGGGTCGAGGCGTCCCAGCGGTGGATCGTTACCCAGGCGACGAAGGTGCGCTTTTCAGAAGACAGCGGCCAGTGGATCGGCCGGCTGTCGTACTGCTTGCGGTGGTGTTCGAAGTAGTCGTTGGCGAGGTAATCGCGGAGCTCGCCCCTCGGGGCGATGGCTGGGCCGAAATGCCTCCAGGCGTCCAGCAGCGGCTTCGCGGCGGGCTCGCGCAGGCTGTCGCGCAGGTCGTTGCTGTCGAGGGTGGTGTTCAGAAAGAGGATCCCCGCCGGCATCGCGTGCGAGAGGTCGTCCTTCGCGGGGTTGAGGATGCCCGCACCGGTCGCGGCGAAGCGCCCAAGCGCGACCCCCAGGGCGAACGACAGGTGATCGATCGCGGGCTCGGGGTCGAGCTCTTCCACATATGCTGGGACCGGCGCGCCCACTGGGCGATCTACGGCCTCTTGCGCCCAGGCTTGGGCGTGAAGCCATGGCGATGGTCCGGGACGGCGAAACTCGAGAGACGGTTCCCGGTGCGACTCGTGGTCAGCGAAGGCATGAGTAACTGTGGAGAACGTATGATCGGCGTCGTCCATTGCGAACAAGGGAAGCCGATTCACGTCCCCAACAGTGAAGTCAATCGATGGATTGAGGGACTCCAAGATGAATCGAGAATCTGCCTTGTTCATCGAGCACACCAGAACTGCTGTCGACAGGCAGTCTGTGGGGAAAACGGAACGCCCTTTCGCTTCAAATATACTCTCGACTCGATATGCCCGCGCGCCAAAGGCCGCGCCAACAGTTGTAAAAGCAACGCCTAGCCGCTTCTGAAAAGACTCGTTTCGAATCGATGCACTCGGCATGAGCTTCATCGCAAGCCCCGATCGAGTCCACTCGACATATTCGAGCACGGGCTCCAACCACTTTCGGCCCTCGGAGCCCGCGACCAATGGGAGCCATGTGGCTCCTGGAGTATTGGGAGCGATCTCCCACGTCGATCTGCGAAATCGGAGATTATCCGAAGTCGTCAAACCCTCCCTTGCCGGCGAAATTGTACCAAGACAAGGAGAGCGATGATACTCATCCAAAAGTGATGCAGGCCACCAGTAGACTAGAGGCCACTCGGGCACCACCTTAAGCATCGCCGGATCGAAATCGATGCGCCCTGAGTGCACGAGCATTCCTACGCGTTTGCGAACTAACTCTTCGTTCGTACGCACACGCTCTTGTGGATCGGTAGGTACGATTGCTGTCGAGGGGGAACCGTCAGGCCAACTGCGCAAGAACACTGACATTACTACGGGGTTGTCGCGCATCTCCTCGAAGGCGCCCCAGGAGAGGTCTCCGAGCACGCGCAGGGTATTCGCGCCCAGCAGTTCAGCTCTCAGTCCCGCGTATTGCTTAATGAACATCCAGTTTCGCATCGTAACAAAAGCTGATGCTCCGCCCTCACGTGCGAGCTGAAGACCGCGCGCGAGGAACGCAGCGTACAGGTCCGCCTTGCTCACTTCATAGACGCGCTGCACATACCTCACGTTCTGCATCTTCGCCGTGCCCTGATACGGTGGGTTGCCAATTACCAGGTCGTAAGTCCCCTCGCGCACCATTCGCACGAAGCGGACGCCTGCGGCGAGCTGCTCGCCACCTAAGCGCAGCCCAAGGTCATCTCCTCGGGTATGTTTTCTTAGGAACCCCTCGAGCCCCTCAAGGATGCTGAGTTTCGCTTCGTCGCGCCCGATCAACGCCCGCTGTTGCTCGGGAAACCTGATCGTAAGCCCTTGGCCGCCTTCTTGGTGGAACTCGCCTTGCACCGCCTTACTGGTCGATCTAGCGAATTGATGCTCATGCTCATCGAGTGCCTCCTCGACCGCGCGGTCGACCTGCAGCAGGCTTCCCAGGTGCTCGGCGCCGGCGAGCGCGGCGACCACCTTGTCGGTCAGGGCCCCGGGGATCCCCGTCTCGCGCTCGACTTCGCGGCGCAGCTCAATCAGGGCGGGGTCGTCCTTCGGCAAGTTCGCCAGGCGCAGGTTGGATGCCACCAGATGGAGTTCGCGGGGATGCGCTTCAGGGCAGGTCTGCTGGGCCTTAAGCCACAGGGCGGCCGCAGCGATCTGCACAGCGCGTGGGTCGAGATCGATCCCATAAAGATTGTCGCTCAGGATGTGCTCGACGATCGCCTTGTCGGACCAGTCCTCGTTGCCCTCCTCGCCGAGGTGGCGGGCCTCCTCGCGGTAGAGAGCAACGAGCAGCTCGAAGGCCGCCACCAGGAAGTGTCCGGAGCCGACCGCGGGGTCGAGGATCTTCAGGTCGCGGACGCTCTTGGGCGCCCGTTGCACCGCGTCCTCGGGGATCGGCTGCGGCACATAGTAGGCCCACCGTCGCTCGGCATCGCTGTACAGCGGCATCAGCTCGGTCAACGACACCTCGCCGCGGTCTCGCTTCGCGCGCCAGTCGATGCGGCGCACCTCGAGGTCCGAAAGTGTCCCGTGCACCTTGGCCTCGGCGGTCCAGTCGTGCCGCTGACACATCGCCAGCCACATTGGCCCGAGGCTATTCTGGAGCAGCCAGTCCACCATGTAGCGCTCAGTGAACATCTGGGTCTTGCTGGCGATCTCGTGCGGGGCGATCTTGCCGCCGCCGTGGATCTTGGCGTCGAGCGCCTCGCGTTCGGGGTCGTTCCAGTACTGATAGACCCAGCCCAGGGTCATGTCGTCGGTCCAGCACGAGGACAGGCCCGGCTGGTCGAGCGCCTCGATGGCATGGCGCAGTGTCGATGCCGGCACCGGGATTAGGTCGGCGACACCGCCCGGACCCGCGGGGCCGTACAGACCGGGCAGCTCGCCGGCAAGCTCCTCGAAGACCAATTGCAGGAGCAGCTCGTAGCCCTCGCTCTCGTCGTCCCGTAGCGTCGGCGCGAGATCGCGAAAGGTCTTGTAGGCCGGGCTCTCCCATCCCTGGCTCACCAGAGCCTGCCGGCGCAGCCCGGTCGCCTCCATCACGCGCAGAACAACCAGGCGATTGAGCAGCGTGTATGCGGCAGTCTGCTCGACCTCGCCGCGAAAGTCTGCGGCATCTCGCGGCTTGTCGCGGCCGGGCTGGGCCCGCACCTGATCATTTAAATAGTCATCGAGGCGGCGGCGGTTGCAGGCGGTCTCCTCGTCGAGGTTGGCGTCCTTCGCTTTCAGGGCGAGCTGGTACTTGGACTCGGTCCGGGCAGCGAGATCCGCGAGCAGGCGGACGCGCAGCGCCCGGATCGTCGTGGCGAGCAGTTTCTTGGCGTCGGGGGTCATCGACATGGCGGATATCGGAGCGGGCTAGACGATGCGCACGTGGCTGCCGCCACGGAGCGGCGCGAGCAGCTGTTCGCGGATCTCATCGACCAGGGTCTCCACCTCGGCCTCGGTCTTGAGCTCGCGGTTCTGCAGGCTGCGATGGAGGTCGACCTTGCGGATCAGGATGCCGCCCACCTGGCTGAGCAGCTCGTCGAGCAGCGTGCCCGCGTCGGCCTCGGCGCGCGCCAGGGCCTGCAGGAACGGGTCGTGGAGCGCCTGCAGGCTCGGCGCGATTGCCTCGCTGCCCGTGCCGGTGCTGACGCGCGTGAGCGGCCCGAGGACCTTGTGCGCGGCGTCGCTGCTGAGCCTGGTAAAACCGTCGCGGCCGCGCAGGCGCGCGCGCGCCTGTTCGACCTGTGTCTCCTGCCAGGTGATGCGAGCGTGGCGTTCGGCGACGTAGGCGGCGCGGAGCGCCTGGACATCGGCATCGACCACGGCGATGTCCTTCCACGGCCGCTCGCGGGCCAGCTGCGTGGCGATCCGCTCGAGCGCTGCCTGGCCCTCCGAGTCGAGGCGTCCGACCTCCTGCAGTTGCGCCGCCTGGTGGTCACGGACATCGGCGACCAGCTGCACGGCCTTGCGCGCGTCGTCCGTCAGCTCGGCGCGCAGCTCCGCGAGGGCGGTGAGGCCGTCGCGCAGCGCGTCGAGATGCTTGCCGAGGGTCTCGACGGTGCGCGTGGATTGTCGACAGCTGCGAAGACCGGCCTCCAGCGCCGTGTGCAGCGCGATGAGCACCGCGGGAGGCACGGGCTTCCCAGGCAAGGCGATCAGGCGCGTCTCGACGTCACGCAGCGTCCGGGCGGCCTCGGGGAAGTGGGCCGAGATGGCGTCGGCGATCAGGTTGTCATCGCGCTCGACCTGGATCGCGAAGTGTTGCTCGAGCAGCCTGCAGATCTTCGCGCGCAGCTGCGGGTTCGGCGGCACCTGGGCGGGATGGAAGGTGTTACGACGAAACTCCCGCTCTTTATCAAAGGCGTCCTGGACCCCGGACTTGGCGAAGCTCGTGAATTCGGCGCCGCCCTCTCGGGTGATGCGGATCTTGCCGGCGCGCAGCAGCCCCGCGACACAGGCCTTGATCACGTTGACGGTGTAGCCGTAGGGCGGGCCGCAGAAGTGGGCGAGCAAGCTCGTCGCTCCGAGGCCGCCCTCGGCCTCGATGCGCTCACGGATCTGCCGCGGCACGAGGCCCGAGCAGGTGGGGTCGTAGCGGCCCGCGTCGAGCTCGAAGATCCCGAGGTCGTGGACCAGCTTGTTCGAGATCCCGGCGAGGTCGGTGCGCAAGGGCTGCAGTGCCTCCGCGGGGGTCAGGTTGATCGTGGTGAAATGCGGATAGATCTCCGGTAGCACCCGCTCGGCCGCGGCCGCCAGGGCGTTGGCGAAGGTCGAGCCGAGGTCGCCGGGGCTCAGGCTACGGCCGCGGAAGTAGATCTGGCCGTCCATCCAGCGATCCGCGATCGTGTCGCGCAGGCGCTTCTCCAGCGCCTCGGCGTTGTCTCGCTCGCGATCGAGGAGGTTGCGGCGCGCGGTCGGCAGCGACTCGCGGCGATCATGGTACTTCTTCACCATCGCCCGGGACTTGCCGAGCTCGCGCGCGACCTCGACGATCGGAGCTCGCTCGCCGCAGACCCACACGATCCGATTGTGCAGCGCGTGCTCGCTGCTGCGCGGGATCCAGATCGTGTCCTTGCGCTCGTCCTTGGTGAGGAAGCGGAGGTCAACCCAGACAGCGGCGTCGTCGCGAGGATCGACGAGCACGACATCGTCGCTGCGCTGGCCGTCGGAGAAGACGCTCTTCCAGGTAAACGGGCGACCCTGCAGGCGGGGGCGCTCGGGCTCGGCGAGGAGGTGGCGCAGGGCGTGCTGGACGGCCTCGGAGACGGCTTCACCGCCGACACCCATGTCGCGACGCTCGCCCACCCACTCATCTCCGGCGGTCGACTGGATCTTGTAGCCGAGCTTCTCCGAGAAACTGACGAGGTTACGGCGACTCAGCTCCTCGAGCGCCTCGGTGACCTGACTGACCTGGCTGCCCCGGTCGAGGCGATCGAAGAGGCACTGGGCGATCAGGTCGCGCGTGGTCGCGGGCCCCTCGTCCTGGACCTGCTCGAGCATGGCGACGACCTTGGCGACCCGGACCAGAAAGCCGGAGGCATCGTCGGCGCACTCGGCGAGTAGGCGCCCCATGCTGCTCTGTGTCTCCGAGTCGAGGGCGGTGTGCTGGATCTCGTAGACGTGCTCGAGGGTGATGAGGTCGCCGACCTTCCGGTCGGCGAGGCGCTGGCTGCGAAACAGCTCGCCCAGCAGCTGAAGAAGGCCGCGGATCGCTTGGTCGTCGCCGGCCGCGCGCGTCGAGCGGTCGCGGATCTTCGACGTGATGTCCAGGATGAGATCGACGTAGCCCGGTAGCAGCGGGTAGACCTCGATGAAGTCCTCGGCGGTGATGGACTCGCACTTGTATGCGAACAGCTTGAGGTCTGGGCGATGGGTATCGAACAGCCCGCGCAGGGTCTTCTCGGCCGCGGGGGTCTTCTGCAGCAGGCGCCGATGGACCACGTCGCGGATGTTGGTGTTGTCGAGGTGGATCCGCAGCTGCGAGGGGAAGCGGTCCTTGGCCCACACCAGGAAGGCCTCACCGGCGTCCTCGTCGATCTTCTGCTGGCCGAGCGCCATTAGCCAGGCCTTGCCGCGCAGGCCGCTGCCGAGCGCGGAGGCGAAGGCACGCAGCCGGTCGAGCCGGTCCTTGTTGGCGAGCACGAACTGCGAGACCTCGTCGACGACCAGGAACAGGGTCGTGTCGCGCCCGGGCCGGCGCAGGCGCAGCATGTCGCCGATCGCCTTCACGGCGTCGTCCGGCGACTCGGTGCGCGCGCTCGTGCCGGCGCGGACCTCGAACCAGCGGGTCGGGTCGACGTAGTGATCGGGGAACATCCGCGACATCACCAGCGAGAAGTCCTCCTCGGCGAACTTGCGCAGCTTGGCCTCGGACCACGGCCTCTTGAGGGTGTCGCGAGCGACCTGCTCGAAGCGGCTCCACTCGCCATCACGCTCGAGCTTGAGCTCGAAGTCGGCGACCGTCGGATACTTGCAGTAGCCAAGGCGCTCCTGCACCAGGCGGACGGCGGTGTGGTGCAGGTGCTCGCCGTCGCGGTTGGTGCCGGCCATGTCGAAGACGACGGCGATCGGGTCGATCTTGCGGCGCAGCGCGTCCCAGGCCTCGCGCAGCTCGGCGCGCCGCTCGGTGGTGTCGCGGGCGATGAGGGCCTCGGACAGCGCGCGGCCGTCGGGGAGCGCGACGCCGTCGAGCGCGAGGCCGAGGAGCTTGGCGAAGCTCGACTTGCCGGACCCGTAGAACCCGGAGATCCAGCAGGTCGGCAGATCGGGGCCGCCGACCTTGTCCAGCTCGGCGGTGATGGCCCGCAGCAGGTTGACGTAGTGCTCGTGGATCCCGATGGGGATCCGGCGCTTGTTCGGGTGGCCGTCGTTCCAGCCGCCCGTGATGATGTACTCGGAGACCTCGCTGGCCAGCTTCTCCGGGCTCTGCTCGTTGAACCAGACGACCGGCGGGATGGGGCGGGTGACGTCGGCGAGGAAGAGGTCGCGGATGGAGGTCGCCTGGGTCATCAGTAGATCCGTGGTCGATAGTCACTGTCGGGATCGAGGATCCCCATGAATGAGAGCGAGCTCGGGCCGTGGCGAAGGCCCGGGTAGAGCAGCACCACCGGGACATTGTCGGTGTGACCGGCGAGCTCGTGAAGCAGCGCCGAGGAGCGAAAGAACGGGTAAATCGCGCCTGCCCGCCCGATCAGCGCGAGGGTCCGATCGACCCGCTCGGGGTGGTCCTTGACGTGCTGGCGGATCATCGCGGCGCACTCGCCCGCGAGGCCGTCCTCGCCCTCGATCAGCGGGATCAGCTTCGACTTGAGGTACTCACGGCCGCGGGCCTGGTCACGCGCGCTGGTGCGACGCTCCATCTCCGTCACCCGCTCGAGGAAGTCGTCGTCCTCCGCACGGATGCGGTCGAGCAGGATCTGGCGCAGCGAGATCGAGAGCACGAACCAGCCGCCCTTGCGCAGCTCGACGCCGAGGCGCTGGACCTCACCGCGCAGCGCGAACTCCTGCGCCGGCTCGTACTGGACGATGGCGAAGCGGTAGTTTCGCATCGTGCTGATCTGCGGGCCGTGCTCGTGGAGGAGATCGGCACGCAGCGCGGCGAACTTGTCCTTGAGCGACGACGACGGGAACAGGGGCTGGGTCATGACGAAGCTCCCAGGCGAAGGTCCGGCGCAGTGAACAGCTGCTCGGCGGCCCACGCGGCGAGGTCCTGGTGGCACCAGCCGAACTCGATCAGCTCGCCCTGGCGACGAAAGCGGAGCGCGTCCAGGCCACGGAGACGGGCGTCGAGCTCGGGGCCCTGCAGACCGACCGAGGCGAAGTAGCGGTTGTCGAGCAGACTGCCCGCGAAGGTGACCTCGCGCAGGAGGTACAGCATGTAGGTCAGCGCGGCGTCGCTCACGAGTGGGAAGGCGAGCGGGCGCGGGTCACGGTTGCTGGTGACGAGGCCGGCCGCGAAGGCCGACGAGAGCAGTTTGCTGGCGAACTGGATCCGCGTGCTCATGGTCCAGCGACCGGGCCCCTGCTCACCGACCCAGGTGATCACGCCGTCACGGCGCACCTGCGGCCGGAGCTGGGCGTGACGGTCGACCAGGAAGGCGCCCGTGAAGTCGCGGTAGAGGGGGTCGGAGAGCTGCAGGTGCCAGTGACAGAGCACGCGCCGGGTCGCCGGGTCCATCTGCGGCCAGCGCTGCAGGACCGCGAGCCCGACTGGGAACTCGTCGAAGCGAGCGCGAAAGTTGCTGATGAGCACCTTGACGGTGTCGAGGCTGCGCGCGCCAAACCAGTACTCGTCGAAGGCCAGGGCGGGCGTGACAGAGGCGCCCGCGACCGCCGTGCGCTGCCAGTATGCGCGGGCGTCCTCGACCTCGAGCGAGCACTTGAGCAGGCGCGTGTGGACCTGGGTGGTCTCGGCCTGACTCACTTCGCCCCCCGGTAGTGGGGGAGCGGGTACTTCTCGGGCAAGCCCGCGAGGCCCGCGACGAGGCGATTGACCAGCACGTCCAGCGTTGCCGGGCGCTCGCCGGTGAGGCGTCGCCCGATGGGCTCCACGACATGGTTGGCCTTGCCGTGCGTCTCGACCCACACGGCGAAGTCGCGGCGGCTCCAGCCTTTGTCGATGATGTCCAGACCAGGCAGCGCCGTCTGGGGCGATTCCCCGGAGCGCTTGAGCTCGCGCAGGCGCTCCTCGGCCCGCTCGTCGATCTCGAAACCGAGCCGGTACAGCGAGCAGACGCCGTCAGGGTTGTTGACCAGGGCCCGCTCCGCGGCGTCGACCCGGCGCGCGGCCTCGCGTACCGCCTGAAGCACGGCCCATGGGGCAGTCGTCGGCAGCAGCCGCTGGAACAGGTCCAGGCCGCCATACTCGCTGACGAGATCGGAGCGCCACCAGCCGAGCCGTCGCTCCTCGCCCACGTGGCCCTCGCCGGCCCACGCGACGACGATCTGGGCGGTCAGCAACCGGTCCACTTCCGAGGTGAGCGCGGTGATGCCCGGCCTGGTCGCTGCAGCTGTTTGTCCGGCCATGAAAGGTGGCGCTCCGTGCCGCCCGACGCCGAGGTGGACGTCTGCGAGCGCACTCTACCAGCTCAGGGGCGCGAGGTTCAATCCCTCACGCCCACTCGCGCGCGTAAGGCGCGCAGAGACAAGGACTGAGTGTAGCCCCGGTTTCACGGCCGAGCACCCCACCACAGTCTCGATTTTTGCAGAGAAGGCGGGTCATCTCACCGCCCCGCATCATCCTCAGACTTGGAAGGTGGCGATCGCCTGGCGCGCTGCCCTGCTCACGTCATCAGGTCGGCCATCACGCGATCGACGATCTTGCTAGACTCTCGCAATGAAGCTGAAGCGCACCGAGCTTGATGGGTCGTGGTCATGCGGCAGCGACATCGATGCACCGCTAACCAGTGCTCGGCGCATCCAATACGCGGATGGGCGCGACGAGTTCGTTCTGGAGGGCACTAGCAACGGCACACCGTGGGAACTTCATCTGCGGCGCCGTCCGCCCCAGTCCGAGTTTCAGGGCATCTACCTCTATAAGCACGAGACAGAGGGATACCTTGTGAAAATGCGGCTTTTCCATGCAGAAGATGGAGCGTCGCTGATCCTCGTAGGGACGTGGGAGAACCCAGGCGTCGAAAAATTGTTATTTTCGATCAGTCTCGAGGAAGAAGAGGAATAATGCTTGCCGCGCTCTGCGACACCTCATGGTGGTCAGCGTACCCTCATCGATCGCCGCGGCGGAAGGGGCGGCCGGATACATTAGGTCGTGGCTCACCCGCCTTGCCGGCGCCGCAGCGCCGCGGGCTCACGGGTCCGCCGTTAACGCGCGCCGGACCTCCGAGCGCGGCGCCCACCATCGTCTGCGGTGACGCAGGCGCCGGGCACAAACTCGCGGTGCGGGGCGGCGGGGCCTGAGCAGTGGGACCTCGCAGACATCATGTGCCTGCGGGCTTCGGCTCGGTGGGGACGTAGCGCGTGTTCTTGGTCTGGCCCACGCGACTGGCCTGCTGGTTGGCGACCAGCCGCTGCAATGCCGCCCGCACTTCGTTGAGGCTGCCGCCGACCGAGGCTTGGAGCTGCGAGGATGACATCGAGCCGAGCGCGTGCAGGTTGGCGAGCACCGCGGCGTCGTAGT
>Ga0075163_10006240_pt1 | contig 15795 bp, 16 predicted proteins | sample JI1023141ADNA_FD_71478 | JGI IMG/M metagenome (GOLD analysis project Ga0075163, IMG submission 71478) | Wastewater effluent complex algal communities from Wisconsin, to seasonally profile nutrient transformation and Carbon sequestration -... | ecosystem: Engineered > WWTP > Effluent > Algae... | reverse complement strand
GCGGCGCCGGCGGTGGTGGCGGCGCCGGTGGTGGCGGCGGTTTCAACACCGCCGACGGCTACGGCGGAAGGGGCGGTAAGGGTGGCAGCGGCGCGAACGCCGGCAACGGCGGTACCGGCCAGTCCGGTAATACCGGTGGTGTGGGTGGCGCTGGTGGAAACGGTGGAAGCGGCGGCACATCGGACTACGGCGGCGGTACCGGCGGCAACGCCGGTAACGGCGGTAACGGCGGTAACGGCGGCGACAGCTATATCGGGTTCGGTTACGCAGAAGGCGGTGCGAGCGGTGCGAGCGGTGCCTACGGCAGTGGCGGCGTTGGCGACGCCTTCGACGGCGATCCCGGCCAGCCCGGTGTGGAGGGCTCATCCGGCGCCCCAGGAGGCTACATAATGACGTAGCCGGAGCGCCTGAAACTGCCGGCGGGGTTTGGACCAGGACTACCTGGCTCAAACCCCGCCGGCAGTTTGTGTAGTAGGCGAGCTGCGCAGTTGCGGTCCGTGGTGGGGCCGGCTCAGACGATGTGCAAGCCCGGTGGACGCCGCTGGGGGTCGCGCCAGAAGGCGTCGTGGGTGAACCGGTTGAACAGGTCGGGCGGAAGCAGCGTTGCCCGCGGCTGCGCCTTGACGGTTCCGTGCACGTCATGCAGTCCGGGAGTGCCGGCACGCTGGTCGAATTCGGTGACGTCGTAGTCGACGTTGTCGAAGTCGTGGTCGAACCACGGTTCGCCCAGGAATTCGTAGATGGCGCGCATCGTCTTTTCCGGATCGGTGGTCATCGTCTCGTACTGGACCAGCAGTAGTCGGTCGGTCTGAGCCCCGTAGCAGGCCTGCTTCAGGAGGTCGAACGGTCCGCCGACCAGGCCGTCGGGGGCGACGACGGCGTTGGCCCGCGTGTATACGGTGCCGCCTGGGTTGTAGTTGAAGATCGACGACGGACTGAACACGTTCTTTTGAACCAGCCGTTCGATGCTGTCAACCACCCAGGGCAGTTCACGAACGCACGCAATCACTTTGGCGTCGGGGTACAGCCGCTCGATGGCCGCCATTCGGCCGCACCAGCCGCGGCTTGTATCGAAGATGACGTCGGCGTCGCAGTCGGCGTAGAAATCTTCGAAGAGCCCCAGCAGCAGCCGCTGCCGCTTCTCGTCGTCCAGGAAGACCGAAAACTCGTTGCGAGCACTCATCTTTCCCAGCAGAGCGTCGAAAAGTCCGGCCAGGGGGCCGGACATCCCCGCTTCGAAACGTGGATTCTGGCGTAGCAGGGCGGCGAGAAGGGTGGAGCCCGAACGCGGCAGACCGGAGATGAAGTGAAGTGATTGGTTATCTCGCATGGTGGGGCGAATCGTACTCCTGCGCAGCAGTGCGATTCAGCCCCAGTTGTCGTAGCCGCCCTCCGGGCCGAGCATGCGCTCCAGCCGGCTGCGGTTGATCTTCGCGAGCTCGTTTCGCACCACTTTGCGTTCGGTTTCCAGATCGTGGTGCAGGCGGTCGTTGATCGCCACGATGACGGTCTCCGCGGAACCCGGGCCGCCGATGTGCATGACGAACTCGAATCCGAACAGGTGGGAGTAATCGTGTGCGGCTGACCGCAGCTTCGCCATCACGGCCGGTCGTTCATCCCAGACCGCACACTGTTCGGCCTGCGACCGCGTGCTGCCGGGACGGCTGCTGATCGGCGGGTAGGCCTGCAGAATGTCGTCGATGGATTCTTCGGAAAGTGAGAAGAGCAGGGCGTCGGCCCTGCGGAACAGAGCACTGTGGTCGGCATACGGCCGTCCCTGAGCGAGATTCCGGGCCATCGTCACGCAGTTGCAGCACTCGTAGAGAGCGTGCACGGCCTTCTGTAACGGCATGTCGTTGAAGGCGTCAAGTCCCACCGCTTGGTGCATCAACACCCTTCCATGATGGGAGGGTCAAAGCACGGCAGCGTTAATGAATGTTACGAGCACGCAAAATTTTTCTCCGGCTCCCGGTGCGGACACCGGTGCCGGTGGCGTCTCTAGTGCCCTTCGGCGGCGAAGCGCTCGATGGACCGCTGAATCTCGGCTTCCGCCTCGGCGCGCCCAACCCAGTCGGCGGCCTCCACGAACTTGCCCGGCTCGAGGTCCTTGTAATGCACGAAGAAGTGCTTGATGGCTTCGAGTTCATGCGCGGGCACATCGGCGATGTCCTGGATGTGGTCCCAGCGGTGGTCGCCGGCCGGAACGCAGATCACTTTGGCGTCGCCGCCGTGCTCGTCGACCATGTTGAACATTCCGACGGGCCGGGCTTCGACGGTGACGCCCGGAAACACCGGCTCGGGGAGCAGCACCATCGCGTCGAGTGGATCGCCGTCCTCGCCGAGGGTGTCTTCGATGAAGCCGTAGTCGGTGGGATAGGCCATCGGGGTGTAGAGGTAGCGGTCAAGCTTCAACCGGCCCGTCACATGGTCGACTTCGTATTTGTTTCGCTGTCCGCGGGGGATTTCGATGACGACGTCGAACTGCACCGTTCGCTCCTTGTAGCTCACTTTGTCGCTCGGATGCGACGGGACGGGACTCACACTAACGGAGCGACGGGGTGTGCCATAGGCAGGTTAGGCACAATGGGTCGAACTGAAGATAAGTCGAACCGATGGCAAGTCGAACTGAAGACAAGTGGATGGGCCGAATGGAAGCGGGGCCGAATGGAAGCGGGAGGATCATGACGAGACTCACCCGTGGGCTGTTCATCGTCGGTCTGGGCTTCTCGCTGGTCGTCGCGGTAGTGGTGGTCATCCTCGTCGGAACCTCGCGAAGCTCTACGGGGAGCGCACAGGGCCCGGCGCCCAGGCCGTTGGTCACCGCCCAACCCGGGGTGGTGCCGGTATCCGATTCTGCGCCTGCGCCGACGACCGCCGGGCTGGCCGCCGCTTTGGCGGGGCCTCTTGCGGATCCGAACCTCGGCGCCATCACCGGCCGCATCACCGACGCCGTGACCGGTGATCAGCTGTGGGAGTTGGGTGCTGGGGTGCCGATGCAGCCGGCGTCGACCAACAAGACTCTGACCGCTGCGGCGGCGCTGCTGGCGCTGGATCGCGATGCCCGGGTCACTACGCGGGTCGTCGCCGCGGATCAGACGACCCAGCCCGGAACCGTGGTCCTCGTCGGCGGCGGTGATCCCACGTTGTCGGCGGCGCCGCCCGGTCAGGAAACGTGGTATCGCGGCTCGGCCCGTATCAGCGACCTCGCCGATCAGGTGCGCCGCAGTGGCCTGGTTCCGACGGCGGTTCAGGTCGACGGTTCGCTGTACTCCGGGCCGGACATGGCGCCCGGTTGGGATCCGGCGGACATCGACGGCGGCGACATCGCGCCGATGCAGGCGGTGATGCTCGACGCGGGACGGATCCAGCCGACCACCGATGAATCTCGGCGGTCTACCACTCCGGCGTTGGATGCGGGTCGTGCCCTCGCGGTTGCGCTCGGCGTGAACCCTGCGACGGTCACCTTCGCTGCGGGGCCGCCGCAGGGACGGCAGCTGGCGGCCGTGGAGTCCGCGCCGTTGATGGAACGGCTCCGCCAGATGATGAACCTCTCCGACAACGTCATGGCAGAGGCGACGGCCCGTGAGGTGGCGCAGGCGACGGGTCGGCCCCTGAGTTTTGCGGGCGGTGTCGATGCGGTGACCAGCACGCTGGCGTCGGCGGGAGTCGACATGACCGGATCGTCCCTGCAGGATTCGAGCGGTTTGTCGGTGGATGACAGGCTGACCGCCAAGACGCTCGATGAGGTGGTGAATGTCGCTGTGGGACAAAAGGATTCAAACCTTCGCGCACTGTTGGATCTGTTGCCGATCGCGGCGGGAAGCGGCACTCTCTCGAATCGATTCGTCGACGGCGACATCGTGACGTCGGCCGGCTGGCTGCGGGCTAAGACGGGGTCGCTCACCGGAACCAACGCGCTGGCGGGTGTGGTCACCGACGTCGACGGTCGCGTCCTGACGTTCGCGTTCATCTCGAACAATGCCGGTCCGACGGGCCGCCTGTCGCTGGATGCGCTCGCGGGAGTTTTACGTACCTGTGGATGCGCCGCATGACAGCCACATCCGCGAATGGCGTTGGCGACTCGGTGGACTGGGACTTCGCGGGGACGGTCGGAGCCATGTTGGCCCGGCCGCCCGCGCCGGCGACGGAGTACACCCGTCGGCAGGCCATGGAGGAGTTGGCCGTGGCTGCGCGAAAGGCGGAGGACCCGGTCCGGGAGTTGACCCGATTGCGGATCGACCGACCGGTTCCCGACGCCCGCGTCGTGGACAGACAGGAGTGGATCAGGGCAGCGGCCGAATCGATGCGGGTGATGACGGGATTGGCGGACAAACCCGGGAAGCCGATCATCGGCAGGGCGATCACCGGTCGGGTGACGGGCGCACAGACCGGCGCGGTGCTCGCCTTCATCTCGTCGGGAATCCTCGGCCAGTACGACCCGTTCAGTTCGGTCGACGGCGATCGGGACGGCTGCCTCCTGCTGGTCTACCCGAATGTCATCGGAGTTGAGCGGCAGCTGCGGGTCTCGCCGTCGGATTTTCGGCTCTGGGTTTGCCTCCACGAGGTCACCCATCGTGTTCAGTTCACCGCGAATCCCTGGCTCGCCGGCCACATGTCGGATGCGCTGGCGGTATTGATCTCGGATCTGGGAACCGGCACGGTCGGCGAGATGATCGCCCGCCTGTCCGAGTACGCAAGGCGCCGCGGCAGTAGCCCGAACGACACGGGAATCCTGGGCCTGGTCAGGGCGTTGCAGTCCCCGCCGCAACGTGAGGCGCTGGACAAGCTGATGGTGTTGGGTACGTTGCTGGAGGGTCACGCCGACTTCGTGATGGACGGTGTCGGCCCCGCCGTGGTTCCGTCGGTCGCGACCATCCGTGCGCGCTTCGACCAGCGGCGGAACCGCCGTCAGCCGCCGCTTCAGCGACTGCTGCGCGCACTGCTCGGTGTTGATGCCAAGCTCAGCCAGTACACCCGGGGCCGGGCATTCGTCGATCATGTCGTGGGCCGGGTGGGAATGGACCGGTTCAACACGGTGTGGTCGGGGCCCGGCACCCTTCCACTGCCCGACGAGATCGAGAACCCTCAGCGGTGGATAGATCGAGTTCTCTGACTCCCCGTCCTTCGCTGACCCTTCGCAAGGTCCTCGCCGACTTCGCGTCGTCGTCGCTGCCGGACGTCCCGGCCTGGTGTGTAGCGGTGTCCGGGGGTGCGGATTCCCTCGCGTTGGCGGCTGCTGCCGCGGCGATCCGGCCGACGACGGCACTCATCGTCGACCACGATCTGCAGTCGGGTTCGCAGGCGGTCGCGGAGACGGCTCGACGTCAGGCGCTGGAACTCGGCTGTGTCGATGCGCGGGTACTGCGGGTAACGGTGAGCGGACCCGGTGGCCCGGAGGCGGCGGCCAGGGGGGCCCGGTACAGCGCACTCGACGATGCCAGGGCAGGGGCCCCGGTGCTGCTCGCGCACACCCTTGATGATCAGGCGGAGACGGTTCTGCTCGGCCTCGGCCGCGGTTCGGGCGCGCGCTCGATCGCCGGGATGCGGGTCAGCAATCCACCGTGGTTCAGGCCGCTGCTGGGGATCCGGCGCGCTGACACGCGCGCCTCCTGCACGGAACTCGGTATCGATGCCTGGGACGATCCGCACAACCATGACCGCCGTTTCACCCGGGTCCGGTTGCGGTACGAGGTGCTGCCGCTTCTCGACGAGGCACTCGGCGGGGGAGTGGCAGAGGCGCTGGCCCGTACCGCCGCGGCCTTGTGTGAGGACAACGACACGTTGGACGCCCTCGCTCTGCGACTTCTCGAAGCCGCGTGTGACGGTGACGACACCGTATGCGTCGAGTCGCTCGGGTCGTCGCCTGCTGCGCTGCGGCGGCGCGCCATTCGGGCGTGGCTGCTCGCCGGTGGTGCGGAAGGGTTGACGGACAAGCAGATTCGGGGGGTGGACGCGCTCGTCACGGCCTGGCGGGGTCAGGGTGGTGTCGCGGTCGGATCGGCGCTGCGCCGGGCGCGGCTGTTCGCGGCGCGTCGCGGCGGGCGGCTGATCCTCTATTCCGAACCGGTGTGATTGGTTCGATTAGTGGCAGCGCTCCCGGCATGGCACGCTGTGCACGTGTCGGAGCACGAGCTGTATCCCGGTGACATCGAGTCGGTGTTGTTGTCCGAAGCGCAGATTCAAACCCGCATCGGGGAATTGGCGGCTCGGATCGGCGCGGACTACCGAGCCGCTCTCGGTGGCGAGGATCTTCTTCTGGTGACCGTGCTCAAGGGCGCGGTGATGTTCGTCAGCGATTTCGCGCGAGCCATCCCATTGCCCACCCAGTTGGAGTTCATGGCCGTGAGTTCCTATGGGTCGTCGACATCGTCCTCGGGCGTGGTGCGGATCCTCAAGGATCTCGACCGTGACATCAACGACCGCGATGTTCTCATCGTCGAAGACATCGTCGACTCGGGTCTGACGCTGTCGTGGTTGTTGCGGAACCTGGCCACCCGCGGTCCCCGGTCGTTGCGCGTGTGTGCGCTGCTGCGGAAACCCGACGCCGTGCGTGCCGACGTCGATCTGGCCTACGTGGGCTTCGACATCCCCAACGAGTTCGTGGTCGGGTACGGCCTTGACTACGCCGAGCGCTACCGCGACCTGCCGTTCATCGGAACGCTGCATCCGCGGGTGTACGAATAGCGGTTCTCAGTTCAGTTCCCAGACGGCGGTCACCGCGAAGCTGACGGTTTGTTCGCCGGGCTGTAACGGAACCTCGCTGGCCGCGGCGACCCCGCCCCGCATGGGCATCGGAGCCATCGGCGGCGGTGTGCTCCCACCCGTTTCCGAAATCGACATCACCTTGCCCAGCGTCAATCCGGACAGTTCCGCGTACTGGCGTGCCCGGTCCTCGGCGTCGTGGAAGGCCCGTGCGCGGGCGTCGGACGTCAGTTTCGAGTCGTCTTCGATCGAGTAGCTGACGGAATTGATCCTGGCGGCGTTGCCGCCTGCGGTCACGATGGTGGCCAGCGCCTGTGATGCCTGGTCGAGCTTGCGGATCTTCACCCGAATGGAGTTGCCGGCCTCGAATCCGACGATCACGGAGTTGGTGGAGTTCACGCCGGTTGAACTGATGTCGTATTGCGGCTGCACGCTCACTGAGGTGGTGCTGATGTCCTTCGCGTCGATCCCGCCGGCGACGAGTGCGCTGATGACGGCCTTCTGCCGGTCGTTGGTCTGGTTCATCGCGGTCGTCACGTCGGCGGCGGTGAATTCGACGGAGACATCTGCGGTGAGGGTGTCCGGCACGCCCTGTACCTCTCCGTTGCCGACAACCGTGACCTGACGTGGGTGCTCGGCGACGGGTTCATGGCTGGTCGAGTCGCATCCTGCCAGGGGGGCGGCCAGTAGTCCGGCCGAGGCGATCGTGACGAGAATCCGACGGGTTCCGGGGAGGGGCATGAGTTTCACCGTAGCGTGACGCCGCGTACCCCGGCGGTCGATGCAAACCCTCTCGGACTGTCGGCGGTGGACGTCGCGGTAGCCTGAACTATCCCGGTGGCGCGCACCGAGCGACACTGCCGCCGCGCCGGCCGATTGACACGATGCCGAGGACGCCGAAATTCAATGAACCGGAAAAATGTGATCCGCACACTGACGGTCATCGCCGTCGTGCTGCTGCTCGGCTGGGCCTTCTTCTACTTCAGCGATGACACTCGCGGCTTCAGGCCTGTCGACACGTCGGTGGCGGTGGCCCAGATCAACGGCGACAACGTCAACAGCGCTCAGATCGATGATCGCGAGCAGCAGTTGCGTCTGGAGTTGAAGAACGGCAACAACGACACCGAGCAAGCGAACAAGATCATCACCAAGTTCCCCACCGGCTACGCGGTCAGTCTGTTCGACTCTTTGACCGCCAAGAAGATCAAGACGAATACGACCGTCAATCAGGGCAGCATTCTCGGCTCGCTGCTGGTCTACATGTTGCCGTTGCTGCTGCTGGTCGGGCTGTTCGTGTTGTTCTCGCGGATGCAGACCGGCGGCCGGATGGGCTTCGGCTTCGGTAAGTCGAAGGCGAAGCAACTGTCCAAGGACATGCCGAAGACGACGTTTGCCGATGTGGCGGGTGTCGATGAGGCCGTCGAGGAACTCTACGAGATCAAGGACTTCCTGCAGAACCCGTCGCGCTATCAGGCGCTCGGCGCCAAGATCCCCAAGGGTGTGCTGCTGTTCGGTCCGCCCGGTACGGGGAAGACGTTGCTGGCACGTGCCGTGGCCGGCGAGGCCGGTGTGCCGTTCTTCACCATTTCGGGTTCGGACTTCGTCGAGATGTTCGTCGGTGTCGGTGCTTCTCGTGTTCGCGATCTTTTCGAACAGGCCAAGCAGAATGCGCCGTGCATCATCTTCGTCGACGAGATCGACGCCGTCGGCCGCCAGCGTGGCGCCGGGCTGGGTGGCGGGCACGACGAGCGTGAACAGACCCTCAATCAGTTGCTCGTCGAGATGGACGGCTTCGGTGAGCGGGCGGGTGTCATCCTCATCGCCGCGACCAACCGTCCGGACATCCTGGACCCGGCGCTGCTGAGGCCGGGGCGTTTCGATCGGCAGATCCCGGTGTCCAGCCCGGATCTTGCCGGTCGCAAAGCCGTGTTTCGGGTCCATGCACAGGGCAAGCCACTGGCTCTCGACGCGGATCTCGACGGGCTGGCCAAGCGCACTGTCGGTATGTCGGGCGCCGATCTGGCCAACGTCCTCAACGAGGCTGCTCTTCTGACAGCGCGGGAGAACGGTTCGGTCATCACTGCCGCCGCACTTGAGGAAGCGGTCGACCGCGTCATCGGTGGACCTCGCCGCAAGGGCCGGGTGATCAGCGAGACCGAGAAGAAGATCACGGCCTACCACGAGGGTGGCCATACGCTCGCCGCCTGGGCGATGCCCGATATCGACCCCATCTACAAGGTCACCATCCTGGCCCGCGGCCGCACCGGCGGACATGCGGTGTCCGTGCCCGAGGATGACAAGGGGTTGATGACCCGTTCGGAGATGATTTCCCGTCTGGTGTTCGCCATGGGCGGGCGTGCCGCCGAGGAACTCGTGTTTCGCGAGCCCACCACCGGCGCGGTGTCCGACATCCAGCAGGCCACCAAGATCGCCCGTGCGATGGTCACCGAATACGGCATGAGCGCCAAGCTCGGCGCGGTGCGCTACGGCACCGAGCACGGCGACCCGTTCCTCGGACGAACAATGGGGGCGCAGGCCGACTACTCGCATGAGGTCGCACGCGACATCGACGACGAAGTCCGCAAGCTGATCGAGGCCGCACATACCGAGGCCTGGGCCATCCTCACCGAGTACCGCGATGTGCTCGACGTTCTTGCGGGTGAACTCCTGGAGAAGGAGACCCTGCACCGGGGCGAGCTTGAAGCGATCTTCGCCAACGTCAACAAGCGCCCCCGGTTGGGTGGCTTCGATGACTTCGGCGGGCGTGTGCCGTCCGACAAGCCGCCGATCAAGACTCCCGGCGAGTTGGCGATCGAGCGGGGTGAGCCTTGGCCCAAGCCGATGCCCGAACCTGCCTTCAAGAAGGCGATCGCGCAGGCCACCGAGCAGGCCCGGGCTCAGGCCCAAGCGGCCGGGCCGGCGAACGGCAACGGCAACGGCAACGGGGGGCCCACAATCGGGGGGCCCACAATCGGGGGGCCCACAATCGGGGGGCCCACCAACGGGAATCCGGGTCAGCCTCAGGGGACCCAGCCCGACTACGGTGCGCCCGCGGGCTGGCATGCCCCGGGATGGCCACCTCCGGGCGGCCCTCAGGGCCAGGGCCAGTGGTATCCGCCCCCTCCTCCCGGTTGGGGTCAGCATCAGCCGCCGCCGGGCCGGCCCTACCCGCCGCATCCGGGTCAGCCCTATCCGCCGTATCCGGGCCAGTCGGTGCCACCTGCACCCGCAGGGCCGCGCCATTCGACGTCGGCCGATGCCCCGCAGAAGAATTCGGATGACGAAGGAACGTCGGGCGCCACGTCACGTAAGTCCGATGACTGACGGGTTTCCTGAGTTCGACCACGCCCGTGCCGAGGCCGCTGTCCGCGAACTGCTGCTGGCGGTCGGTGAGGATCCGAACCGGCCTGGGCTGCAAGACACGCCGGCACGCGTCGCCCGGGCGTTCCGGGAGATGTTCGCCGGTCTGTATACCGACCCGGATGCGGTTCTGGACACCACCTTCGACGAGCAGCACGGCGAACTGGTTCTGGTGAAGCAGATTCCGATGTATTCGACGTGTGAGCACCATCTGGTGTCGTTCCACGGTCAGGCCCACGTGGGTTACATCCCCGGGGTGGACGGCCGGGTGACCGGATTGTCCAAGTTGGCGCGGGTTGTCGACCTCTACGCGAAACGCCCTCAGGTACAGGAGCGGCTCACCGGTCAGATTGCGGATGCGGTGATGCGCAAGCTCAAGCCGCGCGGTGTGATCGTTGTGGTCGAGGCGGAGCACCTGTGCATGGCGATGCGTGGGGTGCGCAAGCCGGGTGCCGTGACCACGACGTCCGCGGTGCGCGGACAGTTCAAGACCGACAATGCATCTCGAGCCGAGGCGCTGGATCTGATTCTGCGTAAGTGATGTCCGGCATGCCTGCGGCGGTGACGGGTCCGGTGGTGATGGGTGTCGTCAACGTCACCGACGACTCATTCTCCGACGGTGGCCGCTATCTGGACGCGGATCGGGCCGTCGAGCACGGTCTGGCACTTGCTGCCGAGGGTGCGCGAATCGTCGACGTCGGAGGTGAGTCGACGCGACCCGGCGCTGTGCGCGTCGATTCTGCGATAGAGACGGCCCGAATTCTTCCGGTCGTGAGAGACCTTGCGGCACAAGGTGTGACGGTCAGTATCGACACCATGCGGGCGGATGTCGCCCGCGCCGCGTTGGAGCACGGCGCGAGCATCGTCAACGATGTCTCCGGTGGGCGTTGCGACCCCGCCATGACGCCCTTGGTGGCCGAGGCGGGAGTGCCCTGGGTGCTGATGCATTGGCGGCCGGTCCGGCCCGGCCGGCCGCACGATGTGCCCGACTACGGCGATGTGGTGAGCGAGGTCCGTGATGAGCTGCTCGCGGGTGTTGACCGCGCAGTCCGTGCGGGCGTCGATCCGGCGAACCTCATCATCGACCCGGGTTTGGGTTTCGCCAAGACCGCACAACACAATTGGTCGCTGCTCGCGGCGCTGCCCGAATTCGTCGCCACCGGAATTCCGGTTCTCGTGGGTGCGTCACGGAAGCGCTTTCTGGGGGCGTTGCTGGCCGACGCGCAGGGCAACCCCCGTGGTCCCGACGGGCGGGAAGTGGCCACCGCGGTGATCTCGGCATTGGCCGGGCGGCATGGTGCCTGGGGCGTGCGGGTCCACGACGTGTGTGCGAGCGTCGATGCGCTCAAGGTGGTCCAAGCGTGGGGGGCGGGGAATGGCTGACCGAATCGAATTGCGCGGCTTGACCGTTCGGGGCCAGCACGGTGTTTTCGACCATGAACGTCGTGACGGCCAGGAGTTCGTCGTCGACATCACCGTATGGATCGATCTGGCTGCCGCGGCGGCCAGTGACGATCTGCGCGACACCTATGACTACGGGTTGCTGGCGCAGAACGCCGCGGAGATCGTCGCCGGGCCGCCCCGCAATCTGATCGAAACCGTGGCCGCCGAAATCGCACAGGGGGTGATGGACGACGACCGGGTGCATGCGGTCGAGGTGGTGGTGCATAAGCCGCAGGCGCCGATCCCGTTGTCGTTCAGCGATGTCGCCGTGGTGGCACGCCGCTCCCGACGCGGTGGCCGGGGCCGCATAGCCGGCGACGACGGCGGTGACCGTTGACCAGGGTGGTGTTATCTATCGGCTCCAACGTCGGCGACCGGATGGCGCGACTGCAGTCAGTTGTGGATTCCCTCGGCCCGACCGTGTGCGCGCTGTCGCCGGTCTACGAGACCGATCCCTGGGGTGGTGTCGAGCAGGGCCCGTTTCTGAATGCCGTTGTCATCGCCGACGATCCCGATGCGGACGGGCATGCCTGGCTGCGGCGCGCGCAGGAGATCGAGCAGGCCAACGAGCGGGTCCGCGACGAGCGCTGGGGTCCACGCACTCTTGATGTCGACCTGGTCAGCTGTCGTGAAGCGCCGGACGTCGAGGTCTTCGCCGGTGACGATCGACTCACCCTGCCGCATCCGTTGGCGCACCTGCGGGCCTTCGTCCTGGTTCCGTGGTTGGCGGTCGAACCGGAGGCGGAGATCACGGTTGCCGGGGTCAAACGCTCTGTCGGCACCCTGCTCGCCGAGATCGATCCGGTCGAGTGCGCCGGTGTTCGCCCCACGGATCTGACGTTGGGGAAGCCGTGATGGGTCCCACTCGTAAGCGGGATCTGTCCGCCGCCGTGGTCGTGGCCACCGTGATCGCCTATCTGTCGGTACACGTTCTGTATCACTACTTTCCGCCGATCACGGTGTGGACGGGGCTGTCACTGCTGGGCGTAGCGATTGCCGAGGCGGTCTGGGGCGCTTCGGTTCGGCGGCGCATCCGGGACGGCGAGATCGGCGACGGCGGCGGCAGGCTGCACCCGCTGGCCGTCGCCCGCACTCTGGTCATCGCCAGGGCATCCGCGTGGGTGGGGGCGTTGGTCGCCGGTTGGTGGTTCGGGGTCCTGGCCTACCTGCTGCCGAAAAGGAGTGAGCTGAGGGTCGCATCCGCTGACACTCCCGGCGTGCTGGTGGCTGCCGTCTGTGCGCTGTCCCTGGTGGCCGCGGCGCTGTGGCTGCAGCAGTGTTGCAAGTCGCCGGGCGATCCCTACGACAACCTCGGCGACCCTGACGGAACCGACACGGCCGGTTAGCGAATCGCCCGGACCGGCCGACGGCTCTACCCGGTTCGCACGGGTACAGTCACCCCATGACCGTTCTGTCCCGCGGCGCCAGGAACAGGCGCGGCGGCCGCAGGCCGGGTTGGTTCCTCCTGACCGCGCTGCTCTTCCTGGCCATCGTTGCCAGCTCTGCGCTGGTCTTCACGAACCGCGTCGACCTTCTCAAGCTTGCGGTGATCCTCTCGTTGTGGGCCGCGATCATCGGTGCGTTCGTCTCGGTCGTGTACCGCAGGCAGAGCGACACGGACCAGGCCCGGGTGCGGGATCTGAAACTGGTTTACGACTTGCAGCTCGATCGGGAGATATCGGCGCGCCGCGAGTACGAACTGGGGCTCGAAACGCATCTTCGCCGCGAAATCGGTTCCGAGATCCGGGCTCAGGCTTCCGACGAGGTTGCGGCGTTGCGATCCGAACTGGCGGCGCTGCGAGCGAATCTCGAGGTGCTCTTCGACGCCGATCTTTCTGCGCGGCCGGCGCTGGAGGGCGAGCGATCCCGTCGCCCCTATCCGGACTGGACCGAGGACACCACCACCATTCCGGCCGTGCCGGGCCGGGTGGAGAGCAGCCGCATCACCCCGGTGAGTTCGGATGTGCCAGACGTCGTCCATGCCGGAGTCGAGAGCCCGATCATCGATGTGCCGGAAGAGCCTCTGGTCGCCTCCCCGCCACCGGACGCGACCAAGCCGAGGCGCAGGCGGCGTACGGACTCGGCCAAGCCGGACGTGCAGCCTCCCGCTGAGGCGCCGTCGTGGTCGCCCGTTCCCGAGCCGCCTTCCGCGACGCCCGCGTGGACCCCGATCGGCGCCGAAGCCGCATTTCTGCCTCCGCCCTATGCGCAGCCGCAGTCTGCCCCCAAAACGCCGCCGCGCCATAGCAGCGCCGGGGATGCCGTCGCGCCGGCGGCCGAGGCGCCCATCGCGCCGGAGCCGCCCGAGACGCCGAATGGACAGCACTCGGATGGGCAGTCGGTCGCGGAACTGATGGCCAGGTTGCAGTCGGGCAGTCAACGCGGTGGCGGGCGCCGCCGCGCCCGTGAGGACTGACCGGGGCCCTCGACGTGGAGACCCCAGCGGGCCTGCGCCCGGCCCGGCTGAAGGTCGGCATCATCTCGGCCGGCAGGGTCGGGACGGCGCTCGGTGTTGCGCTGGAACGGGCGGAACACGTCGTCGTCGCCTGTAGCGCCATCTCGGACAAGTCCCGGCGGCTTGCCGAATCTCGTCTGCCGGACACTCGTATCCTGTCGGTTCCTGACGTCGCCGACTGCGCGGAGTTGCTGTTGCTGACCGTTCCCGACGCCGAATTACCCGGATTGATCGGCGGTCTCGCGGCAACCGGGGCCGTCCGGCCCGGCACGATCGTCGTCCACACGTCGGGAGCCAACGGCGTCGCGGTGCTGGAGCCGCTGGCAGATCAGGGGTGCGTTCCGTTGGCGATTCACCCGGCCATGACTTTCACCGGCGCCGACGACGACGTCGTGCGGCTGGGGGACGCCTGTTTCGGAGTCACCGCGGCCGACGAGATCGGTGACATGATCGGCCAGTCGCTGGTACTGGAGATCGGCGGCGAGCCGTTCCGGGTCCGCGAGGATATGCGCACGCTCTACCATGCGGCGTTGGCGCATGCCGGCAATCATCTGGTCACCCTTGTGGCGGATGCCCTGGACGCGTTGCGGACGGCGTTGCGGGGAGATGAATTGCTGGGCCAGGAGCTGATCGGCGATCGGCCGGGCGGCTTGCCCGAACGGATCATCGGCCCGTTGGCCAGAGCCGCCCTGGAGAACACTCTTGCCCGTGGTCAGTCCGCGCTGACCGGGCCGGTGGCCCGCGGCGACAGCGCTGCCATCGCCCGGCACATGGATGCGATCGAGCACCTGGCGCCCGGACTCGCACGCAGCTATCACGCGAATTCCCTGCGCACCGCACAGCGTGCCCACGCTCCCGAGGAGGTATTTGACGTGCTGACCGAATGGCCCGGATTCGATGGACCCCGCTTGTGATGGCGCGGGGGCCGGCGTTCGTCCGCGACGAACTGAACGTGTATCAGGCCACGCAGTCGGTGGCGGGTGTCACCCGTGCCCTGCGGCATTCGGGGCGAAGGGTGCTGCTCGTTCCGACCATGGGCGCGTTGCACGAGGGTCACCTGACGCTGGTCCGGGCCGCCCGGCGGGTTCCGGGTGCGGTGGTGGTGGTGTCCATCTTCGTCAACCCGCTGCAATTCGGCGTCAACGAGGATCTTGACGCGTACCCCCGGACGCTCGACGACGATCTCGAGCTCCTTCGCGGCGAGGGTGTCGAGATAGCATTCACCCCCACCGCAGCGGACATGTATCCGGAGGGGCAGCGGACCACCGTGCATCCCGGACCTCTGGGCTCCGAGCTCGAAGGTGCCGTTCGCCCAACGCATTTCGCCGGCATGCTGACCGTTGTGCTCAAGTTGTTCCAGATCATCGGGCCCGATCGGGCCTACTTCGGCGAGAAGGACTACCAGCAGTTGGTTTTGATCCGGCAGATGGTCGAGGACCTGAATCTCGATGTCCGCGTCGAACCGGTGCCGATTGTCCGCGAGTCCGACGGCATGGCGATGTCGTCGCGAAATCGCTATCTGGATGCCGAACAGCGTGAACAGGCAACGGCGTTGTCGTCGGCGTTGTTGGCCGGCCGATACGCGGCGGGCGGCGGTGTCGCGGCTGCACTCGACGCCGCGCGCGCCGTTCTCGACGAGGTGCCCGCCCTCGAAGTCGACTACCTGGAGGTGCGGGGACGAGGGCTGGAACCGGCGCCGCCCTACGGTCCGGCCCGGATGCTGGTGGCGGCCCGTTTGGGCCGTACCCGACTGTTGGACAACATCGCGGTCGACCTGTCCGGCGCGGATGCCTCCGGCGTACCTCGTGACGGCGCCGAAATGACCTGGAGGAACT
>Ga0075163_10006239_pt1 | contig 15796 bp, 7 predicted proteins | sample JI1023141ADNA_FD_71478 | JGI IMG/M metagenome (GOLD analysis project Ga0075163, IMG submission 71478) | Wastewater effluent complex algal communities from Wisconsin, to seasonally profile nutrient transformation and Carbon sequestration -... | ecosystem: Engineered > WWTP > Effluent > Algae... | reverse complement strand
GCGCCCATCGGACAGCGTCATGCGGAGCAGGCCGGGTGTCCAGATCTCAAGGTCGTCGCGGGTGAAGAGCGTACCGTCGATGTGCCACGCCAGATCGTCACCCGTGGGCACCAGCGTCGCATGTGTCCCCGGTAGGGCCCGGTACTCCACGCGCACCTCCTGGAAGCCACCGCCGCAAGCGCGGAAGACCATGGCAGCGTAGAAGCGATAGGCCTCATCACCCAGGAAGATTGTAAAGATGTGGCTGTCGGTCTCATTCACCGCGCCGGGGGGGCCAAACACCGGCACACACCGGCCGTTCCAGTCCCAGAACTCGGCGACCGGGTTGCTCTCTTCGTAGTGGCCGGCGCCGATGTCCAGCGTCCAGCCCACCCCAAAGTCGCCGCGTACCTTGTTGCCCGAGTCGTAGATGCGGCGGATCTCAATGGGAATGCCCGAGAGCGCCACCTGGGCGTCGAGGAACTCCCGCCGCATGCGAGCGAAGGCCGCCTTGGGGGAAACCTCAACAAAAATGCTGGTTTCGCGGCTATTGCCGCGGGCGTCGAAGGCCACGAGCCGCAAGTCGTACTGACCACCCGCCAGGCCACTGGGCTCAACCCGAGCGAGGAGGCCGTTGTCGACGGGGTCCGTGCCTTCAAAAACCGTGGTCCAGACACCCCGGCCCCGGGGCGACAGCTGCACCAGGTAGGAGGCCAGATCCGCATCGGTGGCGGTGCCGCGCAGGTCGAAGGCCCCGTTGGCGAGGTAGCCGTCTGCCGGGGCGGTGATGGCGACCGTGGGGGCGCCGTTGTTGGGCAGGCTGGCCACAAAGAGCGCTGAGTCCACCCCGCCGAGGTTGCCAGCGTTGTCGGTGGCGAGGGCCCGGACGGCGTAGCGGCCTTCAACGGGCGGGTTGAAGGACGCCCGGCCGGCGCCATCGAGCGCCACTTCGACGCCCTCCACCAACAGCCGGCGCACGGCGATGCCACTGGCATCATTGGCCTGCACCGTGATGGTAACGGGCACCCCCGGGCTGGCGGGATTGCTGGAGAACTGCACGGCCACCGCGGGCGGCGTGCGATCGGGGCTGGTGGCGACCACCGCGCGGGTGGCGGGCTCGCTGTCCTCCAGGCCGTCACCCACGATCAACTCAAAGCGGTACAAGCCGCCGACATCGGGCACGAAGGTGGCCACTTCGGCGGCGGGGCCCTGAAGCGCCCGCACCGAGCCCACCGGCGCCTCCACGAGGCGCCAGGCAAACTGGAGCACATCGCCTTCAGGATCGCTGCTTTGGCCAGCATCGAGGGTCAGCTCTGAGCCCACCGGCAGCGACACTGGGGCGTCGATATCGGCCAGGGGCCGACCGTTGATCCGCACGCTCCCCTGGGCCAGATCGGTGCCCAGGGCATTGGCCACCCGCAAGGTCCAGCCATGGTCGTGGTCGCCGGGCAGGGTCACCCGAACGATGGGCTGATTGAGTCCGCCGCCCACCACGACGCCCTCAGGGATTGACCACTGCCACGTGAGGTTGCCACCCCCGAAGGAGCCGCTGCCGTCCAGAGTGACCACGGTGCGCCGCCCGTCACCTCGCGCCAGCCGAGGCGGGCGCACATCCACCACCGCGGTGGGCCGCGCCTGGACGGCGGTGATGAGCTCCTCGGCGCGGGTGATGTTGCCCGCCTCATCCTCGGCCACGGCCACCACCGCGAAGTCGCCCTCGTTCGGGGCCGCAAACCGGGCCTCGCCCGCCCCTTCGAGCACGAGCACGACGCCGTTGACGGTCACTTCCAAGCTCACCGGGCCGCGATCGTCCGAGGCCGTCGCGCGGATGACCACTGGCTCGCCCACCGCCACCGTCTGCGGCTGCACCACCAGGACGATCACCGGCGGATTGAGGTCCGGACAGATGCCCTCGTCGATGCGCCCGTCACAGTCGTCGTCCGTGGCATTGCAGGCCTCCGCAGCGGGCTGGCCCGCCTGGACATTACACTCCACGCCATTGGCCGCCGCATTGCAGCGAGTCTGGCCATTGCGCAGGCAGGCCCCGCGGCCCGCACTGCAAGCCTGGCCCACAGCAAAGCCGTTGAGCGGATTGCCATTACAGTCCCAATCGATGGCGTCACAGCGCTCCGCTTGGGGGGCACCCACCGGCGCATTGCAGGTGGTGGCCACCCCGTTGGCGGAACACACCACGGTGCCGACCGCGCTGCACGCACCCACACCGGCCTGGCAGGCGCCGCCCAGGCCCGCGAAGGTCTCGTCGGTCCGGCCATCGCAGTCGTCGTCACGCCCATTGCACTGCTCGGCCGCCGGCTCGCATGCCCCCACGGTGAAGCCACCGGTCAAGGTGCGGGTGCGGCCGTTGATGTCTTCGGCGGTGAGCTGGAAGCCATACTGCCCCACCGGGATGATCGCGGGGTCGAGGGTGCCAATGACCTGGTTGTTGACGTTGACATTGCCCTGACTGATGACATTGGCCGCTGGGTTGGCGACCGGACCATAGCTCAGCACCCACCCCACGAGGTTGGCATCGGTGATGGTGGCCACCACCGGTGTGGCCTGGCGCACGACGGTGTTGTTGGCCGGCGCGTGCAGTACAAGTACAGGAAAATCCACATCATTCGGGTCAAGCACCCGCATGCGGACCTCATCGCGGCCCTCGTTGCCGGCGGCGTCCCGGGCGATGCCGATGACGTCGAAGAAGCCGGGCTGGTTGAAGGTGACGAAGGCCTGGCAGTTGCCGTCGAGGGGGATCTCTTGCAGACCCACAAAGAGACGACACTCGGTCACACCCACGTTGTCCTGAGCGATCACGACGATCTGAATCTGGGTACCCCGGTTGATGGGGTTGCCGCCCACGAACAGATCCACCACCGGGGCGATCTGGTCGACCACACAGGCATCGTTGCACACATCGGGGGTGCCATCGTGGTCGCAGTCGGGCATGCCGGCGGCCACATCGCAGCGATCGGGGATGCCATTGAGGTTGCAGTCGGCCTGGCGGCGCGCCTGGATGTCGCAGGCGTCCATGAAGCCATTGGCATCACAGTCGGGCTGACCCTCGTCGGAGCGACCGTCGCAGTCCTGGTCGAGGGTGTCGCAGACTTCGGCGACGGGCTGGCGCGGGTTGGCGTTGCAATCGAGCGCGCCCGCGACACAGACGAAGCGTCCCTGCGCGGCACACTGACCGACACCTTCGCTGCAGTTGCCGCCAGCGTCCAAGGGCGTTTCATCCGTGATCTGATCGCAGTCGTTGTCGATGGCATCACACCGCTCGGCATCGGGCTGGCCGGGCACCGCATTGCAGGACAACCGCGCCTGGGCACACTGGGTGATGCCCTGACGACGGCAGCCCCCCACGCCCGCGGAGCAGGCCACGTTGGCGCCCTGCGCCTGCTCGTCGGTGCGGGTGTCGCAGTCGTCGTCGAAGCCATTGCAGGTCTCCGCCGCCGGCTGAGCGGGCACCGCGTTGCACACCACCGAGCCGTTGGGTCCGCACACCTGCAGGCCGGGTCGACGGCACTCACCCTCGCCCGCGGCGCAGCCATTGCCCACCCCGAGGCGCTCGTCGGTGAGGCCATCGCAGTCGTCGTCGGTGGCGTTGCAGACCTCGGCGCCGGGGTCACCCGCTACCACGCTGCAGCCCACCGCACCGGCCACACACTGGGTCACGCCGTTGCGCAGGCAGCCGCCGCGACCGGCGCTGCAGGCCGCGCCCAGGCCCTGGATCTGTTCGTCCGTGCGCCCGTCGCAGTCGTCGTCGAGGGCGTTGCAGACCTCAAGGCGCGGCTGGCCCGGCACCCCACTGCACACCGCCAACCCATTGACATCACAGATGATTCGTCCCGGGCTGGAGCACACGCCCACCCCGCCGTTGCACGCCTGGCCCAGGCCCAGGCCCTCGTCCACGCCGCCGTCGCAGTCGTCGTCCAGGCCGTTACAGCGCTCTTCGCCGGCGCCCTGGAGGGGGTTGCACTGCACAGGCGCACCGTCGCGGCAGGTGGGCAGCACCCGCGCGCAGATGCCCACGCCACAGGGCTGATTGCCCTGGCCTTCGTCGGTCAGCAGATCGCAGTCGTCGTCGATGCCGTTGCAGACTTCTTCGCCGGGCAGGCCGGGTTCGCAGCGCTCGGCGCCCGCTCGGCAGGCGCGGTGGCCGTCGGCGCAGACGCCGGGGCGGCCGCTGTTGCAGGCGCCCAGATCGAGCAGGCCCTCGTCGATGGTGCCGTCGCAGTCGTCATCGGAATTGTTGCAGGCCTCCACCCCCGGCGCACCGGGCACAGCACCACACACCACTTCGCCCGCCGCGCCGCAGATGGTATCGCCCTGGGCCACGCAGGCACCGATGCCGCCCTCACACGGCCGGCCCAACAGGAAGCCCTCGTCGATGCGCCCATCGCAGTTGTCGTCCAGGCCATTGCACTGCTCAGGGCGCGGGGCGCCCGGCACGGCGTCACAGACGATGGCCTGGCCGTCGCAGCGGGCCACGCCGCGGGCGGCACAGACGCCCTGACCCTCGGTGCAGGCGGCGCCCACCCCGGCCACGGCGTCGTCGATCTGCCCATTGCAGTTGTTGTCACGGCCATCGCAGACCTCCGCCGCGGGCACCACAGCACCCACGCAGGCGCCAAACCCGGAACCATCGGCCTGGCAGGTTTGCCGCCCACGCACACACGCGCCGACGCCCGCGGTGCCCGCAGGACCGGGGTAGCAGTCGCGCACCTCACCGGGTGCACAGGCACAGCCGCCCGCCACATCGTCGACCTGGCCATTGCAGTCGTCGTCGGCGGCGTCGCATTGCTCGGGCGACGGCACCACTTCGCCCACGCAGGCGCCGAGCTGGCCAAACTGGCACTCGGCGATGCCCGCCACGCAGGCCCCTTCGCCCGCCGTGCCCGCTGGGCCGGAGTAGCAGGCCTGCCGGATGCGCTGGTTGTTGGCATCGCGGTCCACGCGGCCGTCGCAGTTGTCATCCTCACCATTGCAGATCTCAGGGACCGGCAGTACCTGGCCGGCGCAGACCGCGAACTGCCCGTTTTCACAGGTGGTTCGGCCGCCATGGCAGAAGCCCACGTTCTCGGTGCCGGGCGGGCCCTCGTAGCAGGCGCGGGTCAGCGCCCCGCCGGCCGCACCTTCGTCGGTGCGGCCGTCGCAGTCGTCGTCGATGGCATTGCACTGCTCCCCCCCGGGCGCGCCCGCGGCGGCACCACACCGGGTGGCATTGGCCCCATCGCACACCCGTGCGCCGGCACGCTCGCAGGCGCCCAGACCCACGACACAGGCATCACCCAAATCCGCCCAGTTTTCATCAACTTGCCCGTCACAGTCGTCGTCGAGGTCGTTGCAGAGCTCGCCGCCCGGGGCGCCCGGCGCCACGTTGCAGGCCACGCCCTCACCGGCACAGGCCAGGACGCCGCGGCGCAAGCAGGCCCCCTCGCCCACGGCACAGGCGTCGCCGAGACCGGCAAAGCCCTCGTCGGTGGTGCCATCGCAGTCGTCGTCGGTGCCGTTGCAGGTCTCGGCGCCCACGCGCGCGGGCACGCACTGTCCCGTGTCGCCGGTGCAGACCACCCGGCCAATGCCGCAGGGACCAGCCAGCCCGGTCTCACACGCCGCATCGGGTGTGCAGGCGCAGCCATCGTCCACCACGCCATCGCAGTTGTCGTCGATCCCGTTGCCGCAGGTGTCGGTCGCGAGGCAGGCCACGCACTCACGGGTGTCGGCGTCGCAGCGGCGGTTTGCCCCGCAGTCGTCGGGCGCGAGGTGACAGCCGTCTTCGCAGGCGCCAGCCGCCGTGCACCACCGTCCAGCGCCGCACTCGACATCGCCCGCGCACGGGGGCGGGGCCGCATCAGGTGTTGCCGCATCGGGCGCCGCGGCATCCGGTGCCCCCCCCCGATCGGGCGGCGTCGCATCCACCGCGCCGCGATCGGGCGGCAGGGCGCGATCCACCGCCACGGTGAAGTCGATGGGGGGCCTCATATCCGGGAGCGTGGCGCCATCTTGCACGCTGGCATCGGCCACGGCCCCCGTCTGGTTGCCGTCGTCGCAGGCCGTCAGCAACAGCAGCAGGCAGCACAAACCATTGATTTTATTCATTTCCATCCGCTCCCGTGCATGCGCGCTCCCCAGCGCCTCTCGTGGGGCAGTATGCCCCAGGGCGCTGGCCTACGTCGCGCCGAAATCGACATCCGGCTTCGCTTTCTCCTGAGCGAGCCCGGCGGCGCCACGATTTGAGGGCCCCGCGGCTGCCGGGATGCCCACATCATCGCCCCCCGGCCGGCGGTCCGATGGCGTATGCTGCCGCCCATGGAAGACCTCCTGATCGGCCTCACCGCGGACGCCTCCCCCGCCGTAGGCGAGCGGGTCACGCTGCGCCTGGGCCATGACAGTCTGCTTGAGCACGCCCAGGCCGAGCCCCCCGGTCCCATCCTCCTGCACGCCTGCCGAGCCCTCGCCGCCCTCACCAGCGGCGCGTGCGAGCGCGTGACGATTCCCTTCCAAGGCGGGGCCAGCCTGCGCGCTGCCCTCCAACCATCCGCTGGCGAGCCCCGCCTGGCGGTGACGGTGACGGGTGTGGGGGGCGTGGTGCTGTTGAGCGACGTGGAGGTGCCTGCCCGGCCGCTCTTGCACTCGCTGACCGAGGCGGTTCAAGGGTTTCTGGCCGAATTGCCGGGCTCCGACGCCCTCGCAGCTTCCCTGGATCAGGCGAGCAATGCCCTCGCGACTCGCCCATCGGACGGGGACCCCCGACCGCTGCCGGTGGCTGATCCCGCGGGTGGGGTGGTGCTGCACCACGATGGCGGACAGCGGGTGCTGATCACATTGGGTGCGCAGACGGTGCCCGTGAACGAGGTGACGCCCGCGGCCCTGGGCGAGGCGCTGGTGCGGCTGGTGGAAACCCTGTTGCACACCCGCAGCTGGCCGCCCGGCGTGCACGTTGTGGCCCTCGACGAGGCTGAGCTGCGCAGCCTCTCCGTCTGGCGCACCGGGGAGGGCTTGTTTGCCTCCGTGGTGGATGAAGCGGGGCACGATCTGTGCCCGCGCTGGCCCGTCACCCTGGGCGAGCTGGCCTGGGCGGCGCTCACGGCTCTGCGTGGGCTGCCCAGGCACCTGGCCCCCGCTCGGCGCGCGCTCCTCCGGTTGATGCGGTGGGATCAGGCGCTGCGCCTTCCGATTGGACCACCCGCCGGCCCACCGCCGGGCTGGCGCGGGTTGCCCGCCCGTCCGGTGACCGAGGTGGTTGATCCCCTCCCCGTCGCGCGGCTGCGCCACCTGGCCTGGCGGCGCATCTGGCGGCAGGAGGCCCCGGGCCTCGTGCGCGTCGAGACCCACCGCGATCGGCTGTTGGTGCATGCGCAGGGCGGGGTGCGGGCCCTTGAGGCGGCGACTGGTCGGGTGCAGTGGCAACGCCCGCATGTGCGCCCACTGGCCCAGGGTGATCCGGGCTTCGTGGTGGATGATGAGGGTGCGTTGATGGCCCTCGACCTGCGCACGGGGCGCCCGCGCTGGCGCTTCGCTTCGGGCGATGAGGGCCCCTTCCGCGGGGCGTGGCACCGCGCGCGCACCGGCCGTATTCGCACGCTGGCCATGAGCGATACCACGCTGTTTGGGCTCGATGCCCAGGGCCAGGCCGCCTGGCGCTACGACACCTGCTACGGCCACGTGCACCGCGTGGCCGCCCACGGGCCGCTCGCCTGGATGACGGCGGACGACGGCATGCTCCACGCCATCCGTCTCGCCGACGGAGCCCGCCAGGTGGCGCTGCCCATTGAGGGGGAGGCCGACGAGGGCCCGGTGCTGTGTCCACGCGGCCTGCTCATCACCACGGTGCGTGAGCCCGAAGGTCGCGGATTAATTGCTCTTTTTGATCCCCTGAACGGCGGACTTCGCTGGCGGGTTGAGCTCGCTGCCCCCGCCCTGGCCCCGCCCTGCGTGCTGGGCGATGCGGTGGTGGTGGCCCACGGTTGAGCGGATCGTGTCACCCTGGAGTGCGTCGGTCTGGCGGACGGCCTGCTGCGGTGGCGCCACCGCGACCTGCCGATGGTCGGCCCGCCGCGGTGCATGGCGACGGACTTGTTGCTGTGCAAGACGCCCGATGGGGGCCTGCTGGCGGTGGATCCCATCAGCGGCCGCATCCGGTGGAGCCTCGAGGGCGAGGACGACGACGAGGGCCTCGTGCACAACCCGCTGCCGGTGGCCTGCCGGGGGCTGCTGTTGCTGCCGGGGTCCACCATTCGAGCGCTGGATCCGCGCACCGGCCGCGTCATTCGCCGATTGGACTGCGGAGAGCTGGTGCCCGCCTGGCTGCACGCCTGGCCGGGCGGCGATTTGGTCATCGCCGAAGACGAGGCTGTGGCCCACTATACGCTGGGCGGGCACCTCGCCGTGGTGCCGCGACCCACACCCGAATCCCGAAGTTCCACGTGATGTCGCGGGCCTACGCCCGATCAGCCAACACCCGACCCGCCTCAGATGCCCAGCAGCAGGCGCTTGCCAAAGGCTGGTGAGAGCTCGGTGGCGAGGATGCGAGCCGCTGCCCGCTCCACGTCGTACTCCACCCGCAGATACTCAAACCGTCGCGTCACCGTGTCGTAGTAGCTGGCGCAGGCCCGCGGATCGTAGTCGCGCGGCTGACCCACGCTGCCCGCCGTGATGAGGTATTTGCGGTCGGGCTCCAGCTCAAAGCGTGTCCGCAGCACCTCGAAGACGCTGTGGGCGGTGTAGCTGAAGGCGCGGCAGAGGTGGGAGTGGCCGATGAAGGTCACCGGCGCCTGGGCGGGGTAGGTGGCGACGAGGTCGCGCATCTGCTCCTGGGAGAAGATGTACTCGAAGTCTTCGAGGTTGATGGGCGAGCCGTGGCAGAAGGTCACGTCCCCTTCCCGGTGCTGGTAGGGCAGCGTGGACAGCCAGGCGCGGTGCACGGGCTCGATTTGACGGCTGTGCCAGTCCAGCGCCTGCCGCGCCACCAGACGGTAAAAACTGTAGTCCATCCGACCACATACGGCCGCATCGTGGTTGCCCAGAATGGTGATGTCGGCCCGCTCGCGGATGATCGCGCAGCACTCGTTGGGCTGGGCGCCATAGCCCACGATGTCGCCCAGGCAGGCGAGATAGTCGTAGCCCCGGGCATCCAGCGCGGCCAGGCACGCCTCCAGGGCTTCGACGTTGGCGTGGATGTCGGAGACGATACCAATGCGCAAGTGGGCTCCTAGTCGTCCAGGCCGTCGAGGTTCACGTCGGTTTCCAGGTCACTCATGCTCGCGCCCGGCCCCAAATCCACCGAGTCGAGCACCTCCTCAAAGTCGGGGCCCACCAGGTCCGGGCCGGCGGCCGCGAAGGCGTCGGCCAGCCGCTCGGTGAAGTCCGCCGCGTCGCCGAAGCTGACTTCGTGCATGCGCTCGATGGCGATGGTCAGGCAGTTGCGCACCCGGGCTTCGCTGCGCTGCTCGCGGGCAGCCGCCAGCGCACCGCGACCCTCACCCCCCAGCAGGGCCAGGGTGTGGGCGATGCGGTCGCCAGGATCGCCCTCGGCCGCCACCTGGCTCAATGCAGGACCGATAATTCGCCGGCCCATGCGCGCCGCCGCCCGGGACAACACAGCCCACTCCGTTTCCGCCACCACCGACATCAGCGCGAGTAGTGGCCCGGTGGCCCGCTCGCTGCGAATTTCGGAGAGGAACAGCGCCGAGGCCAACCGAAGGCTCGTGCGGCGAGCCCGCAAGCCCCCCAGGAAGTGGGCCTCGAAGGCCGGCCCCAGGGCGAGCGCTGCCGGCACGGCGTGCAGCAATTCGTCGCGGCTCATGGTCTTGATGGCATCAAAGAGGGCCGGCACGAAGAGGGCGTCGCCCTTGTGCAGCAAAGCCAGCGCGGCATCGAGGCGGTGGGCCGGGCGACCCAGCAGGTCCACCAGCTCGTCCTCCGCCAGATCCCCCAAATCCATCACTTCTTCGAGCTCGATGGACTCGTCGGCGAGGTGGATCTCGGCCGGCTCGGCGGCCTGGGCGGCGTGGCGTGCCCGCTCCATGGCCCGCGCCGCCAGCTCCTCGATCTCCTCGTCCACCCGCAGATCCAGCTCCTCGGCGTGCGCCAGCAGAGCCTCCCAATTGTCCCAGGTGTCGAGCGCGTCGAGGCCACCCGGCTTCAAATTCAGGTTCACTTCCGCGAAGTTGGCGAGCGACCGCCGCAGCAGGCTCGCGGAGTTGGGGGCCAGCTTGAGCTCCAGCGCCCGCTGCCGCAGGTGCGCCTCCATGGCGATGCCGTACTCCAGCGCCGCTTGCAGCACCCGGCGCGTCATCGCCTCAAACCACGGCTCGGGGAAGCTCTTGACGCGCAGCAGGTAGTCGCGCCGCTCGGGGGTGCTCCAGTAGCCGAGGATGCCCAGCGCCAGCCGGGCCTCGGCCGCGGACTTCACATCCGCGAAGCTCTCCTGGTGAAAACCATGCCGCAGCCGGCCCAGCCGGTCGAAGTCGGCGGCCTGGACAGCTCGACGCGCCGCAACGCGATCGCCATCCGCGCCCAGCAGCACAATGCGGATGGTGCCCACATTGGACTCGAGATGTGCCTCGAAGTGGCGGCGGCCCAGGTGCTCGCCCTGGCTGGCGTGCAGGCGGACATCGAGGGCAAACGCCGTCTCCAGGCGCTCCAGGATCTCCTCGCCCTCGGCGGTGTCCTCATCAATGACCCAGAAGACCTGGTCGTCCACCGTGCCGCCCGCATCCAAGTGCAGCAGCAGCAGGCCAGCCGCCAGCCCCTGGGGCGTCTGGTGGAGCTGGAAGCGCAGCTCGGCCTCCTCCTCCAGAAAGCGGCGTGCCCGATCGGCGTCCATGCGGACCACCGCCTCCACACCCCGCTCCCCCACCTGCAGGTAGGTGCTCTGGCCACCGGCGCGCGCGCTGTCGAAGGCCGGCCCGGTCGGCCGCAATGCCTCAGCACGCTTGGGTGGCGCCTCCAGCTCGTCGGCGTGCACCACGTGGGTGGGATCATCGTCCTGGCGGGGCTGCACGGCATCCAGTGACCACGCCTGGTCGAGGGCCTCCCAGTCCTCCGCGCCCGCCTCGCCGGCCCGCGGCGGGCCACCAGCGCGCGATGGCGGGGCCGCCGGGCGGGCCCCGAGGATCTCTGCCAACACCACCTCACCCGAGCGCTCATCGGGCTCCGGCGCGGCCACCACCGGAGGCGTGCTGGCCTCGATGTGCTCCTCGGAGAGCACGTCCATGGAGACGTCGCGGCTGGCCAGCGGATCATCGTGCACCGTGTCGGGCACCATCGGCGCCACCGCCTGGGGGGCCACCGAGTGGGGCTCAACGGGCGCCAACACCTCCTCGTGCTGCTCATCCAGGCTGGCCATCACCTCATCGAGGGAGATGTCGCGACTCGCCAGGGGGTCATCCAGCAGCGTCGGCCGGTCCAAGGGCCGCCGACCGGGCTCCCAGGCAGGCGGCGCGAAAGGCAAATCGGGCAGGCGCGGCTCGCTGGCTGGCAGGTCCTTGACCAACCACACCTCAGACACCGCCGCTACCCGCCGCCCGTCGGGCAGCAAGGTTGCGGCCAGGTGCAGGTCGTCTTCCGCCAGAATGCGGAGGGACAGGCTATAGGCGGGCAGCGTCTGCCCCGGCTCCGGCACCACTCGGCGCAGCGCCTCGGCCTGAGCCTGGCGCACGCGATGGCGCTGGTGGGTGGGCAGAATCAGGAAGAGCGCCTCACCCGGCCGGTGCACCAGCACGGGCTCGGCCGGTGCCGTTCGCCACCCGCAGGCACCACACTCGGCCTGGTTGAGCGCGGCAATGCCCCCCTCCACCAGACGCCTGAGCAACGCGGCGTCCGTCGCCGCATCGATGCCACCGAGCAGGCGCGCACCAAAAAAAGCGCCGCAGCCCCCGCAGTAGATGGCGGTTTCGACCGTGTGGGTGGTGCCGGCTGGGCCCACGCCCTGTCCGGCGGTGGCGTCGACCATCGCGTCCGTGCCTCCGTGCAGTGCACCCTCGAGTGGGTGGCCAACGGCAAATCTGAGGCGGCCAGCGGGGTCCACGCAGACCTGCGCAGCCGACCGACCATCCCCCATGCACGCCGCTGGGTGCGAACAAGGGCGCAGCATACCGCAGGCGCGCGGCAGCGGCGAAAACTCCGCGTGCACCCCAAAACTTTTTGCTTGACCTCCGGCGGCGGAGCGTACATACTGCCCGCCGTTCGACTGGTTGGCGCGTCCACCAACAAAGTTGAGCACGCGTTGTTCGGGGATCGTCCAAAGGCAGGACTGCGGCTTCTGGTGCCGCCTATCTAGGTTCGAATCCTAGTCCCCGAGCTCTGTGGCCCGTTCGTCTAGTGGTCAGGACGCTGGCCTCTCACGCCGGTAACACGGGTTCAAATCCCGTACGGGTCACCCTAAAGCCTCCGGTCAATCGACCGGAGGCTTTTTTTTTGCCTCGAATTCGGCATCCTGCCGGCCGCGGTCTCTGGAGGCTGCCCATGAACCTCACCGTCGAGTTTGAGTTTTGCGCCTCGCACCAGCTCCACCAGGTGCTTGCGGGCCCCCACCTGCACGGCCACAACTACCTGCTCTACGTCGAGGTGGGCGGGGCCGTGGATCCCGAGACCGGCTTTGTGGCCGACTTTGAGGCCATTGAGGCGGTGGTGCAGCGCGAGGTCATTCGCCGGGTGGATCACCGGCACCTCAACGACATGCTCGTTTTGCCCACCGCGGAGGTCATGCTGGGGTGGTTCTGGCGCCTGCTGGCGCCGCACCTGCCGTTGACGAGCTTGCGGCTGCACAAAACACGGCGGTACTTCGCCACCTACCGCGGTGAGACGCCGGTGGACGTGCGCTTTGCGGCGGGCTATTTGGGCGAGTAGGTGCAGCCCGCCGGCGCCGGCTGCCTCATTGATGTGTGGGGTCCTGGGGCACTGGGCACTTCGAGGGACACTGGGCACTTCGAGGGGCACCGTTCCCACCCGCTCTACGGGCCGACCGGCGCCAAAAACCCCCACCCGGGGGGTCTCAAAGCTATCAGGCCGCGACGAACCAGCCGTCCTCTTCCATGTGCTCGTGGTCTGTCATCGGTCCGCCGAGCGATTGCTCCAAGGTCTTGATCAGCTTGACATTTCGCCAGTCGAGGCGGCTCAGCCGAGCTGTGGTGTAGGCCGGATCGGCGGTGTACCAGTCGAAGCCCTGGAAGTAGTCGGTCAGGAGCTGGCTCTTGAAGGTGTAGCCGTGCCGGGCATAGATGGTGTTGCGGAGGATGCGCAGGTCCCGGCGGGACATGTTTTTGAGCTGATCCTGGGTGAGCTGGGTCGCGAGCAGGCTCGGATCCTCCAGCGGCGAGCGGTCCGCGACGGGCGCCTGCGCTTCGTCCTGCCACTTGCCCAGGCGCGCCCCCAACAGGCGCAGCTCAATGCGGTCCTCGGTGGTTGCCGTGCCGGCGAGCAGCCGAGCCTTGACCCCATCCGCCCGCGCCTGCAGGTCCGCGTGCTTGAGGTTGGTCTCGAACGTCGCGATCAGCTTGGCATTTTCCCAATCCACCGCCGTAAGCTTCGTCTTGTCCCAGGTGGCCTGCGGCGCGTACCAGGGCTGTGCGCGGAAATAGGTGTCCAGCCAGTCCTTCCGAAAGGGATTGCCCGCGCGGGCAAAGATGGTGTTGCGCATGAGCGAGAGCTCGCGCAGCGTGCGACCCTGAAGGTCGGCGTCGGTGACCACCCGCTCGAAATAGAGCGGGCGCGCCGCAGCCGCAGTCGGGCCCGCGGCGTTGCCCTCCTGGGCGACGACCCCGCAGGGTGCCGCCAGCAGGGCCAGCAAGAGCAGTGGTTTCTGCATGAACTCTCCTGGATGATGGGGTGCGGGACAGTGTAACCTGCGGGTCTTCTATGCCGCAACCTATCGGAATTCAAGCATGATTGGGCAGATCCTCGGCGGTCTCGGCCTCTTTGTCCTCGGCATGGTGCTGGCCACCGAGGGCCTGCGAACGGTCGCAGGGAGCGCCCTGCGACGGCTGCTGCTGCGCTACACCGGCGGGCCGCTCAAGGCCATGCTCTCGGGCGCAGTCATCACCACGCTGGTGCAGTCCTCGGGGGCCACCACCCTGGCCACCATCGGCTTTGTGGGCGCGGGGCTCATCAGCTTCCAGCAGTCCATCGGCGTGATCTTTGGGGCCAACCTGGGCACCACCACCACCGGCTGGTTGGTGGCGGCGGTGGGGCTCAAGGTCAACATCGCGCACCTGGCGCTGCCGCTGATCGGCGTCGGGGCGTTGGTGCGCCTGTTTGCCCGGGGTCGAGCCGCCCACCTGGGCCTGGCTGTGGCCGGATTTGGCTTGATTTTCCTGGGGATCGACACGCTCCAGGGTGGGATGCAGCGTGTGACCGACCTGGTGACACCCAGCACGCTGCCCGACGATACCGTGGGGGGGCGCCTGCTCCTCGTGGGCATGGGCGCGCTGCTTACGGCCCTGGTGCACTCGTCCAGCGCCGCAGTGGCCACCACACTCACCGCGCTCTCGGCCGGCAGCATCACGCTGGATCAGGCGGCCGCCGTGGTCATCGGCGCCAACATTGGCTCCACCGTGACGGCCGTGATGGGCGCCATCGGCAGCACCACTGCGGCGCGCCGGGCTTCGCTCGCCCACGTGCTCTTCAATGTCGTCACCGGCACCTTGGCCTTCGTGGGCCTCCCGTTGTTGGTGCAGGCGTCGCGGGCGATCACCGGCGATGACGGTGCGCTGGCGCTGGCAGCCTTCCACACCGGTTTCAACTTGATCGGGGTGCTCGTCATCCTGCCCTTCCTGCGGCCGTTTACCCGGCTGATTCTGGCCCTGGTCAAGGAGCCGGCCCACGCCCTCACCCGCTTCCTCGATCCCGGCGTCGCCTCCATGGGCACCATCGCCGTCGAGGCGGTACGGCGGACCACAGTGGAAACGGCTGGCCACGCAGCGGGCGCTCTGGCCGACGTGCTCGAGCTCGGTGCCAGCGCGGCCACCGACGACGCGCTGGAGGCAGCGGCCCGCGCGGTGGAGCAAACCCGTATGTATCTCGCCAGCTTACGGGTGATGGAGCAGCTGAGTGACGACGAGCACAATCGCCACTTGTCCACGCTGCACGCCCTCGACCACCTGGGTCGGTTGGTGGACGCCGCCCGCGTGGCGCCCCAGGCCGGCTGGGAGGCGGCCGAAGCACCCCAGACCCTCGCCGTGGTGCTGGCCGGTGGGCTGCGCGCCATTGAACGCTGGGCCGCCGATCCCAACCTGCCTGCGCCAGCCGAGGCGCTGAGGGCCGTGGCGGAGCGGCTGCACGCCGCCTACCACGATCGGCGGGCCGAGCTGTTGACCCAGACCGCCCAGGGCAGCCTCGATCCCCTGGAGGCGGCCCACCAGCTGGACGCCCTGCGTTGGTTGGAGTTGCTGGGCAGTGAGGCCGACCGCATGACCAGCCACCTCGAGGGCGACCGCATTTTGATGCCGGAGCCGCAGCCAGCCTGACCTTGAGTACAGCGCCTCGCAAGTTCGATCCCACCCACTCTGCTGCGAGCCCCCTTGCTGGGCATCTCGTGGATGGCTTTGCCCTTCGGGCAACCCGCCGCTGCCTTCGGCGAGGTCCCCACTGGGGACACGCGACCTTCGGCCGGCGGGACGCGACCTACGGTCTGGCTTCCTTCCCTTGGTCGCGATGGCGATGCCATCGCTCGGAGCGCTCGCGACTTGCTCCAGCAGGGTCGCTCTCGCGACGAGGGGTGGGTCCGAACTTCCGAGTCGCTGTACTCAGCGCCGCGGCGCGCGCTGGCGGGCGCCTGCCTTGGGTTTGGCCTTGGCCTTGGCCTTGGCCTTGGGGG
>Ga0075163_10006238_pt1 | contig 15800 bp, 13 predicted proteins | sample JI1023141ADNA_FD_71478 | JGI IMG/M metagenome (GOLD analysis project Ga0075163, IMG submission 71478) | Wastewater effluent complex algal communities from Wisconsin, to seasonally profile nutrient transformation and Carbon sequestration -... | ecosystem: Engineered > WWTP > Effluent > Algae... | reverse complement strand
TATCCGCGACAATACTTTTCTTTTTGGTATTCTTCAACAAGGGATCCAAGAAGGTATTCAACAAGGCTTACAACAAGGCTTACAACAAGGCCATAAAGAAGCTGCAAAGATTTTAGAACGCCAACTTGAACGAAAGTTTGGCGCTTTACCTCAATCAGCAATTGATAAAATTAACTCTGCTGATTCTAGTACTTTAGAATCTTGGGCGATTAAGATTTTTGATGTTAATTCTTTAGATGAATTTTTCCAGTAAATAAAAAATGTCACCTCTTTCTGTACTACTAGCAACTGAAGGCACTTATCCTTTTCATAAAGGAGGGGTTAGCACTTGGTGTGATGTGCTAGTGCGTAACTTGCCAGAAATAGACTTTACCCTACTAGCAGTAATGATGCACCCTTACTTAAAACAACGTTATGAATTGCCTGCCAATGTACGTCAACTCTTAAAAGTGCCTTTATGGGGTATTAGTGATCCAGCAGAATATTCTTGGCATTTTCCTTTTTCTACTGCATTAAAAGTTAAGCTAAGCACTGTTGAGCAAACTATTGTAAAAGAATTTCTACCACTTTTTGAAGAGTTTTTTCTAACAATTTTTTCTTCTGATTTAGATCGTGATTATCTAGGAAAACTACTAATTGCTTTACATAATTATTTTCAAAACCGTGATTATCATCAAACTATGAAGTCTTGTGCTGTCTGGCAAAGTTTTTCTAGTCTAGCTAGTGAGCAATGGAAAAAACAGTTTAAGGATAGAGAAGTAGATAGCCCTAGTATAGCCGAACTAACTGAAGCCTTAAGACTTGTTTACCATTTCCTTTTAGTGCTTCACTTCCCTATTCCAACTAGTGATCTTACTCATTCAGCAGCAGCAGCATTTTGTGGCCTACCTTGTGTAATTGCCAAATTACAAAGAGGAACACCTTATTTATTAACTGAACATGGCACTTATATCCGGGAACAATACTTAAATTTAAGTCGACAGATTTCATCTTTATTTGTTAGGTGGTTTCTCTATCAATTAATTGGAGCAGTAGTTGCAGTTAATTATCATTTTGCTGATCAAGTTTCTCCTGTTTGTAGTTATAACATTCGCTGGGAAAAATGGTGGGGAGTAAAGGAAGAAAAAATCAAAGTAATTTATAATGGTGCAGACCCTAAGATTTTTCACCCTATGAAATGCGCTATTAACAGTCGTCCAACTGTTGCAAATATTGGATTAATTTTCCCCCTTAAAGGAACTTTAGATTTGATTGAAGCAGCAAAAATAGTACGCCAAGAAGTTCCAAATGTTGAGTTTCAGCTTTATGGTTCAGCTAGTGATGAAAATTATTTTACTGAGTGCAAAAAACGAGTTAAGGCTTACTCTCTAGAAAATACAGTGGTTTTTGCTGGCCCAACAGATAAACCAGGTCAAGTCTATAGCCAGGCTGACATTGTTGTAATGGCTAGTATTTCTGAAGGTTTTCCTTATGTTGTAATTGAAGCAATGTTATGTGGGGCAGCAATTGTTTCTACTAGTGTTGGAGGTGTGCCAGAAGCCTTAAAAGATGTTGGACTATTAGTAAAACCTCATCATCCAGAAGGTTTAGCCCAAGCAATTATCCAGTTGTTAAACTCCCCTGAAGAAAGACAGAAACTAGGTCAAGCTGCGCATAAGCGAGCATTAGAACTTTTTACTCAGAAAAAATTTTTAACTGAATATAGAGAAAGCTATCAAAGATTAAGCTCTATTGTTAATAATAATCAGTCTGTTTTAGCTTATAAACCATTTCCGCTCATAGTAAAAAAATAGAAGCTATATTTTATATTCTCTATCGACTAATTGGATCAACTTCTGTTTCTGAGCTTGCTGAGGTAAGTTGAGCAGCTAACTTAATGGCTTCAATCATACTACGAGGTTCGGCTTGTCCTTTACCAGCAATATCAAAAGCTGTTCCATGATCTACAGCAGTACGAATAAAAGGGAGTCCTAAAGTAACATTTACTGCTTCACCAAAAGAGAGACATTTAACAGGAATCATGCCTTGATCGTGATAACAAGACAACACAACATCAAATTCTCTTCTAGCAGCACGTAAAAAAATTGTATCAGCAGAAAAAGGCCCTTTTACATTCATTTCTGGATCTCTATTACAAGCTTCTATAGCTGGTATTAACTCAGAAGCTTCTTCAATACCAAAGAGTCCTCCTTCAGCCCCATGAGGGTTTACCGCAGCAACTGCAATACGTGGATTAGCAATACCCCAACGTCTTAACTCTCGATCTATTAAGCGTAAAGTTCTTTCTACACGTTCTTTTTTTACATAAGTTAGGGCTTTAGCTAAGGGTAGATGTGTAGTCAGTACCACTACACGTAAAGATGAGGATACAAAGGCCATAGCATAATCTTTAACACCAGTTAAATGACCTAATAGCTCACTATGTCCTGGAAAAGGATAGCCCCCAAGTTGTAAAGCTTTTTTGCTAATAGGCCCATTAGCCATTGCATCTATTTGACCTGAAGAAATTAAATTTACTGCTGCTTCAACATATTCACCAGCAGCTTGACCATATTCTGGGGCTTCTTTTCCCATGTCTACAGCATCAGGAAGGTTTTTTATATCATAGAGTACTGAGGAGGTTAAATCTTCTGGTAGTTGTTCTGTAGGGCTATAAATATCTAAACCACAGATTAAGTCTAACTTACGTGCTTGATTACAAATATGATGAGCATCCCCAATTATAATTGGAATAGCACAAGCTAATACTTCTTCATCTAAGATTGCTCTTAATACTATTTCTGGCCCAACTCCAGCAGGATCGCCAATAGTAATACCAATACGAGGTTTTTTCTTTTGAGAATAATTTTTCATGATCACTTCTAACAGCTAATTTTATCTTACAATTCACAGCTTACTAAAATTATTTTAGCTAACCTAATGTTAATCTTCATCATCATTTTCTTTGTACATATACTTAATATTATGTTTAAGTATTAAGAGGTTAACAGCACCAATACGTTTTAGCTTAATACAGTTTTTATCATACCATTCAATTGTCCCATGCAACTCTTCTCCATCTTGTAATACAATTACCATTGGTGTTTTTAAATCCATTTGTTTTTTATAATAAAAGCTTTCAGCATGAGTTTGTTCAGGAGGCACACGCTTAGGTTGAGTAGTTGGTTTTATCACTTGTTCACGATCGCGTTCCTTAGCTTCTGCAAGAGTAGTTCTGATTAGTTTTCTGTTCACGGTCACCTACCTTTCAAAATGCAATGCTTGAGTTGCACTTCGTTATACTAGCCCCTCAAAAGTAGACAATGTTTTAACCGTTTAAACTTATAACTAATTAATTTATTTTGGGTGATTATGCTTTAGATTCATAATTCCCTTTTCCAAAAACCAATGCTTAAGGCAGATAGCATTGTTATTAATATTTATTTTGGCAAAAAATTAATGTTGGAGTAAAGAGGAACAGAAATTTCGTTCAATTGCCCAATACTACCTTAGAACAAAGGCTTTGGCAAGTATAAAAATATCTTTTAGTTACCAGAATTATTTATCCTGAAGCTAGAAAATATACGTAATCTAATACTATAGATTGAGGCTCTATTTAACAGCTTTAATAGATTTAAGGTTAACAGCTAATAAATTTTTCTAGTAATTAAACAAAAGCCAACTTTCAAATGGTTTTGAAAGTTGGCTTTTAATTTAATAGATTATTAATTTTAACTATTTAGTTAAATCTATGTGTCCATCAGGACGAAAGCTTACTACTGAATCACCAGTACTTTTTTCAATTACTGAAACAATCCCATTAGGAACACTATGGCGCCATACAGTATGCCATTTTTTAGCAAAGAGCTTACGGTCTTTTTCAGCAAGCTTAAACCAACAATCCCCAACTTCTATAACTAACAAACGAGGTAAATCCTTTTGCATTTCTGCTTTTTCTACACAAGCTGATTCCTTTATCTCTTTGCTATTTATATAGGCAATTACTTCCTCTTTTGGAACAGTATGAGCAAAAGAGGTAATTACCATCACACAGATTATTAATATTAAAACTACAATCTTACTTCTCATTATCTTTCTCGCTTTGTTTTGGTTGTACTAACTGACGAGTTGGCTCTTCTAGCATTTCTTGGAAAAGTTTAATTTCTTGAGCGCCAACTTTGAGTCCATACCATGGAAAACGAATATGATGCCGTTCATCAGATAGGCTTTCTGCTAGGTCTGTTTCAAGCTCAATTGCTTGAGCTGGAGTATCAATAAATTCACGACTAGCACTAATACCAGCATTATCAAATTTGCCATTACCATTACGATCAATAAAGATTGGATTGGTAAACCCTAAAGAGGTAAATCCTGGTGCAATTTGTGCGTAAATTGGTGGTGAAGGAGGTTGAACAAAACCTTTATCAGTCGCATCAACTTTACCATCTCCATTAGTATCACCAGTATCAATAACACCATCACCATTTAGATCAGCAACTATTGGGAGTTTAATTCCAGCTTCTACAGTAAAGAAAGAATCTTTATTTGAAGGTTTAACTTTTAAGCCTGTTACAGTAAAGCGTACTGCGCCTTGATTAGAAGTAGGATCAGATGGAGCAGGGTTAACTTTAACTTTGCTATTAGCATCAAAAGTCATTACAACTTTGCCATTTTCCAGTAGCCTTACTTCATCAACTGGAACCCAAGCAGGAGCACTAACAGTTATATCAACTTTTACTTTGCCAGTTTGTTTTTTAACTAAAGAGCCAACAGGTTGACCCTGAATATTAAAGCGAATAAATGGCCCAGTAGTACCAACTAGATTACGTGCAAGTACAGCACCTGTTACCATTTCATCTTTAACTGCACTTGGGTCATCAGTTGGACTAGCAATAAAACTAACAGGAAAACCTGGGGTTTCTACTACAGCACGATGAGAATCAGAAACAGCAGTAGCAGTTTTGGTAAAACCTTGGTTAATTAATCCAAACCAATCATTACGAGTTACTTGATAACCAGCAATACTATCCCCATTCATAAGTTCCATTGCATCAAAATCAATATTACGAGTAGTTGCGCTTAGTTGGCTACCAACAGTAAAGGCAATTGGAATTGGTCTAGTAGGACTATAGTTAACAATGTTAAACAGCCCAATCAAAGTTAGTCCAGCAATTCCTGCACGAGGGTGATTAAGTTGGATAACTTGTTTATTGCTTGGGTTTGGATTCATAGTTTTGACACGATCATAAAATGTTGCAGCAGGAACATATTCAGTAAATGGTGCACCACGACGAGGTGCAAGAGGCTGTTCTACTACTGGGAAAGCAATATGATGGCCAAAAGCTTGTGGGAAAAGAGGTGTAGGTAAGCTAGTAGTTAGCTCATCACCTATAATAGTTTTCATAGATTTAGTAAGCATTAATTTGCTTACTACAGGAGCATAATCAGCAATATAGTTATGTTCTGTTGAAACTACTACTTCAACATTTTCTGCTGCAAAACTACGAATACGATCTTCTAGAGGAACACTAGCATCAAAACTCTTACCAGAGTGAACATGGAAATCAGCAGACACAAAGCCTTTTGTATCAACTACACGTTCTAAAGCAAAATCCATTTTAGTATCTTGACCAGCATTAACAGTAATTGTTTGACGAGCAATAGTATATTCTAGTCCACGAGAAGCAATTACTTGGTATTTTCCTGGTTTAAGAGCTTGTTTACCAGTTCCATTAGTAACAAACGCAAAATTAAGAGTACCTGTAATTGCACTAGCTTGAAGATCTGTTACAGTCTTACCTGTTGAATCAAACATCCGACCATCAAAGAAACGTCCAAAATCAGGATTTGCTGTACCTTCTACACCAATAAAGGTTAGTTTTGCAGGAATAGGTTGCCCTTTTTCTGAAACAGTAAAACTAGCTGAGCCAGCAGCACTCATTCTAGGAATAGCAACAGCATTATTCATTCCAGGTGCAACGCTTACTTTAACCCCGTTCATATCATCTCTATTAGGAGCAACTACACTTAAGGTATAGTCTCCGGCTGGCAAAGTAACAGAAAACTTACCACTTTTATCAGTACGTACTTGAGTAATAGGCAATGTAGCACCAGCAGGGAAGAAAGGTTGAAGCCCGCCGCTAATAATTATACTTGCTTCTAAGTCTGCACTATCAGCAGCATCAATATCTCCGCTTAATGTACCTAAAGCAGTAGCAGGAAAAGTTCGGCTTAACATTTGATCAGAAACCGAAGCAACATCATTTCTTTCACCAACAAAGATACGACGTGTAAAGGTAAAAGATCCTCCAGCAGGAATCATTGGAGATTTTGCAGGATCAAAAGCATTTCCTGTAGCGCTAACTTCTGCGCTAGTAACACCTAGTAAAACAGGTAATGGGGTTACTACAGGAGTCATAGGCCCTGCTGGGCCATCAGGGTCTATTGTCATACTGACTGGAGCAACTCCATAAGAAACCTCTCCACAACTTGCTTTAGTAACTGTATCCATTATTCCATCTTCTGGGCGTACATTGCCTGGAAAAGCAACATAAGGAAAGACTCCTAAAGCTGCTGCAATTCCAGTTGGAGTTAAAGAAAGTACTGGAGCATTAAAACCTCGACCTGGAAATGTAGCAAAAGGTAAGGTTGAACGGCCTACTAATGGAAAAGCATCTGTAATATTAAATAATGGGGCTGGCTTTCCACTACCATTTATAATAGTACTGCTAACAGTAATAAATTTATCTCCTGGAGCAATTGAAAAGATAGTTTGCCCAGCTAATGTTGGGCCAGGGCCACCTGTACCAGGAAGAGAAGAAAGTCCTGTAAAAAGCACTATTCCATCTATTACAATACTAGATTGTCCATCAGTATTTACTGCTTTTATACCTGTATAGAAAAATGCATTTGCTGGATCAATGTTACAGACTTGGAACATTGAGTTAAATTGATCATTATTTTTTCCCACTAACCCTAAGTCGATTAAGGTTCCACCTGTGGGAGCAATTCCGTTTTGTTGTGGACGACCAATATTAGCAGCTTTTAACAAGTCATCTTGAAAAGCTACATTATCAATTACGGCTTCAACTAGGCCATTAGAAAGATACCAATCACCAATTCCGCCATTAGCATCTGTGCCAGCAAAAAGCCGTTTTGCAGCATTGTCTTTTGTTATTTGTTCAGCCACTAAAGGTTGTTGTGGATATGCATCTCCCACAAAACATGCGGCTAAGATTAATGTAGCCCAAACTAATTTATTCATTATTTTCGCTCCTAAAATATTGCTTTAGAAAAGGTAGGTTTAATATTATGACAGGAAATTTTACATTAACTTTACATCTCTTACCAGCAATATCTCTAAGACCATTTTCAGCAATATATTTCCGTGTTATTTTATCTTTTTAAAACTAGTTAAAACTAGGAGAAAAACGGTGCAGGTTAAAAGACTTTCTATAGATAAACAACTTCATTTAGGTTGGAGCCTTCTCTATGAGCTTGAAGTTATTGAAGATATGGCACCAATAGATATTTTAGAACGTCTTAACACTACATCTGAATGTATAGCAAACATACGTGCACGTAAGCGGCTTTCTACAAATCAACAAGAAAAATTAATAAATTTAGAAAAATGGTATCAATCTTATGATATAAAACGCTTACAAAAAGATATCAAGAAACAAAACAAGCTTTCTAAAAAACGCCTTCATCACTAAACTTAAGCTTTTTATACTTAGTATAATTTACAAAGAGGATCTATGAAAAAAACGCTGGAGCAAATTCAAGCCGAATTTCATCAAGACGCTGAAACCTTAGCAACTTTGCAAGGAATATATGCAGAAAGAGTTAAGCAAATTCGTACTAATAGAGCTTTTCCACCAGACATTCAACAGCGCTTCCTAGTAGAATGGGAACAGTTTTATGATCAACGTGTAAAAGAAATTTTTAATTATGATTCTACAAATCATACCAATAGTGATAATAATGATGCTTCTGAGCAAGCATATGCTTCTAGTGAGGGGTTTTCACCAGAAAATGCTGATAAACGCTCAAAAAGATAAACTTAGATGACAAAACTTACTATTGCTCTAGCTAAAGGACGCTTGCAAGATGAAGCAATGAAGGTTTTTAATCAAGTTGGTATCTTTGTAGCACCTAAAGAATTGTCTTCACGGCGACTATTGCTTGCAGATGAAAAACAGCAGTACTATTTTGTACTAGTTAAACCTACAGATGTTCCTGTATATGTTGAGCATGGAGTAGCAGATTTAGGAATTTGTGGACAAGATGTTTTATTAGAATCTATTGCTGATGTACATCAACCACTAGATTTAGGTTTTGGTTATTGTCGTATTGCTGTAGCAGGAAAAAAGCATGAAACTAACCTAGCTAAAGAACTTTCTGTACTTAGAGTAGCAACTAAATATCCTAGAATTGCTGCTGAATACTTTCAACAACGTGGCGTGCCTGTAGAATTAATTAAACTCTCTGGTTCTATTGAATTAGCTCCTTTGCTTGGTCTAGCTGATAGAATTGTTGATTTAGTAGAAACTGGTCAAACTTTAATAGAAAATGGTTTAGAAATAAAAGAAATAATCTCAGAAACTACTGCTCGGTTGATTGCCAATCGAGCAAGCTTTCAACTTAAACGTGCTGTTATTCTAGAACTAGTAGACTTGCTAGCAAAAGCACTTCCAAAAGCTAAATAGGTCATAAAAGTATGATAGAAATAATTAATCTCACCCAAAACCCTAACCACCCTCGTTTATATAAAATCTTAAACCGTGGTTTAGCGCTAGATGCTGAACTACTTAGTAAAGTAGCTAATGTTATAGAGCAAGTCCGTATAAACGGGGATCAAGCTTTGTGTGATTTTACTCAAAGTTTTGATGGTATTGCTATTTCTCCAGCTAATTTACGTGTTGATCCAGATTTAATTAAAATATTTGCCTCTCAAGTAAGTTCCCAATTAGTAGGCTTTATTCAACGTGCAATTGAGAATGTACAAACATTTCATGAGCATCAATTAGAAAGGTCTTGGGAATTTACTGATGAAGACGGAGTTACTCTTGGACAAAGACTTACTCCATTAGAAAGCGTTGGGCTTTATGTTCCAGGAGGCAAAGCAGCCTATCCAACTACATTAATTATGAATGCAGTACCTGCTATAACTGCTGGAGTTAAACGAATTGTAGTTGTTACCCCTCCTACTACTTTTATGTCTAACCCAATAATTGCAGCTACCATTAAAGAGTTAAACCTTACAGAAGTTTACTCAGTAGGTGGCTCTCAAGCCATTGCAGCACTTGCTTTTGGCACTGACGTAGTACCAAAAGTAGATAAAATTGTTGGGCCAGGTAATATCTATGTTACTGCTGCTAAAAAATTACTTTATGGAACTGTAGATATAGATAGTATTGCAGGACCAAGTGAAATTGCAGTAATTGCAAACCCAGAAACCCCAGCACGCTTTGTTGCTGCTGATTTACTCTCACAAGCTGAACATGATGTTGATTCCTCATCTGTTTTAATCACTACTAGTGCTGCTTATGCTAGAGAAGTACAACTAGAAGTACAAACACGACTACTTGCACTACCACGTCGTGAAATTGCAGAAAGATCTATTGATAATTATGGTGCAATTTTTGTTGTTAGTTCCCTTGAGCAAGCCTGTCATCTAGTTAACCGCATTGCACCAGAACACGTAGAGGTAATGGTAAACGATGAAGAAAAAGTTGCTCAAGCAATTACACATGCTGGAGCAATTTTCTTAGGTAGTTATTCTTGCGAGGCAGTTGGTGATTATCTAGCTGGCCCAAACCATGTTTTACCAACTGGTGGCACAGCAAGATTTTTCTCTCCTTTAGGAGTCTATGATTTCCTAAAACGTACTAATATCATTAAATATAACAAAGCAAAACTAGAAAAAAATATTGCAGCAATTGTTGGATTAGCTGAAAGCGAAGGTTTAGTTGGACATGCTCGTGCTGCACTAGTACGTTTTGAAATGGAACAAGACCAATCTCGTGCAACTAGACCTTTAGCAATAATGCCAGGAATGAAGTTACCATTTATGGATGAATAAACTTAATGGCAGTCTGTTATGTCTCTTATGACTGTTATGACTGCCATTTACCTTTCTAAAAAATATTATGCCTAATCCATTAGATAAAATTAAAGCTCAAGTAAAACAACTTTCTGCTTACACTCTTAATGCTCCTGAATGCCGTGTAAAAATTAATCAAAATGAAAACCCTTATGATATGCCAGCAGAAATTAAAGCAGAAGTGCTTGAGCGTCTAGCTAGTCGTCCTTGGTCACGTTACCCTACTTTTGTACCAGTAGACTTACTAGTAACTATGGCAAAGTTTTCTAGTTGGCGGGCTGATGGAATTTTAGCTGGTAATGGCTCAAATGAATTGATTCAAGCTTTACTTACTGTAAGCGTTGGGCCAGGAACAAAAGTTTTAATATCTGAACCTACATTTACTCTCTATCGTCTTTTAATAGAAGTTTTAGGTGGTGAAGTTATTAGCCTACCACTTACACCAGACTTAAAATATGACACAGCTTTAATTAAACATACTTTAGAAGAAAAAGAGATTGATTTAGTAATTATTTGCTCACCTAATAACCCTACTGGAGGAGTGATTAAAGACAAAGACCTGATAGAAATACTAGAAAACTTTTCTGGTCTAGTAGTTTTAGACGAAGCCTACCATGAATTTTCTAAACATACTGTTGTCCCACTACTTAAACAGTTTGATAATTTAATAGTCTTACGCACTTTTTCTAAAGCAATGGCAATGGCAGGGCTTAGAGTTGGTTATTTACTTTCTCATCCAGATTTAGCTAGAGAAATTGCTAAAGCTAAGCTTCCCTATAACTTAAACTTTTTTTCACTTACAGCCGCAATTGTAACAATGGAAAAGTTTTATTTGCTTAGCCCAATAATTGATAATCTAATTGCTGAACGTGAAAGACTTTTTACTGCTTTAAGTGAAATCCCTGGACTTGAACCCATCCCATCAGAAGCTAATTTTATTCTAACTAAAACGAGTATTACTCCTAGTGAACTAATGGCTAATTTACAAGCTAAAGACATTTTAGCTCGTGATGTTAGCCGTTATCCAATGTTAAAAAATTATGTTCGTTTTAGCGTAGGAACAGAAGAAGAAAATAATGAACTAGTAAAAACTCTTCAAGAAATTTTTATTAAAACCTAAACACCCCAATCTAGTCATAAGCTGAACGAAAAGTTCCTTGTGTGACTTCCCGTAATTTTTGTAGAAAGTTTTTTTCTACTTCCTGAAATAGATTGTTTTCTAAACTGCTTAGTAAATCTTCTTGAGGAGTACGTTTTGGAGGAACATAAGGAGTAGGGGTTTTACGGTTATTTGAAGGATAAGTATATCTATATTGTAAAAAGGCGGCTTGTTTAAGAGTAATTGGTTGAGAAGGCTCTAAGTTCTCTAAATTATTTATCTTAGCTGTTTTTGTAGGTGTAACATCTAAAAGAAATGAAGCAAGTATTCTAGGGTTTTCCAAATTAACTAAAAAACATTCTGCTTTAACTGAACCTGTTGAAACAACTTCTGTACCTCTAGCCAAAGCTCTTTGATATTCAAGTAGCCTAAAAACCACCAAATACCTATATTTAAGGACTTCTTCATATTCTTTTTCTAAACCACAAGCAGGTTCGCTATTTCCCCAAAGCATCATACCACTAAACTTATCATCTAAATTTGTTTCTGACATACAATCTATTAAGTGCTCATCAGTATTAATATAAGGAAAATAATCTACTTGATAGCTCCTTAGTCTTGGCTTAAGTAGTTGTTCATATTTTACTATTTCAGTGTTATAGATATTTTCTTTTCTATCAAAGATTGGTTTAGGGTCTAAATTGCTAGGACGATATTCTATGGCCTCTCCTTTAGGAGGTAACAGTCTATCAATAAGGGCAAATTTTTCTGCTATAGCATCAAATTTTGGTTTATATTCTTTAGCAACATCTAGCCTAGTTTTGCCTTTTATTAAAACAAACTTTGCTCCAATATTTGCAGCAAAAAAGCAGGGAAACATTGATGGAGTAAGTATTATTGCCAGAAAAATTGCTAGAAAAATTGCAATATAAAAATACTTTGTTTTAGAAGGACTAGTAGTTTTCTGGAAACTATTTTGCTCGCCCATATTTACTCCTAATAAGTTATATTGTCTAAAACCTATGCCTCTCTACTTATTGTAATTTCTACTTTTGGGCCTAAGAATTTAGGCTGTTTACCTAGCAATAAATCTAATACTGCTTTTACTCTAGCAAAATATTCTCTCATATAAGTATTAGGCGAGTATCTAAAAGGAACTTTTTTAGAACAAAACCCTATTGCGTCTACGCCTAGATATTTAGCTAAAAATACAGACCTATGAGAATGAAACTCATCTGTAACAATAGTTAGCTTATGTTGACCAAAAACTTCTTTAGCTCGAACTATAGAATCAAGTGTCCTAAAACCAGCATAATCACGGGTAATAGCATTTTCTGGAACCCCTAATTTTATTAATGCTTCTTTCATACTAGTAGGTTCATCATACTGTTTAATACCATTATCCCCACTAACAAGTAAATGTTTAACTTTACCTTTTTTATAAAGATAAGCTGCAGCTTCCATTCTAGCTTTGAAATGTGAATTAATATGGCCATTAGCAACATAAGGACTAGTTCCTAAGACTAACGCTACATCATTTTCTGGTAATAGGTTTATATTTCGAAAAACACGTTTATTAACACTATAAAAAACCCAAAAATTTATTAGTACAGCCATTAAAGTAATCATTATTGGTAAAGCAATTAAGAGTTTCCACTTGTAACATTTTATTTTTTCAATAACTTGAATAGTATTTTGCCAATTAGCTAAGGATTTAACAAGCTCTTTAATAGTCATAAATAAACCTATTTAAACTAAACATTTTAGGATATTTACTATATCCATATTTTTTTAATGAGGCTTTTGGACTACTTAGAAAACTATTACACTTTTGCATTTAATCACTGTTCTACTATAAAGTGCAAGTTTTGACTTTGTAACATATACGTCTAATTTTATTTTTTGTTAAATTTTTTCTTAGTTAGTTAGAAAAAAATTAAATCTTTTGGTAACAAAAACATAAGGGAGAAGATACCTTTTATGGTGTCTTCTCCCTTGTTTTTAGGTTTTTACAAAAAACTATTCTATATTAGCTACTTTTTCCATTGGCATTGATAATTCTAAATTAGACTTTTCAGCCGCTGATTTGGCTAAAGAAATTACTCCATGCCAATTAGTATTAAAGCGGTATTGTACGGTATCAGGTAAAAAATAGCCTAGTTTTTCATACTTAACCACACTAGGATAAGTGCCTAATTCTTTAGCTACACGGTTTATATCAGACAATATATCTTCATTTTTAACATAGTAGTTTTGAGATGATATTGATGGATCATTAGCTTCAATACCTGCTTGTTTAAGTACTTCAGCCCAATCTTTATTTAATCTTTTTCTAATTAATTCAACATTAACCCCATATTTATTTGCTTCGGCTAAACTTGGGCTGCGACCAAGTTTAGATGCAATTTGTCTAAGTTTTTCTAACTGTGTATTGATAGCCTCTTTATTACCACTAATATTTAGTTTTATTGTATTAATATCTAGATTAAAGAGTTTTGCTAGTATTTTGTGCCATTTAGTTTCTCTAGTTGCATTTCTTAAAGCAGTAGCACTAATTTTTCCTCTTTCCATATATTCACTATAGCTTGGTAGTTTACCTAGTTCCTTACTTACTCTTTCTAGTTCTGCTACTACTTCTTGAAAACTATAAGCATCATGTACTCTTCTTAAAACCTTATAACCAAGGCTTGACAATATATCTTTCCAAGACATATTACAAACACGGTAAATAGTTGATAGGCCATACTTACCATATTCTTTATATTGTTCTATGGTTGGTTGATAACCTAACTCTCTTACTACTCGTTTTATATCTGTTAAAATATCGCTCATTTCTATTCTTGAGCCTGATGGTGAACAAGTTCTACATACTCTGCCCTCATAATAATACCTGGCATAAGTCATTTTTACCTTGTTACATTTTGGACAAATGTATTTTATATTCTTTTCTTTCTTTTCTTCCTTTTTTTCCTTTTTTTCTTTTCTTTTTTCATGTTCTAGTATAGCTGTAGCTTCTTTTACTAGTATTTTCCAAGATTTTTTACATATACGATAAACTATAGATAAATTATATTCACCATGTTGTCTATATTGTTCTGTAGTTAGTTGTTCACCAACTTTTTCTACTACTTTAGCTACATCTGCTAGAATATCTTCTACTTTTACTCTTTCTTCTAAAGGCAAGCAAGTTTTACATATCCTACCTTCATAATAGTCTTTAACATATGTTATCTTTTCTTTATTACACTTTGCACAGATGTATTTTATCTGTTTTTTAGTCTTTTTTAATGAGAGTCTTTCATAATAACTTCGTTTTCTTAATTGTGCTAATTTTGCATCTATAGCTTTCATTTTTTAAATCCTTACACATTTTTTAAATATTTATTTAAAGGTCTATTTTTCACCACGATCTATTAGTTTACATAAGTTTTAAAAGAGATGCACTGTTAGAGCCAAATAGTCTACACTCTTTTGAAATAAGAGCTTAGAAGCTATACAAACCATCTTTCTTAAACCTTATGGAAATAGGTTAATTTAAATATTAATTTTCCTTAAGAAAATAACTATTTTAACTAAACATTTTAATTTTTTGGTAAATAAAAGGAAAAGGTGGAATCTTCTTAACAAGATAATGAGCATTTCAAAACCAAAAAAACTTATAGAAATTTTTAGCAGAAATAAAAAAATTTCGCAAACAATAAACGCAACTAATAGACTAAGTTAGCTATATTTCATCAACTTCTTAATTGATATTACTGCTATTAATTTGCTAGTCTAGTAAAAAGACTTAGAAAGAAAAACAAAGGTATTTAACAAGAAGTTTTAAAAAGTTTTTTAATAAAGTCTTTCCAAAAAGAGGTATAATAATCTACAATTTATTCTATTATTTAATAAAATAATTATGATAGAAACTACTAAAGAATCTTCACAGATAGTCATAATTTTAGGCCCAAATGGTGCAGAAAAAAACACTATTGTACAGCGGGTTAAAGAGTAGGTAGCATCAGTAGATCATAACATTCCTAAAGCTACTATTCATAGATGTTATAAAAGGCATACAAAACTTTTTTGACCTATACCAAAAAATAGCAGATAATTGGTCAGTATATGATAGCTCAATTTATTTCAACCCTATTTTAATAACTAATTAGCTCATAAATATTTATGAAAAACCCTATTTTATTTGAAAATATAAATTATAAAATTGCTGATCAAGAAATTTATTCTGGTGATCTAGTAATAATGCCCTTAGTAATTTACTACTATCCTCATACAGATTTAACCAAACAAGATGCACCAAAAAATATAGCTGAGGCTAGTGTAAGAATGATAGCAGGGCAAGTTGGTGGGCTAGCTTATGATGCAATTGAAGCTTTCACCCCATTAATTACAAAAACTTCTCATCGTCCTAGTTTACGAAAAGCAAAGTTATGGTTTGATAACAACTCTTTAGAAGATTTTCAAAGTGGTATAGATAATTTTATTAAAGAATTAAAAAATACTCCTAAAACAGATGAAAAATCTTCTATCTTACCTGCACCTTTTTCTATTAATAAATCTACTGCTAAAGATTTATCTCTTTCATTAGTTGGACATTTAAAAATACAAACAACTTAT
>Ga0075163_10006237_pt1 | contig 15801 bp, 13 predicted proteins | sample JI1023141ADNA_FD_71478 | JGI IMG/M metagenome (GOLD analysis project Ga0075163, IMG submission 71478) | Wastewater effluent complex algal communities from Wisconsin, to seasonally profile nutrient transformation and Carbon sequestration -... | ecosystem: Engineered > WWTP > Effluent > Algae... | reverse complement strand
TGCTCGTCGCGGCGAACGGTCCGCGCTCGATCCGGCTCGCGGCCACGCTCGGCGACGGCTGGATCACCTACGGCGGCCGCGGTGACACCCTCGACGAATGGTTCGCCCACGTCGGTGAGCTCGTGCGGCGGTTCGATGACGCGGTGGATGCCGTGGGGCGCGGCCCGCTCGACCGCCTCCTCTCGCTCGACTCCTCACCCCGGTTCTCGCTGGAGTCGGTCGAGCTCTACGCCGAGATGGCCGGGCGCGCCCGCGAACTCGGCTTCACCGACGTCGTCACCCACTGGCCACGCCCTGACGGCCCGTATGCCGGGGACCTGGCGGTGCTCGAGGCTGTCGCCTCGTCGGTCGTGGCAGCGGGCCGGGCCTGACCGGCAGGTGCGTATGCAGTGTGCCCCTGACGTTGGGCCCGGTTGCTGGGCTGCGCGCGCTGGGTTGAGCGCGCCGGGCTGCGCGCGCTGGGTTGAGCGCGGGCTACCGCCTGGTAGCCGCTGTGATCACGACGTCTACCAGGCGGTAGGCGACGCCGGTCAGTCGTCCTCGACGACGTCGCTGCCGTCGGCAGTCACCGGGTTCTCGTCGATCGCCTCGACGGCTTCGGAGAACTCGGGCTCGGCGGTGGGGCGCCGGTCGAGGTGCACGCCCGCGATCATGCAGCGCACCGACCCCCCGGCGAGCTCGATGGTCGGGATGTCGACGGCGACGATCTCGCAGGACTCCTCGATGGCCTGGACCTGGTCCGCGCGCAGGCTCGACCGGGCGGTGGCCGACATCGCCATGATGGGGCGCCGTCGGCCCTCGGGGGTGCGCCCGGCCAGTTCGACGGCGTTGCCGGCGAAGCTGCGCACCTGCTCCTCGGTGAGCTCGACGACGCGGCGGCCGTTGACGCTGAGCCGTTCACGCACCTGCTCGCGGCGCTGCTCGTCGGCGATCATGCCCAGGGCGATGAGGGCGACCTCGGTTCCGACACAGGCGATCACGTTGGTGTGGTAGACCGGCACGCCGTCGGAGTCGGCGGCGTCGAAGGCCATCGGCTCGTAGCCGAAGTCGGTGCAGAAGCGCTCGAGCACGTGGGTGTCCGCCCGGTGGCTTCGCGCCGTGTAGGCCACCCGGGAGACGTGGTCGAGGACCATGGCGCCGGTGCCCTCGAGGAAGATCCCGTCGGGCTCCAGGCCGGAGTAGTCGATGATCGTCTGCACGCGGTACTGCGACTTCAGCATCTCCAACACATCGGTGCGTCGTTCGTGCCGACGGTTGGAGGCATACATCGGGTAGATCCCGACGTACCCACCCGAGTGGGTGGACAGCCAGTTGTTGGGGAACACGCTGTCGGGGCGGGTGTGGTCCTCGTCGGAGAAGACGTGGACGCGAACGCCCGCGGAGCGCAAGGCGCGGGCGACGGCATCCATCTCGGCCAGGGCCTTGGTCGCCGTCTCCTCGTCGGACTGGCCCGCGGGTGCGTCGGTCTGGAAGGCGTTGTCGGCGGCGGTCGCGTGGTTGGGCCGGAACCGTTCGGCGCGCACGAGGATGACCGCGGAGGGGGCTTGGGCACTCACGATCGTGAAGGTAGCCCACGGCATCATGCCGCTAGGCCCTGATCTCAGCGGAGGCTGCTTTAATGACTGACATAACCGGCCTTAAGACTTATAGTGACTGACATGGACGCTGTTGTGAAGTACACAGGAGGATGATCGTGGCTGCCAAGCCCACCCCCGTTCGTGTCCAACGAGCGGCCTCCGACATCGGAGGGCAGCTCGCTGCGTGGCGCCGCATGCTCAACCTCACCGCGGTGCAGGTGGCTGAGCGCGCCAACGTCTCGAGGGACACGTTGCGCCGACTCGAGCACGGCGACCCCGCAGTGTCCTTCCAGACGGTTCTCGGGGTCGCCCGTGCGCTCGGCGCCCTCGACCGCGTCGTCGACGCCCTGGACCCGTTCCAGACCGACCTCGGTCGGGCTCGCGCCTCGGCTGCACTTCCGAAGCGGGTGCGGCATCGGCGGGCCCACCCCATCCCCGTCGCGGCGTTGTCCGACATCTCAGGAGGCTGACGACGTGGTCAGGTTGGGTATGGGTGAGCCGGACCCCGAGATGCGGGCAAGAGTGTCGGCTGCCGAGCACCTGGCTGACGCAGCGGCCGCGCGGGAGCCGACGATCGACCGCAAGGTGCACGCGTTCGTCACGGTCATGCAGGCCCAGGGGCTGACCGTCAAAGACCTCGACGTGCTCCGCAGGCGACTACAGAACCCTGCGCCTGCCGGCGTGCCGACAGACTCCACCGCCTCGGATGCCGGGTCGCACCGCCCGCTCGGACGGATCGCCTACGACCTGACCCCCGACGACTACGTTGCGTTCAACGTGCACACCTCGCTGGCCCTCCCGGAGACGCGACGACAAATCGCCCAAGGCCGCGCCTGGGGGGCGCTGGTGATCGGCGTGGTCACGCTGGTCATGGCGCTTGCGCTCTTCGACGTCGACGCCGTCATCTCGGTGGTTCTCGCGGTGGTCGGTGCCGCGGTGTGGTGGGTGGTCTCGCCGTGGGCGCTTCGTCGAGCGGTTCGGCGCAGTGTCGAGCGCATCGCCCGCACGTCCGGCCTCGGCGTGCTCGGCCCGGCGTCGCTGGAGGCGGACGAGGTCGGGCTGCGAGAGGAGTGTGCTGGGATGGTTAGCACTGCGCCGTGGGGCGCGGTGGCGCGCATCGAGGAGACCGGGACTCATGGCTTCGTCTTCGTCGGTCCTCTCGCAGCGGTCATCGTCCCCAAGCGGGCAGCGGGTGCTGAGGACATGCTCCGCCTGGTTCGCGAGCGAATCGGTCAGGGGGCCCGTGCGGCTTGACCGCGGGGCCGGTGCTGCTTAGCGTCCGAGGATGGTCGATCGAGCAACACCGAACCTTCCCTCTCGTGACTTCGGGGCGACCTCGGCCTTCTACGCCGGGCTCGGCTTCGTCGAGGAGTTCCGCGACGACGGGTGGATGATCCTCACGCGTGGGTCAGTGACCCTCGAGTTCTTCCCCTTCCCCGACCTCGACCCAGCGGCCAGCTCCTTCGGGGCCTGCCTTCGACTCGACGACCTCGACGAGTTCTTCCAGGCGTGCGTGGATGCCGGGTTGCCCCAGACGACGCGCGGTTGGCCCCGCCTGCACGCACCTCGGGTCGAAGAGTCTGGGCTGCGCATCGGCGCCCTGCTCGATCCGGACGCCAGCCTGCTGCGCCTCATCGCCAACCACGCCGCTGACGACGCCCGAGGCCGTGCATGACCGCGGATGGCTGGGTGACCTTCGACGCTCCGCTGGAACCGATGCCGTGGGGGAAGAACGTCTACAGGGTGGTGATGATGCCCGAAGAGCTGGCGCAGGCCGCCGCCGACCTGAAGACCCGACGGGTCGAGGGGACGATGAACGGGCAGGAGGTCAACCTCGGCCTCAACCGCGCCGACATCACCCCGCACGCGTTTGTCTACGCGGGGAAGTCGCTGCAGCGGCGGCTCGGCGTCCGGCCGGGTGACGTGGTCGAGTGTCGGCTGCGCCCTGCTGACGCCGACGAGGTGCCGGTGCCCGATGACGTCGCCACGGCACTCGCGGATGCCGGCCGGCTCGATGCGTTCGAACGCCTCCGCCCTGCCAAGCGTCGGCAGCTGCTGGCAACCATCGACTTCGCGGCGAGCGACGCGACTCGCACGTCCCGCATCCACGACCTCGTGCGCGGACTGGCGTCGACCTGAGCTCAGGCCAGGGCGAGGACCACGAGCGGGTCGGTCGTCGGCGCTGTCGATCCACCGGCCGGCTCGAGGGTCAGGCCGGCGGCGGCGGCCGCATTGGGGTCCCCGTCCAGGACCATCGACCCGCGACCGTCCTCGCCGACGAACATCACTGCCTCGCAAACCCCGTGCAACTCGGACTCACTGGGCAGCTTCCGGCAGTTGCACGTTGTAGCGAAGCGCATCGAGCATGCTGGCGCGAACTGCAGCCGCGTGTTCAAGAATCCGCGTGCCGCTCTCCATCAGATGCATCGCTACGGCGTCAGTCAGCTGCACGTTGATCTGCTCAGCCTTGCTGACGAGCGGGACTTCGAGGAGCCGGATGTCCGCCCGGGCGATGGTCGTTCCGGTCAGGAAACGGCTGTTCCATGAGCCGCCAATCACTAGGGCGAGATAGGCAGCGCCGATCTGGGTGTGGTCGACGACCTGCAGTCGGTACACCCCGGTTGCGGCCAAATGGCCGCCACTGTCATCCAATACCGCGTGGATGCCGTGCTGGGTGGTCACCAGCACTTCACCTTCGTTGGTCAGCTGCCCTCGGTACTTCGCCGGGATGTCATCGTCCTCCTCGAGGACGTCCTCCACGACGCCCGCTCGGATGTGCTTGTGGGTGACTACCCGACGATGCAGCTCACTCGGCATGTCCTTGGGTGTGGCTCGACCTTGACGCAACGTCAGGACGCCTTGGTCGAGGAGGTCGCCGACGGTGAAGATGCGCGCGTCCTTGGTGCCTGCGAAATGCTTGAGCATTCCCCTAGATGCTTCTATGGTCTTGACGACCTTGTGGAGTTCATTCCAGCCCTCTTGGTACGCGGTTGCCACCTCAGCCGGGTCGCGGTCGGGTGTGTCGACCCAACGCTGAACAGTGAGGTCGGCGTCAGCGGCAAGCAGGTCCCGCACGTCCACAACAGTGTGCTTGACGTCGAGGGCGTTGCCCTCGGCGATGTCCGAGAACCAGGTTCCGATGATTGTTTCGGCGTCCTCAACGTCGGTTGCGTCGACGAAGTGCACGTCGATCCGGTCATCATCTTGTGGGGGTCGCAGGACCCAGACGACGAGGTTGACGCCTACGTGCGGAAGCATCCGCGGCGGCAGTGCGATCAGCGCTTCGATGCAACCGTGGCGGAGCAGTTCAGCGCGGATTCCCTTCTCGGCGCCGCTGCGGGACAGCGTGCCTACCGCGGTGATCACGAACCCTCGTCCGTTCTCGGTGAGGTGGGCCAGTGCGTGCTGCAACCAGAGAGTGTCGCCCGAGTTCTTTGGCGCCATCCCGTAGCGCCAGCGCCGGTCCGCGATGTGTACCGATGGTGGCAGCGCCAGCCCGAACGGCGGTTCCGCTATGACGAGGTCAAATTTGAGGTCGGGGGCGGGGTCCGAGGTGAGGATGTCGGCCACCTTGATGTCTGCATTTAGGCCGTGCAGGTAGGCGCGCTGGGTGGCTTGGAGCACTGCGAAGTGGCTGATGTCGTGGCCGACCACTCGATGTGCCTTCAGCCCGGCGCGCTTCGCGCCGACAAGGGCACCGCCGACGCCGCAGGCGGGGTCGTAGATCGACTCGCCTCCGGCCGCCACGGCAAGCTTCGCCAGAGTTGCTGACGTGCGGGAATCGACGAAGCCATGCTCCAGGCCTTCGCGTACTTTGGCGCGGGCGGTCTTGGCAAGGGCGGAGTCCACCACCTCGCCCAAACGGTTGGGGGCGACCTGGCCCAGCATGTCGCACACGTAGGCGAGTGCCGGCTGGGGAACCACGTTCACGGAGTCGGGGACTGCAGCAAGATCTATCCAGCGGGGGTCATGAACCTGCTCGCGGGCGGCCAGGGACTTGAGGGCCTCGAGCCCTTCCGCCTCGATCTCGTGACGAAGGTCGTGCCACACGGAGGACGAGCCGCCGGAGGCTGCTTCGCTGGACAGTTTGCGAGCACAGGCGAGGGCAAGAAGGAGCTGGGCGGACTCGTCCGGTTGCAGAGTGCCGCGCAGCGCGTTCAGCGCTGCCCACACAAGTCCCTCACCGCTGTCCTCCCTAACCTGATAGTCACGGCTGTTCAACCAGGCGACTACCTCAGCTCGGGCGAACAGTGGCTTGGCAGGTGTACCGCCGACAGGGTCAGGGAAGTCATCGTTTCGCTTGCGCCAGTTGCTGACGGCGGCGCGTGACACCCCGGCCATCTCGGCGATGTCGCTGGGGGCCACGAGGCTGCCGTCGTCGGCTCCGGGTGCGGGATCCTTGGGGGATTTCATTGCACCCTTCATCAAGCAGCGTCCCCGTGCTGGGGCTGGTGGCGGTGAGGCAGATACGTGATGTGGTGCGCAGCGAGACGGAGACGCGTCGCCAAGCCGTCGGGGTGTGCAACGACGGTGACGCGGAGCCCTCGGCTGGCGAGGTCAGCGACTTTCTGGGTGAAGATGCCATCGCCAGAGACGATAACGACCTGGCCGAATCGCGCGGCGACGTCTTCGTCGAGAACCTCAAGCAGGGCCAGGTCGGCGCCGTCGCGGCCAGAGCGCATCACGTAGCGCGCGTGCGGCCAGTTGCAGGCGGTCTCCAGGAGGCCGATGTGACTAGTGCCGACGACGACGTGGTCACCGGGTCGTAGGTCGACTAGATAGTCGAACTGTTGCTTCGCCCAGACGACTGAGTCACTGTCGCGCACCGCTCCTCCGATCATGTTCTCGATGTCGACCAGGACCAGCCGTCGCGTCCTCATGCGCCACTTCTGCGGGGGCGCCTCCGCGGTTGATGTGAACACTGTACTCCCTTGATGTGTTGTGAATCGGACTCCCCGATGCGAAGACGCTACATCACGTAAGTCCGATACACAAGGGGAAAGAGAGCAATATGTATTCACGCGCCGCACTCGCGTAGAGTGCTGAAAATCGAAACGACCAGATGGGCCCCGGTGCGCCTGTGATTAGCCCTAATCGCCGGTGCACAGACACATGCACATGTGTCTGTGCGAGTCCGGCGGGCGGCCGCCAAAGAAGTCCCGATCTCACCCCAGCCCGCATCGCCAGTGCCGACGCTCGCAGCCACTGTCGGCGTGACTGACTACGGTGGGCGCCAGACCCACTGACGCCACGCGCAGAGCTGCGCAGGAGAGAAGCCGATGGCCCCGAGCACCAAAGAGTCCCAGCGCGCCGAGCTGCACAAGATGATCTGGCGCATCGCGAACGACCTGCGCGGCAGCGTCGACGGGTGGGACTTCAAGCAGTACGTGCTCGGCTTCCTCTTCTACCGCTTCATCTCGGAGAACCTCGCCGCCTACCTCGACGGGCAGGAGCATGAAGCGGGCAACGTGGAGTTCGACTACGCACGGCTGTCCGACTCGCAGGCCCAAGCGGAGTGGGCCGACATCGTCGCGGAGAAGGGCTACTTCATCTTCCCGCGCGAGCTCTTCGTCAACGTCCGCGCCCGTGCCGCGACTGACGAGAACCTCAACGAGACCCTCCAGAGGGTCTTCACCAACATCGAGGGCTCAGCCGTCGGCACCGAGAGCGAGGGCGACCTCAAGGGCCTGTTCGACGACCTCGACGTCAACAGCTCCAAGCTCGGCCCGACGGTGGCCAAGCGCAACGAGAAGCTCGTCAAGCTCCTCGACGCCATCGGCGACCTGCCCCTTGGCAGTTTCAGTGACAACACGATCGACCTGTTCGGCGACGCCTACGAGTACCTCATGCAGATGTACGCCTCGCAGGCCGGCAAGTCCGGGGGTGAGTACTACACGCCCCAGGAGGTCTCCGAGCTGCTGGCGCGAATCACCGTGCTCGGCAAGACCGAGGTCAACAAGGTCTACGACCCGGCCGCCGGGTCCGGTTCGCTGCTGCTGAAGTTCGCCAAGGTGCTCGGCAAGGAGAACGTCCGTCAGGGCTTCTACGGCCAGGAGATCAACCTGACCACGTACAACCTGGCCCGCATCAACATGTTCCTGCACGACGTGAACTTCGAGCAGTTCCACATCGCCCACGGCGACACCCTGCTCGACCCGGCGCACTGGGACGACGAGCCGTTCGAGGCGATCGTGTCCAACCCGCCGTACTCGATCAAGTGGGATGGTGACGCGAACCCGCTGCTCATCAACGACCCGCGGTACGCGCCGGCCGGTGTGCTCGCGCCGAAGTCGAAGGCGGACCTCGCCTTCACGATGCACATCCTGTCGTGGCTGGCCGTCGACGGCACCGCGGCGATCGTCGAGTTCCCGGGGGTGCTCTACCGCGGCGGTGCCGAGCGCAAGATCCGCCAGTACCTCATCGACAACAACTATGTGGATGCCGTGATCCAGCTTCCGTCGGATCTCTTCTTCGGCACGACGATCGCGACGTGCATCATCGTGCTCAAGAAGTCGAAGGCCGACAACGCCGTGCTCTTCATCGACGCCTCGGGGGAGTTCACAAGGGTCGGCAACAAGAACAAGCTGACCGAGGTCCATCAGCAGGTGGTGCTCGACCGGTATGCCGCGCGCGAGGACCTCGCCCACCTGGCCCGGTTGGTGCCCAACAGCGACATTGCGGCCAACGACTACAACATCGCGGTGTCGTCGTACGTCGAGGCGGAGGACACCCGCGAGGTCATCGACATCACGGAGCTGAACGCGGAGATCGCCCGGATCGTCGCCCGGCAGGCCGAGCTGCGCACGTCCATCGACGCCATCGTCGCGGACCTCGAAGGGAGTGACGCGTGACGGGGGATGAGCCATCGGGGGAGGTCATCGTCTACCAGCGGGAAGACGGTGTCCCGGCCCTGGCGGTAACTCACAAGGATTTCTTGTTGGTTCGCCGCGAGCGAACTGTTCGGGAAATCCGAACGGTTCGTCGCCCTCCAGGCCGAGCGGCGCACCACCATCGACGCGATCGCGACCGACCTCAAGGGCGAGCAGTGAGCAAGAATCAGGGAGGGCTGTCCTCCGTGCATCCCGTGCTGTCAACCTGTCGGGATTTCCGACCGGTTCGCGGTGACGGGTCGCGCGCGCTAGGTCCGTTATGGGGCGCAAATGTGAACTGTACGGAAGGTCGAGACTAATGCCGGTGATGCCGACCTGGGAGGGCTTCATGGTGCCGATCCTGAAGGCCCTGAGCGACGGTGAGACGCGGACGCGCTCTGAGTTATCTGCACTGACTGCGGGAGTAGTGGGACTGACTGCCGAGCAACGATCCGTGGTCCTTGGATCTGGACAGGCCATGTATGTGAACCGCATCGGTTGGGCGCTCTCCCAACTCACCCGGGTCGGCGCCCTGTCTAGGCCGTCCAGGGGCAAGTACCTGATCAATGATGGTGGCAGGCAGGTCCTGCAGAAGTTTCCCGAGGGAATCACGGAGAAGCAGCTTGACGCCTTGGGCGCAGACCCCAACACTTTGATCCTGCAATACGTCCCCTCCACAGGCGCCAAGCACGCCACTGCGACGCCCAGCACGCCACTCACGAGCCTCGCCCCCACAGAGCAGATCGACCAAGGCATCAAGCGCATCCACGAGGAGGTTTCAAAAGACCTTCTCGATCGACTCCTTGGCAAAGATCCGGCGTTCTTCGAACAGGCCGTCATCGATCTTCTTGTTGCGATGGGGTACGGGGGTGCGGGCGGCGTCGCGATGGTGACCCAATTGGTGAACGACCGCGGAATCGACGGGGTAGTTGACCAGGACGTTCTCGGACTCAACAAGGTGTACGTCCAGGCAAAGCGGTATGCCGCAGGCAACTCGGTGGGGCGCCCCGAACTTCAGGGTTTCGTGGGGGCGCTGAGCGGCAAGGCCGATCGAGGTGTGTTCCTCACGACCAGCTATTTCAGCAAAGGTGCGATGGAATACGCGGACCACGACACCTCGTCCCGGTTGATCCTGGTCGACGGGAAGCGGCTGACCGAACTGATGATCCGCTTCGGTGTAGGTGTCCAGGTCAAGGACACAGTCCACGTTGTCGAAGTTGACGAGGACTTCTTCGAATGAGCCGCATCGACGACCTGATCGCGACCCGCTGCCCCAACGGGGTCGAGTACCGCGCGCTCGGCGACGTCGCTCGACTTGTACGGGGCAACGGGATGCCGAAGGTGATGCTCACCGACGAGGGGGTCGGGGCGATCCACTACGGCCAGATCTACACGCGGTATGGCGCATGGACCACTTCAACTTACTCATTCGTCACTGTTGAAGACGCTGAGAAACTAGCCAAGGCGGAGCCGGGCGACCTCATCATCACCAACACGAGCGAGAACATCGAGGACGTCGGCAAGGCTGTTGCGTGGCTCGGGGATTCGGTGATTGTGACGGGTGGCCACGCAACCGTCATCAAGCACGACCTCGAACCGAAGTACCTTTCGTACTGGTTCCAGTCGCCCAGCTTCGTCACGCAGAAGCGGGCGCTCGCCACCGGGACCAAGGTCATCGACGTGTCAGCCAGGCAGTTGATGAAGGTCCGAGTTCCGGTGCCGCCTCTCGAGGTTCAGCGGGAAATCGTGAGAATCTTGGACCAGTTCTCTCAGCTGGAAGCGGAGCTGGAAGCGGAGCTGGAAGCGGAGCTGGAAGCCCGCCACCGTCAATACGGGCATTATCGAGATCTGCTGCTGACCGACTCCAAGTTCGAGGGTGTCCGCTGGGTGCCGATGAGTGAGCTTGGCGTCTTGATTCGGGGCCGTCGCTTTACCCGTGCTGACGTCGTCGAGGGCGGCATTCCCAGCATTCACTACGGCGAGATCTACACCCGCTACGGCGTTGTGGCGACGGAGACGTTCACCAGTGTTCGGGAGGAGTTGCGGCCCCGCCTGCGATTCGCCGAACCTAGCGACGTGGTCATCGCCGCGGTCGGCGAGACCGTCGAAGACGTCGGCAAGACTGTGGCCTGGCTTGGGAAAGGGCCGGTGGCCATCCACGACGACACGTTCCTGTTCCGGAGCGAACTCGAGCCCCGGTTCGTGTCCCATTTCATGCAGTCTTCGGCCTTCAATCGGCAGAAGGAACAGTTCGTGGCGAGGGCAAAGATCAAGCGACTGTCGGGTGATGGCTTGGGGCGCATCCTCGTGCCGGTGCTTCCTCGGGAGGAGCAGGACCGAGTGGTCGACCTTCTGGAGAAGTTCGAGGCGCTCGTGAACGACCTCAGCGTTGGGCTTCCGGCGGAGTTGGCTGCGCGCCGGAAGCAGTATGAGCACTACCGTGACCGGCTGCTCACGTTCACGGAGGCCTCGTGATCCCGGACTTCTACACCTCCCACCCCGAGTGGCCGGGGCGGGTCGAGCACATCGTGGAGTTGCTCGGCCGGGTCGCCGCGACCGAGGAGTTGTCCGGGCGCACTCTCGAGTTGCGGCGCACCAATCGACTGGGCGCCGTGCACTCCTCTACGGCAATTGAAGGCAACGAGCTCACGCTCTCCCAGGTTGCCGAGGTGGCCAACGGTGAGCCGGTGCTGGCACCCCCACGGGAAGTGCGCGAGGTCGAGAACGCCCTCGCCGCCTACGACGCGCTGGACTCGCTAGACCCGTGGAGTGTCGATGACTTCCTCGTCGCGCACCGGTTGCTCACCGCGGGCCTCATCGCCGAGTCCGGGGCGTTTCGCACCGTCGAGGTGGACATCGTCAACGCGCACGACGAGGTGATCCACACCGGCTCGCGTGCTGACAAGGTCCCGCGCCTCGTCGCTGAGCTCTTCGAGTGGGGGCAGTCCTCCACCGACCACCCCCTCGTGGTGGCCAGCGCCACCCACTTCCTGATCGAGCACATCCACCCCTTCCGGGACGGCAACGGGCGAATCGGTCGGCTCTGGCAGACGCTCATCCTGAGCCGGTGGCGCCCAGTGTTTGCCTGGATGCCCACCGAGAGCCTGATTCGCAAGAAGCAGGCCGGCTACTACCAGGCCCTGCAGGACTCCCGCGACCCGGTCATCGACGCAGCGCCGTTCATCGACTACATGCTCGACGTCGTGACGCAGTCGCTGGAGGCATACGAGGCACAAGCCCTTGCAGGTGCCGATGTCGGAGTAAGTGTCGGAACAAATGTCGGAGTAAACGACGCGATCCTCGCAGCACTGACGGCTGAGCCCACGCTCAGCGCGGCGGCTCTCGCCGCAAGGCTGGGCACCACACCACGGACGATCGAACGCCACCTCGCCGAACTCAAGGCCGCCGGTCGGCTGCGGCGCGAAGGGGCGCCCAAGAAGGGCCGCTGGAGGGTGGTGCAGCCATGACGGAGTCACCAGCACGCCGGTACGACCCGATCGCGGTGTCCACCGAGAGCACGGTCGTTGCCGAGTACGTGCCCGACCCCGGCCACGACACGGCATACCAGTCCGAGGCGGCGCTGGAACGTGAGCTCATCGCGCTCCTGAAGGCCCAGGCCTACGAGTACCTCCCGATCACGTCCGAGGCCCAGCTCGTCGCGAACCTGCGCGCCCAGCTCGAGACACTCAACGGCATCACCTTCACCGACGGTGAGTGGGGGACCTTCTTCACCGAACGCATCGCGGGTGCCAACGACACCATCGTCGAGAAGTCGGTGCGCATCCAGGAAGACCACATCCAGCTGCTCAAGCGCGACGACGGCACGGTCAAGAACGTCGCGCTCATCGACAAGAAGAACATCCACAACAACCGGCTTCAGGTCATCAACCAGTACGCCGTGGGCGACGGCGAGGGTGGGGCGACCCACGCGAACCGGTACGACGTCACGGTGCTCGTGAACGGCATCCCCATGGTGCACATCGAGCTCAAACGTCGCGGCGTGGACCTCCGGGAGGCCTTCAACCAGATCAACCGCTACCAACGCCACAGCTTCTGGGCCGGCTCGGGACTGTTCGAGTACGTGCAGCTCTTCGTCATCAGCAACGGGACGCTGACGAAGTACTACTCCAACACAACCCGCAGCCGGCACCTGGACAGCAAGGGTGGGGCCGCGAAGGCGAAGAAGACGTCGAACTCCTTCGAGTTCACCTCGTGGTGGGCCGACGCCCAGAACCGCCCCATCCAGGACCTCACCGCGTTCGCCAAGACCTTCTTCGCCAAGCACTCGCTGCTCAACGTGCTGACGAAGTACTGCGTGCTCACCGTCGACCGGTCACTGCTCGTCATGCGCCCGTACCAGATCGTCGCGACTGAGCGGATCCTCCAGCGGATCACCACGTCCACCAACTCCAAGACCCTCGGCACCACCGCGGCCGGGGGATACGTGTGGCACACCACGGGCTCGGGCAAGACGCTCACCTCGTTCAAAGCCGCGCAACTGGCCTCCCGGATGACGACCGTGGACAAGGTGCTGTTCATCGTCGACCGCAAGGACCTCGACTACCAGACGATGCGCGAGTACGACCGCTTCGAGAAGGGCGCCGCCAACTCCAACGCCTCAACGGCCGTGCTCAAGAAGCAGCTCGAGGACCCGGATGCACGGATCATCATCACGACGATCCAGAAGCTCAGCGGGTTCATCGGCGCCAACCGGGGCCACTCGATCTACGACGGCCACATCGTGCTCATCTTCGACGAGTGCCACCGGTCGCAGTTCGGTGACATGCACACCGCGATCACCAAGGCCTTCAAGCGATACCACCTGTTCGGCTTCACCGGCACCCCGATCTTTGCCGTCAACTCCGGCAGCGGCGGGAACCCGCAGCTGAAAACCACCGAGCAGGCATTCGGAGACAAGCTGCACACCTACACGATCGTCGACGCGATCACGGACAAGAACGTGCTGCCGTTCCGCATCGACTACGTCAACACCATCAAGGTCGGCGACGTCGTCGACAAGCAGGTGTCCGCGATCGACACCGAGAAGGCGCTGCTCGCGGTCGAGCGCATCCGTCAGGTCGTCGCCTACACGCTGGCGCACTTCGACCAGAAGACCAAGCGCGAGAAGAGCTATGACCTGCGCGGCGCCCGAATTCGGGGTTTCAACGCGCTGTTCGCCACGGCATCCATCGATGCGGCGCGCCGGTACTACAACCACTTCCAGGTGCAGCAGGAGGACCGGCCGCCGGCGCAGCGGCTGAAGATCGGGCTGATCTACTCGTACGGCGCCAACGATGCGGCCGACGACGGCATCCTCGAGGACGAGGCGTTCGACACCGACGCCCTGACCAGCGATGCGCGCAGCTTCCTCGAGGACGCGATCCAGGACTACAACGACCTGTTCGGCACGAGCTACGACACGAGCGCGGACAAGTTCCAGAACTACTACAAGGACCTGTCGCAGCGGCTGAAGAACCGCGAGCTCGACCTCGTCATCGTCGTCAACATGTTCCTGACCGGCTTCGACGCCACGACCTTGAACACTCTGTTCGTCGACAAGAACCTGCGGGCGCACGGCCTCATCCAGGCGTACTCGCGCACCAACCGCATCCTGAACTCGGTCAAGACCTACGGCAACATCGTCTCCTTCCGCGACCTCGAGGACGCCACCAACGACGCGATCGCCCTCTTCGGCAACAAGGACGCTCGCGGTGTCGTGCTGCTCAAGCCCTATGCCGAGTACTACGGCGACTACGCCGAGAAGGTCAGCACGCTGCTCGAGGCGTTTCCCCTCGGTAGCCCGATCATCGGTGAGGCGGCGCAGAAGGAGTTCATCGGTCTGTTCGGGGCGATCCTGCGCCTGACGAACATCCTCACGTCCTTCGACGGCTTCGCCGGCCACGAGCTGCTCACCGCCCGGCAGCACCAGGACTACCGCAGCGTCTACCTCGACCTGTTCGCCGAGTTCCGCAAGGACCGCGACGGCGACAAGGAGCCGATCAACGAGGACGTCGTCTTCGAGATCGAGCTCATCAAGCAGGTCGAGATCAACGTCGACTACATCCTCATGCTCGTCCAGAGGTACCGCGACGAGCGGGCTGACGGCGACGACAAGGAGATTCGCGCCGAGATCACCCGGGCCGTCAATGCCAGCCCGTCCCTGCGGGACAAGCGCGACCTCATCCAGGACTTCGTCGATTCCTTGTCGGCAGACGGGTCGGTCGACGAGGAGTGGCTCGCCTTCGTGAGCGCCCGCCGCGACGCCGAACTCGAGGCGATCATCACCCGGGAAGGGCTGCGCCCCGAGCCGACCCAGGCCTTCGTACATGCGGCCTTCAGAGACGGTGCCGTCCAGGCGACGGGCACCGCCATCACCAAGGTCCTGCCCCCCGTATCCCGCTTCGCCGGGGGCGGGGCACATGCAGACAAGAAGGCGCGCGTCATCTCGGCCCTGAGGGCGCACGTCGAACGCTTCCTGGGGCTTGGGTCATCGGGGGCCTGACGGGCCCCGAGCGGCGCCGGAAGGCCCCTTGCGGCCACATTTGGCTCACTCCTCGAGTTGCGAAACGAACTGGTGTTCGAGTATACTGAGGTATGGATGGACAGCCGTTGGGCCTGGTGGAGCGTCGCTCCCGGGTTGAGGCTGCCCGTGAGGCGCTGGTCGGGATCTCGCAGGTGCTGTACCAGTGCTCGGGGGCGGAGTTGGCCGAGGTGATGGGGGAGGTCGACTCGCTGGTGGCGTTGAGTGCGGCGGCGCGAGTCGCGGTCACCGCGGAGGCGGTGGGGCGTGGTGAGGTCGAGGCGGCTGGGGTGAACGCGACGGCGTGGGTGCGTGATCACGCGCCGTCGCTGCGGCAGGGCGGCGCCGCGGACGTCGCGGCGATCGCGGGGGTGCTGGCCCCGACGGGGGCGCGGTGGGGCGGTGGCGACGCCGCCGGCCCGGATGTGGACTCTCCGGAGGGGATCGTCGCGGATGCCGTGGTGTCGGGGGTGGTGTCGCCGGGTTTGGGGTGTGCGGGGTTGCGGGAGATGACCCGCCTGGGCCCGTTCCTGCGTGAGGAGGTCAAGCCCACGGTGGTGCGGTCCATGCTGGAGCTGGGGGTGGCGTGGGGGCCGGGGATGCTGCGCCGGCTGCGGCCCAGACTGCTCGCCGAATACGGCGCGCCGGGGGTGTTCGATGACCTGCAGGAACGGTTGGCGTCGGCGGCGCGGTTGTCCGCACCGTTTGTCGAGTCCGGTGACCTCACCGAGTACCAGTTGGTGATGACGCCGGAGCAGGCGGCAGCGTTGGAAGCAGCGATCGGGCCCTTGAGTGCCCCCGCCCCCAACGACGTGACCGGGGAACGTGACCTGCG
>Ga0075163_10006236_pt1 | contig 15804 bp, 14 predicted proteins | sample JI1023141ADNA_FD_71478 | JGI IMG/M metagenome (GOLD analysis project Ga0075163, IMG submission 71478) | Wastewater effluent complex algal communities from Wisconsin, to seasonally profile nutrient transformation and Carbon sequestration -... | ecosystem: Engineered > WWTP > Effluent > Algae... | reverse complement strand
AGCCATGACCCACCACGACGACACCTGGATCCGAACCGGCGCGCTCCTCGCCGGGCTCGGTGTCGCTGGCTATTACGGCGCGCGGTGGCTGACCGCCGCGCCGCCCGCCGCCGCGGCGACCTTGCCGCCGCCGCGGCCCAGCTCCGAGCCGCGGCCCAAGGCGATCAGCGCCGCGCCGCGGCACCTGCCGATCATCGACGTGGGCCCGGTGACCTCGCCCGACCAGGTCGAGGCTCCCGCCGTTGGCGGCCTGCCGCGGCACTTCGATCCGATCTTCGAGCGCCACCGCGGCAGCATCCCGATCGAGTTCCTCCGCGCGCTGGCGATGCGCGAGTCGGGCATGAACCCCAGCGCCCGCGGCACCGCCGCCTGGGGCCTGTTGCAGATCGTCGAGGTGGTGCGGCACGCCTTCAACCAGGCCCACGGCACCCATTACACGCGGGCGCAGCTGCTCGACCCCGAGGTGAACGTGCCGATCGCCGCGTGGCTCCTGCGCCGCATCGTCGACGGCTACCAGCGCCACCACGCCGACGTCGCCAACCTGCGCACCGACTGGCGCAACCCGCGCTTCGTCGAGCTGGTGGTGTTCGGCTGGAACGCCGGCATGTCCGAGGCCGCTGGTGTCGGCCGCGTGGTTGAGTACCTCAAGCGTCGCGGCATCCGCGCGATCGACCTCGACCTGGTGCACGAGCACGCGCAGGCCGCCGGCGCGAGCCGTCACCTGTCGAACCCGGCGAAGGTCCGCTGGTCGCGCAGCGTCGCCGACCTCTACGCCCAAGAGCGCGGCTTCCGCAACGCGAGCTGGTGGGCGGTGAAGACCCCCGGCGTGATCCTCGCCGAGATGAACATCACCAACGCCGACGTGAGCGCGATCGGCCGCGACATCTACTCGACCTTCCGCCAGCCCTGGGAGGCCGAGTACGACAAGGCCCGGGCGCGCTTCCGCACCGAGCGTGGCCGCGACCCTGGCGTCGGCAAGGACAGCGACCCGGCCGCCGAGTGGGCCACGGTCTACGGCTGGATGTCGCCGCGCCCGTCGGCCGAGGACATCCGCTGGAAGACGTACCAGGGCGCGTTCGTCCACTCGTGGGGCGAGTTCGAGCGCGAGTGGCTCGGCTGGTACACCAGCAACAAGGGCACGTACGCGCGCATGTGGCGCGGCACCTACGACCAGGCGCTCGACTACCGCAAGCGGGCGCGGCAGTGGCGCGAGCAGTTCCAGGCGCTCGGTGGCGTGCCGTCGGCGCCGGCGCCGCACATCCCGGTCGAGGGCGGCCCGCTCGGCGACCTGTCGCTGTCGCGCGTCGCGGTGATCGCCGGCGTGGTGGTCGGCGCCGCGGTTGCCGGCCCGCCGATCCTCCGCGCGCTGCAGAAGGAGCGTGCGTCGTGACCGCCAGTAGCCCGCTGCCGCTCGTGCTCGGCGCCGGCGGCCTCGCCGCGGTCGGCGCGTGGCTGGCGCGACCCGGCCGCGCCTCGGTCGCCGCGGCGATGGCGCAGCCGGTGCTGCGCGCGCCGCCGGCCGCGTGGGTGTTCCCGGTGCCGGCGCTCGGCGACCGCCGCGCCGAGGTGTCCGACGGCTGGGGCTCGCCGCGCGACGGCGGCAAGCGAAAGCACCTCGGCGCCGACCTGATGTTCCGCCGCCGCCACGCGCTCGACCAGGCCGCGCTGTACCCGCCGGGCACGCCCCACGGCTCGCTTCACTACTTCATGCCCGACAACGTGCCCGCGCTGGCCATCGGCCCCGGCCTGGTGACCCAGGCGCGCCACACGCCGCGCGGCGGCACCGTCACGATCCGCCACATCGACGGGTGGACCAGCTACTACACGCACCTCGCCAGCCTCGCCGTCGCGCTCGGCCAGGTCGTCGCCGCCGGCGACACGCTCGGCACCATCGGCGGCGACCCGACCGACCCGCGCCACCTGATGCACCTGCACCTTGAGCTGTGGGCCGATCACCAGCGCTCACGCGCCATCGACCCAGGCCCCTGGCTCCGCCGCTGGCGCCACCGCACGATCGATCGCGGCCCGCGCAACCGGTCCGCCGCGCTCGTGTACCGCCCCGTCGGCGCCCGCGGCGACCGCTACCCTGACTGGGTCCAGGCGCTGCGCGGCAAGTCCGGCGTCTACGTCATCCGTGAGCGCGACGCCGCCGGCGATCCGATCGTCGTCTATGTCGGCGAGAGCCACACCGACAACCTCTACGAGACCCTGACCCGCCACTTCCAGGAGTGGCGCCGCTACAAGGGCTTCTGGCGCGGCCAGTACGCCGAGGGTCACGACCCCGGCCTCACCTACCGCCGTGACCGCGTCGAGGTCGCCGTCCGCGTCATGTCAGGCCCCAACGCGATCGACGAAGAGGCCCGCCTGATCCGGCGCCTGCGTCCGCGCGACAACCTAATCGGCCAGCCCGAGGAGGTACCGTTCTAGTTCCACTATGCCTCAGGCTTGGGTTGCTTCTTCTTTACGAAGACAGCGCCGGCCCGAAGAGTCTTGCTGGGATAGGCCAGGGGAAAGTAGACGCGGTGCCAGCCAATGTCCTTGCCGCGTTTGCGCACCCAGGTCTGTACGCTCTCGGAGAACTTCGCGTGGCTTGCCCCCGTAGCCGCGTTGACGATCGAAATCATGTCCTCGCGGCTCCGCCAGGCGACCGGGTTGTCGTCGCTGACGTCCTTAGGCATCGGGAACTTCTTCTTGGCCATGCAGTCAACCTATCACGCACCCCATCCGGCTCTGGAGGAACCAGATGAACGAGAGACTCGAAGCCATCCGCGCCGCCGTAGCAGAAGGCGCCACGCCCGACCAGAAGGCCCACGGCGCCGCGGCGTGCCGTGCGATCCTCGCCGCGCTCGGCGCCGAGCCCGGCAAGCCGATCGCGCTGCCCGACGCGCCGGTGCGACACCCGCTCGCCGGCATCGACCCCGGCTTGGCGCTCGACCTCTTGATCGCCAAGCTCACCGCTGCACTCCCGAAGGAGGACGACAAGTCGCGCGAGGCGCCGACGCCCGCACCCGACCCGCGCGGACTGCGGATCGCGTTCGTCGCGCCGCCCGGTCGCCAGCCGACCCCACCGCCCCGACAAGGCCGCCCGGTCCGGAGGAAGCCGTGACGGGCCAGACCGCCGCCGGCGACGAGGGGGCGCCCAGCCCGATCATCGCCGTCCCTCCCCCGCCGCCCGCGCTGCGGGACAGCGTCGCGCGCCTCGTTGTCGAGATCCTGGCGCGCCGAGCGCTCGCCGACCTTGGCGTCATCGCCCACAACGACAACCACGAACCACCGCGGTAGTCCTCCGTAGTGTCGTGGTAGCATCCACGCGTGACCAGGAAGCCGCAGCCCGTGAAGATCCCACCCGAGGCACACGACACGCTGCGCGAGCTGGCCACGTTCGCGGCCCGCAACGGCTGGGCCGCGCTCGGGATCGACCGCGACGATCCGCCGACCCAGACGGCGCTGATCGAAGAGGCGATCAAGCTCCTGGCGAAGCAGCGACCTTCCGGCCGGAAGGTGAAGTGATGCGGCAGCCAGCAAGGGACACCTTCGACATCTACAGCGCGCTGTGGGCGCGGGCCGAAGGCGAAGGCTCTACGGTCAGCTACTACGCAGTTGGGGAACCAGGCGGCTACTTTCATCCTAACGAGCGGGGCGCCGGGCATGCGTATCCGATGATCTCGATCTACCGTCCGTGGCCTGAGCACACGACCGCCCCTTGCCGCGGTTACAGCCAATACGCCCCGCCTGACCTCGCACCGCCGGACCTACGGCACGAACTGCTGGTTCTCGCGCACGAGTTTGGCCACTTGATGTCCTGGAAGGGGCGAACGCCGCGCGCGACATGGGAGCGCTACAACGCGGTGGCGATCAAGCGGGAGAAACTGAACAGCGAAGCCCTAGAGGCCGCGCAGGCCGTACCAGAGGATGCGCAAGCTCAGTACGTGATCGACGCCCTTTGGCGGGCGCTGACCGATGAAGAGCGCGCGCTGATCCTGACTGAGGAGGCCCTCGCATGGGACGTCGCCCGGGAGGCGTTGGCGGCGCTCGACTTCGCCGAATGGCCAGAGTTCGACAGGGAGCGAGACAAGAGCCTCCACATCCACCGGTACCGCCTGGGCCTGGACCCACTTCTGGACACCGACGTCTGACCGCCAGCAAGGGGAAGGTGAAGCGATGACGATCCGCATCTACACGCGCCGATCGAAGAACGACGAGGGGAAGCAGCAGTACAGCCTCGACGTGCAGCAGGCCGGCTGCCGCGACTGGCTGGCCGGCCGCGGGTTCGCCGGCGAGGTCGTCGCGTACGTCGACGACGGCAAGGCCAGCGACGAGTTCCTGAACCGTACTGGTCTCCGGAAGCTCCTCGCCGACGCCAAGCCGGGCGATCTCGTCGTGTGCCGCGATCAGTCGCGCCTGGGACGCGACGCGATCGAGGTGACGCTGGTGGTCCGCGACCTCGTGCGCGATCGCGGCTGCCGCCTCTTCTACTACGTGACCGGCCAGGAGGTGCAGTTCGCCAACGCCATCGACCAGGCCACCACGTTCATCCAGGGCACCGGCCACCAGATGGAGCTGGAGGCCATCCGGTCGCGCGTCCGCGAGGCGCTGCGGATGCGCGCGCGGTCGGGGCGCGTCGCCGGCGGGCGCTGCTACGGCTACCGGCTCGAGCGCGTCGCCGATGGCCCCGGCCGGTTCTTCACCACCGCGCTGATCGACGACGCCCAGGCCGCAATCGTGCGCCGCATCTTTGCGTGGCGGTGCGAGGGCTGGGGGCTCGCCAAGATCGCCCACGAGCTGAACAACGAAGGCGTGCCCGCGCCCCGGGCCGGCCGCCGCGGCACCGGCTCGTGGTCGCCCAGCTGCATCCGCTCGATGCTCCAGAACCAGCGCTACCGCGGCGTCTACGTCCACGGCAAGATCAAGAAGGTCCGTCGGGCCGGCGTCGTGTCGCGAGTCGACGCCGAGCCGGCCGAGGTGATCACGATCGAGCTACCCGAGTGGCGGATCATCGATGACGCCACCTGGACCAAGGCGCAGGAGGGGTTCAGCTCGAGCGGTCCACGGACCCAACCGCACACCACCGGCGCCCCCAAGCACGCGCTCACCCGGATCGCCCGCTGCGGTGTGTGCGGCGGCTCGATCGCGGTCGCGAACGGCCGCTACAAGCGGCGCACGGTCAAGTCGTACGCCTGCGCCTACCACCACAAGCGCGGCCCCGCGGTCTGCCCGGTGACCGTCTACCAACCGATCGAGGACGTCGAGCGCGCGCTGGTCGCGTTCCTCGAAAGGCACATCCTGACGCCCGACGTGATCGCCACGATGGGCGGCGAGATCCGCCGCGCGCTCGAGGCACAGCTCCCGAAGCAGGAGGCCGACGCCGCCGAGCTGGAGCGCGAGCTGCGCGAAGTGAAGGCCGAGCAGAAGCGGCTGACCAAGGCGGTGGCCCTGGCCGACGACGTCCCCGAGCTGGTGGCCGAGCTGCGCCAGCGCGCCACGCGCGCGCGCAGCCTCGAAGCGCAGATCGCCACCATCCGTCGCGCGCCGTCCGAGCTGCGCGCCCTGGTGGACCAGGCCGAGGCCACGGTGCGCGCCCGGCTGGGCAACGTGCGCGCCGCGCTCCTCGATGGCGCAGACCTGCGCGCGGTGTTCGGTCGCCTGTTCCCCCGCGGGCTCCAGTTCTTCCCCGACCGGATCGGCGATCGCCAGGTCTGGCGGCTCGAAGGCGCCGCCGCCCTCGGGCGTGTCGCGGTGACCGAGGCGGACCCTTGGTTCACCATTGAGCAAAACCCCTCCCCCTCTGCGGAGGGTCTCGCGTTGAACCGCGACGCCGACGACACCACCAACAAAATCGCCGCGGTACCTGATCAGGTAACCGCGGCGGACCGAGCCAAGGCGGCTTGGTTCACCAATAGAAGCGACCCCAAGGGGCTACGCGGCATTTTGAACCGCCGGAACCCCTTTACGATCGACACGTTGGACGGCGCGGCGGTGGTCAAGATGCCCCGCCAGGGGCGGATCGTCGAGGAGGCCGCCGCTCGGCGTGGATCGCGTCGTCGAGGGCGCGCGATTTCTCGGTGAGCGATTTCCCGCCGACGCCCGCACCGGTTGCGGCCACCGCGACCGCTTCCGCCGCCGGGTCGAGCACCTCACGCCCCGCCGCCTTCAAGCCCACGCTGCGCCGGGCGCCAGAGTTCATTACGTGGCTCGCCAAGCGATCGAGATTCCTCGACGAAGGCTACTCGACGCGTTCTCATGGGATCTGGGGTCCCGCGGCGCCGTGCAGTCCCAACTGATCCGAACCAGCGCCGTAGCGTCGACGGGCGCTGCCGCACGGCGCAGGTGCCATGAGAGCGCCGGTGTGAACTCTGGGGCGCGCGCCGGGCAAGGACGTCCACCGACACGGTCGTCGCTCGCGGTCCACCCGGTTTCGATGATCGGTCACGCGAACACAGCCCACGGCGACCGAGGCTCCGCCCGGCACTCGCATCAGGCCTCAAGACCAAGCCGTTCAAAGACTTGCTTCGCGTACTGCTTCGTCAGAATAGGTGCGCGATCGCGCACCCCCTCAGTAAGGACGTAGTCACAGCGTTCAACAATCTTCCGCGGATGCCCCTTCGTGAGCTGATGAACGTAGTCAACGAAGCCCGCGTCGTATGGAATCAGCGGGTCCGCACTACGCTTCCCAGTGACGCGGTCGGTGTGGAGGTACTCGGTAACAAGCTCCCGCGTCTCCTCCCTGTTTAGGAACGTGAGGCTAATCACCTGCCCTTTTCGACTCATGAGCGGCTGAATGGGCCCGCCTTGGTGCGCCTCAACCTTCTCGAGGCGCGTGAGCGTCCCTGCTCCGGCGGTGGAAATGGCAAAGAAGAAGACGACGTTCGCGGTGTCATAGCCAAGGCCCAGATTCGGCGTATCCGGAAGATCATAGATAGAACGAATGGCGTTAAAAACGAGGGCCGACTTCCGCTCATTGAGCTGAGAGAATATGTACTCCGCCTCGTCAACAAGCAACACAAGAGTCTTAACCCCCGCCCCCTTCAACATGACGAGCAAGACAACCAAGTATTCGAACATATCTTCAGCCGTCTTCGGCGGCCGTCGAATGTTTGCCTTTTTGATCTCCGCAGCCGTTGCCATTCCACCGATGATCAATTCGTAGTACGGCGACGTCTTCGCCGCAAACTTCGCGATGACGTTGAAGTGAGGGAGATGTTCCTGCCTAAGCGAGCCCGTCGCCTTGGCTCGCGCAAGCTTGGCGAGAACTGAAGCTGGCAGGTGCTTGAATACGCGACGGATGAAGTCGAAGCCGAAGTTCTTGACAGGATCTTCCATCATCAACTTAAGGAAGACACACGCAACATCTTCCCGCTGGTCACATAGACGCTGAATCTGATACAGCGAGTGCGTCTTTCCGAGACCGTAGTCACCCTCAATGAAATTGAGTGATGAACCGCGCTGACCAATCGCCGTCTCAACGATGCTCGTCCAGGCACCACTCTCAAGCTTTCGCCCAGCGAGCGGAGCACTCGGATTAGAACGCTGACTGAACGGATTCGCAGATAGTTTGTACAGCTTCTTCAGTGTATCTTCATCCGCCATTGTCAGTTCCTCCGAATACTCATGGACTCGAAGACCTCACCTCGCAACCTAAACAACTTCTGCCCTGCTCCCATTGAGCGGTGCAAGTGAACAGCCACGCGACCATCCGAGACACAGCGCGAGAGATAGCCATCAAACATGCGACGCGTAACGACCTCGCCAGCGTCAAGGCACTGAAGCGCGACCTCCCGCGCAACATCATCTATCAATACAGCAGGCTCGCCGATGGTTTTCGGCGACAGCTTCCGGTACGCCGCGAGAAGGTACTTCTCGAACTGCGGGGCTGAGACCTGCAACGCTGGACGGCTCGTGCGACACAGACCCTCTCGACCCTCTCCAGTTCGCGCCACGACACCGAAATACTCAAGGTACGCCAGCCAGCGCTGCACTCGGCGCCGCGACTCGGAGGTACCTTCCGCGTCCACCTCAAAGAGTGCGGCCGAGATTTCGTCGATGGTCTGGACCGGACTCCACGGCGTGTCCAACCCAAGTTCAGCTTCGATGTCGCCGAGGACCGCGGCCATGGGGTCGTTGCGCCGCCGGTCGAAGCCCGCCGCGACAAGTGCTCCATCCGATGAGAGGTGAACAGTGGCTTCGAATCCCATAAGCAGGCCGAGCCCCCTTAGCGTCGGGATTGCCATGCCCCGAAATACACTCTTCTCGGCCATGTCGCCAGAAAACAAGTCAAGTACCGCCAGACGGAAGCCGAGGCGATCGTACTCGTGAGCGCGAAGTGCGAGTACGATGGCAGGCAAACGTGCGGGGGGCAACTTCAACACCGGGATACCCGAAGTCTTACGGAGCCGTCGCGTCAAGGGGAACCGCCAGACGCAGCGTCAGGCGTGACGCCTACCAGCCCAGCTTGCTCTCCATCATTTGCTGCGCCCCCGAAGTCGTCGCGGGCGAAGCACTCAGCCTTGCATGAGCATTTCTCGCAGTATTGCTCGACGTGCAACGCGGTGTTGAGGCGCGAGGGGACCGGAGCGCTAGGTGTAAGCGCTCGAAGCGCGTCGTTGCGGCGATCAAGAAATCGCTGCCGAATCTCGTCAGTGAGCAGGAAGATAAGCAGGCGTCCCTGGTTCAGGAACATCGGGTCCGCATCCACCAGGTAGATGACGCCGAGATCGACATTCTCCTTGTAATAGCTCTCGTACGCCAACGCGTACCCCGCAGCCGTAATGAAGTACTCATCGGACCACGGCCCCATCTTCACGTCGCCGATCGCCCTGTGTTTCATGATCGTGAAGTCAGGAGTGGCCTTTCCGAGCTTGATGTAGTGTGGCGGCGTCCACTCCGGAAAGAGCTTCAGTGCGTTTACGGCCATGCTATCGGCAGATGGAAGACGACCGTAGTTCAGCGCCCCCTGATGGAAGAAGAGATCGAGAACGATACTATCAGTGAGAAGTTGTTGCAGCGCAGAACTCGGCAGGTCGAAGCGGCCTTCAATTCTTGCATCTAGGCCAGCGAACTCCTTCCGTTTTCGCTTCACGTACTCCGCAAGGCGATCTTGCGCTGCCTTCGCGATTTCGTCAACACTGCTGCCGGACGCGACGGGATTTGCCGCGTAGTGGTCGTATGCGTGCTCAAGCGCGCCCTCAATCAACTTGCCCACGACCCGTCGCCACGGGTGGTTCGCTGGCTTCTCGCCAGGGACCTTCACACGGAGCCTCTTGAGCAAGTACAGATCGCGAAGTGTCGGACAGAACCCGACGGCGCTGCCAACCGACACGGCAGGCGTGTCCTTGAACTGGGCAGGTGCGATTATTGGCTCCTCTTCGAGGTAGCCACGGAGTCGAATCTCCGGAGATGACGCATACCGGCCACTGCCAGCGAGAAGCTCAATCTGTGTCTCGACTCGGAACATTTGACTCCTCGCCCGTGTATTGGCAGAGCTTCCAATTCATAGAGAATAGCGCTAGGCGCTTACGTCTGGCTTCTTGAGCACAAGTACGTGCTCATGCGTAATAACTCCTGCCGTGTGATGCCGCTTCGTCAAGAGTCCACGCGAAGGAATGCGATTGCGGACCCTTAGCTGCTCCTTGAATCCTGCCTGCGCACCAAGGTCTGCGAGTATTGCGGCGTTGTCGAGCGGCTCACCGCGGACGCAGTTGTTACCGATGACAAGGACTGCGTGCCCGCCAGGCCGAAGTGCAGAATAGCAATTCTCGACCACGGTCTTCATGTCGCGAACGTATCGCCCAACGATCGCCGCGCGAAACTTGTCCACTCGACTCACCTTCCGAATAACGCGATCCGCTCTTTCGGAGGTTGTTGAATCCATCATGGAGGACCAAGTCTCCTCCGGCACCCGTTCGGTTCCAACTTGCAGCTTATCAAGGTCGCGCTCATCGGCACCATCGGAAGTGAACCCGAGCACGAACAACTCTAGCCGAAGCGAACGCGTATATCGCTGAGCGTTCGCGTAGGGCGGCGAGGTGAGCACAAGGTCGACATTATCCACTGTTTTTCGGGTGGCCGGTCCGAGGATCCCGTTCCCGAGATACTCAGATGTCGCGAAGGTACGCGCATCCGCACCAAGAATGGTTGGCTTCGAAGCTGAGCCAATGGCCCCTGGAAGAGGCTTTGCGTCGGCCCAGGCGCGAAGTCGTAGCAGGTTGATCGCCACGGTTCGCTCAAGGCGGGAGATCACATCAGCGTCGGCCCGTTCGTCGAGGCTCTTGCGGGCTCGGCGACGCACAGCACCATCGATAAAACGAGACGGGTCGATCTTGACCGGGACAGCAACGCTCGGATCTGCCATCGACACATCTCGAACGACCGAGGACGTGGCGACGAGGAAGAAGTCGCGGAGGTTCTGATCCCGTAGTCCCTCAAGCGCACGCAACACACGCGCGAGACGCCGCTCCACGGGCTCAGAAAACCAATGGCGCTTGTTGGGGAAGTTTGGCAGCCCAGCGCGCGATCGGTCGGCATTGTAGCGCTGACGGATTCGCAGCCAAGCTTCCATGACCGCGCGCTCAGCGAGTTGCGTGGTTTTCACTTTCGCTATCAGTCGTGCGAGTGGGTTGATCTCGAGTCCCACCGGCTGCATTGGGTGCGCCGGATGCACGGGGGCTTCCACTAGAACCGTTCCGCACCCAGCAAACGGATCCAGTAGGCGTCCGCCGGTCACGGCGATTCCGCTCACGGATAGAAAGAAGAGCGGGATGTATGGGGTCAGCCGACCTGGGTATCGGTGCAGCCTGTGCGTGTAGTGATCGCCGCGGGCTGTCCAGGCGACGCAGTGCCTTCGAAAGTCAAAGTTCACCGGCGTGCCCTTAGCCTCGAAGCGCTCGCGCAAGCCTTCGTAGGCGGCCGTGGCCCGCACCGCGATCTCTCCCGCCTCCAAGGTTCGCTTTGGTGACGGGTAGAACTTCCTCGTGTCAAGATTGTCCATCGGGCTCTCCGGCCAGCTTCGCCCGCAAGTGCCTGTTTTGGCAATCTTTTGAGCGACAGTGCGGCTTCCGCACGGCTGAACCTATCAGCTTCGCATGGCCCCTGTCATCACCCTAGGCGGGTCCTCAAGGACAGTGCGCGAAGCTCGCGCCCCGGGCGTTCGTGCCGCCGGTGCCGTTGAAGAACACGGCCCCACTACCGTCCGCGGCGACCACACCGATCGCCGACGCGGTGGACGACGTGCGCCGCTCGAACACGATCCGGCCGTCCGCGGCGACGTCCTGCACCCAGTCGCCGGCGCCGCCGGTCGCGCCGAGCGAGTTGTCCAGGACGCGGGTCACCGCGCCGCCCGTGGCGGCGATGCGGTGGATCTCGTAGTCGGTCTGCTCGTTGCTGGTGAAGATGATCTGCTGGCCGTCGCTGGACCAGTGGGGCTGGTACTCGAAGTGCACGGTGCCCGGCGTCAGGTTGGCTCCGCCGGTGCCGTCGCCGTTGACCGTGAGCAGGTCCGTCGTCGTGTAGGCGATCCTTGGGCCAGGCGCCCAGGCGCCGCCCGTCTCCGCGAGGGTGCTGTTGGTCAGGTTGATCGGCTGGCCACCCGATCCCACCGTGGCCACCCACAGGTCAGGGATGTTGGGCGTCACGCTGGGGAAGACGAGCTGCGTGCTGTCCGGCGACCACGAGAACGGGCCCGATGGCGCGCGGGTCGTGACGGTCGCCGCGCCGGTGCCGTTCGGGTAGATGACGCTGAGCCCGCCACCGCCGAGGAACGCGATCCGCTGGCCGTCGGGCGACCACCCCGGGTTCAGCTCGTCGGCCGTCGGGGTGTTGGTCAGGTTGGCCAGGCCAGAGCCGTCACGGTTCACGATGTAGAGATCCCATCGGCCGCCGCGCTTCGACTGGAACACGAGGCGCGTCCCGTCGGGGGACCATGACGGGTTGGCGTCGTCCGCGGCGTCGTTCGAGACGTTGATCAGCCCCGAGCCGTCGGCGTTCGCGACCCACACCTCCCGGGCGTTGGCGGCGCCGTCATGGAACGCGACCCGCAGGCCGCACGGGATCGTGCCGTCGTTGATCGGAGCGTCGATCGGCGCGTCGATGGCGTCCACGCCGCCATCACGCATGTCCGCCACGCAGGTCCCGCTGATGCTCTCCTCGACGTCGTGATCCGACCAGCGGAAGCCCCCGGGGCACGTGCCGTCGGGGTACTGGCAGAACTGGTGCCCGGTCGCGGGGTTCGGCAGGCAGTGCCCACCGACGGCGAGGCCGCAAGAGGTGTCGTCCTCGCACTCGATATACGCCGGTGACGAGGGGCAGCCAGCGAGGGCTACGCCGCCGAGGGCCAGGGCGATCAGGGGGTAGCGGCGGTTCATCACGGGCTCCACGTCGACAGGGCTACGATCCGCCATGCGGGCGGCGATTCCAAGGGGTGTGGCGCTGCAGCGAGGCATCGGACACAGCGCGCGTCAGAAGACACGCAGATGGCCGGCCGGCCAATTGCCCACCCAGCCGCAGGGCAACAGGCCAGCGACGAACCACGGCAGCTGGCTGCGGAAGAACGTGCCGGCAGCACCGAGCCGGGTGGCGGCGAACACCTCGAGGTACAGGAACCGGACGTACGACGTGAGGTAGTCACCAATCGTGACGTCGATATCGAGCGGCAGCCCCGCCGGGATGTATTGCGAGAGCGTCAGCGCCGACACGGCGGCCCGCGCGGCGGCGTCCGCGAGTTCCGCGGTCTGCTGGGATTCCTCGGCGTCCAGCAGCCGAAGGATCTCGTACGACGGCGCGTCGAGCGTGCCGCTGGTGCTGTCAGGGCGATCGAGCGCCGCCGCCGCGGACGCCCACGAGTGTTCGCGCGTGACCGTGTGATCGGCGTCCGAGGGTTGCCCCACCGTTGCCAACCAGCGGGCGCTCTGGAGCGCAGCGAGCAGCGCCGCTTGCGTGGGCTTCGCCGGGAGCACGCCGGGCCACGGTTCGATGTGGATCATGGTTCCCACCCTGCTCCCTCGGCAGGCATCTGCAAGTTCTCTGGCAAGTAGTAGCGACCGCGCGCCGCCTGACCGCCGGCGCCGCCGACAGAATACAGCTCCCGGTCGGCCCAGATGTTCAGCTGGTGCTTGAACTCGTTGAAGGTCTTCGCCTGAAGGATCATCTTGTCGAGGTCTCGGTGCATCTGCCCCGAGCCCGGGCCGCTACCCTTGCCGGACTTGGCGGTGTGGCGGAAGTTCTTGCCGATGGTCAACGCGGTTTCGGTGCGGGCGTCGAGGACGGTCTGCAGAGACACCCCCCACTCCTTCGCCTTCATCGCGTGCTTCACCATCACCCACTCGTGAAGGTGGAACGGGTGGCGAATGTTGTTCTCGATGACAGCGCGCGCGCCGTTGGGGCCGCGGTCCGCGAGGAACTGCGCGAGTTCCGCCTTCGTGAGGCCATCGAACCACGCGACGAACTCGGGGCCGGGTGGCGGGATGTGCTCCGCGAGCGGCGTGCGGACGCCGGTGCTCGAGTGCTCGGCGGCGGTGGTCGCGTGCTTCATCCGCGCCGCGTCGGCTTCGCCGTCGATGATGTGCATCCCCCCGGCGGCCTCCGGGGCGTCGCCAAGTGCGCCGGCGAGGTCGCCGCTGGGCCGGCTCCCTGGCGCTGCGGCGCCATCGCCAAGCCCTTCCATCTTGGTGATGACGGCGTGGTCGCCCGCCGTGGCGCGAATCTCGGCGACGAGTTCACCAGGGGCCGCCGCGCCATGGCCGCCGACGGCGGCCGGACGCAAGCCGTTGTCGAGCGTGCTGGCGATGGCGCCGGGATCGACGCCCGCCGCCTTGAAGCCGCCGGCGGCGGCCTTGTCGCCAAGCGCAAGGGCCTTGCTCGCCGCGCGGTTGATCGCGGCCTCGATCGCAGCAGGGGCCTTGAGCGCGCCGGCCTGGATCGCCTTGGCGAAGTCGGCGGCGGTGGCGGCGACGCGCACGGCGGCATCGCCCGCCGCGCGGCCGGCGGCGGCGCCGGCGCGACCGGCCGCGCGACCAGCCGCGAGGCCGGCCTTCACGGGCGCGGCGCCGGCGCGCTCTGAGAGGTCGGCGAGGGCCTGTAGGATCGGGCCGTCGGGTTCGAGCGTCGGGAACTTCTCGGCGAGCTGCACCAGGCGGGCGCGGATGCTGGGCGGGATGTGGTCCGCCAGGGCGGCGCCGGCCTCCCCTGCCGCCGCGCCGCCGCCGCCGAGGGCAAGCCCAAGCTCGGCGCCGGTCAGCGCGTCGGAGGTGTACTCGTCGAAGCTGCTGAGGTCGCCGGTCGCGAGGTCGTGACCGGCGCGGCCACCGACGGCACCGAGGGCACCGCCGCCCAGGCCGGTGGCGGCACCGGTGGTGACCCGACCGGCCGCCGTCTCCAGCGCGGCCTCGCCGGCGATCCCCTTGATAGCGGCGCCCGAGGCGCCCTTGAGCGCGGCGCCGCCGGCGGTGGCGCCGACCGTGGAGAGGACGATCATGGCGCCCGCGATCGCGGCGGCGTCGCCGACCGCGCCGGCGAACTCCTCGCCGGTGATCTGGCCCTGGCGCTCGGCGCGGTAGGCGGCGTCATGCGAGCGCAGGAACCCGAACGTCGCGAAGTTGAGCGACGACTCGAGGGCGCCGCCGATGGCGGGCACGCGCTTGAGGTACGAGCTGACCGAGTGGTCCTCGGTGTTGCGGTGCATGTAGTAGCGGCCGAGTTCGCGCCGCACGTCGCCGTAGCCGGCGGCCAGCTCCTTGTCGAGCTGCTCGACGGCGCGCCAGGGAAGCCCGCCGCAGAACAGATCGAGGACGTTCGCGCGCCGGAAGTGCTCCAGCACCGCGGAGCGGGCCGCCGGGTCGAGGTCGGCCATCATGCCGAGGACCTTGCGCGCGTTGCGCGACTTGCGGGTCACCTCCTCGTGGGCGTCGTCGACGTACGTGATCCAGGAGTCGGCTTCGAGGAGTTCGATCGCGGTCGCCTGGTCGAAGCCGTGGAGGTCGACCATCGGGCCAAACTGACGGCTGTGGAGGCTCGCCTCCTTGTCGAGATCAGCAACGGTCCGATCCTGCGCGGTGGCGTTCGCGGCGATCGCCGGCCAGGTCGACGGGTCGCGCTCGGCCTTGGGCGCCTGGTACTTCTCGAGGTACGGCCAGATCCCGAGCAGGGTCAGGGCGGTCTTGACGAAGTAGAAGTGAACCGGGCGCGCGGGGAGCGGCGCGAGCTGATCGCCAATCTGCCGTTGTTGCTCGGGCGACGGGGTCCCGTTGGCGGCGATCCAGGTGTCGCGGATGGCGACGATGCGATCGAGCAGGTCGGCGACGTTGTCGGCCTCACTGCTGAGCCGGACGGCGGCGAGCTGGTGGTTGCCGGGCGCGACGGCCGCCGCGCCGGGCATGACCGGGCGGCCGGCGAAGCGGTGGGGGCCAATCTCGGTGGTGGCCTGGGCGAGTGCGGCCTTGAGGCGGGCGCCGAGCGACACGGCGAGCGGGTCGGCCTGGTCATCGTGGTCCGCACCGCCGGCGGACAGCATCGCGTGGATGTCGGCGGCGGCGGCGAGGTGGCCCGAGATGTCCTCGCCCAGCACGCGGACGGTGCTGGCTTCGAGCTGGTCACGGGCGGCGGCGAACGGCGAGAGGCTGGCGGCGATACGCGGGAGCAAGTGGATCGCGCGCTGGGCGGCCTCGGCGAGCTTGGTCTTGTTCGTGTCGGCAAGGGTGTGGCGCGGCACGTCGGCGCGGCCGTCGTGGTCGGCGTCGCGGGCGGGGTCTGCGAGGCTCTGACCGCCAAAGGTCGGGAGATGGGACTGGCCAAGCGGCTCGAGCGGCTTGCTCTGTC
>Ga0075163_10006235_pt1 | contig 15805 bp, 12 predicted proteins | sample JI1023141ADNA_FD_71478 | JGI IMG/M metagenome (GOLD analysis project Ga0075163, IMG submission 71478) | Wastewater effluent complex algal communities from Wisconsin, to seasonally profile nutrient transformation and Carbon sequestration -... | ecosystem: Engineered > WWTP > Effluent > Algae... | reverse complement strand
CTTACCCAAAGCCGCTATCCCTGCCGCGACATGCAGATCATCCCGACTTTTTCGCTGTTCTGGGTGAGCATGGTACACGACTACTGGATGCACCGCAGCGACGATGCCTTTGTGCAGACTTTTCTTGAAGGCATCGACGACGTGATTCGCTGGCACGACGAACGCCTGGATGCAAAAACCAGGATGAACGGCCCGCTCGACTGGTGGAATTTTGTGGACTGGAGTTGGGGCTGGAGCGACACCGAACACTTCGGCGGCGTCCCCGACGGTGCGCGCAACGGCGGTTCGGCCATTCTCACGCTGCAATACGTTTACACCCTGCGGCAGGCAGCCGATCTGTTCGAACATTTCGGCCGGAGCGAGCGCGCCGCTTTTTGCCGGGAAAGAGCCGACATGATCCGGACCCAAACCAAAGCCCTGTGTTGGGACGAACAACGCCAGTTGCTGGCCGATACGCCCGAAAAAAAGGCGTTCAGCCAGCACGCCAATATCTGGGCCGTATTGACCGACGCCGTACCGGCGGACCAGCAACCCGTTTTGCTGCGCCGCCTGATGGCCGATACGAGTATCCGGCAGGCGACCTATTATTTCAAATTTTACCTGTTCGAGGCCATGAAAAAAACCGGGCTGGGCGACGAATTCCTGCCCCAACTGGCGCCCTGGCACACCATGATGGCCAACGGACTCAGCACCTTTGCCGAAAGCCCGGAACCGGTGCGCTCCGACTGCCACGCCTGGAGCGCTTCGCCGCTGTACGAAATGTTGTCCATCGTTTGCGGCATACAGTCCGGCGCGCCGGGGTTCCGGACGGTGCGCATTGCGCCCAGTTTGGGAAAACTGGATTTTGCCGAAGGTAAAATGCCACACCCCAAAGGCGAAATCAGTGTACGGCTCCAAAGAACGGCCCAGGGTGGCCTCACAGCCGATGTCATCCTGCCCGAAGGGGTGCAAGGCGTTTTTAAATGGAAGGGGCTGGAAATTTTGCTGCGCGGAGGCTTGCAGCGGCTGGCTTTGTAGGGTATGGGAAAATTGAAATTGGGGTCATTTTGTTTCCATTTGGCAAGGTTACAGCACCTCGGCCACCACGAAAATGCTGCCGATCACCACGATCAGGTCGTTGGGTGCGGCGGTACGGCGGGCGGCCTTGAGGGCATTGCGCACCGAGGTATAGGCCCGTCCATTCAGGCCGTGCGCCGCGGCTTTTTCTTTCAAAACGGCGGCCTCCAGTCCGCGGGGGATGTCGGCTTTGGCAAAATAGTACCGCGCCTCCTGCGGAAACAACCCCAACACTTTGTCCACGTCCTTGTCGTTCACAAAACCGGTGATCAGATGGAGGGATTGGGGATTGGGGATTGGGGATCGGGGATTGGGGATTGCGGATTGGGGATTGCGGATTGGGGATTGCGGATTGGGGATTGCCAGAATCTGACGGATGCGTTCGAAAGCCAGTTGCAGGCCGGCTTCGTTGTGGGCACTGTCGCAGAGGATGGTCGGATTCTGGCCGATGATCTGCCAGCGCCCTATGAAGCGGGTGAGCGTGCGCAGGTTTTTGAGGCCATGTTGCACCGTGCCGGGTTTGATCCGGGGCAAAAAACGACGGAGTATTTCCACCGACTGGAGCAGGGTTGCCAGGTTTTTGGCCTGGTAGGGTCCGCCGGCGTCGAGTTCGAAAGTTTGGCCGTTCACTTCGTACACACTTGACAACCCGTCGCCGGCCGGTATTTCGGTCACCGCGAACTGTCGGTCGGCAAATACGATTTCGGAGCCGGTTTCAGCGGCCTTTTGGATGAATACCGGCGCCGATTCGGGGTGCGTTTCGCCAATCACCACCGGCACGCCGGGTTTAATGATGCCGGCTTTTTCGAAGGCGATCTGCGGGAGGGTATCGCCGAGCATGCTCTGGTGGTCGTAACTGATGTTGGTGATGACGCTCAGCAGCGGAGTGATGACGTTGGTGCTGTCGAGCCGGCCACCCAGCCCGACTTCGATGATGGCCACATCGACGCCGGCGCGGGCAAAATGATCGAAGGCCATGGCCACGCAGAGTTCGAAAAACGAAGGCTGGATTTGGGCAATTGCCTCGCGGTTTTGCGCCACAAAGTCAATGACTTGCCTGCGGGGGATATACTGCCCGTCCACCTTGATCCGCTCGCGGAAATCCTTGTAGTGCGGACTGATGTAAAGCCCGGTTTTGAGTCCGGCGGCCTGGCAAACGGCGGCCAGCATGTGACTCACCGAACCCTTGCCGTTGGTGCCGCCCACGTGCACACTTTTGAATCGCTGCTGGGGGTTGCCGAGGTGTTCGCACAAAGCCAGCGTGTTGGTCAGGTCTTTTTTGAAAGCGGCCGGCCCGATGCGGTGATACATGGGCAATTGGGCGTAGAGGTAGTCGAGTGTTTCGCGGTACGTCATGGCGGGACAAAAGTGGGTATTTTTCTTTTGTCATTTTCAGACAAAAACGAAGAGTATGTCGCACATTTGCAACACCCACCCACGAGCTGGAAAGCCCGTCATTCAGTGTGCTGTTTTGCAAATGAAAATCCTGTTAGTCAGCAATAGTAAGATCCCGATCAATACCTACGACGATGCGGAGCGCGTGCTTTGGTGGTTGGGTAAAGAATTGGCAAAAATGGGTCATCAGGTGACTTTTTTGGCAAAAAAAGACTCCAAATGCCCCTTCGCAACCGTGTTGCCGCTCGACGAAAAACAACCGCTCGACGCGCAAATCCCGCCCGACACCGACATCGTTCATTTTCACTGCGAACCACGCTCGCCCGTTCGCCAGCCCTATCTTGTCACGTACCACGACAATGCGGCCGAAGCGAGGGCGTTTGACCGGAACACCGTTTTTGTCTCGGCCAAACACGCCGCCCTGCACGGCGGCTCGGTTTACGTGCACCACGGCATTGATTTTTCGGAATACGGCACACCCGTGCTCGACAACCGGCGCATGTATTTTCATTTTTTGGGCAATGCAGCGTGGAGCGGTAAAAACGTGCGCGGCGCTATTGACATTGCTACGGAAGTGGGGTCGCGGCTCCACGTCATCGGCGGCACGCGGGTCAATTTTCGCAAAGGCCTGCGCATCACGCTCACCCCGAGCGTGCGGTTTCACGGCGTGCTCAACCCCGAAGGGCGCAACGCCATGCTCAACAGTTCCAAAGGCCTGATATTCCCGGTCATCTGGCACGAGCCGTTTGGACTGGCCGCCGCAGAAAGCCTGTATTTCGGCTGCCCGGTGTTTGGCACGCCCTATGGTGCACTGCCCGAATTGCTGGGCAAAAAAATGTACAACAGCAACGGCCGCAAACCCCACAGCGGCAGCGGCACGGTGGAGGCATTCTACTGCGATTTCGGCTGCCTGGCCATGAAAAAATCCGAACTGATCGAAGCCGTCAAACACGCCGACACCTACGACCGGGTCAAATGCCACGAGTACGCCCGCGAGCATTTTTCATCCGCGCGCATGGCCCAGGAGTACCTCGATTTGTATGAAAAAGTGCTGAACGGTCACGCCATACACCCGGACCCGCCCACCATGCCCGAAACGCCCGACGACAAGTTTTTGCCCTTTGGGTAGTAAAAGGTCATTTTGGGAGTCATTCGTTAGGGGCCTTTGAAGGTCATTCGTTAGGGTCATTCAAGGAGTCATTATTTAGGGTCGTTATTGGGAGTCAATGCGGAAATCGGTTATTTGCTGCACCCAGTGGTGAAAAAAGGGGGCATTCGGGATAAATTTGTGCAAACAAACCCGCCCAATTCCTGTTTACCCCAAAAATTATCGTCCCCTCTCACAACTCTCACACCCTCTTACGTCTCTCACACCTCTCACACCCCCTCTCACACATGCCCAACTGGTTGCTTTATACACTCGTTACCCTTGCCGCCTATGTCGGCATGGAATTCATGGCCTGGTTCACGCACAAGTACGTGATGCATGGTTTCCTGTGGAAATGGCACGAAGACCACCACTTGCCCAAGCATGAAAAGGAAGGTTTTTTTGAAAAAAACGACCGATTTTTCCTCGTTTTTGCCATTCCGAGTATGATTTGCTATATGATCGGCGGCCTGGGCGGCCCGTTTTGGGTATTGTTCATCGGCGTCGGGATATCACTCTACGGCCTCACCTATTTTCTGATCCACGACGTGTACATCCACCGTCGTTTTTCGTGGTTCAAGCAACTCGACAGCAAGTATTCCCGCGCCATACTGAGGGCGCACGGCACCCACCACGCCAAACGGTCCAAAGAGGAAGGCGAATCCTTCGGCCTGCTGGTGGTGAGCCCGAAATTTTTCAAAAAACGCGCGAAAAAAGAGGATGAACAGTTGATCGGGAATAATGTGCTGTGAACAGGACATCCTTCCGCGATCAGGGCGAATAATTTACCTGAATACAACCCTGAGCAGTACCAAAACAAAGCCCGTCAGAAACAGGGTTGTAAAGATCAACTTGTTGTGCCTGGCCAGCCAGTTGGGCAAATAAATATCAAAGTTGTCTTTTTGCGAATCGGAATACTTTCTCGCAACCAGCGTGAGCGGGCATGACCATCTGAATATCAGCAATACAATTCCTTCGAGCACGATCATGGCAATGGCTACCCAGGTGTAAAAGGTGATGTGGCCGGATAGTCCTGAGTACAAAACACCAAAGGTTGCGCCCGCCAAAATCACCCAGATAAGGGTATGCAGAAGTTTGATTGTAATCAAGTGACGGTTCATGCCCCAAATATAACAATGGTGTGACGACTTCGCCGAATGGCGGGATATTTCTTTCATGAGGCGAACAATCTGGGTCACACCGCCTGTTTGGGCGTGTTTTTTCGTGCCCGCCACCCCTCCGGCCCTGTGCCCTTCTCCTTCGTCCACAATCGTATAAACTGCCGGCTGCTCTCATACCCGCAGGCCACGGCAATTTCCTTGACAAACATTTTGGTGTGCTGTAGCAACTGCTCCCCGTGCTGCAAACGCAGGCGGTTGCGATAAGCCTGGATGGATTCGCCCGTGTGATGGCGAAACAAACGCGCCAGGTGGCGGGCGCTCAGGTTCATCATTTTGGCCAGGTCGTTGATCGTGAACCGCGCATCGAAGCGGTTGGCGAGTATTTCCTGCGCCCGGTACACTTCGGCATTGAAGTGATTGTCAAAATCGAGAAAGGTATTTTGCTGGTCCTTGGTCTCCGCCCGGCGGATGTTGATAACCATTTCCCGGGCGATTTTCGCAGCCAGCAGGGGGCTGCACCATTTGTCTATCAGCGCCAGCGACATGTCGATGCCGGCAGTCATGCCCGCACTGGTAAATATTTCTTTATCAAACACATACAGGCGCTTGTCCAGGAATTGCGCTTTCGGAAAACGTTTCTGTGCATAGGAAAGGCATTTCCAGTGGGTGGTGCATTGCACCCGGTCGAGCAGGCCCGTTTGCGCCAGCACCATCGCTCCCGAACAAATAGAACCGATGGATACACCCCGTTTGCGCTGCATCCAGAGCCAGTTTTTCATGCCGGCGATGGCGTCGTCCAGTTCGCCCCGAACATAACTGGCAAAATCAAAACCCGGCACACACACCAGGTCGCCTTTGCCCAGCTCCAGGTCTTCCGGTTTACTCAGCGCAGTCAGCAGCGGCCCCTGCTCCGTTTGAACCGCTGCTCCGGCAGCCGCAAAATGAATCCGGAAGCAGGGGCCGCCCAACTGGTTGGCTTCGTAAAATACCTGCGCCGGACCGGAGAGATCGAGCAGGTGCGTTTTGGGGAACAGCAAAAAAACGATGTTAACTGGCTTCATTTAAATCTCGACTGGACAGATTGGGACAAAATTAAGTCGATAAAAGACATACTCCAATTCGGGACAGGCACTTCGATACCTTTGATCAAAACACACAGCTTATGAAACAACTACTTCCGTTGCTTTTGCTCGGTTGGCTACCGGCATTGGCCTCCGCCGCCTCTGATTTTCCACTCTTTTGTAAGGCACCCGAATCCGCTGGCGGCCTGAAACCGGATCTGCCCATCCTCGTTTCGCCGCAATGGGTGAGGGAACACCAAAGCGATCCCGACCTGGTGATCCTGCAGGTCAATTTCCTCCAATTCGACTATGAAAAAGAGCACATCGAAGGCGCCCGCTTTTTGTGGCCGGCCTGGCTGGCGCCCGACAACCCCGAGATGGGCAGTTACAACGTGCCCGGCCCCAAACAGGCGACCGAAATATTGCAAAAACTCGGTATTTCCAAAAACTCAAAGGTGGTATTGTGCCACGTGCGCAACGAGGTATCGGTGACCGCCCGGATGTTCCTGACGCTGGAGCAATTGGGATTGCGCGGACAGGTTTCGTACCTCAACGGCGGTCTGGAAGCCTGGAAAAAGGCCGGCTACACCGTCACAAAAGCAGTGCCTGTGGTGAAAAAAGGCAACTTCAAAGCCATTCCTGCCGATGTGATCGTGGATAAAGACTACGTGCTCCAGGCATTGAAATCCTCCGTTTCTGTGGTCGTGGATGCCCGAATGAAACGTTTTTACGACGGCGACCCCACCGGCAATCCCCGCGACGGCCACATCACCGGAGCGCAAAACATACCCTATACCGAGATGGTGGACAGCTTGAACCAGTTCAAAGCCGAAGCCCAGCTGGAAACCTACTTTTCGCCGGTGGTGCCCGACAAATCAAAGGAGGTTGTGGCCTATTGTTTCATCGGTCAAACTGCCTCGGTAGTGTACATGGCCGGCCGGCTCCTGGGTTACCGGGTCAAATTGTACGATGCTTCACTCCAGGAATGGAGCCGGAAAGAAGAACTGCCGATGGAGAAGACACCGCGCTGAGTTTTTTATGCCCCGATTGCACGGAAATTGGATAAAAATCCTTGCTTTGCGGCAGCATAACTCAGTTGGCTATTAAACTCTTCTCCTACAATATGAAACAGAAAATACGCATGGGCATGGTCGGTGGCGGCATGGGCGCCTTCATCGGCGGTGTACACCGCATGGCCGCCGCACTGGACAGCGAAATCGAACTCGTTTGCGGCGCATTCAGCAGCGACCCGGAAAAATCCAAAGCCTCCGGCGCTCAACTGAGCCTGCCGCCCGATCGCTGCTACGGCACCTTCAAGGAAATGATCCAGCGCGAAAAACGCCTTCGCCCGGAAAAGCGGATGCAGTTTGTAAGCATTGTCACCCCCAACCACGTCCACTTTGCACCCGCTAAAATGGCGCTGGAAAACGGGTTTCATGTCATCTGCGACAAACCGCTCGCTTTCAACATGAAAGAAGCGCTGACGCTGGAAAAACTGGTGGAAAAAACCGGCCTGATCTTCGCTCTCACCCACAATTACACGGGTTACCCGATGGTGAAACAGGCCCGCATGATGATTCGCAACGGCGAACTGGGCAAAATCCGCAAAGTGGTGGTGGAATACCCGCAAGGCTGGCTTAGCACCAAAGCCGAAGACACCGGCTCGAAACAGGCGGCCTGGCGCACCGATCCGCAGCGCAGCGGTATCGCCGGATCCATGGGCGACATCGGTACCCACGCCGAAAACCTGGCTGAATACATCACTGGTCTGCACATCACCGAACTCTGTGCCGACATCAGCATTTTCGTACCGGGCCGACAACTCGACGACGACGGCAACGTGCTGCTGCATTTTGACAATGGCGCAAAAGGTGTCCTGCATGCCAGCCAGATATGCGCCGGTGAGGAGAACAACCTCAATATCCGGGTCTACGGCGAAAAAGGCGGACTTGAATGGCGTCAAATGGAACCCAATACACTGATAGTCAAGTGGCTGGACAAGCAAACCCAAATTTTCCGCACAGGTGTGGGACCGCTTTACCCGGAATCACTCGCGCACACGCGCATCCCTGCAGGTCATCCGGAAGGTTACCTGGAAGCCTTTGCCAATATTTACCGCAATTTCGCCCACTGCGTTCGCGCCCGGCTCGAAGGCAAAGTGCCCGATCCGATGCACACCGACTTCCCTACCGTGTCCGACGGCGTGCGCGGCATGCGATTCATTGAAAAGGTGATCGCCAGCGGCAAGAGTAAAAGCAAGTGGGTAAAGGTGTGAAAGGGTGAGAGAGACGTGAGGGGGGTGAGAGGCGTGAGGGATGATAGATAGTGTGAGAGGGACATAAAAAGGCGACTCCGGGAATCCGGAATCGCCCTTTTTTTTGCCCCGGTCATGGAAAGTTGGAAAAAACCGGGGCTTTGACGGACCAAAAAAATCCGCCGTACCGATACTTCGTCACGCGGTTGCACCGGGGGCCTTTTTGAACAGACCGCCTACGATGGAGCCCAGACCGCCGCCGAGCAAGGCAGTGATGATGTTCATCACCATGTTGTCGCCACCGCTACCGCCCATGACGGCTGCGATGATGAGCGGAAGTACGTTGCCGCCTACTGCACCGCTGAGCAAATTGCCCACCATGCCAAGGCCGTTCTTTTTGAGCATGTTGCCCAGATAGCCGCCACCGGCGCCCAATACCGTGTTGAGAAGATAAGGTAAGATTGATTCCATTTTGTTCTGATGTTTAGTGAACAAATAAGTGAGTCAGTTTTTCGCTCCAAAACTATACATTTCTTCTGCAATTACACACAATCGATTTGTAAAAATATTTTTATTCATTATCATTAAAGTATTTAATTCCAGATTTTAAAAACAAAACCGTTTCTTCGCAGGCTGTCGGCGGGGGTTTGCCCTGCTATCAGATCAAATGGTGCAATGATCCCGGTCATCCCGAGTGATGACAAAATGCTTACAGGATTTTTACCGGCATCTGGCAAACACCTCATACTTTTGCACTGTCTGGATTTTGACTAAATTACTCAATCGGAACAATCCCTCCATATGCAGCGTCGCTACCGCACCATTTCCGACATGAAATTGAATGAAAGCGCCCTTACCCTCGCTTTCACCGACCCTGCCCTGGCTGGCAAACTCACTGCCATGGGGGTTTTGCCCGGTGCCCGAATCGAACTGGTACGCGAAGCGCCATTTGGTCAGGCGTATTATATCAAGGTGGACGGCGTTCGCCTCGCGCTCCGGGAAGAGGAAGCCGCAAGCATTTTACTGGAAGTATGAACGAGCACAGCGGCAAAATCCTCAAGATAGCCCTCATCGGAAATCCGAACAGTGGCAAATCCACCGTTTTCAATCAACTGACCGGGCTGCGCCAAAAAACCGGCAACTTCCCCGGCGTCACGGTGGACATGAAAGAAGGCCGGCTGCGCTTCCCCAGCGGCTTCGAAGCAACGCTGATCGACCTGCCCGGCACCTACAGCCTCTACCCTACTTCTTCCGACGAGAAGATCGTCACGACCGTACTCACCAACCCAAAAGACGGCTTTTATCCCGACGCCCTGGTGTATGTGGCCGATGTGAATCACCTCGAAAAACACCTGCTGCTGTTCACCCAACTGCGCGACCTGGATCTGCCCATCGTGTTGGCACTCAACATGGCCGACACCGCAGCCGAGGCCGGTATCAAGGTCAACATCGCCCGGCTGGCCGAGCGACTCGGCGTCCCGGTGGTATCCATCAGCGGCCGCACCGGCGAAAACATCCAGAAGCTCCTGTTTGAACTGGAAAAACTGTTAAAAATCAGCGCTTCGGACTGGACCGGGTACGCACCTTTCTATCCGTTCCGCGAGGCAGAAAAACAGGTGGTGGATGCCGTACAACTCAACCTCGGCGTTGACAACCCGTACCGGGCCCTCATCATAGCACACCATTTTTCCTGGCTGCCCTTCCTGCAAAAACAGGAGCGCGAAACCGTGGCTGCCATCGTCCAGACCAAAGATTTTCAATCGTTGCGGGCGCAGGTGGACGAGACGCTCGACCGCTTCGACCGCTTCACGCCCATTGTGCGGCAGACGATCCTGCAACCATCCGTTGAGCCCGCCACTTTTACCGACCACATCGACGCCCTGCTGACCCACCGCTGGTTTGGGCCACTCATTTTTTTCGGGGTCATGCTGCTGGTTTTTATGGCCATTTTCTTTGGCTACGACATCACCGGGGGCTGGGTGGAAAGCGGCACCGGCGCCGTGATCGACCTGATCGGCGGCACCCTGAGCGACAACTGGTTTTCTTCACTGGTGACCAAGGGTATTTTGCCCGGCTTGCAGGGAGTACTTGTTTTTGTCCCACAAATCGCGCTATTGTTCCTGCTCATCACCATCCTGGAAGAAGTGGGCTATATGGCGCGGGCCGTTTTTATTTTTGACAAAACCATGCGCCGCTTCGGCATGAACGGTCGAAGCATTGTGGCACTCATCGGCGGAGGCGCCTGTGCCGTGCCGGCCATCATGGGCACACGCACCATCTCCAACTGGAAGGAACGGCTCATCACAGTCATGGTGACGCCTTTTATCAGTTGCAGCGCGCGCATTCCGGTGTACCTCGTACTGATCCCGGTGGCATTTCCCGACAGCAACTGGTGGACCAAAGCGCTGATATTTGGCGGGATGTACTTTTTCGGCCTGGCCGCCGCCCTGGGTGCCGCCGCCGTTTTCAAAAAAATACTGCGCACCAGCGACCCGTCCTACCTCGCGCTGGAATTGCCCGTTTACCGCATGCCGCACTGGAAAAATGTGTGGCTGACGGTATGGGAAAAGGTAAAAGCATTCATCGGCGGGGCTGGCAAGATCATCCTTTACATCTCAATCGCCCTGTGGCTGCTGGGCAACAGCGGGCCGGCCGGCGCACTGGAAAATGCCGAAAAAGAAGTCCGGGCCCAGGTATCGGCCGATGTTTCGCCGGATTCGCTGGGTGATATGATTGCCGCCAAAAGAATGGAAGCCTCCTTTGCCGGCATCATCGGCAAAACCATCGAACCTGCCATCCTGCCGTTGGGCTACGACTGGAAAATCGGCATTGCCCTGCTGTCGTCGTTCGCAGCACGGGAGGTTTTCAACGGCACCATGTACACCATTTACAGTCTGGAAAGTGTGGCGGATATGGAAGAATCGGAAGCGCAAAACCAGCGTCCTTTTGAGCGATACAGCCGGTTGCGCCAACAAATGACCAACGACAAATTTGACAACGGCAAGCGGGTGTACACACTGGCGACGGGTGTTTCGCTCCTGATTTTTTATGCGCTGGCCATGCAGTGCATGAGTACGCTGGCCGTGGTGCGTCGTGAGACCGGCAGCTGGAAATGGCCCTTGTTCCAGTTTGTGTTTATGAGCGGGCTGGCGTATTTGTGCGCATGGATTGCTTATACGGTGTTGGCGAAGGTGTAAAAATGTTGTTTCTACAGATGCAACTATTGAATTATGGCCCGTTACTACAATTGCCGCTCCCGTACAGCAAACAGAAAATAACTTGCTAAAATCAGGATAACCCAATCAAGTGTCAGTAGTTTTGTAGTAAAGTTAACCCAGAAAAATGGCCATTCAAGCCACGTACCGAACACACATGCCAAAGCAAAAAGCGGCAGACCGGTCATTCCTTTATTTTTTACCATAATAGCCCCAAATATCTTTAATAAAAAGAGGCCAGCAAAGCGCATTTTAACCCCTAAAACGGTATTGCCAGGTTCTATAACGATCATTGGGCTAATGACGAAAAAGGCACCCAACAGAACATTGAACCCAATGTAAAACCAGATTACAATGCCAAGCCAGGTCGGAACTCCATTTTTTCTTTTCATGGCTGCTTTTTAATGTAACGCATCTTCATAATTGAATGCTGTCATTGAGAACGAAATGTATGCACATCAGCGAAGATGCCTAATAAAACCGGCGCGCATATTTCAACGGTTTGCAAGGGCATATCTAGGTATTCAGGGCTTAATATCTGTGTTAATGGTTAGCATATTGCGTTGTGAAACCACCAGATGAAAATGGCCGGTGTTCCTTTTTTTTATTTATAGCGGACTGGCATATTTGTGCGCATGGGTAGCACATACGGTGTTGGCGAAGGTGTAAATTTCATGATATTATTCTATTGCAATTATTTTTGAATACAAAGTTTGCCCTGTATGTATTTTTGCGAGATAAATTCCATTTGCCGAACCGACTAAATCAATTTCTATCTTTCTGTTTGTCATTGCTTTTTTAATAATTATTTCGCCTTGCATGTTGTAAATTTCCAAAGTGGCATTTTCGCGCCATTCTATATTGCCAATTTCAAACTGGAATTTCCCGTTTGATGGATTTGGATAAATTAAAATGTCACTTTCGGCTTCAAGAGTTGAAGTTGAACTGGTCATAGGGCACCCGATAAGCGTCGGTGAAAATTTATCAACGTTCGTCCCATCTCCCAGTTGGCCCCATTGGTTATCTCCCCAAACCCAAATCGTGCCGTCCGTTTTTTGAGCCAGACAATGGATAAATTTAGTAGATATGTTTTGCCAGTTGGTAGCTATTCCAATTTGAGCAGGCGTTGTTCTGTCAATCGTGGTCCCGTCGCCCAGTTGCCCGGTATTATTCCTTCCCCAAGACCAAAGTGTGCCATTTGATTGCCGGGCTAATGCGTGCCAGGCGCCGGCGGAAATATCCTGCCAATTGGTTGCGGTTCCAATCTGTGTTGGTACAATTTTGTCAACGGTAGTACCATCGCCTAATTGACCAAACATATTAAAGCCCCATGCCCATAATGTTCCGTTTGTTTTTATTGCCAGCGTGTAATAAACGCCCGTAGAAACCTTTTGCCAATCTGTGGCAGTCCCAATCTGTGTTGGTACATTTTTGTCAACAGTAGTACCATCGCCCAATTCACCATACTGATTTTGGCCCCAACCCCATATTGTTCCATTGGTTTTTTGTGCAATGGTGAGATGTCCGTTAACTGAAATGTTTTGCCAATCCGTCGCCGTTCCAATTTGTACAGGGGTGCTTTTGCTAATGTTGGTACCGTCGCCTAAATAGCCCGATAGGTTGTACCCCCATGCCCAGAGTGTTCCATTGGTTTTTAGCGCCACTGTGTGATACTCGCCTGTCTCGGCGAGGTGCCAATCCGTATCTGTACCTATCTGCGTTGGTATGTTTTTTTGTACGGTGGTTCCATCCCCGAGTTGGCCATATTGATTATCGCCCCAAATCCAAAGGGTTCCATCGGTTTTAATCGCTACAGTAACAAAAGAGCCGGCTGAAAAACTTTTCCAGTTGGTCAGAGGCCCTATTTGTACCGGCGTATTTCTATAGATGTACGTACCGTCGCCCAACTGCCCGGCCTGATTTTGGCCCCAGGCCCAAAGGGTACCATCCAACTTCTGGGCTACTGAAAAATAAGAGCCCGTACTGATTTCCTGCCAACAAATGAGTTGTGCATTGGCGGCAATGTTAAAATGTAATAAGAATAAAAAAGCAAATACGTTTTTCATGATTTTGTCATTTGATTTTCCTACTCGTATGGCTTTTCAGTATCGCCCCGTTTTTTAAAGTTGTTTCTGGTCTCAACTGTGCAGTATAAGGTTAAGTGCGGACAGATAATTCGAATCACCGGCGTCAATCGTATTACCGCATATTCTGTCATTCATGATCGTTGTATGCTTTATTTATCCATTCCCGCACTTCTTCCTTTGATGAAGTGTCATTTATACACGCAAACGCCCCCTCCTGACCAATGCCGGGAGGGGGCGTTTGCATACATTTTGGCATAGGGTATTTTTTCAATTTTTTTGTGTTGGAGCGCCTAAAGTTAATTGACATTCCGGAAACAGAAAATAAAATATGTTTCGGACTACACTTTATTGGAATAAAATGCCAAAATCAAACGAAACAGGCATATTAGCAAACCATATGCGGCTATATCCGTTTTTTTGATTAATTTAGCAGGTTGAAATATTCTGTGTGTTGCTTGAAGGCATCTTCCAATTCTTAATCATTTGACCAATGATGACAACCCTCACTTTTTGCCGCCGCATATCCGTTTACTGTCTCCTCGGCACTTTTTTTACACCAACACCGTGGCTTCAAGCCCAATCTTGCCCCGGCCTCGGGTCTTTCACCCTCAATGTGGTGCCTGCTCCCGAACCCGACATTACGGGAAATACGGAATTTTGCCAGGGAGGCAGCACAACGCTCAGCGTCAGCGGAGGGCCTTTTTCTTCCTATGCCTGGTCGGGTGGCGGCGGAAATACGCCAAGCATCACCGTCAGTACACCGGGCACCTACACAGTGACAGTGACCAACAGCGCCGGTTGTTCGGGCACGGCATCACAACAGGTCGCCACGGCTCCCGCTCCTGTTCCCAACATTACCACAGCGCCTTATGCCTGCAACGGGCAATTTACCCTCGATGCCGGCGCAGGTTTTGACACTTACAACTGGAGCACCTCCGACAATACACAAAACATCACTGTCAGTACCAACGGAAATTATACGGTCACCGTGACCAATGCGCTGGGCTGTACCGGTACCGATACGCAAAATGTGAGTATCCCTGCTCCGCCCAACGTATCCATTACCGGCAACCTGAACATTTGTTCCGGAAGCAGCACCCTCCTGAGCGCAACGCCGGGGTTTGTCCAATATCAGTGGACAGGCGGCGGCAGCGGCTCTACCCTTTCGGTCAATGTCGAAGGCACATACAACGTCACAGCGACGGATGCAAACGGATGTACCGATGAAGCAACTGTCACAGTATCAGAACTGGCCTTCACTCCACCCACCGTCAGTGGCGGCGGCGTGCTTTGTCCTGGGACTGCACTGACCCTCAGCGTAGATGCCCCGGGCTACGCAGGTTACAACTGGTCCAATGGCTTTTCCACCCAGAACATCACGGTGACCACTGCTGGTGTGTACAATGTCACGGTCACTGCCGCCAACGGCTGCACCGGAACGGCATCGGCTACGGTTATTCCCGGTTCCTCCACCACCACGAGCATCATCGGCAACCTGACGATTTGTGCGGGCGGATCCACCACACTCATTGCTACCGGCAGTTTCCCGTCCTACGACTGGTCCAACGGCGACAATGGCTCCATCATCAACGTCGATCAGACAGGTCCCTACACGGTCACAGTGACCAATGCGCAAGGTTGCACCGGTACTGCCACAGCAACGGTTGTACCCGGTACATCGCCTGCGGTCAGCATAGCCGGCGTCAACGGTATTTGTCCAGGCGCCTCAACCACACTGACCGCACAACCCGGCGGGCTTTCTTCCTACAACTGGTCCAACGGGCTGACCGGGCAAAGTATCAGCATCGATCAGGCAGGAACATACAGTGTGACCGCCACGGGGGCACCGGGCTGTACGGGCACGGCCACTTTTACGGTTAACGATTTGCCGGCTCCGGCTCCTAATATCACCGGACCCGCTTCAATTTGCAGCGGCACTTCGGGCACATTGTCCGTCACCGGCTTTTCCGCTTACAACTGGTCAACCGGACAAAACACCCCAACTATTACAGTGACCACTGCCGGCACGTACACGGTGATCGTCACGGCAGCCAACGGCTGCACCGGAAGCGACGCTTTCCCCCTGACGGTCAATCCCAACCCAATACCGAACATCGTGGCGTCAGCGTACGCCTGCAACGGCCAGTTGACACTTGATGCAGGAAGTGGCTTCAACGGGTATCAGTGGAGCAACAGCGCCAACACACCAGACATCACCGTCACCACTTCGGGCAACTATTTTGTGACAGTGACCGACGCCAACGGCTGTACCGGGGTGGACAACATCAATGCCCAGATTCCACCTGCACCCAATGTCAATATAACAGGCAACGCCCAGATTTGCGACGGCGAAATAGGGACGCTCAGCGCGACGCCGGGCCTCGCTTCCTATTCCTGGTCAAATGGTTTGTCGGGCAATACCATTCAAGTCGATCAGGCCGGGCTTTACACTGTCACGGCTACCGATGC
>Ga0075163_10006234_pt1 | contig 15806 bp, 17 predicted proteins | sample JI1023141ADNA_FD_71478 | JGI IMG/M metagenome (GOLD analysis project Ga0075163, IMG submission 71478) | Wastewater effluent complex algal communities from Wisconsin, to seasonally profile nutrient transformation and Carbon sequestration -... | ecosystem: Engineered > WWTP > Effluent > Algae... | reverse complement strand
TCTCTGATCTGGAATAATAGAGATGATCTAGACTTGCATGTTATTACCCCACGGGGACAAGAAATCGCCTATTACAGAAAAAAGAGTACTTGTGGTGGTTGGTTAGATGTTGATATGAATATTAGTGGGGAGACAGATACTCCTGTAGAAAATGTGAGATGGAGTAAGACCGTTGCTCCTCGAGGACAATATAAAGTAATAATTCACAACTTCCGCAACAGGTGTAGTACTACAGTACCTTTCAAGCTTGAAGTACAAGTAGGTGACGAAGTGTTTAGTTTTGAAGACCGTGTAATGTCTCAGAGTAGGCCAAACGAAGTAGTTACTTTTGAATACGTCCCTAACAACCCTGTGCGAATCATTTCTTCGTCCAGCCAACGTAATACGCCTGTTAAAAATGGTAAAGTATGGAACCTAGTCCCAGATACGTATGTCAAAGTAAATGGTATTACATTGTCTCCGAATTACTGGCAAGATGAACCTCTCCGGCATATTGGTAAGCATCTGTTCTTCCTTCTAGAAGGATGTAAAGATACGAATAACACCCTCGGAAGAGGTTTGTTTACTGAACACCTGAAAACAGAGTTCCGGCCTATTCGTAGTACGTTAGAGGCACATCTAGCAAGAGTGCCTATCAAGGAAGTAGTGAACCCAGCATGTGGCGTAGGTATTAATACTACCAAACAAGATTGGGAGATTTATTTGAAAGTTACTACTATTTCAGGAGTACAAGATATTCATATTGATCGATGGGATTAAGATAATCTCTGAATAATATAGTTCATATCTTCTTGTATTTTTTTAACTCTTTCTTTTTTTGATGGCCGCTGATTTTCTGTGGGGCCTTCTAATTGTGCTAAAGCCTGATCTACATAATCTTGAATAGTATAGTTAGAGATGATCTGTGTAGCTTCGTTTGCCTTAATAAATCTGTATACGTTGTTTATTTTATATAGTATTTCTTGATCTGTTTTCTCAGCCATTACTTATTGTCTCTGCTAATGATTGATTGTAGGACATCTTAGTGTTTTCTTTCGTTGCGGCGAAAAAGTTAGTAAAGTCTGCTTTAACTAAAAAATCTATTAAACGATTATGTCCTTTTTGTTCTAAGTATGTAATTAGTTCAGTAGAAGCGTTTAACACAGAAGAACTTTGGGCCAAAAAAGAAAGAGAATTGGCGTAGTTAGAAATACTTGTAATAATAGCTTTCGTCTTACTCTTAGCCTCATTTATCTGTGCCACAGTTGGACTATTTAGTAATGGCCCCCAAAGACGTAGTACTTCCTCTTGAGGTATAACAAATAATAATTTTGTGATATCTCTTACTATACCCACTAAATCAGAATAAACAGTTACAGGATAAGAATCTTTGTTAGGCGTATTTGAGTAAACAAGAGGGGAGACACCTGTTACTAAATGTTCTCCATTACTATCTACAACGATACTATTTAATGTGACCAAACTTTCTCCATCAGAGAGGGTCAAAATAGTATCTGTAGCGTACGTATCTGTAAATCCTATCTCTGTAGATATAGATGGAGAGAAAAGTACTTTAGCTGTTTCTCCTGTATTTACAGAGGATATTTGTAGGCGGTTTTCTACAATGGAGACAGTTGTAAAATAAGAAATACAGTCACGCAAGTCTTGGTAATCTATCTCATAGGGATTTTTTGCCGGGCCGAAAAGGATACCAAGTTCACTATGACAACTATCTACAGCCGATGTAAACACTCCCGTTAGGTGGTTGTATTGTCCAGGAGCAGGTATCAAGAACATACTTGTTAGAGAAGGATCTCCATATACTAAAAATTTATCAACGTCAGACGAGAAATAAGAGCATAATCCAAATTGAAAAAGATTGCCCAACGTATCTAGTGTATTAAGACCGTTATTAATAACCAGCATTAGAGAAGCAGTAGTATAAGATCCAGCAGGAATATCTACAGCAATAACTCCGTCGGGTATCGTCACGCCTTCTAGTAATGTGTACCCTTTTGGTAAGACTGGGCAAGTAACTTGAAAATACAGCCTCTTCTTTGTAGAGAATGTTACAGCACCTGTATTAGCTCTTATGTATTTTTTTCCTTGTGCCGCCAAAGAAGGAAAAGGAATATTATAAGAATTTGTATCTACTGTTACCTTAAAAGCCGTAGAAGATACCGTTATTTGTGGGCCACTTTCAGCTACAGCTTTTGTTTTCTCCTTTGTTATTGTTGTATTTAATAGTGGAGAATAAGCAGAAATACTGGTTTCTAATCCTGTTAAATAGCTATAAGAAGATAGTACATTGATGAGAGTAGATACAGAAGATTGTTCTTTTTTAACTGCGTCATTTGTTGATACCGTATCTGATAATTTACTGAGAAGATCTTCTTTAATAAAAGCGAAATCAAATATTGGGTTAAAAGTACTTATGTTTCTTTGTAACTCAATGATCAGTGGGTATAATTGATTAAGTAAGGAAAAACCTGAATAAATGTTTTCTAGAACATCTACGCTGTTATCAGCGACGGAAGATTCCCCAGACTTGTAAGTTTGAAATGAGTGTAGATACTCAAATAGAGCGTTCTTAAGGTTACTGTTGGCACCCTTGGATAAGAAAATTTGTAATTGTACAGTTGCATCAGAACTACTTTCTTTCTCCACGTTATTTATATATTGAAGAGAGTCGTACATTTTCTGCAATATACCAACATAATCGGATACATATTTCCTTAATGTATTATTAGCCTTATATACATAAGCCAAAGGAAGATTAGGATTGTTTATGAAATAGAAGTATGTATTTTCTTGATCAGATAGGTAGGTATCCAAAAAAGATAAGTTGATATCCGATATCTTCATTATACTTGCTCCATAGACTCTGCCTTTCTAGACTTATATTTACTTCTTTGAAAGAACTCTATTTTCCTTATATCCTTTCTGGTTAAGACACTGGCCATTTTTCTGATGCCGTCCGTATCGAGAGAGAGAAGTTCACAGATATTAGAAAATGAATTAAAAGGTGTTTCATCTAACAACACCTCTCTTCCTTTTACTATCTTTTTTCTAAACTTTTCATCAGATTCGTACAGCCATCTATAAGACCCTTCTGCCAACCGACGGAGAGAGGGACTTTTTGACTCCTTATATAGAACGTAGTCGTAGACGGCTCTAAGAATTACTTTGTACCAGATTAATTTATATCCCTCAAATCTTTCATCTTTTGCTGGCCGATAATAATCGACTTCTAGTTCTAATACAAACTCTCTCATACCCAGAAGTATATAAGAGTGAAATTTTTGATACAATAGTTGGTATAAGTATTTTATGAAGAAGGAGTCAGATCCGTACAAAAGTGTAGTGTTCTTTTATGATGGGCCTTCGTATCAACTAAAACAAGGATATATGTGTACTAATGCCAGTTGTAGTAAAGATAAAATTAGGGAAATGCCGATAAACGGGCACTCTGTTGGTCAGGCAAGAAAGCTGTTTGACAAGCAGCTAAAGCTGACTGAGCTGAAAATCTTTGACAGATTTGAAGAGAAGGAAGAATTCTCGGAGCGCCTCGCTGGGTTTATGCATCTGGGAGAGGAGGCGGAAATTCCGTCTCAGGCTCAGGTTGATAAATTTATTGAATTAATGCACGATGCATATGTACAGAGTGATAATAAACATACTGTACAGCCAAATATTAAGGGAGTCCCAACAGGAGGAGATTTCCTAGATAAAAGTGAATATTGGCGACTATTTATGGAAGAAAATAAGACTGATAAGAAGAAGGAAGAGGAAGCCGCCAAGAAGAAAAAGGACGAAGAAGAGAAAAAGAAGGCGGAAGAAAAGCGGAAGGCTGAGGAAGAGAAGAAAAAGGAAGAAGAGCGCCGCAAACGCGAAGAAGAAGATAAAAAGGTCGCAGTGGCTCTGGGGGCAAAGGAGGACCGAAAGAAGAAATACGCCGATAAGTTTGGCGTCTCGTACAGCTCGTACGACGGGTATCCCTATTTCATATCTGCCCCCGAAGGCGTCCCGACCCTAGTTACGTCGTCGCTCCAGGCCGCCATTAATCGTTCTATATACGAAGCTATTAATGAATATACAAGCCATTCTTACCCAGACGAGTTTTCCCTTGTGGACACCGCGCCGTCGGCGCTGGAATTGTATAATACTGTGAAAAATAATGAACGCTACGTCTCTCTCGAAGAGGATATTATGGCACGTATTGATCATAATACTATTGATGCCGGTCTGGTACGTAAAGAATTTGAAGATATTTATAATATCCTTCACAAAGTATACGAGTCAGTGGACGATGCCGATGGATATGTAGATAGTATTCTCAACACCTTTGGTAAGAATGTATTGAGAAAGCGTGTTGGTCTTGAGGCCACAGAGTATTCGTGTTCGTTCGAGGATGAAGTTAAAGAGTTTATGAATAGTAATAAGTTCGATATCAAGGATATCGAAGGGAGTACGAAAAAACTACTCCTAACATTTACTGATGATGTTGTTAAAAAATACTGCGAAGATGAAGGTCTCGACGAAGACGACGCTACGCAGCTCCATGAGCTGTTCAAAAACATCCGAGAGAAAATGGGAGAGGGAACTGGTATGCTGAGCATGAAGCCTGAGACCAAGGAGTACGCTCGATCTGTAACCAAGGAGGGTGCCAAACGTGGCGCTCTGAGATCCCTAACGAAGACGGTCGGGAAAGGGCTGTCGGATTTCATCGTCAAGAAGGGCGGAGGAGGGTCGTCGAAGAAGGACGCAGCCTCCGCCACCAAGATTCTTGCGGCCTTTTTCGAGACTGAGGAGGGCAGAGCAGTTATCTCTGTTCTCGCGGCACGCGGTGTCCCCATCATCGCGGAGAAGCTGGGGAAGGGGGCGATTGGAGAAGAGATCGCCCGAGAGCTGGATACCGAGGCCGTCTCGGTAGTCACTGAAAAAGTGACAGACATGGCCACGATGCTGGCTCAACTAGGAATGGGGGAAGTTGCCACCATCTTCAGCAAGTTCGAGGACGACCCTGTTGATGTGTCTCCGAAGGCACTTCCAGTGTCCAGTGTCGAGCCCATGCCGACCATGGCACGAGAAGAAGAGCTGGCCGGTTCCGGTCGACGGTAATAATACTTGATTATATTGAATATTTTTTAGGTTTTATTGGTATAACTTTTTTATGAGTGACCTCCTGAACAAGTATAAAGACGCCGCGATGGTTGGTGTGCCCGCTGGCTGTGCCAGCGCAATTGTAAAAGAGATAAAAGACGTTATTATTGCTGTAGCTATCGCTGATAAAAAAGGTCGTGAAAAAACGGCTACTAAAAAGATGATTGAACAGTTTATTAACAGTCCGTTTGGGGATATTATTCTTTCATCCTTTCTTGCTGAAATGCCCACGGCATTTAAAAACATCCTGAAACAATATATTAGTGAGGATAAAATTGAGTATGTTCAAACAGCATTTCGAGTAAATTCCACCGTAAAGGTGGGTGAGATGCTTACCTCCCTAGCCCTTGCTGGAGGAGGGGCGTTGTTTAAGGAGGTAAAAAGTAAGTTTGATAATGTTGATAAGGTAATTTCGTTGGCCGAAATGATTAAAGAACCCGCAGTAAAAGTGTAATAATACTTATTATTGTATTGAAATTTTTAGCTATATATTGGGTATAACATCTTTATGGAACACGTTGCAAGTGGGGATTCTCTTGTTAAACTTTTAAAAACCCGTAAATTGATACGCATAGGGACATATAAAGATCTTGTAAATCTGTTGGCTAATTATAAAGGTACTTGGGAAGAGGTACTCGACGTAGCTCTTATTTTAAAAGAAGACCATGTAGTGACTAATAAATACCTCTTCTATGAAAAAGAATTTATAGACCAACTTGTTGTAAAAGGAGAAATTGATTTATATTTAGCGCAGACAACGCTTAAGTATTTGGATGAATTTTTAAAAGAGAGTGGTAAAAGTAGAAATGATCTTTTACGGGATATAAAAGAGATGATTTTCCCCGACACCAAAGATACTTTTCTTATTAGCCAGTATGCCAAAACAGTTGAATACGTAGTTAATAAGACTAACTACTTAGATTTTATTGATAATCTGAAAGAGTTTAAAAAGAACCCAAAGAGTAAAGAAGCTATCGTCAATCTTATCATTCTACTAAATTGTGAGTACGGCTGGACAGATGGTGAATTAGAAGAAGTACTAATGCCTTTTCTTCATAAATTATCTAAAGGGTATGCAGGTAATCTTCCTGAATTTACTGATCTACATAAAGTGGCCATTAAAACCAAGAAACAAGCTATGGTTGATATTAAAAAGGCCCTTGGTATAACTGTTAAAAAATCACAAAAAGAACTTCTATACGAACTCGTAGACGCACTAACTTATAAAGATTTTCAAGAAGGTGTTGTAGATACTACTGTTTGTTTAGAAGATAACATCAGTAATTTTTCTCTGGCGGCAAAAGAATTGAATAAAGAAGTGTTACTACAGTCTTTCTGTAATATGTTTAAGGGAAGCCTTATACTGAGTACAACACCCTATACTTATAGAGATTATATAAAAGGATTCTTATATACTCTCTGTAACGTAGGAACTAGACGAGATCTTGTTTACATTTTGGATAGAGCAACATTAAAAGAAACCGTTCTTCCTACACTAGTTAAAAAACCTGAAGTAGAACCCCTTTGGATGGATGACGGTAAGCTAAATTATAAGTATTTTGTTGATGAGCCGTTTATTTCTGCCGCCGATAAAAATGCAGGAGAAGGAGACAAACCCGATACAAAAAGGTTTGTAGATAGCTTGTGGTTACTGTGGCTTTACAAAAACACAAAAGAACAGGATGTAAATAAAATAAAGCAGGTATTGTTAAATTTGTATAAAGAACTTGGTGCCGCCAGTTTCTTCCGTGTATCAGAGGGGCACATAAGTAACGACATCCTCTGTTTTACAGATATTCTGACTAATGATAAGGAAAAAAACACTTATGGGATTGTTACAAAATACTTTAATCTATATATCAAAGCAGTAAAACCAAATTTACTAGATATTCCTAAAGAAGTTCTGGAGCATATTGTATATATGAATAGTAGTGAGAGGGTAGATATTCTTTCTGACTTACGCTCTGACAGTGTTACCAAAATAGCAAATGCTATTAATATATGTGTAACCACACTCAGTCCCGATTGTGTTTATACAGTAAAACCTAAAGAGTTCATCTCTAGCTATTATTCAAAACTCCTAGAAGACGGAAAAACATCGAAGGGGTACTCAGCAAGACTAGCTAATCTTGTAAGAGAAGTTACCAATCCTAAAGGATTAAGGGAACTGTTTAAAAGTACGGCACCTGATTCTGAGTCGTTACATAAAATCGGGCTGGAAGATGAGTATAATATATGGCTAAAGTGTGAAGAAGCTGAAGATATTGCTAAAAAGGCTATTGAAGAAAATTTATCAAAAAAAATAAAAGAACCTGTTACAACTCCTTCGGTGGATTACGTACTTCCGTATACTATAGAGGATGTAAATGTAACAAAAGAGCTTCTCTCCCTCGAAGGAACAAAATCAGGAAGAGTTTCGTGTGGTTCTCCTAATAATACGACATCAGAAACTTTTCCTGATTATTCAACGATTTCCCTCCTTGCTTCTCCGAATACAGTTCTACCAGAAGACTGCCCTGTAGAGCCAACTGAACCAGAAAAACCTAATGAAAATCAAAAGCGTCTAGAAGACTATAAACATGGTTTGTATCTCGGCGTTATCAAAGAGAGTATTTCTTCTTTGCGCCAAATTGTTTCCAATATGTATTTGAAAGATAAAACCATAATCCAACTATTAAATACCTCTGTTGGGGATGCTGTTCTAAGTGCCTTGTTGGCCGAGCTTCTTCCATTTATTCTTGGGGAGTCTCACAAAGACAAGATAGATTTTATAGTTAAGCTTCTCAAAGAGAATAGTATGTTTCTTATTGGAGAGATGTCGCTGAAGTTTCTTTTTGGCGCGGGAAAAGAGTTAAATCGTCTAAAAGAAAACATTGAGCTAATGTCCCTATTAAAAGAGACAGTAGCAGTATAATATTTGTAGTACTTTTTATTTTTTAGGTAACTGTTATTGTCAGTGTTGGGGAAACAAACGGTGGAGGATTTTTCCATACCAGACCGTTTAGAAAGTTTCTATCAAATGTAAAAGTAGCTACTCCTGGTTGAAGACCTGTTATTTCTATATTTTCTGTTGTTACAGCGACAGAGATATTAGCATTGCTACTGGACCAAATTAACTCGGCCCAAGAAGATTTGTACCCTCTGTTATTTACGTAATCTGACCAAGTAAGTGTATAGGGGATTTGAATCGTGTTATTTACTGTTACAACGTAACTCAGCGACGGAGTTGTTAGTAATACAGGAACTTGGAATAATAGTTCGGTTAATTTGATAGAGGGCCTATCTGGCGTAATGACTTTATAGAGAGGGCGCTCTGTTAAATATGGCGTACAATATACCATGTTTCTATATAAATCGAACTCGAAATAACCCTTTTTATCTGACATAACAGTTACAGGTGTTGACGAGATAATTGTGTTGCCGTTTAATTGTGTGTATTCATGAAAGAAGGTTAGTGTCAGTTCTTTTTTGAACGCGCCAGAAGAGTCATTTATATATCCTGATACTCTGGTAAGTTCTGGGTCTAATGTCTCAGGTAACATTTTTTCATGCGCCGAAAGATTGTATGTAATTGTCGTCGCTGACACAACATCTAGTATCTGAGGCTGAACTAAAGAAACCCCTTGTTTGTATACGTATACTCTGTACTGTGCGACGGGAAGAGAGAAGCTAACTAACCCAGCACCGTCGGTAATTCCGCTGGTTACAAAAATTGCCCCAGTAGTATAAATACCCACGGAGGCTCCTACAATTGGAGAAAGAAGAACGTCGTCATTCTTTAAATAAAGATTTACGATTGGCATACTTTCATCGTACTGAAATTACATTGGGGAAGAAAGGTATATAAACACGCCCCCCAGAAAATGTTAAAGAGTTACTTAAAAAAGAAACAAGCACTAAGGAGAACACTACAAGACCTAACTAAGTAATGTAATAGTATTCTTTAGCTTTTTAGCTATCGACTTAACCGACCTACTTACCTTTGGTTGACTGTATCCTGTCTTGAGCGCAATTTGTTTTGGCTTCAATGCTCCTTTGTAATCAAGGGCACCGTCTTCAGTTAGAGGAAAGAGGTTTCTAAAAATTACGTGTTCGTCTGGAGTCAATCTATATTGATGTTTCTCGCCGGCTTTAACAGGTGTCGAGTGATACATGGTAAGAATGGCCGTATGTTCTTTGCCACCCTCGGGAATCTCTGATTCATTTAATGCTTGAGATTCATGGATATCTTTTTTTCTCTCGGACTTTAATAGTTGAATAGTAGAGACACTAACTGGCTTCTTACCTTCAGACACCATCGTCTCATTCATATGATTCACTATTTCTGTTAATACAGGCTCTCTTCCTAGAGATTCTTTTAGTCCACTTAAAGATCTTTCATATTGTCCTACTAGATACCGCCGAGGCTCAGGGATGTATCCAGTATTTGACTGATCGCCAACGAACCTCGATGTCTTTTGTAGGTAGTTAATAACATGAGTTCTTAGAGCAGCTTCTCCAGGTTTGTATGTTTGACAAGCCTTTAAGAAGTTATCCATAACATTTTTTTCTATGGCAAATTTACTAACATATTGGTTGGCCGAAAATTTGTTAACGGTATTCTTAATATCTTTTTGAAAGTGGTTTAGTAAAGGAGGAAAGTGATCTGGATGCTCTTTGTTATTTTTCCATGTTTGCCATATCTGAGTTGGATCATTCTTAGCGGCAAATTTTTGTAGGATATCTTCTAACGACATAAAAAGATTATATCAAATTGTACCAAATAAAATTCTATTGATTTGGTACTGTTCTTACTGAAGTAGAAGGAAGAGGATTGCTGATAGTACGTGTACCGACGGAGTTAGTAGGTTTTATATAGGGGAAGTTACTATTGTTAGGAGTACTTTTAGGCCCTGTCGGTCCAAGTAAAGGTAGTTGAGCCGGCTTTGTCGAGGAGAATACGGGCTTTAATTGTTTTCCTGTATTTTGCGCCGACAAGAGATTTAACCCAGGAGACTTTCTAGTAAGTCCTAAAGACTTCTCTCCCAATCTAGACATATTCTGAGTTGCTCTTATATCAATAGCGTATTTAACAAACAGGAAAAGATTCATATTACATTCCCTGCTGTCGACGAATCTGTTGTCCCATATTCATGTCTTGAGCTGCCTCATTGGCCTTCCATCCAAGTGCACCTCCAAGACCAAGCATACCTAAAGTCTTTCCAGAACCCTTTGGAATATGAATAGTGTGATGGGTAGCGTCGAGAGTCTCTTTAATAGGGATCTTCTTAGTAAATAATCCTGCATTCTTTTCTAAGAGCATGGTTCCTAGAAGAGAAATAGCTAGTTTTGTCATATCTATATTTTAGCGCGCCAAAAGAATAAAAAGAAAGAAAAATTGGTATAATAGTAGTAAGGAGGACGTTGTGGGACGTAAATCAGAAAGCATGCACAACACTGACTGTGAAACATGCTCTCCATTAGTCAGAGCGTTTCGGAAGAAAAATGGCCGAGACCCTTGTACTATGGAACTTATGTCATTACACGCTATGTGGTCCTCTAGTTCTGCGCAAGGACGACTTAGCAACCAGTATGCAGAGGATCTCGTCAATAGATACCCATATCAGTTGACGAGGGAAGAAACTTCTCGTGTTAGTATAATTTGGGAAGGAAAAAGAGTACGGTATAACCCGGACGGAACGACGACCGAGAAGAAAGAGCACTGTAACGTACATTACTGTGCAGTCTTAACGTGGGACTGCCCTGTCTCTCCAGAAGCAAGAGTGGACGAAGGCCCGTACATCCATAAAGATAAAGGCTAAAAAACATGTGGGCACTAATACATATCCCAGGATGGGTGCTTCTTGCGATAATAGTTCTGGCAGTTGTTGGGCTCAAGAGCCTGACCAAGGGTGACTCACAAGAGTACCGAACAGAGCTGACAGAGGTAGGTAAGGTTGCCCTTACCATCCTCGCAGCACTGGGAGTCATGTTTGCTCTGGCTCTTGTGATCCTGCTAATCGTTGTCATACAACAAGGAGTACGGTAATGAAGTTCATCACGTTCTTCTGTCAACACGAGGGCAAAGAAACCTACTACCGTCGCGCAGTTCGAGAGACGGACATCCTAGAATTCCAAGATCACGCAGTAGGATGTGCTCTCTTCATAAAGGGGTCTGAAGGAACTGACTTGGTTCATTCCGTGACACCCTTCGATGCTATCTTGAACCAAGTCAACAACGAAAACCCACACGATGTTGGAGATATCAACGGTATTCGATGCTCCGAGATCGTCGCTATCTCTGAAGGATCACGCGATACTGCCGACATCCTTCTTCGAGACGGAACTATCTTGAACCGAAGTGACAACACGTTTCACGAATACCGTGAGCTGTGGGGAGCACGGAGCTAGCGGCTCTAGAGAGGTGAACTGATGCCTCTCTTTATCCCTGTAGTCCTATGACTTCTCCCTCGTTGATTTTTAGGCTATCTTTATACTTCTGAGCACTATCTTTTAACTCTTTTCTATTATCAATTGCTCTCGGTAGAGTTTTACTATTGGTTCTATTTGGTAGCGGCAAATCAGGGTCTGAGAGAAGTCCTGTAAGATTATTTACACCAGCGACGGCAATAGAATGAAAACCAGACTTACCTTGTTTGGTTTTTAGCTCATTTCCGATTTGATCGTATTCTAAATCCTCACTACCAAGAATGTCTTCCATAGTAGCTATTGGACGATACGTGTAATCATTAACAAATTTGTTAACGTCTAATCCTAATTTCAGAGCTTCTCCATATTGGAAGGCCAAAATATCAATAGCATTTTCTACACTTACTATATCTGTATTACTCTGTTGTTGGAGCTTCTCTACATCTTCTTGCAGACTGGTAGAACTACTGAGCGCGTCTAATACTTGATTAGAAGTTTTTCCTGCCGCCTGAACTGATAAATCACCGTTGTTTGAGTAAACAAGCTCGTCGACAACAGAGCCACAACCAAAGAAATTACCGTATATCTTCTTACCAATACTGGAATTAGAGTAAAGAGGGGAAAACCAAGAAGGTCTTAATATGTATTCTATTGGTAATTGTTTCTTGACTGCCTCTTCAACATCTTCATACACAATTACCGTTTTCCATGCGTATGCTTTTTTGTTTTCAAAGTCTACTTGTTTTACAAGATCGTTGACTATTTGAATGGCGGAAATTGTTCCAATAGGGCCTTTATTTCCTATTTGTAAGTCACCATACTGTTTAGGAAAACGCACAGTACTGGAGTTAAACTCAGCATCTTCTGTTGGCCCTCTAAACTCTGTAGTTACTTCTCTGGGCAAACTTCTTAAAGAAGAATCGAATACTTCAAATCCTGTTAATTTTATTTTAGGTTTTGTTTCTTTTACTGTACCCTTTTTCTCTGTCGCCGGAGGAGATTGGTTGGTAAGTTGTATTAAGTATTTGAGCGCCTTCTTATCTTCGTTTTTGAGAATAGTGTCTAAATCCAAAACTGTCCGTTTTGTTACAGTCGTCTTTTTACTGTCGACAATACTGTTTTTTAGAAGAAGTAAAAGGTCATCGTTAGTGGTTCTGTGAGGTCGAGCATGAGTACAAGAAAAGGATGTCGTCGCCCCTTGCTGATCAATAGAGTGAGAGATATTGGTGGTATATCCAATAAACTGATAAGGAGCACCTAACTCGACGGCAAAATCTTGAATGTTGTTGATAATATCTTGAGATGTAATTTTCTCTATATCAACACCTCTCCGTCGAGCAATATCTATTAACTTCTGTCTATCTACGTTGAAGGGCTTGTCTATAACAACCATAGGAAAGCCAACAACCAACATTGGATTGAATCTACATGAGCCGGCCATCTGACGAGACATGAATCTGTATTTATAGAAGTTATAGTTGGCAGCTTTTTGTTTGTAGGATTTGGCAACACCTTGTATCTTTTTTTGTTCCTCTTTACCCTTCTTACTGGATACGTAGTTAATTTCCTGAATGTACTCAAATTTAGGAAGAATGCCTAAATTCTTTTCCCAAGGAAGTACTGACGAGAATCCTCCGCCAAATCCATTCTTCTTGGCGTATTCTCTAACTACTTGTCCCGACGGCGCGTAAGAAAAGTCAGCTAAAAGCTTCTCACTATCTATATTAAACAACATTCCAGATTGAAGCCTTAATCTGGTGTACTCTTGTAGAAAGTTTCTTGAGTAGTTTATTTGTGTGTTTTGCTCAGGAAAAACAACACTACATCGAGGAGGAGCTACGAAGTAACATTCTGGTTTGAATATTACAGAAGCCAGTCGATCTACTTTGATACTTTTTTGTTCTACTCTACTTAATGTAACTATAGATGCATCCACGTACTTTTTTGCTGTGGCCAAAGATTTAGTGACTGTTTTATCATACGAAGCTTTCTCTTGTAATTTTTGAAGAGTACTTACAGCCAAATCTGTATTCTTTATTTGGTCTTTAGTAACACCGACGTAAGATTTTATAATACCTAGTTTTTCTATAGAGTCTACAGAGCGGAGCTTGATGTCTGTAAAATCTTTGTTATCATACAAAGAAACAGAAACTGTCTTGAGAATGTTGTTGATCTTCTCTGTATCTGAGAACTTGTCTGCCTCAGTACCTTTGGAATAATAAGCACAAGTATTTGGGGACGCTTCGTAGTAGATATACTGGAAGAGTAATCTGATCATATCCCACACAGAACACAGTTCTCCGAGGGAAACTATTCCGTTCTCCAGCCATTCATAAAACTCCTTCGCATCAAATAGAAGTTGAGCAGTGTTGTCTTCTTCCTCGGCGGCAATTTGCTGCATCGTTTTATATTTAAGTTCTGTATAGGTGAACCAATCGTTTACTCCTCTAGTGTGACCTACAACTCCTCCAAACTGTTCAATCAGTGTGATAATTCCTCCCAGTAGTCCTTTCATCCCACGAAGACCTGGAGAACGAGGACGACTATTTAAATATCCGCCGAGAACTGCTAAATGTCCGTCGATAATGTTATTTAACTTTCCACTTCCCGCCGCATAATTACTAGCCTCTGGAGTAATAAAATTACCATTGGGTCCGTATGTAATCATATATTGATAACACCTTTGCCAAGCGGAGGTAAAATCAGTACATTGTAAAACAGCAGATCTTCCTATGGCGGCTCTGGTGTAAGAATATCCTGTTAACTGTCCACAAAACAGTAACTTGTACTTTTGAAAATCTGTGGAATCTACAACACCTTCTTCTAAGAAGTCGTAAAAGAAAAGATGAACAGTAGTTCCTTCAATAAGTTCCTGAGCCTGATCTGTAGGAACTACTTGTATCGAAGCTACAGCAGGAAAATTAATTGTCATTTGTACTACGGCGCCTATTACAGGAACCTCGATACCTTCTAAAAAACACCTTAGTCGAAGGTATTTAGCTATGGTGTCCATAACAGAAGTGTAGTGAAATTTTATGAACTTGTCTTGGTATAAAACATATATGAATCCAAGAGAATCTATAAAAAAGTTAGCTGAGCATTCGGCGAAGATAGAAGAACTTTTAACCGATTGTGTAGAACTTTTTAAGGCGCAAGGAATTGAAAAGACCCGAGAAGAAGTATTGACCCTGATTAAGGAGAAAATGAATGGATCTAAACAATAAGTTGGAAGAAATTGAAAAGCTTCTCAAAGAATACAACGAAGAGGCAGAAAAGATTGGCGAAGGAAAAGCTGTCTCGGCCAAGCAGTTTGTACTTGTAGTTAAGAAGGAGCACGAACGGATGCTCGAACTGTGGGAATCTTCAGAAAGGTGTTGGTAATGAGTCCAGAACAGAAAGTAGCCATTAAAGGATATGTACGCGACTGGGCAGGATATTTTATGAAACTGCTACAAAATAAAGATACCTTTATGGAACAACCGGATGATCTTCCTGATGGGTTTGACAAATACGGTGAGAGACTATCTAGACCCAATCGTGAGAAGAAGGACGTATGCGATCTTCTATTCTGGCTTAAGAAACAAGGTATTTTTGAAGAAGATTTCTTAAAAGAAAGTGATGAACTTAGAAAAGCTCAAATTATGGATGTATGGTACAAGGCTTTATTTAGATTTACTGAGGAAGAAATTTACAACAGCGTTAATAAAGGTCTTAATTTGGTTGGAGAGGATGTTGTTTATGGAGAAGGTTTTTCTGAGAAAGATGTATTAGAAAAGGTAGAGAATTTTTGTAAGGCGCGAAAAGCTAGTCAACAAATACAAACTACAATAGAGGAGATTAAGAAGCTTATTGGAGCTTGTGAAGAATTAGCTAACGAGCATAAACTCACTTTTAATTTGAGCATTTGTGATACCGATTTTGACTACAAACAAACTAATTCAGGAGGATACTGGTACTCCTCCTCAAGGAACTGCTAATGGACGAAAAAACACAAAGGATTTTTTCTAAAACATTTTGTGAGGACGGCGACTACTCTGACCTATTGGAGAGGGTCACGTCTAGTGAGCTTCTTACCGAGATTTGGGGAGACTGGGGCGATACTAATTTAGCTAAGTGGTTGCAGCAGAAAAATGTTACTAAAGAAGATGTTACCAACTGGCTTCAGAAAGCTGTTGAAAGTGAAAAAGTATTATCAGACAAACTAAAGGAAGCAAACAAGCTTCTGGCAGAATGTGAGTCTATTGCTTCTGAAGCAT
>Ga0075163_10006233_pt1 | contig 15809 bp, 27 predicted proteins | sample JI1023141ADNA_FD_71478 | JGI IMG/M metagenome (GOLD analysis project Ga0075163, IMG submission 71478) | Wastewater effluent complex algal communities from Wisconsin, to seasonally profile nutrient transformation and Carbon sequestration -... | ecosystem: Engineered > WWTP > Effluent > Algae... | reverse complement strand
CCGCTCGGCCACGCTGAAGGTCGCCTCGATCGACGAGTCCTTGGCAGTCGCGTAGGGCGTCAGGTCACCGCGGCTGGCGAACTCCCGGTAGACCGCCGCGATGGCGCCCTCCAGCACGGTCGTCTTGCCCGCGCCGTTCGGGCCAACGATCGCGACCAGCCCCGCCGGCAGCGCGCGGAGGTCGATCGAGACGGGGTCAGTGAAGCGGAGGAAGCCGCGGATCGTGAGGGTGTCGAGCTTCATGCCGCACCGCCCTTCGCCTTAGCGACGGCCGCGCGCAGACCGTGGATGATGCACTCGCACCCGTCCTCGCACGTGGCGAAGCCGATGCTTTCGAGGTACTCCATGGAGTCCTCGATCGCCTTGAGCAGGTCCGGCGCGGCGGCGATGAGGTTGGCGTTGTCTCGTGTGGCGATAGATTCGCACACGAGCGCGCCCCCGTAGTATTCGATGTCCCCGGGCGTGAGTCCGTGGGTGCCGATGTCGCTGTCTGCCACGACGGCGCCGGAACTCTTTCCGACGCGCCATGGGCCAGGCGTTCGGCCGGGCACGCGCCGGGCACGGATGATGGAGGCAATCGTGGTCGTCATGCCGCCACCCGCCCCTCTGCCGTCGCGAGGCCTTCGGCCTGCGCCAGCCACGCCTCGACGCTGGCGCGCAGCGTCGCCTCGTCCTGCGTCTGCAGCCGCGCCAGCTTCTCCAGCACGCTGGCCGGGGTGACGGTGTCGGTCGCCATCGCCCACGCCGTGAGCTTGTCGGCGAGCGTGACGGCCTGGGCCACCGCCGGAGCACGCAGCGCCCGGTCAGGGACTGCGATGGGCTCGACCTGCAGCGTCGCCGCACCCGCGAAGGGCACGCGCACCGAGGCGTGGTCGAGGAACCGCTGCTCGCTGGCCGGGTACCTGTACCGAACACGGATCTCCGCGCCCTCGATGTCGGTGCCGGCCGGCAGGTCGTGCGCGAAGCCCTCGCGCGAGAGGGTGCCCTCAACATGGAACATCGCCGGCACGTCCAGCGGGCGGGAGTGGAACGCGTACTGCCCCGGCGCAGGGCCGAGCGACACGATGCAGAACCGCTTGGCCTCCAGCTCTCCAAAATCCTGTCGGGACACCGAGCCCACGTAGGTCGCGCCGTGGATGTCCTGCGGGCGATGGATGTGGCCGAAGACTTTCGGGACGTCGCCGAACACGGCCAGGTGCTCAGCGGTCAGGCTGATTTCGCGGCCCACCTGTGGCTGGCCGTTGGACGCGATGGCGCCGCTGATATTGGCGTGCCCCAGCACGAACGCCGGGAGGCCTTCGGCGGCGGCTTCGGCCGCCAGCCCGCGGCAGATGTCCAGCAGTGCCTGGTCCGCCGCGGTGAGCACTTCGTCTGGCGAGAGGCCCATCGCAGCCAGCATCCCCTTGTGTGGGTAGGGGATCACTGATGCGACGATCTGCTCGTGCGTGGGCGTCTCGAAGACGTGCGTCGTGGGGTACTTGAAGACGCGGATCGGATAGGCCCCCTCGATGCGCTCGAAGATGTCCAAATCCCCGTCAGCGTCGTGATTGCCTTGGGAGACCAGGACCGGCGCAAAGCGCGCCATCGTCTGGAACCGCTGCGCCGCGGCGTTGCGGTCGGCGATCGTGGACTTGGCGTGGAAGACGTCGCCCGTCACGAGGAAGGCACCGAGCCGCGGCAGTTCGCAGGCGTCCGCGATGATGCGGTCCCACGAGGCCAGCCGCTGCTCGTTGCGGCCATCGGGGCGCAGGTGGATGTCACCAATTGCGACAAGGTTGGCAGTGGCCATGTCAGAGGCTCCCCATTCCCGGCAGGCCCTGGGCACCGCCGCTGTGCGGTTCGACTTCGAGGATGGACTGCCCGCCGTAGCCGTCGTCCTCGCTCAGGATCTGGACCGGAGTCTTCGCGGCGAAGTGCTGCTCGAGCACCTTGCCGATGTCGGCGCGGATGGTGTTGTGCTCGACACCGTGGGCATCGACCGCGAACCACTTGAGGAACGTGCCGTCGCCGCTCTTGCGCTTCTTCGTCTCGCTGCGCAGGGCCTTGATCGGCCCGTACGCCTCGGAGGGGTCGGGCTCGCTGCTGCCCGGCGCGTCGATCGGCGGCGCCGCCTGGTGCCGCGGCTGCGGGGCGGGGGCCTCGTCGTGCTCGGTGTCGTCGAAGGCGGGCTCGGCGAGCTGGCGCGAGGCCGGGTACAGCGCGGACGTGCCGGCCAGGTGACGCTCGGTGAGGATGCGCCGCGTGTCGGGGTCGCTCATGTCCGGCTGGTAGACCACGCGCACGCCGATGAACGGCTTCGCGAGGTCGGCCGCGGTGAACTTCTGCGGCAGGCCCGTGCCGCACTCCCGGATGACGGCGTTGATGGCGCGCGTCTCGCAGTTGCGGAGGCCGTTCTTCCGGGCCTCACTGAGCTGGTTGGCGCTGAAGCCCTTCGTGCGCGGGGAGCCGTCGCGGAGGTCCCAGTCCTGCGTGGACTCCCGGCGGATGACCGCGCCGTCGAGGCCGAGATACGTCGCGACCGCCTTGATCTCCCAGTAGTTGGCGATCGTGCGCGGGTCGGTGCGCTCGGTCGTGTAGGAGATGCCGAGCGCCTCGGCGATCTTGCGCAGGCCGCGCTTCGCGAGGGCGCGCTCGTTGTTCTGCAGCCAGGGCAGCTTGCCGCCGGCGTTGTCGTACACATCCCCGTCGAGGCTCTTGGCGTCGGGGTTGATGGTCACGGCCGTGTACATCAGCCCGAAGTTGGGCGGCAGACTGGAGATCTGCGAGAACGGCGCGAGCACGTGGTAGTTCGCCTGCCACGCCTGCAGCTTCTGCGTGTACTGCTGCGGCGTGACGATGAGCGTGGTGACCGGCGTGGCCGGCGCGAGGGCAGTGGAGGGCTCAGCCACGGGCCACCTCCCCACTCACTGCGTCAGCGATGAGCTCGCCGATGATGCGCTCGACGAGGCCGACATCGCCCCGGATGACCTGCGAGCGGCGCACGAGGGCGAGGCTGATCTGCTCGGCCGTCGCGTGCGTCGGGAAGGAGTCGACGAAGGCCTTGGCCATCATCGCCTCGACGTCGGCGCCGCGGGCCAGCCGGAGGCGCTCGTAGGTGCCGCGCGCCGCCGCCAGCGCGTCATCGGCGAAGGCGTCGACGGTGCGCTGGGCCACGGGGCCCGTCAGGGACGTGCTGTGCATGGGGGGTGACTTCCGGTATCGTCGTGGGTGTCGCATGGGTCTGGCCCTCCTGGTGGCCGGTCCTGCAGGCCCGCCCGGTGGTGACACACCGTGGCGGGCCGTTTTGTTGCTGCTGGTGTGGCTGCCCTACCCCGTCGCCCAAGGGCGCCGACGCACCGGGGAATTCCGGTGAGGGTCGTGCCGGCGCCCTTGGGTGGCGCGTTTCACTGCCCAAGGTGCTGCGGTTAGGTCCACCCGTTCCTAGCGCATAACGACCTCCGAACCGCCGTCACTGCCGGCGTAGCAGGTGCCACCTCTGGTGGCCGTCACGTCTGGTTCCTGGTGCGCCTTGATAGGCCTGCTCCAGTGGCCGACGTTCGCCGCGGCTCGCTACCAGCCGGAGCCCTGCTCGTCGAAGACCTCGCGGTCCCCGCGTTGCTCCCAGCCGTCGCCGATGGTGTGGGTGCGCTGCCCGGTCGCCCGCTCCCGTGCGCGTCGTGCCGCAGTCGCTTCCTCCACCGTCGCGTAGGTCGGGCGCTCGGCCTGATGCGCCCACCGCGCCTGCAGCGCCGCCTTCAACTGGCCGGGTGCTTGTGCGTGGCGTCGCAGCGCGTGACACCGCGGGCTGCACGTCGCCTGCGTCGGCTTGGTCGTCCAGAAGGCCCGCCCGCAGGACTGGAGCTGGCACTGGAGCCGATATCGCTTCCGCGCCATCTACTCGACCCCGCCGTCATCGAAGGGCGACGCCGTCCAGTGCATGCAGTCGGTGCATTCGTACCCAGGCCGCGGGTAGCCGTGCCCCGACGTGCGGAACTTGAGCGCGTACGTGTGCCCGCGGAACCAGCAGCGCACGCGGGCCATCAGATGTCCGGCCATTTAGAAAAGCCTCCGGTCGGTTGTGGTGGGTGCGTCATCGCGCGTAATCGGTCCCTTGCTGATTGACCCGACAGGCACGAGGCTGGCCAGATACCCAGGCTGGCCCGGGAACGGCCCGCAGTACCGCGGCGCGAGCGCCCACACGATGCAGGCGCGGCCGTTGGCGTTCTTGCGCGTCGTCCCGCTGTCGGCGACCAGTCCGGCCTCGACCATGTGGCGCACCTGCGCGCTCACGGTCTGGTGCTTCACGGCCGTGGCGTCTTCGATCTCCGCGCAGGTGGCACCGCTGCGCCGTTCGATGACCGACACGATCCGCGCGTCGATCGACGGCAGCGCGGCGAGCACGCTGGTGAACGCCTGCCGCGACGTGTCGCGGTAGAGCGCCAGGGCCTTGGCGTAGCGGTCGCGGCTCACCACAGCCTCCACGTGGCGTACGCCAGGAGCGCCGCGCGCACCAGCCACGTCAGCCGCTGGGACGCCCACTCGTCTCGCGCCATGGCTTTCGCGTACTGCTCCTTGAGCAGCGGCGCTGGAGCGATGGCGTAGGCGAATAGCGCGAACGCGCAGTGCGCGACAGCAAGCACGGCTAACGCGTGGGCGAATGTCTCGAATGTCATGCCGTCCTCCCGAAGCGGTGCTGTCCGAACACGAGGCCGTCTTCCGCGCGCTCGAGATACCGCCGCACGCGAACCGCCGCGAACCGATAGGGCTGCTGGCCGATGCGCGGCAGCGCCGGCACCGGGAACGTCTTCGCCTTCATGTGCCGCCGCGCCGTCGTGCGCGACATGCCGAGCACCGCCAGCAGTTCGTCGAACGTCAGCGTGTCTCCGAGGTCATCGAGTCGCACCGTGCGCCTGGTGGGGCGCCCGCCCGGAACGTCGGCCGGGACGGGCGTCTGCGGGGGCACAGCAGCAGCGACAGCGAGGGACTGCGGAGCACTGGCGGTCTCCGACGAGACGGCCAGGGCGGCGGGAGCCGATGAGCGAGAGGTGAAGCGCCGCCTGCTCATGCGGACCTCCGCGCAAACGCAGGGGCGGGAGCGACGGGGGTGAGGTGCGCTTCGGCGTAGGCGAGCTGCGCCATCGCGAGGGCCGCGAGGTCGGTCGCGAGGGGCCGCAACTCCGCGACCTCCTGCGGTGTCCAGCGGTCATCGCGCGAGGCCGCGGCGTGATGGTTGAGCAGGGCCGCGAAGGCGCCCGCGAGTTCGGCGAGCTGCGCGACGTTCACCGCGGCGGTGCCGGCCTTCGGCGCGGCGACCACGATGCAGCCCTGCAGGCTGGCGAGGTACCGCAGCAGCGTCAGGTCATCCGACACCATCAGCACCGTCACCAGGCGGGCCGATGGGATGTGGCTGTCGACGTGCTCGTCCGCCCAGCCCATGAGCGTGCTGTAGGCGACGCCGACCGCGTCGGCCACGTCCTTGGGCGGGCGGGCATTGCCGGCCAGCGTCGCGGCCAGCGCGCGCTTCAGCCCCACTGCCCGAACGCTCGTCACTGAGTCATGCATGAGGTGTGTCCGTTTCGCCTGAATCTTCGGCCGCGCCCTTCGGCTACCAGCCCGCCCCACTCGCCGCTACCGTGAGCGCATGTCGTCTGACACCGCCCGCCTGCTCGCCTTGCTTGCCCGCGTCCGTCGTGCGCAGGCCCGCTACTACCGCCTGCTCGCCCGCCTAGAGCGAGAGCGCCAGCGGGTGTTGCAGGCGAGTTAGGAGGCGCGGGCGTGCTCGTCAGCGCTGACCGGGAACAACTCGGCCGGGTCGACGCCGAGCAGCGCCCCGAGCCGGACCCCTTCCGCGTAGGAGGGCTGGGTCATGCCCTTCTCCATGCGCCCGTAGCGGGTGAGCTGGATGTCGACATCACGAGCCACGGCCCACTGACTGAGCTGCTTGGCCTCGCGGTGAGTCCGGAGCGTGTTGAAGTACCGCATGGACGAGAGATTACGTAATCACATCGCGCGATGTCAACACAAATTGTTACGCGAACATTGACGACTCTGAATGGCCAGCATTTCAATGGCGCCGGTGGGCGACATCGGGGCGGAAATCAAGCGACTACGCGAGGCGGCGGGCCTGGGCCAGAAGGATCTCGCCCGCGCGTTGGGCTTGAAAGTGGCCTCACAGGTCTCGCAGTGGGAGACTGGCGAGCGTGTGCCTGGTCCTGCCAACCTGTCTCGCATCGCGGCCGCGCTGTGCGTGCCGGTCACGCACTTCGAGGCATTCGGGCAGGCATATTCGCCGACCGCGCGCAAGACCAAGCGGCAGAAGGCCGCGAGTCACGTGGCCCCGTTGACAGATCGTCTGCCTCTGCTACACTCCCGGCCTCAGCTCAACAGGAACGCCCCATAGCTCAGATGGGAGTGGAGGTCGACGTGGAGTTCTCGGACGAAGAGAGACACGTGCATCGGCTGCTGCATAGCGCGGTGCATTTAGCTGGTAAGTCGGTATTGGAACAGGTCACAGCCCTCATTGGGCGCGCGTTGTCAGGGGGCCACGCCCGCCCAAAAGCCGCCCGGCGCGCTGGGGCCGGGACACAGGGCAAGCACGCCCAAGGGTGAGCGACACGCGCCTGCGCGTGGTCGCGTTCCCAGCGCCCCGAGTTCGGGCCCGGGGCCCTGCGTGCACAGTGCCGGTGGATCGCCACCCGAAGGGCACCGTGCGCCTGCCCCCGCGGCAGAAGGGCCGCAAGGTGGCCGGCGTGGTCCTGCCGCTCACGCCCGCCGCGGTGTCGGCATTCGAGGAGTTCATCGCGTCCGACGCTTGGAGGGGCGTGACCAGCCAGACCCTAGCCATTATCTGGGGACGCGCCGTCAAGGCCGTCAACGATGCGCGGGCCGCCACTGGTGCGACACCTGTGCCGAAGTGTTCGCCGTATCACCTGCGGCACTCGTTCGCTGGCATGGTGCTTGACGCAACCGGCGGCGACCTGCAGGCGACGAAAGAGCTACTGCAGCACGCCGACCTCGAAACGACGCTGAGGTATGCCCGTGGCCGGATTGGTCGCAGCGTCGGCGCTGCAGCCGTTGCCCTGGCGCAGATCCAGTCCATGCGTGCCACCCCAGGGAAATAGCCTGAGTCTTTTCGGCGATTCTCCCATTCCCAAGCCAGTCAGACGGGTTCGATTCCCGTAGCCCGCTCCACCCACAATCCCCAAAACATTCGACGAATTCAGGCCGTTTCGACGGACTTGCCGGCTCAACGCGTGGAGTGAAGTTTCGCCACCATGGGCCACGATGCGCCACCTTTCGCGCCCAAATCCATCCCGCCGATCCAGCCCACGTCAGCCGATGCCGGGGAGGTTGGTGACCTCAACGACGATGACCGGCGAGTTCCACGCACGGCCGCTGCCGTAGGTGGCGCTGAGCACGACGGCGCGCCACTCGACGTCGCGCGTCGTGATCATCGTCAGGTCCGCGGGCGTCAGCTCGAGCGTGAGCACGCCGGCCGCCAGCGACGCGAGCACGTCACGCCCCGTGAAGATGGTGGCGCCCGTGTCGAGGCTCGTCATGGTCGCCGTGAGCGTCGTCACGCCCGCGGCCTCCAGCCCCTCGCCCGCGCTGTTGGTGAGCGGGATGCTGAGGATGTGGGTGGTGCCCTCTCGGACGCGCTGCGGGGTGCTGGTGCTCATGGCTCGCCTACCTGCGTGATGGTGCCGAGGACGATGGCCTCGGAGACAGTGATGGGGCCGACGGTGGCCAGCGTTGAGGTGCTGATGGCGCCCATGACGATGACGTCCGGGACGATGAGTCCCTCTGGCGACGCCGAGGCAGCCGGCACGACCCATGCGGCGAAGGCAGGCACACTGCTCGTCGCCACTGCTGCGCCTGATGCCGTCGCCGGCGCCGTCATCCACACTGATGCGGCCGGCGTACTCGCCGCCGTGGCGCTGCCGTTCGTCGCGGTGGCGGCGGGGGCCGTCCAGGATGCACTCGGCGCGGCGCTTGCCGAGGTGACCCCTCCAGGCGCAGCGGTCGCAGCCGGGGCGCTCCAGGAGGCCGTCGCTGGCGTGGACGACGCTCCGATCGCGCCGGGCGTGGCCGTGGCCGCGGGCGTGACCCAGCTCGCTACTGCGGGCGTGCTCGCGATGACGCCGGCCAGTGTCGCCGTACTGGCAGGCGTGACCCAACTGGCGACGGCGACGACGCTTGCCGTTGTGATGGCGCCGGGAGCGGCGGTCGCGGATGGCGCGGACCATGAGGCCGTCGCGACGGTGCTCGACGCGGTCACCGCCCCCGGCGCGGCGGCGCTCGCAGGGACCGTCCACGCGGCCGAGGCGGCAGTGCTTGGCGTGGTGACGGCACCGGGGGCCGAGGTGCCCTCCAGTGCGATCCACAGCGCCGAGGCCGCGGTCGAGGCGCGCGTCACGGCGCCGGGGGCCGCGGCACTGGCGGGCGCGGTCCATGTCGCGCTGGCCGCCGTGGAGGTCGAGGCGCCCGGTGTCTCCGCGGTCGCGGCCGGCGTCACCCACGAGGCCGTGGCGGCCGTCGAGGTGGTCGACAGACCCGCCGAGCCTTCGCGGAGCACGACGTGCGTGCTTACCGTGTCCTCGGCCGCGGTGGTCGTCCACGCGCCGTCAGGGCTGATGGTGCCGGCGGCGATGCGGCGCTGGCAGATGGCCCGCGACATCGTGCCGATCTGGTCGTAGTCGGTCGCGAGGGCGCCCAGCGTGTACGCCGTGGCGACCGTCGTCATGGTCGACAGCAGATCGCCAGAGATGGCATCGACCGTGCCAGGCGTGTGCGTCGTGCCGGCCGCCGTGGCCCCCGTCGCCTCGTCCTGCTTGAACCACGACCCAACCGACGAGCCGATCGCCTGCGCGACGCCGTTGGACTGCACGGCCGTCGAGAACGTGATCGTGATGACGGTGTTGGCCGAGGCCGCGGCTACGCCGCTCCACTGCTCGACGAACTGGCCGGCCGTCGCGTGCCGAATCAGCCGCGTCCACGTCCCGCCCTGGTCATCCGCGACCGAGGTGATCGTGGCCGTGTCGGAGTTGCGGATGCCGACGCAGACCAGCATCAGGTCGCCCGCCGTCGGCGCACGGGCCGACGACAGCGACAGCGCAAGCGTGCTGATGGTGTCCGTAGCGGCGAAGGGCGTCCCTCGGGGTGTCCACGACATGCGTCAGCGTCTCCCTACGCCCACATCCACGCCTTGACCGGATCTTCGTACCAGCGCGAGAGCACCCACCGCGCCATCTTCTCGGCCCCGGTGGCGCTCGGATGCACGAAGTCCGACTCGAAGTCGGTGGCCTGCATCCAGCGAATCCCGTCGGGGAATGCCGTCGTGGTGTGCTGATCGTTGTACGTCTCGCCTTCGGCGTACACCTGGAGGTAGTCGACGAGCACGCCGTGAATCAGCCCGACCTGCGTGGCCAGCAGCGCGTCATCGCTGACCACCGAGTACAGCGGCGCCCGCCCGTCGGTCGACCACCCGGTGTACGCGATGGAGTGAAAGTCCATCGTGACCAGATTCGGGAACGTCGCTTTGGCGTTCTCGACGATGGCCTGGACCTGCGTGGCCGTCATCACGCCGTCGGTGTCTGGAAACGACTGCGTCATGAAGGCGTCGACGTGCAGCACCTGGGCGGCGGTGCCTCCGTTGTTGATGATCCCCGTCACGGCCTGCGACCAGGCGTTCTCGGCCGGGTTCGCCCAGTCGCTGGCCACATGGCCGCTCTGCGAGGCCCGGTAGAACCGGAAGCCGGCGGCCTTGAGGCTCAGGTAGTCACCCGAGTTGAACAGGTTGGTGTAGTAGCCGTGGTAGTCGCGGGCGTTGCTCATGCCGATGCCCACGACGTACATGCGCCCGCCGCTGTTCGGCGTGCCGTCGCTCGCGCGCGGCACCATGTCGGGCAGCACGTCCAGGAGGTCGTCGGTCAGCGTGCTCGCGCGGCTATAGATGGCCGGCTCGTTGCCGGTGCCAGGGTCCGCGGGCTCCTCGTTGCTCAGGACGAACGCCCCGCCGGCATTGATGCCGACCTGCACGGTGCCGCCATTGGTGACGACCACCGGGATGTCGATCCGGGCAATCGGGATGCTGCCGGCGTCGTTGGTCACGAACTTGAAGAAGACGACCTTGTCCACGTCGCCCACGGCCGCCACCGACGGGAACGTCAGATCGGCGCAGTCGAAGACGACATGGTCCGTCGTGGTGTTCTTGGTCGGCCCGGTCTTGCTGGTGACGGTGATGTCGGTCGCGGAAAGCCCGATGCCCGTCATCGACGTCGCGTCCGGGCTCGGCACGTCACTCCCCAGGCACAGCCGTGCCCGGATCGTGTCGGAGCCCCACACAATCGACCCGTCGAGCAGCCCGTCGGCGCCCGCGTTGAAGACAGAAGACGCCATCGGCTACTGGTGGCAGCGGCAGCCGGGGCAGTGATAGTCGCTGTGCCTCACTCCGGCACCGTGCGAACGCTTCTTCCAGAGTTCGAGGTTTTCCAGCCTGTTGTCCATCTTGTCCCCGTTCTTGTGGTGAACACTCTCGTGCGCCAGTAAGGGCCGCCCGAGAGATTCCTGTATCACGTACCGGTGCTGGAACATCCACCGATGCTGGTTCGCACCGTACCTGCGCGTGCCCGGTGTGCCAGGTGGCACCTTGACGATCAGATACCCTCCGAACTGCTTCGTTGTGCCAGTCGGAGCGGCGTGCTCGTAGAAGCACGATAGCGAGCAGAACCGCTTTTTCGTGTGGCGACTCGCGATGAAGCTGCGGCCACACTGGCTGCATTTGGCTGTACCTCGCTTGCATTCAAGCGAGCACCACCGCGCGTTCGCCCCGCCGGGCAAGAACTTCGTCCCGCATCGCCTGCATGACCTTTCGGCGAATACCCTCGGCTTGCCGTCCAATCTGTTCGACATGCCTAGTATTATACGTCGCCGCTGTTCTAAATCATGCAAAAACAGCAGTGAATCTCACTGCTGCGTATAAAATAGCCCAGATGAGCTGATTGTGACGTTGACGTCGCCTCCATTGGGGGTGACGGACGTCATCTCCACCTTGGCGATCGGCTTCGATCCCGCGTCATCGGTCACGAACTGGAACACGATGTAGTGGTCGATCGCGCCGATGGCCGCGACCGCCGGGAACGCGAAGTCGGCCGCGTCGTACACGATGCGGTCATCGGTGGTGTTCTTCGTGCGCGTCTTGCTCGCCAGCGTGACGTCGTAGCCGGTCGAGCCGACGCTCGTCATCGACGTCGCGTCCTTGTCGATGGCTGCCGCGGCCGACGCCAGCACGGGGCGCACCCGGATGGTGTCGCTTGCCCAATCGATCGTGCCGTCGAGCAGCGACTCCGCGCCCTCGTTGAAAAGGAATCCCGCCATGTCTGTCTCCTGTGAAAGCCGAGGACCCACGAGCCGCCTGCGCCCAGCCTGCGACCCGCGAGCACCGGAGCCACGCAGGGGAGCGCAGCCCTCGTCCGGTGAGTGATCCAATCCGCTGCCGCGCTGGCCCCTGTCGCGCGGCGTGGTGGGCGGTTACATGGCCGCCTCCCGTTCCTTGCTACAATCCGCGCATGACGCCGATCACCATCCCGAACATCGCCCGCGCCGAGTGGCAGACGCTTGCGCTGGGCGTGGTGGCAGTCCCATCGGCGGACATCGTGAACCGCAACGGGCGGCTCGACTGGTCAGCCCCACTCGGGGCAACGCGCCTCGACATGGCCAGCGCAGAGGGGACAGTGCAGTCGATGGAGTTCGATCCACCGCTCGCAGCCGGCAGTGTCGTGACGATCACCATTCCCTAGTCTTCCCGCGTCCACTGGATGTACCCGCCGTAGCTGGTGGGTCGGCCGCGGAACACGACGCGCGCCCCCACGTCCAGCCTCCCGCCGGCCACCTTCGTCACCGTCGCCACGGCCCGCACTTCCGCGTTGCCGGCGTCGGTGATGTCGAGCGCGAGCCGCACGCCCGTGCGCGACAGCCCGCCGATCTCCACTTCCGCGAGTTGCAGCAGGTCGCGGTAGGCGTCGACCGGGATCGGGGCGATCACCGGGATGGCCGGTTCGGTGGTCTCACTCACGGCTTGCGCTCCGCGTCCATGACGCCCGTCCGAGTCTCCCGAATGAAGCCGTACACGCCAGCGGCCGTCACGACGACGTTGACCCAGCCGGCGAACAGTGGCCACGCATTCGTGCGGACCAGCACACCGGGCGTGCTCCAGCCCCACAGGCCGACCCCGAGCGCGGAGAGGGTCATGACCACCGGCACCGCCCACGCTTCAGGCACGCGCTTGCTGTACTTCACGACCTCGGCCAGCGGCACGACGACCGCGGCCACCATCAGCACGTCGGCGGCGTTCATGGCTTGTAGAGCGCCGCACGCACCGCCGCGTCCTTGGCTTCGAGCAGCTTGCGCAAGGCGACAGTCCGTTCCGGGTTGCGCTGGAGCGGCCCACCGAATGTGCATGTGCCCGCCTCTGCCACGTTGTCCCCGAGAACCATCGCGTGGGCCAGATCGCAGAATGGCTTGCTGATGCTCGCCAGATGGGGCGGGAGATGCGAGTACGCGAAGAACTGCAGGATTGGTTCGGTTGTTTCAGTCATCGTCAGTACCTCAGCACCGCGCGGCCGCGCAGCCAGGCGAACACGCGCTCGATGGCCGCGAGCACTTCGGCGCGATTGGCGTCCAGCCGCTGCAGGATGTCCGTGATGTGGTTCGGGGCGTCGTCCCCCGGCCCATTGCCGATCATGTCGTCCACGAACTCGTTGACGAGGCCCAAGTCAGGAGGGGCCGGGTCCGGTTGCGGCCGGTTCTTGATCTCGTCCACGTCGGCCTGCAAGCGGGCCAGCGCGGTCAGCACGGGCGCGAGGTCGACGGCTGGTGTAGTTACGACCGGAGGTGGCGTAGGTCCGGGCGGGGGTGGTGTACTTCCACCGGTCAGACACGTCGGGAGCACGCCGCTCGGGCGCACCCACGCGCCCGTGGTCCGCGCGTCGATGGTGGCCTGCGTCTGGTCGATCCATGCGGGCGAGGCGGACGAACTGCCGGCCGCGCCGATGATGTCGACGACCGACACGCCGAACGGGCTGGACGGGTTGCGGAACGCGATGGCGTCGTGGCTCGGGTCGTTCGGGTTGCCCCGCTTCCCGTTGCGGCCCCACCGCGCGTCCTCCTGATTCAGGACGGTGGCGACGGCATCCGTGAACGCATGGTCCTGTAGGATGAAGCCGGGACACGCCGCGGCCACCCGCTCCACCACGTCGCGCCGGTTCGGGGCCTGCAGTTGCGCGAAGGCCGGGACCGACACGAGCAGGCACAGCAGCAGGCTCGACGCGATCGACACGCCGCACGCCTTCATCTGCGTGAGCAGGTCGAGATACTTTCGGGTCAGGTGGTCGATCATGCTTTCCGCCTTGGTGAGTGCGTCCTGGTGGCCGAGGGCCGCCGCGCGCAACGAGAGGTAGTCCTGCATCGACAGCGTGACGGTGTTGTGCTCGCCGGCCATGACGGCCTTCTGCGCCGCCGCTTCATCCGCCAGCGCCATGCCGATCTTCTTGGCGCGGTCGTACAGCGTGGGCCGGGACACGCCGAGCAGCTTGGCCGCGTCGCCGACATGCCCGCGCGTGACCGCGAGCGCGTGCCGGATCGGGTCGGCACTCAGCGGCGCCGGCACGAGCATCGTCGGCCCGCTCACGGCATCACCTCGCACGACGGCGACACCAGTCGCGTCCACAGGACGGGGCAGGCGGTGGCCCCGCCGTCGCACGTCACGCTCAGGCCGACCAGCGACGCATCGGGGTCCGACACATGCACGCCGAACAGCGCCCGCACGGTCGTGCCCCACGTTCGGCCAGGAGCGATCGTCTCGGTCTGCGTCCGGTGCCGGCCCGTCGAGAACGTCATCCGCAGCCGGACGACCATCTCCCGCGCCGTCACGTTGGCGACGCTGACGGCCGTCTCGAGCGGCCGCGCGGCATCGGCGAGCAGGTCGGTGTACCAGGTCACGGCACCACTCGGAGGGACGTCGGCACACCCGGCACCGCCGCCCGCACGAAAGGGAGCGCGTTGCTGCGTCCGCTCACCCCCGTCGCGTTGAAGGCCCGGACGGCGAGCAGGAAGGCGCCCTCGGTCGGGAGCACCGTCGCCGGTAGCGTGGCCGTCGTGTCCGTCGCCGGCACGTCGACCGTCGTCACGACGACACCCGTGGCCGTCTCGCGGAACGTCTCGAAGCGATAGCCGGTGGGCGTGGCTTCGACGGGGCCGGTCGGGGCATCCCACGCCACGGTGATGCTGGCGCCCGGCGCGAGGACGGTGGGCACTTGCGCGAGGGCGATGGTCGACACGAGCGACAGCAGGAGCAGCAGGAACAGGACGCGGAGTCGGGTGGTCATGGGGAGTGCCTTCATGGCTGCAACTCGAAGCAGCGGTTCAGCCAGCCATCGATGAACGGGGCGCTGTGCGTCGGGCGCAGCGCGATCACGTGTGCGAGATGCCGGACGCGGGCCTGCCACACTTCGCGCGCGATCCGCGGGATGTCCTCGTCGACCAAGGCGGCGCGCGTCACCGGCCCGAGGACGCCATCGGCCGTCACCTGCAGTACCCGCTGTAGGGCCCGCACCGCCTGGGCCGGGCCACTGTGGACGCCAAAGTCCACCAGTTGCACCCGCAGCGGGTCCGGCAGTGTGGCGAAGCCTGGCTGCTCGACGTACTGCGTGGCGTAGATGTCGCGCGCCTCCGAGACGTCCAGCGCCTTCACCGCCGCCGACGTCACATGCGCCCCGCGCCAGCGCGACAGCGTGGCGCGGGTGATCCCGAACTTCGTCGGCCCCCCGCGGTCGGCCGGGTGGTCGACGTAGCCGCCCTCACGGGCAATGACGTCCTCGATCAGTTCCTCGACGGTCACCGCCTGGCCCCGCTCGTGGTGTGCTTCACCTCGCGCAGGTCCGTCTCGATGTTCCCCAGCCGCGCGTTCATCGATTGCAGCGTCTCGGCCAGGACGTCGCGCCGCACGTAGGTCGACGCGGTGTCAGAGGACGCCCGGACCTGTGCCGCCCGCACGTCGCTGATGTCGCGCTCGATGTCCTGCAGGCGCCGGAGCTGATACCCGAAGGCGATCAGCGTTGAGCAGATGGCGGCAATGTTGCCGAACGTGATCTGCTGCTGCGCCCAGCCAATGAAGCTGGCCTCGGTCATGGCGTCGCCTTGAGTGCGTCAGCCTTGCGCGGCTGGCCGGTCTGCCAGTCAATCCCGGCGTAGCCCGGCAGCGCCGCACGCACGGCCGCGTCGATGGCGTCGCGCTGCGTCTGCAGGGCCTGCGTGGTCGCCTCCACCTGGGCACGAAGCAGGGCCATGCGGAGCTGCGCGTTCTCGACGCGCAGCGCGAGCTCGGGCGGCAGGGCTGGCGCAACGGGAGCGCCCGCGATGTCACCGGTGGGTGCGGTCGGCGGAACAGTCGCGGCAGGCGTCTGCGACAGCAGCAAGCCGGCCATGAGCAAAGGCAGTGTCACGATCGTCTCCATCGGCGCGGCGCACACAGCACCAGCGCCACGACCAGCAGCGCCATCGCGCTCGGTTCGGGGACCGGCTGCGGCGCTGGTGTCAGCGTCAGTTCGTCCTCGACGCGCGTCGTCCAGCCCTCGACGGGCGGGAGCACCACACCCACATCAGGCGCGGGGCGCACCGGAGGTGCCCACGGCGTCGGCAGGCCGGGGCCGTAGGGATTCCAACGTGCCGGCTCCGGCACACCGACGCACTGCGCGAAACCGGGCTCGTACGGGTGGCAGACCTGTCCCATGCACGCAGTATCGGGAGTGCGGGCGGGCCCGTCAGCGAGGCAG
>Ga0075163_10006232_pt1 | contig 15812 bp, 21 predicted proteins | sample JI1023141ADNA_FD_71478 | JGI IMG/M metagenome (GOLD analysis project Ga0075163, IMG submission 71478) | Wastewater effluent complex algal communities from Wisconsin, to seasonally profile nutrient transformation and Carbon sequestration -... | ecosystem: Engineered > WWTP > Effluent > Algae... | reverse complement strand
TAAATAATTGTTTGATGAGTCATAGCAATTAACAAAAAATATCAGTGTAATACCTGATGCAATTGTGTTGGCTGTGATGATGTTTGACGCGGTAAACTTAGCCGTCATTGAGTGGCTGCCAACATATTTTTCACGTTTAACCGCGACTACTGCGCTAGGGTTTGCCTCATCTGTTCTGAGTGTAAAACCTGTTGCATCGTCTACTGTTGTATAAGATGTGGATGTTGTTGTTATATCCCATCCGTACATATCCAACCCACCAGTACCTAAATGTATTCCTGCTACTCTCATAAATCACCCCACTACGTCATAAATACCAGCACTAACTGGTACGATTGTTTTTGTTTGGTGTTGAGCTGTAAATGCCAATGTGCCATTTAGCGTAACTCCAGCACCTCCTGCAAGGGTTGTTGTTCCTGTGCCTACCTGCCTAATACTGATTGGTTTAGTTTGAGTAGATGGAACCGTAACAGTATTCGCAGAACCATTATTCATCCTAAGATAGGTTCTACCGTCATTGTCTACAGCCTGCAATGTATATTCTGTAGTTGCTGAATATGTATTTACAGTAGGAAGCAACAAAACATTTATTTGGGCTTGTAGTTTTCCCATGCCGCCTAGCACTGAGTCCGATGAAGATATTGCAACGTTTGTGGCTGTAGACAATCCGGTTAATATAGTTGATCTAACTCTAGCTTCTGTAAAATACTTATTAGTAGATCCTTCTAATAAAGCATCAGTATTTGAAAGCGTAGTTCCACCACCAGTTACCCATCCGTCCTGAACATCATACCAATATAGCTCAGCATTGCTTCCTATGCCTGTGTCTACCATAGCATAGCTTCCAGATGTAGCAGTAGGGTGTGCTATATCTAGTGCGCCTGAAGTAGAATACACTCCCTTATAATATTCATTATAAAGTGAGGCATCTAATTTGTTGCTTATTGCAGCATCAAGAACTCTTCCTTGGTTAGCGGATAGTGCAGATGTTATGCTTGTCGACAATAAATTATCTACTATAGGCAGGACTATTTCGGGCCCTATAGCTGGACCAACAATAAGTTCCAATAACATGTCTATGGCCGCGATATTCGCGTCTTGTGCTAGCTGCAATGTTCCTCTTACACAGGTAATATAATCATACTTAAACCCGCGATACAGTTTAACTAGGGTATCTAGGTCAAGAGCATCTAAGACAATATCCTGCTCTACTGTATTTACAGTCAGCTCACTTGTCACATACTCTAGATGTGGAGCTTTTACTACAATTCTTTCTATTCTATACATGTTTTAAGTCCCCTAGATGAATCTAGTCTTTCCCCATTTTATTTGTATTTCTGTTTCTTCAGGATGAGCCTCTAGCCATCCTCTAAATAAAGAGTGCGCAGTAGATCCACCAGTTAAGGAGTAATTACTGTCTTTATGAGTAATATCCATCCCTAATTGTATAGCCCCTTCTGCTTGCGCAAAGGTGTCACCAATTATAAATAATGCGCCATATCTATCTATGGCGGACGTAGTATCTGCACTACTTACATACACTCCAAGATCTGGATTGTATAGAAAAATCTCTATCCTATTATACTTCGGTGCGTATGAGTATTTCATCTCATATTTACCATCTTTTATACATGAATCTATTGGCTTTCCATATGGCCATCTCTTGCCACTAAGCCATGGTTTTTCTCTAGTAAACAGCCTCAATGTTTCGCCGTCTCTGGAGGTCAATTCCATCATTCCGAATACACCGGCATGGCCTTGTATTCTTATATTGTTGTTTCTAGTTATTTTGATCATATTGACCTCTACAAGACTTTATATCCATATCAATGATCTTTGCTTATACGAGCTCTAATTTCCCTGATCTCGTGATCCTGTCTAGCATTCTCTTGCCTAACAGCCTCGAACTGGAGTAGTGCTTCGTTCCTCGTATAAATGATTGATTTTATTTCCCTAATCTCGTTGCTTAGTTGAGTAATGTCTTCTTTGGATTGAGACTGTGACTCTTTATGTCCAAAATAAAAATAAGAAACAGCCCATACGCCTACTACTATTTGAATAATAAATGCAAATAGCAGTGCAATAGGAACTTTTCTTGGCAACTGAAAAATAACGAAACCTTCAGTATCATTTGGATTGTGTGGTGGTATTTGCGTGGTCATTATGTTCTCCAGAAGTCTTCTAATATTCCGCCATTAGCAAGATGTATTTGCATAACTTGTTGCTCTATTCTTTCTGCTTCATTTTGCTTTTGCAATCTTCTATTAGTTGCCATGCGGTAGGAGTCTGCTCTCTTTCCTGAGCCCCTTTTTTGTGATCGCGCCATTCTAAATGGCCCAATATTAGCTTGTGCCGCTGTACCATTTGCCAGCACCAGAATTTACTGGATTTACAGCAGAAGTGCCAGTAGATGTTTTAACTCCGCTGCCAAGATTTGTTTGTGGAACTACGCCATTAAATCCAGCTCCAGCAGAAACTCCTCCTTGTCCATACGATTGGGTCTTAGGCTTCTTGGGGTTTCCAGCCACTATTGGCGGAGCATTAGTGCTTATTCTTGCTCTATTGTATACGTTTTGAGGAGGTGCAACATTTCCATAATAGTCAAGAATTGGCGCAGGACCCTTAGCTTTCTGGTTGGCAACCCTATCAATAGCCTGTTCATATTTTTCTCCAGCCTTAGCTATTCTAGCTTCAGAAAATTTCTTAGCTCCTTTAGCCCTATAGACTCCAGCCCCGCCTCCAACAACTGCTCCGGCAATAGCTCCGCTCATAAAGGCACTACCATAATTAGCTGTACCATTAATCTTATCACCACTATTTGCATGCAACGCTACGTTACCGCCACCTCCTACTACTGCTCCGCCAAACATATGCGAAGTAACTAACCCTATTCCATCGCCAAGAGATTGTTCTCCCTCCAATGCTGAAGACAAGCCTTTTCCTGCTCTTGCCATTCTAGCTTCAGCATTCCAAGGCATCCTCATGGTGTAGAATCCCAGAAGCTTTTTACTCCACCAGCCCCATTGTTTGCTCTGTTATCCCATCTGTTAAAGAAACCAAATCCACCAACAGTATTATCGTTAAGCTTATCAAGTATTTCAAACTGTTCCTTACTTCTAAACTTGCCTGCTTTAGTAGCGGTATCGTACCCAGCTTTACTTGCAAATCTACCAAGTCTACCGCCTACTGCTCCTATACCAGCTCCCATAAATGCTCCACCAAATACTCCGGTGTCATTACTTACTAAGCCAGCTCCTATACCAAGTGCTCCACCAGCAGCAGCACCAGTAGTGCCCCAACCATATGAATCACCAAAGTCAATTAATGATTTAGTAAATTGTCCTTTTGAATTAGCCATAATATATTCTCCTATTGTTTTATTAAAAATTGTATCAAGAAGTACAAGATATATAACTCCTCTAGCCTCTCATGGTAAGTCAAATAACACCAGAAAGTCTATATAGAAATGGAAAATTATATATTTTATAAATAGAAATCAGATTTAAAAGACAAACATAAAACTTTGAATTAGCCCCCACCCCCATTCTTTTCACCATCCTTCAACACATCCTTCAACACCAGGTGTTGTTTATGGTACTTGTGGTGCCCCTAGGCCCCATCTCGATTCTAGCCCCCACCCCTCGACCATAAATACGGGTGCAGCATTCCCTGGTAAGGAGTGTTGTTTTAATAATCTAGTCGGAGAAAGACTATGAAAGCAACCGTTGTACGCGCAAGCGTATACGCGACCAGCAAGGCAGAGATTATCTGTTTCGTTGGTCGTATTGCTCTTACTGCAGTCCGTTATATGGGCTGGATGTAAGAGCAGCACCTCTAAGCAAGGTGTATAAACATACTGCTTATTCAATAGCACTTCTATATGAGGTGTTATTGAGGTACTGAGTGTATACCTAATACATTCACCCATGCATGGTACTCATAAGCCATGCACTGTATGTACGTACCATACGAGTAACGTGTACAGTCCATTACCGGAGAATATTATGAACACATCCGCATACAATAAGGCCTGCTTTAATGCAGCACGCAACAACGAAGAGCGTGCTGCTCTTCGCCTTCTTGTAATTGAGGAGGTTCACCCTTCTCAATTTACCACCCTTCCCCCTTCTCCCAAAGAGATAGAGGCCAAGGGCCGCCTCTTGGGCTTAGAGGTGAAGCGTTACAGCTTCTAATCTAGCCTTCTCCTGCGTAGCACCATTACACACGGTGCTATATAAATAGTGTGTAGTTCTATAAGGCTTCTATATGAGGTCTTATAGAGGGTAAGAGAGCGCCCTAAAGGCTCTTAGGTGGTATGTGCTATATGCGCATACTTAATATTAACCTTCCATAAGGAGAACTATTATGGAACGTACAAATTATGGCGAGGCCATAATCCACGTGGTAGACAGTTTCGGAAATATGTCTACCAAAGTCATTCTCAATGAGGATGGCTACGTAGATATGACGCTCGTACCAGTATTGGCCATGGACGGCTTCTGCCGTGCAGAGGACAATCTGTACTACTGGGTAAGCAAATACCACTTCTGATCCCAGGCACCTGAGCAGGTGTATAAACTGCTCGTTTTTATGGGTCTTCTGTATGAGGATTCATAAAGGCACGGTGCACGCCTAGTTGCTCTAATAGGAGGAAGCAGCATGTCCATTAGGACTCTATGTCATGCTTCTGCTCATGACTTTTCCCCTGCTGTAGGTGATGTAATAATCCTGCGGCCGGGGAAGCAGAACGCGCAAGGGATTGGCGTATACTTCTCCGAAGGAGCCCCAGATGTAAGGGCTTCTGACTCCTGCCTGCTAGCTGGAGGGGTCAAGACTCAGTTTTGGGTCGAAGTGGAGGCCACTAGGACAGGAGTCTGGTGGTACAGCAAGGGATGCAGGGACAAGGCCAAGGGACGGCCGAAAACGTGGCACAGCAATGGACGCTGTGTCAAAATATTAATTACCGCCGTAGATGGGATAAACGTCTATGGCGTAGGGGAGCTTGTCTCCGGCAGTGATCGGTAAGATGTTTTACCTCACTGGTTCGGCTAGACTTGCACCACGCTAGTTTGACTATCTGTATGAAGATGTATGTCTTCACTGATGATTCCGAAAGGATGAAACAGATACCGGCGCATTAAAGCATTGATTACCTTGCTTATGTGTCATTCCTTAAATTAGTCGATCGGAGAAAACAAATGACTAATTTTAAAAACGTGGCCCGTTCCATTGGGCTCAACGGCTGTAAAGCCGTTCTCGCAGGTGGCTTCAACGCTGCCTACGTGGCGCACCATAGCGTATGCAGTGATTCTACTGCACGCGCTTTGCGTGCAGCTTGTCTCTCGGCCGTGGTTGCTTCTATGGCGAAAGCCAAAGCGGCAGCTGCTACTGTTGTTGTCCCGTCCGCAGCCGCGGTTACGTTGGTAAATGCAGAAGCCTTGGTTGAGCGTTTAATTGCTCACCTTGGCGACTGTGTTCGTCGTCAAGATACTGTCCCAGGCTGCCGTAAGGCGCTTGGCTATGTGTCTCCCTTAGCCAAAAGCTGTGCTGTTGTAGCACGTTTTGAGGCAGCCGAAGGAGTCGTGTCGGCCTTCCGTTCCATGGGCTACGATAATGACGGTGGCGCTGCTACTAAGCGCCTCATCGACTCTCTTGCTCGTACCTGTGTTCGCACAGGTAAAGAAGCTACTGAGGTAGTGCAGGACTGGATCATCAAAAACGATGCATCCAAAGCCTCCTCGTTGTTAGCTTCCTTGTATGATGCTGCCGTGGCTGAACGTGCTCATGAAGAGTATTGTTCTGCTCTTGATGCAAGCCTCGATGCAGAAGCATTGCCTGAATTGGGTGATGTAACAACAGCATCAGAAGCTAAAGCTAACAAAAAAGCAGCACGTAAAGCTGCTAAATGGGCTGCTAAAGCTGCAGTTGTTGCCGTCAAAAAAGGCAAAGTTGCTGCGGCTGTTGCTCCTGTTGCTGTAGTGGTTGAAGTTGCTGCTGAGCCTGCTGTTGAGGCTGAAGCGGTGCCTTCGATTATGGTGGTTGGCTTTACTGTGCAGGATGCCATGTTTTGCTTAGGCATCGACCACAAAGCCGTTGCTGCTAATATGGCGAAAATTGAAACTCCTGTTGTTGTAATAGGGTCCAGTTTCGATGGTGCCTATATGATGCAGGTAGCTGCTTAATGAGTAATGTTGTAATGTCCATGGAAGACGTGGCCAACATGTTGCTCGAAGCTGAGGAGATGTGGATGTCTCCTTGTTTTTGTTGGAAAGAGTTTGGTCGCATTGTGTTCATGGCACGTGATATTTACGTACGTGAATGCAATAAGGCTGGACTTGTTGTGAATCCTAATACCTGGGAACATTGTTCTCATGCGTATGAGGATATGGTGGCGGCTACCCTTTGTGGTGCTGATGAAGGGTGGTCGCTATAATGTTGGACTCTAAAAAAGAGATCACTGTTATGACGACTCAAATCGTTGAAACGAAGGGTTTCATTAACTATGTAGCAAATCATGGCCATGAGAAAGGTCAGTTTGCTCCAGATGTAGTGCATTTTTACACTACTGTTAACGAGGCTCTTCGTGAGCATTGCGGGGAATTATCGTACGTTCCTCGTAAGGCAAATTGGGCTGGCTCCTATATTAAGTTAAAAGACATTAACGGTCTTTTCTCTAATATGGGTGTTGGTATTTCTAAGAATGGGAAAGTTCTAACAGCTAAATGCGATCGCGCAAATGAGGTTTCTGCGCTTCCATCAGTGTTAGAGTGGAAATCCACTAATATACCTTTAGAGTGGTTATCTGCTCGTGGTATTGAAGTGGTAAAAGAGCAATTTGTTGGCTTAGGCGATATGCCTTATTGCTACAAATTGTTCGGTATTGCAGCCGATGCAACCTTACGCGGTATTATGCATAAACTGTTAGCTTCTGCTAATAAGATTTGCTTTATCGATATTGGAAGCAAAGGTTTTCAGGTGGCCCAGTACCACCTTGAACAGAATAGAGGTTTTATTCGTTCTGAGGAAGGCATGAAAGGAATTCGTGGTCGCTTCTTCCCGACCAATGACCAGTGTGCCAATGTATGGCGTGCTAAAGTGGAGTGGGATCTTGTTGATGGCAAGGTTGTCTATTGCGGCAAGTCTGTTCCTGCGGCTTCCGTGTTTGGCAATGATGCCTTAACTAAAGACGAGCTAATTGCGCTTATTAAGGCGATGCCTCGTGAAGGTTTAGTCCCAGACCTAAGAAATATTTGGGATGTAGTACGTTGCCGTGGTCTTTGGTTGTTCGAATTGCCTAACAAGGTGAATGAGCGCGTTACCAAGATTTATGGTAACGAAGATGGCGTACCAGTTGGCATCTACAAGCTGAAAGTTATGCTTGATTGTCCTAAAATTGGTAGTGTTTGGGCTCAGGATAGGGGTGTGCAAAAAGCTTACAAAGCTTGGCGCAAAACCTTGTTGCGTGAAATTATGTGCAATATCAATAGTGGGCACAAATGGTCAAAAGCCGAACGTGCTTCTGTTGAGGCCTTCATCGGTATAGCACTTCCTGGCTTAATTCAGGAAATGTGCCTTAACTCACTTAATACCGGGGCTATGTATTCTGATGCCTTGTTGTTTAAGTTGGGCGCTGCACGACTTGTTACTAAGCTAGGTGGCGTAAAAGGTACTATTGCCACCAAGAACCCGTTCAAAGGCGTAAACCAGGAAGATGTACTCTTGAGTGCGTCTGCATTCAAAGGTGGTTTAAATACTATCTGCGACATGACTGGTATTATGTCCCGCGAAGAGCAGATTGCCTTGTCTGCTGCTACTGGCTATCAAGGTAAAGAAATGGCGGAAGTAGCTCTAGCCAAGCTACGCGAAAAAGGACTCGTCCGTCGTGAGACATGCACCTTTATGGGTCATGCGTGTACTTATGACTATGTAGAGGTAGAGGAGGAGGTATACGCTACCAACCTCTATTCTTTGTACGGCTACCGCTACAAAGACGAATTCATGGATGAAATGAGTTTCGTTGAGGACGACGAGCTCTCTTCTTCGTACTACACACATATTATTAATAATATTGGTAGTATTGAGAGTGTTCCGCAGCAAATCATGGAAGATCTTGAAGACGGGATTATTTGCCGTCGTGGTCAACGTACATCCTTCTCGTTACGTGAGGTGTATAACTATTACTTTAGTTATGTGCTAGAGCAAGATGAGTCTGGCAAGTATGTTATTAAGGCAGACCGTATGCGTGCCCTTATTGATGAGGCTAAGGCAGATCATGCCAATCATGCTTCTGATACGCATAAGGCAATGCATGCCATGTTGGTCAATGGACTAGCCGGCATGGAGGTTATTGATATTGATGATTTAACAGCGTTGGTTGAAGCGTTATTCGTTGATATTGGTGAGCCTGAACCAGAACTTATGGGAGAGATTGCTCCTCCGTCACGTACATTGAGACAAATCCCTACTACTGGCTGGAAGCTAGAGGATCATGGCGACGTAGATTTATTACGTAGTCGTTGGAAGTTGTTAATAAATGGTGGCGAAACAGCAGATGGTCGTTGGTGGCCTGGTCTTGCCTCTGAAAAAGGTATTCGCTTAGTTGTTGAGGATAACCAGTTTATTATTCCTTCAATGGCATTTATTGAGCGTGATATTTTCCCAGTGGATAAGGATACTGTTGGTTACGTACCAGAGTATTATTTCGGCGAAGGTATGCAGTCAATAATGAATTTATTGGTTGCTGCACGACGTAGAGATGAAGCTCTTCGTGCCAATAAAGCTGATCCAGTCAATTGGAATGTTAATGCTGCACAACACTTAGTTCGTATGAACTCGTGCATACTTGAAGATGAGTTAAATCGTCTTAATGTACGTGGTGGTTATGTAGTTGTACAAGCCAAGTTCTGGGGCATGGAACAGCCAGGCTATATCCATAGCGCAACATCTATGGCATTCGACTTTGGTAAAGGCACTGACGGCTTGCGTAAGCTTGTCAAGAAGGTGTCCATCTCCAAAGACCCTAATCTATTCGGTAAAGGTTTCTCTTCCTTTATCATGAATAGGTATTATTCACCGCACGTATTTGGCGCCCTCAGTGAGGTTGAGCGTTTCGTCATGCGTTCGGTTTGTCACGTCAGCAATCCGTTCCTTATGAATAATGAAAACGACGCTGACGGAGACATGGTATGTGTGCGTCCTAATATTGGTGCATCTATGCCATTGTACGATGGAGCGTGGGAAGCTATGTCTGCTCGTGTGCAAAAATATGTTGATGATGAAAACAACATTGCACTCAAAATTAAACCATGGAAATGGTATACATTAAACGAGCTACAGGAAGGTGTAGATCATAGCATGCAGGCTAAGATGAATGTGTCAATCATGACAGCAAATTTCTATCGCGCCTGCCTAGCATTGGATGCTTCTGTGACCACAGGTAAACTAAACCCTAAATGGGCTAAGCTACTATGGGCACTTAATGGATACATCGTTCAGGATGAAGCGATGCGTCAGGTTAAATCTGAAATGGGAGGTAGTTCGGCTTTTTATAGCATTATGCGTATGAGCCAAATTAAACCAACCATGTTTGACCGCATGCTTAAGGAGGCTGATCCAGTGTCTAAAGGACTTGTTCCAGCTGGTAAGCTATTGTCAGAAGGAGTTTATGGCACTGGAGATGGCGTCATTAGTCGCTTCAAAAAGTATAGCGGTAAAACTTTCCCGCGTATTGAAGAAATTACTCGTATTAATTGCCAAGCATTTGCTGATGCATTTAATGCGTTTAACATGAAGCACTATGACGGAATCAGGACAAAACGCTCCAGTGGCATGTTGACTGGTGTAGCAGATGCTAAAAATCTTCGTCAAACACTTGATGTTGGCATGAAGACTGTTTCTGTACATCAAGACTGGAAGGCGTTCTGCTTCCTTACACGCGGATATTATAAGTCTGCTGTAGAAAACTGCCCAACAGTGTCATCGATTGCGGTGGTTGCAGAGCAAGTTGCGGAACATGGCATTAGTACTGCTAACGTCGATTCTATAATTGACGGTCTTAATAGTGCTATGGCACCAGTCGAGGGCGATCAACTTTATGCTTATTGCGTAAATGAGTTCCAGGCTGTCTATGATGGGTATGTCGACCAAAATACTCTTCTCGGTAATTGCTATATTCCTAGTTATAGTGCAAAGAACACTTGCGTTATGAATTGGATGGCGATGATCGGTGAGATTGTTGAGGAAGGCTATCCAGAAAAAGAGACTAAGGAAGTCTTTGAGGAAGAAGCTGAAGAGTCCGTAGAGGCCACTACTGTTGAGGTTGAACAGGAAACTGTTGATGGCGATGCTGCCATTAACGGCTTAATCGAGGCCTTTGCGCAACAAGATACTGATATTAATTATCCCGAGTATGAGCATGATGTCGCTGATGTTAGCGATGTTGTGCTTGATGCCTCGGAAGTATCAGTGTTTCGTCTCAAAAAAGGTGTATGGGCTATTGTAGTCATGGATGAAAAACGCAATGTTGTTCGTACTGTCTCTAACAAGTTCAACCGTTTAGGTTTGGCGAATGAAACCCTAGCTTCGGGCTCATGGACTACTCCAGACGTAGAGGTTGAATACGACCTAGATAAAGAAGGCGTGGTTGTCTTTGATTCTGGTCGTGTTGTTTAATTAAGTGCTTGGCGTATTAGTATTAACTAGTGCGCCATTTACTTCCTATATAAGGATAAAGAAGATGATTAAGACAGCTATAGATGTTGCCGCACAGGCACATGCTGGGCAGGTGCGTCGCGGATGGGAGGATTATGTGTATCACCCACTACGTGTAGCGCAGAAGTGCATAGACGCAGGTATGGCAGAAGATTATGTGGCAGCAGCCATACTACATGATGTAGTAGAGGATTCTGATGTGTCTATGAAGGACTTGGCAACTTTTGGCTTTAGCTATAAAACAGTTGAAGCTATAAAGTTGTTGACAAAGCTTGATGGCGAGACATCCTTTGATGCTGTACGCAGAATTATTGCGTCTGGCAACAAAGATGCTATGCGTATCAAGCTATTTGATCTTGAGGACAATATGGATATTCGTGCTCGTGATTACTGGCCTGGTATGGAAGAAGCCGTAATAAGATATGGTTTCTTTCATTCTATTTTGTTAATTGAGATAGGAGGTAGCCAATAATGGCTAATATCAAAATATGGTGCGATGGTGCATCAAAAGGCAATCCTGGTGTTGGTGGCTGGGGTGCAATCCTTCAAGACGATAAAGGTCGCCAGAAGGAGATTTATGGTGGCGAAGCTGTTGCTACTAATAATCAAATGGAATTGACTGCTCTTATTAAGGCTATTGAATGCCTTAAGAATCCGGGCTGCACCATTACCGTCTACAGCGACAGCAAGTACGTCGTTGAAGGCACGAATCGTTGGCTTGCTGGATGGAAGGCAAAAGGATGGCGCGCTAGCTCTGGTGCGCTTAAGAACGTTGAGTTGTGGATTAAGCTTGACGGACTTATGTCCAAGCATACTGTTACATGTGTGTGGGTGAAGGGTCATTGCGGTGATCCTATGAATGAGCGTGCTGATGCGCTCGCCAACATGGGTTGCTACGGCTCTAGTGAGAAGTAGCATGTTGTTTGTTGTTTTTATTTCCAGATGCCAATTGATCCAGTTGGCATCTAACCACGAGGGTTTGTCTATATGTTAAATATAGAGATGTCGCAACGCGTTGGTGTTGCAGAGCTAGACCAGATACTAGCTCAAATAGCCCTTCACTATGATGTGAAGATACTTAACAATGGCCATGGCAAGATCAAAATCTACAACTCTCGCCGAGTGGCAATCATGGCCATCAATGAGCTAACTGGTATGGCCTACTCCGCACTCCGCATTAAACTTGCTGGTGCAATCAAAGCCTGCGGCTTTGAGAGGAACTCCTACAACGGCAGCCTGTTGGCCAAACTGTCCCCGAAACTTAAAGGGATCAGTGCACCTGTAATGGATCTAGCATCCGTGACAATTACTGCCGATTCCGGATACTCCGCTTAAATGGAGTCCTTCTCCGAGTATGCCGCATCCATGCGGCTCTCTCTGCACAACGGCGCTATCCCGCGCCTTCTCCCTCTGTCCCACAATGGGCTGTCTTGGTGTAATGGATATCTCTCCGTGGCACCAAAAGTTGTTAAAACCTTGGTGAAAGAAATCTTTTTCCTTTTTTAAGGATAAGGTTCATCTTTTCTTTTTCTAGCAATGCTGGGAAGTAAGTCAGTGCTTATTTCTCCAATGTTGTTAAAACTCTGATGAGAGGATAGGGGTTGGCCTTATTCTCTTTTCTTTTTCTGCTTTGTGGAGGTTCTGCTATGTTGGATATAGCAAAAGACGTCTTAATTGACGCACCCCTGCTACAGGTTATTGTAGCTCAGCTCCCCAAACATTATGACGTTCGCGTCATGAATTGGGGTTCTTCTGGGATCAAGTTGTATAGCAGCCGCCGTGCTGTTGTACTTAGTATCCCTTCCTTGGTAGGCAAGACTTACGCAGAAGTGCGTAAAATCTTGTCTGCCACTATCAAGAGTGGTGGTTTCATACTCCGCTCTGCTAAACCTGCTCCTACGTCTCGTTACGTGGCTCCGGCCAATGAGATGTATACTTCGCGTTCCCTACATGGGGATGACGATGTGTACACTGAAGCAGAAACTCCGTTTGACACTCCTGATGTGGGTGTCGACTTAGGGATTGATGTTCCGCAAATGGAACATGGGCACGATGAGGACGGGTGTGGTTTCCCGACCTTTAAGGCCCTTCCTCCAATGGAGGGGAGTATTGATATGGGTATCGGTATCGGCTTAACTGCTGATGCCTCGTATCATTAATTAGCAATAAGGGCGTCGTAATGGCGCCCAATGTTGTTAAAACTTTGTTGAAGTATATTTATATATATGTCCCTATTATTTGGGGTTATATATATTAATGTACATCTACACATATTGTCTTATATAGGCCGCGATATGTGTTTTCTTTTTCCTTTGGCTTATATTGGAGTTTTATCATGTTATATTCTGGTAGCGACAAATTGGTGTTGGCGTCTGAAGTTAATATTCAGACTTTCCTTGATTCTGTTGTGTTTGTTCTCGGTGCTCGAGATCCAGAAATGGACCGCATTGAGCATGTACTGTACCGTATTGGTGCTGGTTTGACCCATGCCACTATTGATGGTGTGCGTTGTCATGCCGGCAATGCATATAAGGCTGACATGGTGTTCACCAACAAAATGTTGGTATGGGTTGAATGTGGATCTAGCAATATGTCTTGCCCGCACATCCGTATTGACCACCATAATCGTGGTGACTTCGGGTTCAACATGGGACCAGAGAACTATTGGGAAGGAAGCAGCATTGGCCAACTGTACCGTTTGTTGTTGGCGAACGGCTCCAACCAATGCTTCCTTGATTCTGTCTTCGGTGCAGATAAATACCTTATTGCGGCATCGGACCATTGTCCGGCTGCAGCGTATAAAGGATTGTGCACCGGCATTGAGCCAGACGAATTGGCCGGTTATCGCGCGGTACGTAACGCCGAGTTCCTCAAAATGGATATTGAGGAATATATTGATGGCCTAAATAACTCCATTGAGTTAGCAAAGGCATTGCCGGTAATGGAATTAGGTGGTGAGCCATATTCTGTTGCACTCCGCCCAATCGACTACTTAAACGAAGTATCCCTTCGTCTTGGTATAGCGGTTGAATATGTAATGGACGGCAATGCTCGTGACCCTAGAACTAAGGTAGGGTTGTTGGGTGGTTCTCCTGCCTTAACTGCTGCATGGATGAAAGCAAAAGAAGGTATGCTTACTGATATCTATGGTGCTCCTGCGCGTGGCTATGCAGGTGGCTACTTAGCTTAATGGGTTTAGTGGCTCGGTATATAGAAATATCGGGCCTTTCTTTTTCTTTTGTAGAGGTATATGCCATGAGTGGTATGTGGAAAGAATGGGGCGGTGACCGTCCTGAAGTGGAAGTTAAGACTTCCGTTGTTGATGAGACGGCAGAAATGTCTCTTCGTCAGTACGTGGCCCAAGAACGTGCAAAAGACAAAGCACGCATGAAGGAGGTCATTCTCCCACTAATTAAGTCTCTTGAGACTAAAGAAGTGGTTATTGCGGCCCAGTCTGTTGATATCAATATGTCCAAAGGGACTATTGAGTTTATTGAGCTGACCGCCAATGGAGTTAACATGCCGTGGGAATTAACCTCCCGTATGATGTTAACGTATCTGTTTGGTGAAGACGCCAATGCAGCTAAAGGTATTATTGCCTTAGCTATATTGGATAATATGGGGTTAAGTCCATTAGGTTCAGTAGTTGATGCGTTTGACTGTTGGGAAGCTGTACGTCGCCTACCTAACAAATTCCGTATTACCTTTAAAGGAGGTGTCTAATGGGCAACTTGTGGATAAAGGGGCAGGATTGTGACATCTACAGTAATGTAGGTGTTGCAGGACTTGCCTATCGTGTAGCAGATATCCTTGTATTAGATATTCGCTACGGACTAAATTCACGCGTGTTAGCCTTCCGTGTTGATGGCAAACATATTATTGTGGACTGTAATGTAACTCCGCGGCCGGAGGAATACATTGTGGCCCTAAAATCCTACGCCGCACTATACGAAATGTCGATAGTGCATATTTAACAATAGGGTGTCCTTCGTGGCACCCAAAGTTGTTAAAACTTATTTGATATAGTTTATTTATGTATAGGTCCTCAATAGGGTTTATACATAAGTCAACTAAGGCAAAGTTGAGTTAAGCTAAGTCTGTAAGAAGACGATGGCGAAGCGTTACTAACGTAGGACGCTATATAAACACAACGGAGTGGCACAGTAATCTCTGTGACATAAATACACTTTATGGTTATGCCGACCGACCAGGAAATGGGGTGTGTATTTTAGATATAGTAAAGCAGCGCGCCAAGGCTGCTGGGTATATAGAGGAAATCCTATTATTGCTTGGGATATTAGGTGCACTGTAATCCGTGCGTTGTTTTGGATTACAAAATGGTTAACTTTCTGTTGATTCACCATTACATTAAGTTGAGTTTAGTTAACCAACCTTTGGTTATGAAGTAATTGTTATGCTCCATGCTAGAAACCACGCCTATAGTAACCGGTTCTATGGGTTTAGAGTGGCCATGCTTGGGTTAATGCATAACAGTTCTTCATAGCTAATAATAATTTATTAATAATTTTTTAAACAAAGACAAAGAGGTAAGGTTATGGCTACTAAACTAATTGGGTATCAAGTACGTCTACAGGAATGTGTGTACTGTAAGCTTCCAGAGGGACGTGTGTTTCAAATTACTCCGGCCGAATACGAGGAATCTAAGAATGCATATGATGCTCAATGGCATCAGTGCACTAGTGGTAATTCGATTCTTGGCGGCGGTCCTTGTTGTGACGCAATAGGACATTGGGTAACACCAGTGTACGAACGCGATGCTAGCGAAGACGTTGAGTATGAAATGTGTAAGTATTGCGGCTATCCAGACGACCACTGCAAATGTGGTTGCTTATATGACGAATAAGGTGATTGTTATGACTCAGATTACATTGTCTGCCGAAGAATTGGCAGTGCTTCTCACTGAAGCAAAAAATGAAGGGGCTCAAGGCGCTCCCGACTATTCTACCGCAGACGCGGTCCGTTTGATTGCTCTTATAGAGCAGCGTCGCAATCAGGAAGCGAATCGCTAAATTTCTCCATGCCAAGGAAGGCTTTCGTTATTTCGTTTAGTAGAGGTAAATCATGCTTAAATATGGTATTGC
>Ga0075163_10006231_pt1 | contig 15812 bp, 7 predicted proteins | sample JI1023141ADNA_FD_71478 | JGI IMG/M metagenome (GOLD analysis project Ga0075163, IMG submission 71478) | Wastewater effluent complex algal communities from Wisconsin, to seasonally profile nutrient transformation and Carbon sequestration -... | ecosystem: Engineered > WWTP > Effluent > Algae... | reverse complement strand
CAGAATGTCAGAGCCAGATGTGCCGTTAAGTATTGTTCCGTCTGGTGCGTTGAATCTGATCTCTTCAATATTAGAAAAATTGATGACCGATCCATCAGGCAGGGTAATAAAGCCCATGGCATCGGCTGATAAGGCAATATAGCCATTCATATAGGTGTAATTACCTGTGGTAAGTGTTAACCACATGTCGATATTCATGGGATCAGGATCAGGCATTCCTTCAGAAAGAACGATCTGATCGGTACCACCAACGCCGCCATCGAAATTGTCAGTGCCGCCACCGGATCCAAAAAGATAAGTATCGTTTCCTTCACCACCAAAGGCTTGATCGTTTCCAGCATCGCCGGCGATGATATCGTCACCCATTCCACCATAAAGAGTATCGAGACCTTCGCCGCCGTAAATCAGATCATTTCCTGCGTCACCATTAAGGGTATCGTTCCCCGTATAGCCCGAGATAAAATCATTATCATCGTCTCCAAAGAGAATATCGTTATCAGTACCACCGAATAGACTATCATTACCGATACCGCCGTGGGCGGTGTCATTTTGAGCGCCACCATAAATAATGTCAGCACCATCTCCGCCATCAAAGCTATCATTACCTTTCTCACCCACAAGTGTATCGTCACCGATGCCGCCATAGAGTGTATCTGTATTAGTAGAACCAGACTCATCACCTATCAGAGTATCATTTCCATCTTCTCCAAATAGAGTATCATCTCCGGTGTTGCCTAATACGGAATCATCTCCGGAGCCGCCGTAGACACTATCGTTACCAAGCTCACCGCCTACGTGATCGTCACCGTCACCGCCATAAACTGTGTCATTTCCAATGCCGCCGTAGACCAAATCGTTATCTCCGCCACCAAATACAGTGTCATTACCATCCCCACCATAAATTATATCGCTGCCAAGGTCGCCATAGGTGGTGTCGTCACCCGAGTCACCAAGAAATGTATCTCCTTCCGTGGTCCCCATCCAATTGATGTCAGGCGCGCCAACAAAAATAATCTTATCGCCGCCTTTAAAGTTAAGAACCGAGCCATCGAAGAGGATGATACTTCCTACAGCATCATCGCTAAGAATGACGCTCCCATCAGGTTGTATAAAATAGCTACCACTGGTGAGCTTTAGCCAATCCCACACATTGGTACCTATGCCATAACCCGTGCCGCCATCAAGGAGAATTTGGATGGTATCCGACCCAGTCCCACCATCGAAGCTATCATTGCCATAGCCAGAGCCGAAGAGCACAGCATCGTTGCCATCACCACCGATCAACAAATCTTTGCCTTGACCACCGCTGAGCGTATCGTCGCCCGCCTCGCCATAGAGGCTGTCATCCCCGGCTTGACCGCGGAGTACGTCGTTGCCGCTGCCGCCATAGCCTTTGTCCTTACCATCACCTAGGGTGGCAATGTCATTATCATCACCGCCGTAAACAAGATCATCCCCGGCATCACCGCTTAACGTATCAGCACCGGCTCCGCCATAGAGAGAGTCTTTGCCTTCGCCGCCTATGATAGTGTCAGCTGCGTCTCCGCCGTAGAGAGAGTCTTTGCCTTCGCCGCCTATGATAGTGTCAGCTGCGTCTCCGCCGTAGATCTTGTCATCGCCAAGACCGCCAAACAGGCTATCAGTGCCGGCATCGCCCAAAATCATGTCATTGCCGGAACCGCCGAACAGGGCCTCGTTGCCATCACCGCCACCAAGGGTGTCATTACCAGCGTTACCCCAGAGGGTATCATTGTCAGTGCCGCCATCAAGGCTATCGTTGCCGCTGCCGCCGTTGAGGCTGTCATCGCCGCTGCTGCCGCGCAACGTGTCATTGCCCGCTTCACCCCAGATGCGGTCGTTGCCCGCACCGCCATCAAGACTGTCATTACCTAAACCTCCGGCAATGTAATCATGCTGATTGCCATAGGTATTGATATCGGCAAGTGCACCCAGTTGTTGGATCTGCGCAAGGATAATTTGCTCGACATTTTCAAAGTTAAGAACTGACCCGTCGGCCAGGGTGATTGTGCCTGAGGCATCAACAACCATATTGGTCGTCGCATCCAGTATGGTAATAACGCCGTCGGCGCCGATCGTGACTGTATACATCGTCGGATCAAGGCCAAGCCAAGAGGCAAGGTTGGTCGGATCTGCAACGCCACCTGTAATGAAGATAGTGTCAGTATCGCCAGCACCACCATCGAAGCTGTCACTGCCATCACCGGTACCAAAGCGGTAAACATCGTTGCCCATGCCACCTTCGGCTACGTCGGTCCCAGCTCCGCCCTGAAGGGTGTCGTTGCCATCGCCGCCAAATAGGCTGTCATTACCCGCGCCGCCCGTCAGGGTGTCATTGTCCGCACCCCCATCAAGGCTATCATTGCCCGCGCCGCCATTTAGGACGTCATCTCCGTCCATGCCTTTTAGATTATCATCACCACCGGCTCCTTGCAGCCAATCACGCAAAGCTCCGCCAGTAATGTCGTCACCATTGCTGGAACCAATCGACGTTGACCACAAGGCCGCCGTATCCGGCGTGTAATCCGCTGGTGCAAAAACGATCTTCTCCATGTTGGTGAAGGTTAAGGTTGATCCATCAGGTAACAGGATCGAACCGCCAACATTGCTGATGATCACGCCAAGTTTTTGGAAGGTGATATTACCTTCATCATCAAATACCGCCGTCACACCGGCAGGTAAGGTCAGCCACCCACCTAAGGGGCCTTCTGGCATGCCGCCAAACAAATAAATTGCATCGCTTTCAGGCGTGCCCACAACTTTTTCTTTACCGCCATCAAAGGTGTCATTCCCCGTCGCGCCAGAGGCAAAATCACCCGAACCAATACCGTAAAAGAAAATGTCGTTGCCGGCGTTACCTGTAACTTTGTCGTCACCGCGACCGGCCCATAAAGTATCGTCGCCATCGCCACCGGTAAGAACATCCTTACCGTCGCCGCCGATCAGCAAATCATTGCCCGCATCACCGGTAAGTTTGTCGTCGCCTAATCCGCCGAAGATGACGTCATTTTCCGTGCCGCCAAAGGCAACATCATTATCGTTACCCATGGTCAAAGTATCTGCGCCGCCATCGCCATAGGCCGTGTCATTCCCCGCACCGCCGTCAAACACATCGCTGCTCGTATCCGAGCCGACTTTGCCGTCACCACCATGGAAATAATCATTGCCGGCCCCGCCGATTGCGCTGTCGCTACCTGTGCCGCCGTAAAGCTTGTCGTTGCCGTCACCGCCATCCAGACGATCGGCGCCACCTTCACCGTAGGCGATATCGTCTCCGCCCTGGCCCAGCAAGGTGTCGATGCTGTTATCAACTTCCAGCGTTTGGTTATTAAGTCCACCGACAAGAATATCCTTGCCATCGCCACCGATGAGGGTATCGGATCCCTGCTGGCCATACAGCTTGTCATCGCCGGCACCACCGTCGAGCACGTCTTGGCCTGTGGTATCCGCACGGCCTTCAGCCGGTAAACCTGCGCCACCCCACAAGGTATCATTACCAGCATCGCCAAAGAGACGATCGTTACCTTCGCCACCAATAATTTTATCTAAACCATCGCCACCGTATGACGTATCGTTGCCCGCATCACCGATAAGTGTGTCATTGCCGGCATCGCCATAGGCGGTGTCATTACCCACGCCACTCCGAATGACATCATTACCAGTGCCGCCCCAAAGGGAATCATTGCCGTTGTCGCCGAACACAGTATCATTACCATCACCGCCAAAGGCCAGATCAGTATCATCGCCGCCAAACAGGGTGTCATTGCCGGCATTGCCGAATAGCGCATCCTGGCCCTTACGGCCTAATAGAACGTCATTACCCAAGGCGCCAAATAGGGTGTCGTTGGCACCAAATCCAGCTTGCTCATTTGCTGCTGAATCGCCTTCAATGGTGTCATTACCGGCCCCGCCGGCAAGGGTATCAATGCCTACTCCGCCAACAAGAGTGTCATTCAGTTTTGTGCCTGAGTTAGACCCACCAACCACAATCCTCTCAACATCTTCGAAAGTAATAATCGATCCATCAGAAAGAGTGATCGTTCCCGCAGCATCAGCGCTTAAAAGAATGTTCCCATTGGCGTCGATGCCAAGAACAGTGCCAGTGGTAAGGTGAAGCCATGAGGCCAGCCACGCCATACCACCAGTCGCAGGGTTTTCGGGCCACGCCGGTAGCCCGCTGGTAACCTGGATGACATCGGTTCCGCCGCTGCCGGCCTCGAACAAGTCGTCGCCAACAATCCCACCGATTCCTACAATGTAAGTGTCGTTACCAGTGCCACCGTCGGCACGATCGGCACCGCTGCCACCTATTAAAACGTCGTCGCCTTCTGATCCTGTGAGGCTGTCATTACCCAATCCCCCATACAGGGTGTCGTTGCCAACACCACCCTCAAGGGTGTCATTGCCACTGCCGCCTTGAGCCCAGTCGTTACCATCACCTGCGTTAAGGGTGTCATTGCCCTCGTTGCCCCGCAGCCAGTCAGATGCGGAAGTTCCGCTAAGGTCGTCATTTGAAGTCCCACCGCTCTGGGTGGCGGTCTGCTCTGTAACGCCTTCGGGAGTGACAATGATTTTTTCAACGCCCTTAAATGTCAGCGTCGATCCATCCATACGCGTGATGATCCCCGAGGCCTCAGGCGACAGGATAACATTGCCATCTTCATCGACACGAATAACTGTGCCTGACTTTAAAGTCAGCCATTGCCCAACGGGGCCTTCAGTGAGGCCACCTGTCAGAACAATCTGATCGGTTTCAGAGGTGCCAACTACCGTAGGTTTGCCGCCATCAAAGCTATCGCTTTCGGTATTGAGGCCGAGAATTTCGTTTTGCACATACGAACCACCCGGTGTTCCTGCGAGATTAAACCAATATTGATCATTGCCGGCGCCGCCAATGGCGATATCATTCCCCGCGCCCCCAAGCATAATATCATCACCAATATCGCCAGTAAGTTTGTCGTTACCAGCGTCACCTTGCAGGATGTCATTGCCCGCGCCACCGTTGGCCTGGTCGTCGCCATCGCCGCCATAGGCGCGATCATCGTTCAATCCGCCAAAAAGAATGTCTTTACCGGCACCGCCTTCCAGCGTGTCAAAACCGGCGTCACCGTACAGTTTATCGTCACCGGCTTCGCCGTATAGTGTGTCCTCACCGCCTTCACCAAAGGCCTGATCATTGCCGTCGCCGCCGTAAAATCTGTCCACAGAATTATCAATCAGCGTGACAACACCGGAGTTGCCGTAAAATATATCATTGCCCGCGTCACCACTAACAGTGTCGCTCCCGGCGCCGCCATAAAGTTTATCGTTATCCTTACCACCTAAGAGCGAGTCATCGCTCCCATTGCCGTAAATGACATCATTGCCGTCTTCGCCATTGATAGTGTCACCATAAGTACCGATGGTGGGATCTATATCAGGTGTAGAGTCAAGCGCACCGGTGCCGCCAAACATGGTGTCGTTGCCCGCACCGCCAAATATAAGATCAACTCCCGCACCCCCGCGAACAATGTCATTTCCATCGTTGCCGAAGTGGTAGTCGTTACCATCGCCGCCATCGAGACTATCATTACCAAGGCCACCTATGAGGATGTCGGTAGCCTCTTCGCCAAATAATTTGTCGTTGCCGGCATCACCAAAAAGGTAATCTATATCCGCGCCGCCAAACAGTGTGTCATTACCACCAGCACCGGATAGGGTGTCGTTTCCGGCCTCGCCAGATAGGGTCTCAGCCGGCCCCTGCCCAATAAAGGTATCGTTGCCAGGACCGAACAAATCTTGATTAAAGGTGAAGCTGGCGGCAGCAGGTTTTTTAGGAGTTGAAGGTAACTTAGCCGTTTCGTTGGCCTCGTTGACCTGGGGAGTGTTGCTATTCCCATCGATTGGAGAATTGTCGAAGTCTACGATGTTGTCGTTGTCATCGAACAAGTTGGGCATAGCGACCTCTCTTCAAGATAAAATTAAGTTTTTAAGTCAGTCACGTTAGATAAAAATTTTACTTCATCTTCGACTGTTCTATTTTCGTCTAGGATCTATTCAAATCATCTATTGAGACGAAAAGCTCCCCAGTATAACCCAAGCGGGAAGAGCCCAAAACGTTAATTTTAATAATTTTTGTTTAATATTTTATTTAGAAAACGGAATAAATTTTTACCCTAAATGTAAATAAAATATAATTAAAATACAATGTTTTGGAGAAGGTGCTAAATGCGCCTTAACCCAGCACCAGATCGGAAAGTGGAGCTTATTATGATATCGGCAATATATTTTTTCTTGGTAAAGGGGTAATAATCAGCCAATAACTACCTAAGGTTTTGATTTCATTAAATATTATTTTTAACCTAAGAAGGCACTAAGGCAAATCGTTCCTAAGTTTTCAGGACTTTTCCTCGTGAAATAAGGGGGCGGCTTGCGTTTTCCACAGGGATGTGTAGGATGCGCCTCAAGTTTCATATCTACTCTTTGTGTTTACGGGCTGTCTTGTATGACGGCAGTATCAATTTTGATACAGACTGATCCTCCTATGATGATCGTTCAGCGGTTGACCAAAAGAGTTACCGACCTCAGTTAGGTACGGGGACATATATGACTCTTAAATCGCCCCCTTTCGATATGAGAGGGATCTAACGTTCGTCTTAAGGAGACTTCGATAATGGCTACCGGTACAGTAAAATGGTTCAACTCCACCAAGGGTTTCGGCTTTATTCAACCCGAGCAAGGTGGTCCCGATGTGTTCGTGCACATTAGCGCTGTTGAGCGCGCGGGAATTCGTCAGTTGAACGAAGGCCAACGCGTCAGCTACGAACTTGCTACTGAAAAGGGCAAGACCTCGGCCGTCAATTTGAAGGTTTCGTAAGAAATCATCGACTACGAAGCAGTCCGACATGTGGGCTGCACCTGAAATCGATATAACGATTCATGGGTAAGCTATACCCCACCTTAACCTTAAGGTGGGGTACGCTTGTCAAAAGGACTCTAAATGCAAGATTTTAAAGCTTTGGGGCTGCCTCAAGCGCTGTTTCATGCGCTTGAGCGGATGCAGTTTACTACCCCCACACCTATCCAAGCCCAAGCCATTCCACTGGCATTACAAGGTAAAGATATCCTCGGTACAGCACAGACCGGTACCGGGAAGACCGGCGCTTTTGGTATTCCCTTGGTCGCGCAACTGATGCAATCCCCACGGGGTTCGGCCCTGGTCTTGACCCCGACCCGCGAATTGGCGGTACAGGTCCTCGACATGCTGAAGAAACTCATCAGCCACAATAGCGGCATTAAAACCGCTTTGTTGATTGGTGGTGAATCCATGGGCAAACAGTTTCAACAATTGAAAGCTCGTCCGCGTTTGATCGTCGGCACTCCAGGTCGGATCAATGATCACTTAAGCCGCGGGACCTTGATGCTGCGTGATGCCGGTTTTTTGGTCTTGGATGAAAGCGACCGGATGCTGGACATGGGTTTTGGCATTCAGTTGGAAAAGATCATCAAGTATCTGCCTCAACAACGGCAGACCTTAATGTTCTCGGCCACGTTGCCCGACAATATCATTAAGATGTCGCAGAAGTATCTGAACGATCCAGTGCGGATTTCGGTTGGGTCGACGACCGCACCAATTGCCAAGATCAAACAAGAGACGGTGCGTCTGGCCGAGCCCGAAAAATACGCGCGCCTCACCAGCGAATTGGATGCGCGCGAAGGTTCGATCATTGTGTTCGTCAAAACCAAATGGGGTGCCGAGCGTTTGGCCGATAAATTATCGCGTCAAGAAAGACAGGCTGACTCCATCCACGGCGATCTTTCCCAAGGCCGCCGGGACAAGGTAATCCAATCTTTCCGCAATCGGAAGTGCAGAATCTTGGTTGCAACCGACATTGCTGCCCGCGGTTTGGATATTCCCCACGTGGCCCATGTCATCAACTATGACCTACCGCAATGCCCTGAGGATTATATCCACCGCATCGGTCGAACCGGACGTGCTGGTGCCGAGGGTCAGGCGGTTAATCTTATTACCCCGGCTGATGGTGCAAAGTGGAAGGCGATTCTCCGCTTGCTGGATCCAGAAGCAGCGAAGAAAGAGCCTCATCACGCTGCCGATAAGAAACCGAGCAAGAACCGCGGGAACAAAGGCGGCAAGTCTTTCCGCTTTAAGCGTCGGAAGTATGGTGGCGGCGACAATAACGATCGTAAAGCGGCGGCGTAATAATTCGCTGCTTACATCTCCAGCTTAGCAAAAAGCCCACCAATTAAGGTGGGCTTTTTCGTGCTCCTGTAAGTTCAGGAAATCATGTTAATGCTTATTGCGGTTTTGACGATCGCCGTCGACTTCACCCGCTCTGTGGCCGGGTTGTACAGAACGACCGTCACCGTCGGTGTCTTTACCGACATCGCTATTGCGATCATTTGTGCGCGCATTAATGCCGCTCTGTTTTGAGGCAGATCCGCCTGTATTGGAATTGCGATTCATTTCAGCTTCTTTGTTACCACCAGCATACTTCTGATTCTGATTTTGCTGGTTTGATTGCTTCATCTGATTATTTTGGGGGGCTTGTTGATTAGGCATAGTGACATCCTTCCAAATGACGGAGTGAATTCGTGAGCATGAATAAAACGCATCAAAACGAAAATGGTTCCGCTGCCTACAAATCGGCAGAATTAGTAATAATAGAGCTTGGCTATAAGAGAATATTAAATGGCAAAGCTAAGCGGTGCCATATTCGGTGATGAGAAAGTGAACGCCAATCGACATGAATATGAGTGTCGATGCGATATAACAGCATAAAGTTATGAAACTGCTTTTTGCTTTGTGCGATTGAGTTTGCTCACGTCAATAGAAGTATGCTCGGTTCAAGTAGGAGAAAACTATTTAGGTCCATCATAAATATGAATATCTATTCGCGAGTATTAACCAGCATGTGACGGGCCATTACAAACTGGCAAAATCCTATTCTGTACGGGGTCATTAAATCATAAAACGCAAGGTGTCCTCCCTAGAATCAGGCCCCTTATCTTTATATAGGGGGTCGGTGAGTGATAGAGATCAAAACCCAGGTTAGGGGGGTGTTTGGCTAGGTTTGAGGCGCTGAGACGGGCATTTATCCGCAGAAGTGTTGATGTTTTTGCCGTAACTCGAGGTTTTTGGGGGCTTGCAAATAAGGGCTTCTAAGTCTTTGGCCGTCGTGCCCCTTGTTCCTCTGCCGCTTTGGCGCTAGAAGGGCCAGCAGCCGCCGTCATTGGTCACAAAGATTAATGGTCGGAGACGCGGGCGTGGCGGAACTGGTAGACGCGCTGGATTTAGGTTCCAGTGGAGCAATCCGTGGGGGTTCGAGTCCCTTCGCCCGCACCATGCCCGCTGCCTCTAGGGCCAAGGCTGATAAAGATAAATGATAGGGTATAAAGGACAAGGATTATGCAAGTAACGGAACTGAAAGCCGATGGTCTTAAGCGAGAATTTAAGGTTGTCGTTAAAGCCAAGGACATCGAGCAGAAGGTAGCGTCACGTCTGGAAAGTTTAAGCCAGCAAGTGACATTGCCGGGTTTTCGTCCGGGTAAAGCGCCGGCCTCCGTTATTAAAAAGCGTTATGGCGCCAGCGTCATGGGCGAAGTCCTGCAAGATCTCCTACAAGATAGCTCGGCCAAGGCCATTACTGATAAAGGGTTACGCCCGGCGGCTCAGCCTAAGATCGAGATCAAGTCATTCGATGAAGGTAAGGATTTGGAATTTGATCTGGCGGTCGAATTGCTACCGGAAATCACCTTGCCTGATTTTAGTAAGTTAAGGCTGGAGCGAAAGGTCGCCGATATTAGTGAAGGGGAGATTGACGCTTCGCTGAAACGGATGGCCGAAAGTATGAAGCGCACAAAGCCGGTAACAGATGTGCGTCCTGCGGCCAAGGGCGATACGACAGTAATCGATTTCGTTGGTAGCATTGATGGTGATAAGCGCCCTGAAATGGCCGGCACCGGCCATCATCTAGAGCTTGGCTCGAACACCTTCATCCCAGGATTTGAAGATCAATTGATCGGCAAAAAAGCAGGTGAGACTTTCGATATTAAAGTTACCTTCCCCAAAGACTACGCCAAGGATGATTTGGCCGGACGCGAAGCTTTGTTTGAAGTTACAATCAAAGAATTGCGCGAAGCTGAACCTGCGATTCTGAATGATGATCTTGCCAAGCAAATGGGTCTTGAGAATTTGGAAGCGCTGCGTAAGGCATTACGCGAACGTATGGGTGAAGATTACGGTCAATACACACGGATGCGGCTTAAGCGTGATTTGTTAGATGCCTTGGCTGAAAAAGCGGACTTCAAAGTGCCGGAAGGCATGGCAGAGACAGAATTCCAAACTATTTGGAAACAGGTGGAAGAAGCAAAAGCCCGCGGAGAAGAGATTGACGAGGGTGGAAAGTCTGAGACTGAGATGAAAGCCGAATACCGGGATATTGCCGAACGCCGGGTTCGTTTGGGGTTGCTCCTTGCAGAAGTGGGTCGGGTGAACAATATACAGGTTGTGGATGGCGATCTAGACCGGGCCATGGTGGCTGAGGCGCGTCGTTATCCAGGTCAGGAACAACAGGTGATCGAGTATTACCGTCGTACGCCTCAGGCGCGTGAAAGTTTGCGCGCTCCTGTTTTCGAGGACAAGGTCATCGATTTCATCGTTGAGTTGGCAAAGGTCACGGAAAGCCAAATTCCGGTGGCCGAATTGTTGGCGGATCCTGATGAAGGAAATAACTCGACCGCGGAGTCCAAGGAAACCAAAAAGAAAACCACACGTAAGAAGACAGAAACTTCTGAATAATTTTACCCAGTGACAGCGTCAGGAAGCGATCTAATGAACAACGAGATCACCATGAGTCCTCTTATCCCGATGGTTATCGAGCAAACCAATCGGGGCGAACGGGCCTTCGATATTTATTCGCGTCTTCTTAAAGAGCGGATTATCTTTTTGACGGGACCTGTTCACGATGCCGTTGCTTCGGTCATCTGTGCTCAGCTGTTGTTTTTAGAGTCAGAAAATCCCACGAAGGATATTTCTTTCTATATTAACTCACCGGGGGGCGTGGTGACAGCGGGTCTATCTATCTATGACACCATGCGGTATATTCGCTGCGATGTGTCGACGCTGTGCATTGGTCAAGCGGCATCCATGGGGTCATTGCTTTTGACGGCAGGTGCAGCCGGAAAACGGTTTTGCTTGCCTAATGCCCGGGTGATGGTGCATCAGCCCTCGGGCGGGTTCCAAGGTCAGGCAACAGACATTGAAATTCATGCGCGCGAGATCCTTGCCGTTCGGGCTCGCCTTAACCAGATATATGTTAAGCATACCGGACGGGCTTTGGATGAAATCGAACGGGCGATGGAACGTGATAAGTTCCTCTCGGCAGAAGAAGCCAAGGCCTTTGGACTGATCGACGAGGTGGTTGAGGTTCGGCCACCAGCAACTGACGAGGCGGCTAAACCAGTAAGCGGGGCATAAATTTTCGCAGTTTTGTTTGGGTTTATCCGATTCGGTGCCTATCACGAGAATTTTAATCCTAATTTTTTGCACTTTTATCGTTGTCGCAAGGGATTAGGGCCAGGTAACATAGGTATAGGTTAACGTATGGCGATGAGGACTTTCGATCCATGACGAAGTCCACCGGGGGTGATGGAAAAAACACCCTGTACTGCTCCTTCTGCGGCAAAAGCCAGCATGAGGTACGCAAACTGATTGCGGGTCCCACCGTATTCATCTGTGATGAATGCGTTGAACTCTGCATGGATATTATCCGTGAGGATCATAAGTCCGCCATTGCGAAGTCACGTGGTGGTGTACCAACGCCGCGCGACATTAAATCGGTTCTTGATGATTATGTGATTGGCCAAGGCCACGCCAAGCGGGTGTTGTCTGTTGCCGTTCATAATCATTACAAGCGCTTGAACAGCGGCCAAAAAAGCGGTGAGATTGAAATCGCTAAGTCGAACATCTTGTTGATTGGTCCTACGGGTTGCGGGAAAACCTTGCTGGCGCAAACCTTGGCGCGCATTTTGGATGTACCCTTTACCATGGCCGATGCAACCACCTTAACCGAGGCCGGTTATGTAGGTGAAGACGTAGAAAATATCATTCTCAAGCTTTTGCAGGCTGCAGATTATAACGTTGAGCGGGCTCAGCGTGGTATCGTCTATATTGACGAGGTCGATAAGATTTCGCGGAAATCAGATAATCCATCAATCACCCGTGACGTATCGGGTGAAGGTGTACAGCAAGCCTTGCTGAAAATCATGGAAGGTACAATTGCATCGGTCCCTCCCCAAGGTGGACGTAAGCATCCGCAGCAAGAATTCTTACAAGTCGACACAACCAACATCCTTTTCATCTGTGGCGGAGCCTTTGCCGGTCTAGAAAAGATTATTGCTGCGCGCGGACGGGGCACATCGATCGGTTTTGGCGCGAATGTTCAAGGTCCAGATGATCGTCGGACAGGCGATATTTTGCATGACGTTGAGCCTGAGGATTTGCTCAAGTTTGGTTTGATTCCAGAGTTTGTTGGGCGTCTACCGGTCGTCGCAACCTTAGGCGATCTTGATGAAGCGGCTCTCGTTGATATTTTGACCAAGCCGAAGAATGCTTTGGTTAAGCAGTATCAACGCTTGTTTGAGATGGAAAATGTTCGTCTATCCTTTAATGACGAAGCTTTAAGAGCGGTTTCCAGACGAGCAATCCAACGGAAAACTGGGGCGCGTGGCCTTCGGTCAATCATGGAAGAGATTCTGCTTGATTCCATGTATGAACTGCCAGGCCTCGAATCAGTTGAGGAAATCGTGGTGAACGCAGAAGTAGTAGAAGGGCGGGCTAAGCCTCTCTACATTCATGCCGAGCGCCGCGAAGAACTTGAAACTTCTGCCTAATTTCCGCTCTTTTCCTGCGGCAAAGATAATGGAAATCAACCTTTTAGTCAGGGGGTCTTGATTGCGCCCTCCGCATCCCAACATAATTATCGAAGCGATCGCTTCGCACCTTCCATCGGCGGACATCAGTTCGTCGATTTCTTAAGCTAAAAGAGGCCTTATAGTGACTGTTCCGCAAGGCGTTTTGTACCCTGTCCTTCCTTTACGCGATATTGTCGTGTTTCCACACATGATAGTTCCGCTCTTTGTTGGTCGCGAAAAATCCGTGCGCGCATTAGAAGATGTGATGAAGGACGATAAACAAATTCTGCTCGTCACTCAGCGCAATGCATCGCAAGACGAACCGACGACAGATGATATTTATTCCATCGGAACGATCGGCACTGTTTTGCAATTGCTTAAGCTGCCAGATGGAACGGTTAAGGTTCTTGTTGAAGGTACGCGTCGCGCTCGCATTTCAGAATACGTGCCGAACGAAAACTTTTTTCAAGCCTATGCCGATCCTATCGAACCTGAAACTGGGGATAATCGCGAAACTGAAGCGTTGCTGCGTGCCGTTGTTACGCAGTTTGAGCAATACATAAAATTAAATAAGAAGATTCCGCCTGAGGTTCTCGTTTCGGTGAATCAGATTGAGGATGTGGGTAAGCTTGCAGATACGATTGCATCGCACCTTGCGCTTAAAATTCAAGACAAACAGGATTTGCTTGAAGCGGTTAAAGTAAGTGACCGTCTTGAACGCGTCTATGCCTTTATGGAAGGTGAGATAGGCGTCCTGCAAGTAGAGAAGCGCATCCGTAATCGCGTTAAGCGACAAATGGAGAAGACGCAGCGCGAGTACTATCTGAATGAACAATTGAAGGCAATTCAGAAAGAACTTGGCGAAGGTGAAGAGGGCAGGGATGAACTGGCCGAGCTTGAAGAGAAAATCAAACGAACCAAGCTGCCAAAAGAAGCGCGCGACAAAGCTTTAGGTGAAGCCAAGAAGCTGCGCAACATGAGTCCTATGTCGGCGGAAGCAACGGTGGTTCGTAACTATCTTGATTGGATGACCAGTATTCCCTGGAAAAAGCCAACCAAGATTAAGCGTGATATTAAACTGGCCGAGCAAACTTTAGATACAGACCACTATGGTCTTGAAAAGGTCAAAGAGCGTATTCTCGAATACTTGGCCGTTCAGCAGCGGATGAAGAAACTTAAAGGGCCGATTTTGTGTTTGGTTGGCCCTCCAGGTGTGGGTAAGACATCTCTTGGAAAATCGATTGCGACTGCAACAGGTCGTAACTTCGTGCGGATGAGTTTGGGCGGCGTTCGGGACGAAGCTGAAATCCGTGGACATCGACGCACCTACATTGGTTCGATGCCTGGTAAGATCGTCCAAGGAATGAAAAAGGCGAAATCCTCTAATCCGCTTTTCCTGTTGGATGAGATTGACAAGTTGGGTTCGGATTGGCGGGGCGATCCGTCTTCGGCTTTGCTTGAAGTGTTGGATCCAGAGCAAAACGTTACCTTCAACGACCATTATCTTGAAGTCGATTATGATTTGTCCGATGTGATGTTCATTTGCACGGCCAATACATTACGGATGCCGCAGCCACTATTGGACCGAATGGAAATCATCCGCATTCCCGGCTATACCGAGGATGAAAAGGTGGAGATTGCCAAACAACATCTTTTGCCGAAGGTTGTTGAGGATAACGGCCTTAAGAAGGATGAATTTGCCATCTCTGATGAGGCGATGCGCAACCTGATTCAGATGTATACGCGCGAAGCCGGGGTTCGTAACCTTGAGCGTGAGTTATCTAATCTTGCCCGCAAATCCGTTAAAGAAATCGTGATGAACGGCACTAAGTCGATTAAGATGACGGCGCGCAATCTGGACAAGTATGCCGGCGTTCCTCGATTCCGTCATGGCGAAGCCGAAAAAGAAGACATGATCGGTATGGTCACGGGTCTCGCTTGGACAGAGGTTGGCGGTGAATTACTGACAATTGAGTCCGTGACCGTTCCAGGCAAGGGTAGGGTGACTTCTACCGGTAAGCTGGGCGACGTGATGAAGGAATCCATTCAAGCTGCCGAAAGTTATGTGAAATCACGGGCCCCAAGTCTGGGCATTGATCCGACGCGGTTCGACAAGACGGATATTCACGTCCACGTTCCAGAGGGTGCAACACCTAAAGACGGGCCTTCCGCTGGAATTGCGATGGTGACGTCGATCGTTTCTGTGCTCACGGGCATTGCTGTTAAGCATGATGTCGCTATGACAGGTGAAGTCACTTTACGTGGCCGCGTTTTGCCTATTGGTGGTCTAAAAGAAAAGCTGTTGGCGGCTTTGCGCGGAAATATCAAAACAGTCCTTATTCCGAAAGAAAACGAAAAGGATCTGGCGGATATTCCGGATAATGTGAAGCGTAGCTTGGCTATTATTCCCGTTACGACAGTAGATGATGTTCTAAGTTATGCGTTGGCGGGTAAACTGGAGCCGATTGAATGGCCGCCGGTTCCTCCGCCCGTGACAACGCCGACTGAGGGAGATCATAGTTCGGTTATTACTCATTGATTTCTAACCGCTACAAATAGGGACGACTCCTTAAACGAGTCGTCCCTATTTGTTTAAAATGGCCCTCTTAGACGGCCTGAAACCGTCTTGAAGTGCCTCAGTCAGCTATCGAAGCCTCCTAAGAACGCCTTCTAGGCCGTTGTTTTTGTAGAAAATCGCAGATTTCTGCGGAAAAAGGGGCGTGATTCCGTTGACACATTAAAACCGGCGTGCTTACACTCCGCTCCGCTTAAAAAGCGCAGTTTTTCTAGGGTTTCGGCCTGCTCCATCGCAATCAGAAGGATAGGGGTATAATCGTGAATAAGAATGATCTCGTTGCTGCTGTCGCCAACAACACTGGCCT
>Ga0075163_10006229_pt1 | contig 15817 bp, 12 predicted proteins | sample JI1023141ADNA_FD_71478 | JGI IMG/M metagenome (GOLD analysis project Ga0075163, IMG submission 71478) | Wastewater effluent complex algal communities from Wisconsin, to seasonally profile nutrient transformation and Carbon sequestration -... | ecosystem: Engineered > WWTP > Effluent > Algae... | reverse complement strand
CTCGGCCACCTCGACAACATCCAGATCGAGCCCGGCGATGCGCTGCGCTACGACCTCGCGGCGTGCGCGCGGTGGCACGGCGATCCGATCGTGGTGTGCGGCAACCTGCCCTACCACGTCGCCGCGCCGCTGATGTTCCGCACCGTCGCGGCCCGCGCGCACGTCGCGCGCGCGGTGTTCATGGTGCAGAAGGAGATGGCCGACCGCATCGTCGCGCCCCCCGGCAACAAGACCTACGGCGCGCTGTCGGTGATGCTGCAGTCGTTCGCCGCGTGCCGCACCGTCGTGCAGGCGCCCGCGGGCGCGTTCACGCCCGCGCCGAAGGTGGACTCGGCGGTGGTGCGCCTCGACTTCACCGCGGCGCCGGCGCTCGACATCCCCGACGAGGAGCACTACCGCGCGGTGGTGCACGCCGCGTTCGGACAGCGCCGCAAGACGCTGCGCAACGCCCTGCGCGCGGTCTACGCCGAGGCCGCGGTCGACGCCGCGCTGGCCGCCACCGGCATCGACGGCGTGCGCCGGGGCGAGACGCTGACGCTGGTCGAGTTCGTCGCGCTGACCCGGGCCATCCCGGCCGCGGCGCAGACCGGCATCCTGGTCGAGGATCACGGCGAGTGAGCGCCGCCGATGCCTGAGCTACCCGAGGTCGAGTCGGTCCGGCGCGGCCTGGTGCGGCGTCGCCTGCGCGGCGTCGCCGTGGCCCGGGTGCGCTCGAGCGGCAAGCCGCTGCGGCTGGCGCGCCCGCAACCGCTGGCGGCGCTGCGCCGGGCGACCCACGGCCACCGCCTCCTCGACGTGCGCCGGGTCGGCAAGTACCTGCTGCTCGAGCTCGACGGCCGCTGGTCGGTGCTGGTGCACCTGGGCATGAGCGGCAACCTGGTCACCGCGAAGCGCGCCGACCCGTGGGCGCCGCACACCCACGTCGTCTTCGAGCTGGCCGATGGCCGCGACCTGCGCTTCGTCGATCCGCGGCGGTTCGGCATGGTCGACGTCGTCGAGCGCGGTCGCGAACGCGCGCACCCGTCGCTGGCGGTGCTCGGGCCCGACCCGATCGCCGAGGGCCTACCGCCCGATCACCTCGCGACCGCGGCGGCGACGCGCGCCACGCCGGTCAAGCAGTTCATCCTCGATCAAGGCGTGCTGGCCGGAGTCGGCAACATCTACGCGTCGGAGGCGCTGTGGCTGGCGCGGATCGCGCCGACGCGACCGGCGCGGCGGCTCGGCGCCGACGGCGCCGCGGCGTTGACGGTGGCGATCCACGACGTGCTGGAGTTCGCGATCGACAACGGCGGCACGACGCTGCGCGACTTCGTCGGCGCCGACGGCGTGCCCGGCGACAACGGCGAGTACCTGCTGGTCTATGGCCGCGCCGGGGAGCCCTGCCCGCGCTGCGGGACGGCGATCAAGAAGGCGATGCAAGCGGGCCGTGCGACCTACTGGTGTCCAACGTGTCAGGCTCGGTAGGGGTCTATCCGATCGATGCGTAAGCCGGCCGTCGCAGCGTCGTTGCCACTGCGGTTTGCCCCCGCGGCGAGCGTTGCGGTAGTGTCAGGCCCGTCTGTCCCGGGCAACCGCGCGATTCCGTTGCCCAATCGAAGCGCATCATGCTGACGGAGCCCGATGAAGACCTGATGGTCCGCTACCAAGGTGGCGAGGTGCGGGCGTTCGAGGTGCTGCTGGGGCGTCACCGCAAGCCGGTCTACAACTTCATCCTGCGCTACGTCGGCGACAAGGAGACCGCGGAGGATCTGCTGCAAGAGACCTTCATGCGCGTCATCAAGGGCGCAGAGGCTTACAAGCGGCAGGCCAAGTTCACGACGTGGCTTTACACCATTGCGCGGAACCTGTGCGTTGATCAGACGAGACGACGCAAGCACCGCAAGCACGCTTCGCTCGACGCGCCGATGGCGGCCGACGAGGACAGCGGCACCTTGCTCGACGTCGTCGCCGGGAACGAGATGCCGTCCGATCGCAAGACCGTCAACAAGCAGCTCCACGCGCGGCTGCAGCACGCGATCGCCACGCTCGGTGATGAACAGCGCGAGGTGTTCCTCATGCGCGAGTTCCTCGACATGCCGTTCAAGCAGATCGCCGAGGTGGTGGGCGTGCCCGAGAACACGGTGAAGAGCCGGATGCGCTACGCGCTCGAGAAGCTCCGGCTCGAGCTCGACGAGTACAAGGACCTGGCGAAGGCGGCGCCGTGAGGGCGTGATGACCGACGACCAGTCGCCCGACGACGACGACCGGCTCGCGCGCCTGTACCGTGAGACCGACGACGACGCCGAGCCGCCGGGCGAGTGGTCGTCGCTGCGCGCGATGATCGGCGCCGCCCGCGCCGATGGTTTCGACGAGGAGCCGCCCGCGCGGATCGACGCGCTGTTGATGGCGGCGGCGCGGCAGCACGCGCCGGCGCCGCGGCCGCGCTGGTGGCAGCGGCTCGCCGCGTGGATGAAGCCGGTGATGTTGCACCCCGCGACGGCCGGCGCGCTGGCGCTGGTCGTCGTGGTCGGCGTCGCCGGCGTGATGTACCGCCGCGGTGATCGCGAGGTCGCGCAGCCGCCGGCGCCGACGATCGCGCCGCCGGTCGACCAGCGTTCGGTCACCACGGCGCCGCCCGCGGTCGTGACGCCGCCGCCCGAAGAATCCGAGCGCGGCGCGGCCGTGGCGCCAGTGGCGGTGGCCCCGCCCCCGCCCGCGCCGACGCCCATCGCGCCGCGACCGAGTGAGCCGCCCGCGGGCCCGTCGCCGAAGCGGCCGCCGCCCGCCAACAAGCCGGCCGCGACCGCGGGTGCGGGTGGTGGGCCGACGACGATGACGACCGGCGCGCTCGACGAGGCCGCCGAGGCCGACCAGCTCGGCGTCGAGGGCCCGGCGCCGGACGACGGGGTCGCGCAGGTGCCGCCGCCGCCGCCGCCGCCGCCCGTCGCGCTGCCCGATCGGCAAGCGACGACCGCCGGGGACAAGGGCGCCACGGTCGCCGATCTGCTGCGCCTGGCGCGGTCCGCCGCGGCCGCGCGCGACTGCGAGAAGGTGCGCGTGCTGTCGGCGCAGGTGCTCGCGCGTGATCCCGCGTACCACAAGGCTGTCTTCGCGCGCGACGCCGCGATCGCCGCCTGCCTGCCCGCGCAGCTCGGTTATTGACTTCCGTTCAAGTGCCGCGACAATGGCACGATGCGCTCACGCATCCTCGTGCTCATCGGCTCGGTCGCGCTCGCCGCGTGCGGCGGCGACGACGCCAGCTCGGGCGGCCCCGACGCGCCGCCGACCGGCGTCACCTACTACCAGGACCTCAAGCCGATCATCGACGCGAAGTGCCTCGGCTGCCACGCCGCCGGCGGCATCGGGCCGTTCGAGCTCGACACCGTCGACAAGGTCTCGGAGATGGCCGGCGTCATCATCGAGAACGTCGTCGCCAAGACCATGCCGCCGTGGCCGGTCAACGCCGACTGCAACCAGTACTTCGGCGACCGCTCGTTGACCCCCGAGCAGATCGCGCTGTTCCAGGCGTGGCAGCGCGACGGCTTCCAGGCCGGTGACCCGGCGCACCCGGGCGCGCCGCTCGACGTCGAGACGCTGCGGCTGAGCCGCGTCGATCAGACCCTGCGGATCCCCGCGCCGTACACGCCGCAGACGACCGCCGAAGAGCCCGACGAGTACCGCTGCTTCGTGATCCCGTGGACCGAGGCGACGACCAAGTACGTGACCGGGTTCGCCGCGCTGCCCGGCAACCCCAAGGTCGTGCACCACGTGATCGCCTTCTACGCGAAGCCGAACGAGGTCGCGACCTACCAGCAGCTCGACGCCGACGAGCCGGGCGCCGGCTACCGCTGCTTCGGCGGCACCGGTGGGCCGTCGCGGGCGTGGCTCGGCGCGTGGGCGCCAGGCAGCCTCGGGAGCGATATGCCGGCCGGCACGGGCCTCGAGGTCCAGCCCGGCTCGGCGATCATCCTGCAGATGCACTACAACGTGCTCGAGGCGAACCCCGCCGCCGACCAGACCCAGATCCAGTTCAAGCTCGACGACGCCGTGACCAAGGTCGCGACGATCCAGCCGTGGGCCAACCCGCAATGGCTGGGCAGCCAGCTCATGCACATCCCGGCCAACGCGGCCGACGCGACGCACAGCTTCGAGTTCGACGCGACGCTCGCGACGGGCGGCCCGTTCCAGATCTACTCGGCCGGCCTGCACATGCACCAGCTCGGCACTCGCATCAAGGCGACCGCCACCACCGCCGCGGGCGTCGAGCAGTGCCTCGCGCAGATCGACGACTGGAACTTCCACTGGCAGGGCACCTACGCGCTGCGGACGCCGCTGACGTTCAACCGCGGCGACAAGCTGAAGGTCGAGTGCCACTGGGACAACACGGTCGCCAACCAGCCGATCGTCGGCGGGCAGCCGCGGACGCCGACCGACGTCTACTGGGGCGAAGGCACCGGCGACGAGATGTGCCTCGGCGTGTTCTACATCGCGCCGCTGTGAGCTGAGTTTCAGGGCTCGTCGCCGAGCCCCCCTCGGCGGGGCCAGGTCCCCGCCGAGCCTTCCCCCAGGACGCGAAACTCCCGACGCGTCGACCGGTGCGCGACCGAAAGACTCACAGGCGCTGTGTTGCAGGGGGCTCGTCGCCGAGCCTCGCGGCGCGGGCGACGTCGCGCGGCCGCAACACCGACGAGCGCGGACCGCGGCGGGCGCTCAGGCGTCCTGGTTGCGGGCCCAGGTGCGGCGGGCCTCGTCGGGCAGGCGTCCGTAGCGGCGGCGGAACTCGTCGAGGAACGTCCTGGTGGCGGCGTTGAGGTAGCCGCCGCCGGCCAGCTCGCCGAACTCGGCGCGATAGCGCGCGGCGATCGCGGCGAAGCGGCGGTCGCGCTCGTCCTTGGCGATGATCGACGCGGCGGCCACCGCGCAGTGCCGGCTCTCGCCGCGGTCGTAGGCGCGCAGCTGCGGGAACTGCGCGCGCAGCGGCGCGAACATGCGCGCGCCGTCGGCGATGATCTTGGCGCAGCCGGGGGCCGAGACGATCAACGCCGCCGCGCACTCGCGCTCGAGCAGGTTGAGCTCGCCGCGCTCGACGCGCGCGTCGATCTCGTCGGCCTCGACCACCCGCAGCCCGACGAACGGCGCGCGGGCGCGGACCAGCGCGGCCAGGTCGGCCCGGCGGGCGATCGCGTCCTTGCCGCTCACCGCCTTGGAGTCGCACACGCCGGCGCGGGTCAGCGCGCGGGCCGCGCCGCTGTCGAGGACCACCACCGCGACCACCATCGGGCCGAGGATCGGGCCGCGGCCGGCCTCGTCGATGCCGAGCGTCAGCGCGCCGCGCGTCGGCGCGCCGACCCCGGGCAGAGCCAGCTGATCGGCCGCGGTCATCGCGCCACCCGTGCGGCGATCTCGCCCAGCGCTCGCTCGAGCCCGACGTCGAGCTCGAACGCCTCGAGCTCGTGGTGCGCCACGACCTGGGCCGACGCGGCGCCCGCCTCGGCCAGCGCGCGCTGCCCGGCGCGGGTGAGCGGATCGACGACGATGTTCTCGAGATCCGGCGCCGCACGGTAGAGCGCGTGGTGGACGGTCTCGGGCTCGAGCGCGAGCCGCGGCAGGTCGTGCTTGAAGAACCCGTCGACGGCGCCGCCGGCGAGGTAGCCGGCGACGTAGGCGCGGGCGTAGGCGAGCGGCGCGGTGGCGGTGGCGACGGCGCGCTCGTGGGCCTGGGCCGCGACCGGGATCGCCGCGCGCAGATCCGCGGCGACGCGATCGGCCGCGGCGCGCAGCATCGCCTCGTAGCCGTCGGCCAGCAGCGCCACCAGGTAGTCGCGGTCGGCGGCGGTGGCCGAGTGGCTGCCGAACGGGAGCTGGCGCGGGCGCACCAGCTCGATCACCTCGTGGGCGGCGCGGCGGTACAGCTCGCCGACCGCGGTGGCCAGCGCGCGGCGCTCGCGATCGACGACGGCGTCGGCCCACGCCGCGGCGGCGCTCGCGACCCGCTCGCCGACCGTGCGCTCGGCGTCGGCCCGGGCCAGCGCGTCGGCGCGGGCGGTGTCGAGCGTCGCGCGGGCCGCGGCGATCGTGCCGGTCAGGCGGCGCGCGACCGCGGCGCGCTTGATCGCGCGGGCCTGCGCGAAGAACCGCTCCTCGAGGGCGGCGGCCAGCGCGCGCCAGCCGCCGTCGTCGTCGCCGCTGCCGCCGGCGCGCTTCCACGCCAGCGCGCCGCGGGCCGAGAACGGCACGATGTGCTCGACGCGATCGCCGAGCTGGCTGCCGACGTACTCGACCACCTCGGCGATCTCGCGCGGCAGCAGCTGATCGCGCTTGTTGAGCACGCCGAGCACGCGCTTGCCCTCGGCGCGGATGGCGTCGAGCGCCTTCTTCTCGCTGGCCTTGCCGCCCTGGCCCGCGGTGAACACCCACACCACCGCGTCGGCGCGGGCGATGAACGCGCGCGCGGTGGCCTCGTGCTCGGGCAAGATCGAGTTGAGGCCCGGGGTGTCGATGATGTGCACCTTGGCCAGCGCGTCGAGCGGCAGCGTGATCTCGACGCGATCGATCGCGCGCGCGTCGTCGGGCGTGAGCGCGCGCAGCGCGGCGTGCAGCTCGTCCCAGGGCAGCGCGCGGCCGCCGCCGTCGGGGGCGATCAGCCGCCCGCCGCGCTCGTGGCCGTACTTGACGACGTTGATCGTCGCGGTGGTCGGCGTGATGCCGGTCGCCGCCACCTCGTCGCCGATGAACGCGTTGACGAACGACGACTTGCCGCTCGAGAACTCGCCCATCACCGTGACCAGCAGCGGCTGCTCGAGCTCGGCCAGCGCGCGGCCCACCGCCGCGACCAGCCCGGCCAGGTCGGCCCGGCGCGCCAGCACGCGGGTGAGCGCGTCGGCCAGCCGCGGCAGATCGTCGTCGTCGGGCACCGCCAGCGCGCGCGCCAGGGCGTCGGCCAGCGCGGTCCGGGCCCGGCCGCTGCTCGGCGCCAGCGCCAGCGCCGCGCGCGCTGCCGCGATCGCCGCGTCGTGCTCGCCGAGATCGGCGGCGGCGCGGCTGTCGGTCAGGCGCACCTCGACGTCGGGCGGCGCGCCGACCAGGAGCGCGCGCGCCGCCACCGCCTGCCCCTGCGCGCGCAGGTCCTCGGCGCGGGCGGCCAGCGCGATCGTCGCGCCGGGCTGCGCGGCCAGGAGGTCGTTGGCCCAGCGCACGGCGCGCGCGCGATCGCCGCCGACGTGCGCAGCGGTGACGGCCGCCGCGAGCGTGGCCACGTCGGCGCCCAGCGCCAGCGCGCGATCATAGGCGGTCAGCGCGGCGTGGGTGTCGCCGAGTGCGGCCGCCAGCCCGGCCAGGCGCGCGTGCACGTCGGCGCGGCGCGGGTCGAGCTCGAGCGCCTCGAGGTAGCGCTGGTGCGCGCCGGCGTGATCGCGCTGCGCCAGCGCGGCGTCGCCCAGCCCGAGCCGCGCCGCGATCAGCTGGCGCCGCGCCTCGGGGCCGCTGCCGGCGAGCGCCGCGTCGACCGCCAGCCCGAACATCCGCGCGGCGTCGAGCGCGCGCTGCTCGCCCAGCGCCAGCCGACCCAGCGCCAGGAGCGCGATCGCCGGCGGCGGCTCGCTGGCGGCGGCGCGTTCGAGGTGGCCGCGGGCCTCGTCGGCGGACGTGCGCGGATCGGCCAGCAGCACCTCGCCGAGCAGCGCCCGGGCCAGCGCGTCGTCGGGCGCCTCGGCCACCGCCTTGCGCAGATCGCGGACCGCCTTGTCAGGCTCGCCGAGCCCGCGCCACGCCTGGCCGAGCGCCAGGTACGCCGCCGCGAGCAGCGCGCGGTCGCCGCCGGCCGCGTCGACGCCGCGCCCCAGGAGCTCGACCGCGGCCGCCAGCTGGCCGAGCGCCACCAGCGCCCGGCCGCGGCCGATCAGCGCCTGGGCGTCGCCCGAGCGCAGCGCCAGCGCGCGCGCGAACGCGGCGGCGGCGTGCTCGTCCTTGCCGCGCACCAGCTCGATCTCGCCGAGCAGCGCCAGCGCGCCCGCGTGATCGGGGCGCTCGCGCAAGAGCGCCTCGAGCGTCTCGACTGCGCCGGCCGGGTCGCCGCCGATCGCCTGCTCGCGGGCCAGGTCGAGCTGCTCGCGGTAGCTGTCGAGGAACAGCTCGTCGACGGTGTCGCCGGCCTTGCGGGCCACCCGCGACCACAGCGATCGCAGCGTGTCGGCCGGCCCCGCCATCAGTCGGCGCTGCCCGCCGGCAGCTTCCACAGGTCGGTGCGCAGCTCGCCCAGGCCGATCCGCAGCGCCGCCACCTGGGCGATCTGCTCGGCGGTCGCGGCTTGCAGCTCCGCGGCCTCGCCGCCCCGGTGCTTGCGATCGGCGATGGTGCGCTCGAGCACCTCGGAGATGCCCTTGTACAGCGCGTTGCCGGCCGAGGTGACGAACTCGCGCAGCCGCGTGGCGAAGTCGTCGATGCACTTGTCGAAGTGCGGCTTCATCGCGCCGGCGGCGTGGAAGATCGCGCCGGGCACCTTCTCCTTGGCCTGGGCGCGGATGTCGCCGGCGATCTTCGACTTCAGCACGATCGCCAGGATCGGCGCCGCCAGCGTGAGCAGGCCGCCGGCCAGCACGTTGACGAAGATCATCAGCGTCGTGCCGAGCGCGCCCACCGCGTAGATGCCGACGTCGTACTTGAAGCTGTCGACGTCGATGTCGACGCGCGCGTCGTCGGGGCCCAGCCGCTCGGCCAGCGCCGCCGACGCCGCGGCCACGTTCTGGTTGGTGATCGTGATGACGTCCTCGGCGAGCCGCTCGAGCAGCGCCGCGAGCTTGGCGCCCTCGAGCTCGGCCCACTCCTTGAACTTGTCCTCGATGAACGCCGGCAAGAACCGCTTGATGTCGTCGGCGTCGACGTGGTCGAGCTGCGGCACCAGCGACGACACGAAGCTCTGGGCGAAGGCGTCGAGGTCCGCGCCGACGTGGCCCTTGATGGCGTTGGCGTCGGCCTCGATGCGGATGTGCAGCTCGTCGAGCGTCTTCTTCGACGCGTCGAGCTGTTGCCGCACCAGCGCGACCCGCTCCTCGAGCTGCTCGATCGTCAGGTCCCACGCCTTCATCCGCACCCCGAGGTTCTGCTCGAGGTAGCCGGCGGTGCGGCTGGCGTCGACCGCGGCGTTGTCGAGGAGGATCCGCGCGCGATCGCCGGCGAGGAACGTCTTCAGGTGGGCCAGCAGCGCCGGCATGCCGCTGTCGTCGTCCTTGCGGATCAGCCACGACCGCGCCGACAGCGGGAACACCGGCGCGCCCGGGGCCAGCCGCGCCACGCCCTCCTTGACGTAGGCGGTCACCGCGGCGCGCTCGTCGTCGTTCAGCAGGTCCATCTTGCCGAGCACGAAGATCAGCCGCTCGCGGGTGCCGTCGAGCATGTGCGACGCCAGGAACGTGCGCTCGCTGTCCTTGAGCGCCTGGCCAGCGTCGAGCAAGAACAGCACCGCGTCGGCGCGCGGCACGTAGCCGTAGGTCACCTCGGCCCGCTGCTCGTTCAGATCGTTGACGCCGGGGGTGTCGACCAGGACGACGTTGTCCTTGAGGATCTCGCACGGGTAGCCGAGCTCGACGTAGGCGACCTCGCTGGCGTGGCCGCCTGCGACGGTCACCCACTCGCGGATCTCCGACGGCGTCAGCTCGACCTGCTCGCCCGACTGCATCACCACCTTGGCGTGCGGCACGTCCGCGTGCAGCACCTGGTTGATGGCGGCGGTCGTCGGCGTGATCCCGGTCGGCAGCACGTCGAGGCCGAGCAGCGCGTTCACGAACGTCGACTTGCCGTGGTTGAACTCGCCGAGCACGACGATGTGGAAGCGCTCGCCCTCGAGCTTCGGCAGGCGGTTGACGCGGATGTCGCGCGCCAGCGTGACCATGCCGACGGCGTCGGCGACGTCGGCCAGCTCGCGGTAGCGGGTCAGGACCGCGGCCTTGGTTTGCTTGTGAGAGTCGAGGAGCATGGGGCCTCGGGGAAGAGCAGGGGAGCGCAACGTCTCGCGTATCGGGTGGGGGCCCCGTGGGGGCATGACCCCACGGGGGAGGGTTTGTCGACAAACCCTCCCAGGAACTCAGAACAGGCTGAGCAGGTCGGTCACCTGCTTGTCGATCGCGTCGGTCGAGGGCAGGTCGTCGGTGGCCCGGCCGCGCGCCGACGCGTACAGCGCGCCGTCGGCGAAGGCCCGAAGCGCGGTGATGCGCTTGGGCAGGAGCGGGTTGGCGCGGAACAGCTCGGCCAGCTTGCCGACGCCCTTGGCCGCCGGCGGCTCGCGCAGGTACGCCCCGACGTCGAAGTCGGCGGCCTTGGCGCCCAGCTCGAGCTTGACCATCATCCGCAGCGTGGCCTCGAGATCGCCGCTGGCCAACAGCGCCGCGCGGTCGCAGGTGATCTCGGCGCGGCGCGCCCAGGCGCGGAGCGCCATCGTCGCCGGCTGCACCATCCACCGCACGTAGAACGCGGCGGCGTGGCTGACGTAGTGCAGCGCGGTCACGTACGGCACGTGGCCGTTCTGGACGTGGCCGAGCTGGTGGCCGAGCGCCGCGGTCAGCTCGTCGTCGGTGAGCGCCGCCGGCACGTCGTCGCGCACCACGACGTAGGGCTGCTCGTCGGTGCCCAGCGTCGTCAGCGCCGCGGCCCAGCCGGCGGGCGCGACGTACACCGACGGCGTGTCGATGCGCAGCCCGGCGGCGGCCCGCTTGGCGGCGGCCCAGATCCGCGGCGCGCTGTCGGAGGCCTTGGCGGCGGCGCCGAGGAGCTCGTCGCGGGCGCGATCGTTCCACAGCCGCGCGGTGGCCTCGATCGCCATCGTCACCGGGCGCGCGCCGATGAACGACCGGCGGAGCTTGCGCTCGCCGGCGAAGGCGTAGGTCGCGCCGGTATATGCGCGATGGACGACCTCGCCACGTCGCTCGTTGACGTAGCGGGCGAAGTCGAAGTCGATCATGCCGGCAGTATGCCGCATTTCCTGGGCGCGCCTCCGCTCGGCGCCGCCGGTGTTACGCCGGGGCTGCGGCAGTGGCGGCCGCCGCCCGCCGCCGCGCGACCACCAGCGCGACCGCGCCCAGGAGCACCGCGAACCAAAGCGTGGCCAGCCGGGTCAGGATGGTCGCGGCGGTGGCGGTGCCGCGGTCGACGCCGATCGCGTTGCCGACCAGCAGCAAGGTCATCGCGCCCTCGGTGACGCCCAGGCCGCCGGGCAAGAAGCTGAGCGCGCCGGCGATCGTCGTGGCCGCGTAGATCAGGAGCGCCATGCCGACGTCGACCGAGGCCCCCGGGAACCCGCCGACGATGACCGCGAAGCCGAGCCCCTCGCAGGTCCAGGCCGCCACCGACAACAGCGTCGACCACGCCAGCACCCGCGGGCGCGACAGCGCGGCCAAGCCGTCGTAGACCTCGAGCAGCTTGGGCCGCAGCGCGGTCAGCCGGCGCGGCGTCGTGACCAGCTCGATCAGCCAGACGCCCAGCGCGCGCCACAGGATGATCGCCAGGCCGACCGCGATCACCGCGGCGCACGCGACGACGACCTCGACGGCGACGCCGTAGATCGCCACGCCGATCACCGCGAGGCACAGGAGCGCGATCAGGTCGCTGACCCGCTCGGCGATCACCACCGACGCCGAGCTGGCGATCGGGATGCCGGCGAGCTGGCGCAACAGGTAGCTCTTGATCAGCTCGCCGAGCTTGCCCGGCGTGACGGCCATGCTGAAGCCGGCGACGAACACCAGCGCGCTCTGGCCGACGGGCACCGCGAGCTGGCGGGTGCGCAGGTAGCCGTGCCAGCGCACGAACCGCAGCGCGTAGTTGCCGAGCGCGAGGCCCAGCGCCGCGGCGAAGGTGATCCAGGCGAAGCCGTCCAGGCGCGCGCGGACCTCGCGGACGTCGCCGATCAGCGTCAGCGCGGCGATCACCGCGGCGATCGCGATGAGCAGCGTCACGATGCTGCGGGTGCGCGGGCGGGCCACGGGCCGGGGTTGTAGCGGACCCGCCGCCGCGATGCGAGCCCAGGCGGGCGCGGCCACCACCCCGGGGCGGTGGCTTGACCCTGCCGGTCGCCCGCCATACGGTCGCCTCATGGCGAAGGCGCACACCGTGCTCGTGGTGGATGACGATCCCGAGATCCAGACGATGCTGTCCGCGCGGCTCACCTCGCGCGGCTACGAGGTGATCACCGCCAGCGACGGCAAGGAGGCGCTCGCCGAGGCCAAGCGGCGGCGGCCCGCGCTGATCCTCCTCGACGTGATGATGCCCGGCAAGAACGGCTGGGAGGTCGCGCGCGCGCTCAAGCAGGACCCGGTCACCGAGGGCATCAAGATCGTGATGCTCACCGCGATCGGCGAGAACGTGAACGAGCTGACGTCGCCGCTGTACGGCGCCGACGCGCACTTCGACAAGCCGTTCGACTTCGCCAAGCTCGAGGCGAAGCTCGCCGAGCTGCTGGCGTAGCGCGGCTACTCGTCTTCGTCGCCGCTGCCGGCCGACGCGCTCAGCAGCTTGACCGCCTTGGCGTACCAGGGGCTCGAGCTGGGCACCATCTTGGTGATCCGCCGCGCCAGCGACTTGGCGTCCTCGGGCTTGCTCTTCTGCACCTTGAGCGCGGTCGCGTAGAACTCGCCGGCGCGTCGATCGAGCGAGTTGCGCACGCCCTCGATCATCGGCGTGCCGCCGGCGCCGACGTTGACCGCGTCGTCGGCGGCGGCCTTGGCCATCTCGTAGTTCTGCTTGGCCATGTACGAGGCCGCGGCGCGCGGGGCGACGTCGGCGATCTTGTCGCGCAGGAAGCCCTGGTGGGCGCCGCCGGCGCGGCGGTCGGCGGCCATCGCCTTCTTGTACGCGGCCAGCGCCTCGGGGGCGCGCGACGTGCCGAACGCCAGCGCCGCGTTGAGGTTGGTGCCGATGCTCTCGTAGTCGGCGGCGCGGCTCTTGAGCGCCTTCGCGTCGGCGTCGGTCGACGTGCCGATCGCGTCGCGCAGCGTGGTCGCGGCGGCCTTCCAGTCCTTGGCCTTGTAGAGGCCGTCGGCCTTCTTGGTCGCGGCGGCCAGCGCCTTGGGCGTCGCGGCGGCGGCCGGCGGCTTGGGCGTCGGCGTGTCGATGTCGAGGCCGCGTCCGGGCGACGTGATCCGCGGCCGATCCGGCGGCGGCGGCTTGGGCGTGACCGGGCGATCGGGGGCGGGCGGCTTGACGACCGGCGGCTTGACGACCGGCGGCTTGACGACCGCGGGCTCGGGTGGCGTCGGCGTGGGCGCGACGACCTCGGGTGGCGTCGGCGTGGGCGCGACGACCTCGGGTGGCGCCGGCGTGGGCGCGACGGCGGTCGGGTCGGGCGTCGGGGGCGGCGCGACGGGCGTCGGGTCGGGCGTCGTCGGCGCGGGGCCGGGCGCGACGTCGACGGCGCTCCCCGATCCGCTGCCATCCGCGGCGGCGACCGCCGAATCAGGCGGCGCGGCGGCGCTCGCCCCGGGGGCCTTGGTCTCGCCGCCGCCGAGGAGCGCGCCCGCGGTCGCGGCCGCGACCAGCGCCGCGACGCCGACGCCGATCCACAGCGTCCGGCGGCGGCGGGGCGGTGGCACGACGGTCCACGGGTTGACCGTCTGGTACGCGCGCGGCTCGACCTGGGCGGTCGTCGTCATCGGGCGCGCGCCGCCGGCGAACGGCGAGAACGCCGGCGCGCTCGGGCCCGGGTTCGGCGTGGTGTACGGGCCCGACATCGGCGCCGCGACTGGCGCGGAGGGCGCGGCCGTGAGCGGCGTGGGGACGGCGGCCGCGATCGCGCGCGGCGCGGGGGGCTGGCTGCCGGCGGCGGGCGGCGGCGCGACGGCCGCCGCGGTGGTGACGCGCGGCACCGGCGGCGGCACGGTGGCCGGCCGGCCGCGCGCGGGCGGTGGCGGTGGCGGCTCGGTGCCGCTGGCCCGTCGGCGGGTCGGCCCCGGCGTGCGGTCGCGGACCGGCGCGGTCACGGAGGCCGGCCGGTGACGCGGCGGCGGCTCGGACACGGCGGCCGCGACCTGCGAGGGGCGGACCGGCGCCTTGCCGGCGACGGTGGCGGCCTCCTCTTCCTTCTGGCCCCAGCCCGCGATCGACGGCTGGTGCGCGCTCGGCAGGTGATCGAAGCGGAGCACCGTGTTGCCGATCTCGATGCGATCGGCGTGGTGCAGCTGGCAGCGGCCGTCCTCGAGCCGATCGTTGATCAGCGTGCCGTTGCCCGAGCCGTTGTCGTGGACGACCCAGGCGGCGCCGTCCCAGCCCAGCGCGAGGTGCTTGCGCGACACCGCGATGTCGGTGAGCACGACGTCGTTGTCGACCGCGCGGCCGATGCGCACCTCGAGCCCCGAGCGCAGATCGAACACGCGACCTTGATCGGGGCCGGCGATCACCACCAGCTTCGCGGCGGCGGCCGGATCCGGCGGCTGCGCCGACGGCACCAGCGCCAGCGGCGGCAGCGGACGCGCGGCGTCCTCGATGGTCGACTCCTCGACCACCGCGCTGCGCTTGCTCGAGTTCGACTGCTCGGCCACCGTCGTGCCGTCCTCCCACTGCTCCTCGATCGCGCTCGACGCGGCGATCGGCGTGGGCGCCTCGTCGGGCGCGGGCTCGATCGTCGTGCGATCTTCCTCGAGATCTTCGAGGCCACCGCTCGCGCCGATCCCGCCCGGCAGCACCGACAGGTGCGCGGGGGCACGGCCGGTCGAGCCCGGTGCGCGTCCCATCGTCGGAAAATTCTACGGGGCCCGCCGTCGAGATTCAACGACGCGTTCGTTTTCGTACCTACCTGGGCCTACCTCGTGCCGTCGCCGCCGCCCGTGATACCCACGATCCATGGACCTCCCGTTCCTCCGGAGCGACGGCCACACCGTGACGTCGGTGCGCATCGCCCCGTCGAAGATCATCGGCATCGGCCAGAACTACCGGGCCCACGCCGCCGAGATGGGCAAGGGCATCCCGACCGAGCCGCTGATGTTCCTCAAGCCGCCGTCGGCGCTGCTGGCCCCCGGCCAGGCCATCGAGCGCCCCGCCGGCTACGCCCGGGTCGACTACGAGGGTGAGCTCGGCGTGCTGATCGGCCGCCGGGCGCGCCACGTCGAGGTCGCCGCCGCGCTGACGTTCGTCGCCGGCTACCTGTGCATCAACGACGTGACCGTGCGCGACCTGCAGGCCAAGGACGGGCAGTGGACCCGCGCCAAGGGCTTCGACACGTTCTGTCCGGTGGGGCCGCGCGTCGTCGAGGGGCTCGACCCGCGCGACCTGCGGATCACGACGCGGGTCAACGGCGAGGTGCGCCAGGACTCGCGCACCTCGGACCTGATCTTCGACGTCGCCACGCTGATCGCCTTCGCGTCGCGGCACATGACGCTCGAGCCCGGCGATCTGATCTCGACCGGCACGCCGGCGGGCGTCGGCAACCTCGCGGTGGGCGACGAGGTCGAGGTCGAGATCGAGGGCGTCGGCGCGCTGCGCAACCCGGTGAGCGCGCCGCGATGAACGAGCTCGTCATCGGCCTCGGCGGCAACCTCGGCAGCGACGATCAGCTGCTGGCCCGCTTCGACGACGTCGCCGCCGACTTCGCGCGGCGCGGGCGGGTGCGGGCGTCGCACGTGTATCGCAGCGACGCGCTGGTGGCCGGCGACCCGCCGTTCCTGAACGCGGCGCTGGCGGTGACCTTCGACGAGCGGCTCGCCCCCGAGGAGGTGCTGGCGTTGACCCAGGCGCTCGAGCAGCGCCACGGCCGGCGGCGCGCGCAGGAGGCGTACTGGGGGCCGCGCACGCTCGACCTCGACCTGCTGGTGTGGGGGAAGCTGCAGCTGCGCACGCCGACCTTGCGCATCCCGCACCCGCG